>P_2C_Liq_1_UnCtyDRAFT_1001175_pt1 | contig 10100 bp, 4 predicted proteins | sample Pon2CUnioCityCA_2_FD_10234 | JGI IMG/M metagenome (IMG submission 10234)
TGTGGCGGGCAGATCGACCACAAAAGGGAAGATACCGCGAATTTTACCAATGTGATGCAGATATCATTGGAACCGATTCCTTGCTAAATGAGGTGGAACTGATTAAGATCTTTGATGAGGTTTTGAGTGAACTGGGCATGCAAGATTTTACCATTAAACTTAACAACCGAAAAGTTTTAAGTGGCATTGCCGAAGTGATAGGTCGACCAGAAAAGATCGTGGACATTACAGTAGCGATCGACAAATTAGAAAAGATTGGACAGGCCAAAGTGGAAGAAGAACTCAGTGAAAAAGGCCTTACAGAAATAGAAATCAATAAAATTAAACCTTTATTTCAATTAAAGGGTGATAGTAAATTGGTTATAAGTATCTTAAAAGAATATTTAGAAGGGTCAAAAGTGGGGCAAGAAGGCCTTGTTGAGGTCGAGGAGATCTTACAGACTTTACAAGCCATTCCCTTGCAAAAAGCTAAACTAGAAATTGATGTGACCTTGGCAAGAGGCTTGGATTATTACACCGGAGCCATCTTTGAAGTCGTTTCCAATGAAGTAAAAATGGGTAGTATATGCGGCGGCGGTCGTTATGCTGACCTTACCGGAATTTTCGGATTAAAAGATATGTCGGGCGTAGGTATATCCTTCGGGGCAGATCGGATCTACGATGTAATGGAGGAGCTTGGCCTTTTCCCCGAATCACTGAGCCAGAGCACCCAGCTCTTTTTTGTCAATTTTGGAGCTAAAGAGCAAGCTTATGTTTTGCCTTTGCTACAGCAAGCGAGAGAAGCTGGCATTAGTGCGGAACTTTATCCTGAAGCTGCTAAAATGAAAAAACAAATGAAATACGCCAACCAAAAGAATATCCCTTACGTGGTGATGGTGGGAGAGTCTGAAATGCAAAGCGGCGAACTCACTTTTAAAAAGATGCAAAGCGGTGAGCAAGAAAAGCTTTCTTTTGCAGAAATTTTGAAACAATTAAAAGGCTAAGAACATGGCAGAGGCAGTCCATTCCATCAGTAAAGCGTTTCTCAGTTTAGCGAACATCAGAGAGATTTTAGCTCAGGAAAAGCAATTGGTGCTGAGCCAAGAGGCAGAGAACAGCATTGCTCAATGTCGCCGTTTTTTAGATGAAAAAATAAAACGCTCAGTTGAACCGATCTATGGCATTAACACAGGTTTCGGTTCTTTGTGTGACACTGAAATATCGCCTAATGATCTAAGTAAACTTCAGCTCAATTTAGTCCGCTCTCACGCCTGTGGAATGGGAGAAGAGGTGCCTAGCGAAATCGTTAAGTTGATGATCTTACTCAAGATTCAAGGTTTGTCATACGGACACTCAGGAGTGCAAGTCGCTACAGTAAAGCGCTTGATCGCATTTTACAATGAAGGGGTTTATCCTGTGGTATATGAGCAAGGCAGTCTTGGAGCATCCGGCGATCTCGCTCCACTTGCCCATTTGGCTCTTCCACTTTTTGGGGAGGGAGAAGTACGTTACAAAGGAGAGCGCATCTCTGGCAGTGAACTGCAAAAGCGTCTCGGATGGGAACCCATTGCTTTAGCTTCTAAAGAGGGTTTGGCTTTGCTCAATGGCACGCAGTTTATGAGTGCCTACGCTACCCATTGCTTACTGAAATTGCAGCATTTGTCTGCTTGGTGTGATTTTACTGCGGCTGCTTCAATAGATGCATTTAATGCTCGTTTAAGTCCTTTTCACGCGAGCGTGCATCAGGTTCGGCCACATGCCGGTCAAATACAAACCGCAAAAGCCATTCTGGAGCATTTAGGTGATAGTGAAATTGCTCAACAAGCAAAAACTGCTGTGCAAGATCCGTACTGCTTCCGTTGCGCACCCCAAGTGCATGGGGCTTCTAAAGATACCATTGCCTATGCCACTCAAGTGGTTGAAACAGAGATCAATTCCGTAACCGATAACCCAACGATCTTTGAGGATGAGGACCTGATTGTTTCAGCTGGCAACTTTCATGGACAGCCTTTGGCATTGGTACTTGACTACCTTGCTATTGCCGCCGCAGAGCTTGGTTCGATCAGTGAAAGAAGGGTTTACAAAATGCTAAGTGGCGAGAGAGGATTGCCTGCTTTTTTGGTCAATAATCCGGGTTTAAATTCTGGTTTCATGATCGTGCAATACGCTGCCGCAGCTGTAGTTAGCCAAAATAAACAGTTGGCAAGTCCGGCATCTGTTGACACCATTGACTCATCTAACGGCCAAGAGGATCATGTAAGCATGGGTGCCAACGCAGCTACTAAATTAAAAAGGGTAGTGGATAACCTTGAGAAGGTAGTTGGGGTAGAATGGTTGACTGCTTGTCAGGCACTACATTTTAGAAAATACCACACCTCTACTCGTATTAAAGCCAAAATAGAAGACTTCAGAGAGGTAGTTCCTTTTGTATCAGAAGATACTTTTATGCAACCTTTAATGGAGCAGGCTCGGAAATTTATTGCAGAGCATCAGCTTCTGTCTGACCATTAACAATAGGTTGCATATTATTATAAAAGTTTAAGCTGTTGTAATCCAACTCTTAAGGAGTATTTTTTATAAGCTTATAACTACGATGGCTCTTCTCTGTTGAAAATTGCAATAAGTACAAACCATCGGCTTGATCGGAAAGATCAAGTGCTATTTGATTTTCACGGACAAAACGATCAATGATCAATTTTCCTCTTATGTCTCTAAGCTGGATTCTATATCTACCTGCGCCGGTGTTTAAAATAAAAATACCGTTTGAAGGGTTTGGATAAATATTGATTTGAGGGATGGCATTTTCAACCGTATACGTTAACACAAAACTGAAAACTGCTGAAGTATCACTTCCACAACTGTCATTAAAAGCCACTACCTTGTAGTCCCCTGAACGAGGAGCAATGATTTGCTGGGTATTTAAAGAGGCTAGGAGGGTATCATTAAGGTACCATTGGTATCGCTGGGCCAAGACACCGGCATCTAGCGTATCTATACCAATTTGACTAATGTTGGGTAGAGCGGGTGGTTGGACAGGATTTAACTGAATATTTTGAGAGCTATCAGAAATGCAACCATTAATATCTTGGTGATTTAGAAAGTACCTACCGCTATCACTAAGTGTAATTTGCTGACTGCTATCTCCATTGCTCCATAGATTACCAAAACTATAAGAAGAGCGTAAGGTAACTGAATCTCCAACACAAAGTGGTAGGTTCCCTTGAACAATAGTGATTGCTGGAGGAGCTGGTAAAGGATAAGCAGTGATATTAAGATGATTTGAAGTGTCGGAAGTGCATCCTAAACTATCAGTATGTTGAACGTAAAAGGTACCACTATTAGTAAGGGTTAAATTGCTCGCAGTATCACCTGAGTTCCACAAATTGCCATAAGAATAGGAAGAATTGATCACTACTGAATCACCTTGGCAGAAAGATGCACTACCACTACTAATGCTGACATTTGGCGCAAGTGGCAATGGTTTAACTGTGGTTTGAATAAAGTTAGAGGTATCAGATTGACAGTTGTTCGTATCTGTGTAAGTGGCATAGAAAACACCCGCTTGTTGCACCCAAAGCTGATTACTACTGTCTCCGGTATTCCAAAGATTGCCTTGGCTATAATTTGATTGGATCAGCACAGAATCCCCTTGGCAAAAGGCAGAATCTGAGGAAAGGGTAAGTATCGGTGCTTGTGGCTTTTGAAGACTACTGAGTTGCACTGAATCAGAAATACTAATGCAACTATTGGTATCTGTGTATTGAACAAAGTAAGTTCCATTTAGTCTTACCGTAATTGAGCGGCTCGTATCAGCTGTTGACCATAAATTATTATTTTGATAAGAAGATGTTAAAATGACAGAATCTCCTTGGCAAATCGCGGTATCTCCGCTTAAGCTGATTACAGGCTTAGACGGATTAGTTTTAAATAGTATTTCTTTTTCAGCTGTGTCTGATTGGCAGCCATTAGCATCAATATGAATTGCTGAAATCGTATCTGTATCAATCAGGGCTATACTGTTGGCAGTATCTCCCGTGCTCCATAAGTTTCCGAAGGAATATGAGGAGTTCAAGATTGCAGTGTCGCCAGGACAAAAAACACTATCGGCTGCATCAAAACTAATAGCAGGAGGAATTGGTCTGGAGTTAATTTGAATTAAGATGCTTGCTGTATCTGAACGGAAACCCCATTGACTGAGGTAAAGTTGATATACTCCGTTATTGCTAGTGTCTACATTGGGGATGATGACACTATCTTGGTTTGAAGTAAAGCCATTGGGTCCACTCCAATGGTAAGTAACACCACTAATAGTTTGTGCCCAAATGACCAGGCTGTCTCCACTGCAAATGGGACTATTAGAGAAAAGTTGTGGTATCGGTGGTTCATCAACACAGCGGATGTCGGCTACCCAACCAGACGCATTATCGACCGAATTTGAGCTGAATGCGAAGGTGAGTGCTTTCCCAGAGGAAGTTATGGTATCAGGGGCAGTAAAGTAGTAATAACGACCAATTTGTGGGGCAGAAGTAGAATAGCCATCGTAAACTCGAAGGTCATCAAAGATATTGTCAGTAAAAAAACTTTGGAAGATCATCTGCAGATGTGCCCCATTCGCAGCAACGTAGGTTTGGGTTCTAGCGTAGCTGTTGGTATAGTTTCCATTACTTCCTCCGTTATCTGTGAAGGTACCATCGCATACATAGCGAACACCAGTGCTTATTCTAAATTCACTTGGTGTGAAGCTGTCTACACACTCAAAAAAGGCTTGCCAACCTTTTCCTTGGTTAGAAGCATCACTTTTAAATTGGATAGTAAAGCAGCCGCTTTCGCTTTTGATTGGTTCTAAGATTGATTGGCCAACATATTTGGCAATGGGAGGTGCTAAGGTATCCAGTCCATTATAAACGATCAGGCTGTCGCCTGCTCTTAGATCAAAAGCAGCTTGGTTAAACCGCATAGTAAAGATCTTGCTGCTGTCATCCGTACAAAAGGTATGTACGCTATTTTGTAAGCTATCATAATTGGCCGTGAAACCACCATCATCATAAAAAACCCCATTGCAAGTGCTATCAAGCCCATTAGCTTCCATATTAATAATTTGCAAGGGAGGACCGCCACAAGAAATATCAGCCACCCAACCGGCGTCTCTTCCGGCTCCTGATGTAACCCAATGAAAAGTCAATGAATTTCCGCTAGAGATAATACTATCAGGTACACGGCTTGTAAAATAATATTTACCAATTAAGGGGTAAGAACGATCCGGTCCATCATGTATTTCTAGATAATCAAAGATATTATCTGTAACGAACGATCTAAAGTCAACGATTAGTCGATTGCCATTATACGAATACAGGGTTTGGGTTAAATTGGAATTGTTAGGGTAATTCCCATTTCCACCATTATCGTAGAATACTCCATCGCATACGTAACGACTTCCCGTACTGATTAATATGTTGCTTGGCGGCGGGCTTATGGTATCACAACTTATAGAAGCTTGCCAACCGGCCGCATTGCTATTACTGCTGTCAGAACGAAATTCAAAGGTGATACATTGACCGTTAGAGACTAAATTTTCAATTCTAGAATCTTTAATATACATGCCTAGAGGAGGGGAGGAAACGCTGTTTCCATCATAGGCCCATAGGGTGTCACCAAGATTAAAGCTGGTAATGACTTCGTTAAAATCGGCAATCAAAACTTTATTTGGAGCATCGGCACAAATGGTGTGCACAAAATTTATAGAATCTCGATAGGAACTCAAATTGCCCCCATCATCATAAAAAACTCCATTACAAGTTGTATCAAGCCCATTGGCTTCCATGTTAATGATTTGCAAAGGAGGCCCGCCACAAGAAATATCGGCCACCCAACCGGCGTCTCTTCCGGCTCCTGATGTAACCCAATGAAAAGTCAATGAATTTCCGCTAGAGATAATACTATCAGGTACACGGCTTGTAAAATAGTATTTCCCTATTAAGGGGAAGGAACGATCCGGGCCGTCATGTATCTCTAAATAATCGAAGATGTTATCTGTGACAAACCACCTGAAATCAACGATAATTCGATTTCCATTATAGGAATGTAGCGTTTGGGTTAAGTTCGTGTTGTTGGGGTAATTCCCATTGCCTCCATTATCGTAGAATACTCCCTCACAAACGTAGCGGCTCCCGGTACTGATCAAAATATTGTTGGGTGGAGCTGCCACCGTATCGCAAGTAATCGCAGCTTGCCAACCTCTGCCATTACTATTGGAGGAGTCTGATTTGAACCTAAACGTTAAACAGCCTCCGCTGGAAGAAAGGGTTTCAATACGCGAATTCCGCAAATAAACGCCCATGGGTGGAGCGGTGGTATCGCTTCCATCGTAGGCCCATAGGGTGTCTCCAACATTAAAACTTGTGACGGCAGCGCTAAAATCAGCAATTAAAAGCTTTGTTGGATCATCAGAACAGAAGGTATGGATTTGATAGGAAGAGTCACGGTAATTCCCTTGAGAGCCACCATTGTCGTAAAAAGCAACAGCGCAGGAAGTATCTACTGCTTGGTGGCTCATATCAACCGGGCTTAAAGCAGTTCCAAAGCAATGAATGCTGGCAGACCAGCCAAAGCGGGTAGAAGATCCATTGGAAACGAAATGGAAGGTGAGTGAATTTCCGGTAGACCGAATGATAGAAGGAGCTGTATTAAAAAAGAATTTTCCTAAAAGGGGGTAAGTACGATCAGGACCATCATGTATTTCTAGGTAATTCCAAATATTTCTGGTTTGGAAGTTATTGAAATCAAATTCCAAACGCTGTCCAGAATTGCTGTAGAAGGTGTGGGTTAAGGTGGTATTGGAACTGTAATTACCAAAGGGACCGCCATTATCGTAAAAATTACCGGAACAGACCGTATCGATCCGGTTTCCCATGTTTATATTCTGACCTTTTGAATAGAAGGCTAAACTTACTGCTATAAATAATGTGATTAACCTATTTATTTTTATCGGCTTTAAAGAGTTTAAAGTTCGACAATATTTTTACAATTTGAAGTTTTTACGATTTTACAATTTTAAAATTAACATGTTCTTAATATGTAAGTTAGTATGCCTTGAGTTGCTAAAAGAAATACAAAGTTACACCTCCTGAATTAGATTCATAAATGGTCTTTTTTAATGTTTAAAGAATATATAAAACAATGTTTTTTGAACTAAAGGAGCCAAAAAAATGTTTAAAGAAAATATAAAACAATGTTTTTTGAACTAAAGGAGCCAAAATAGAATGCTCTACACCATGAATTTGAGGGAAACCTAAAAAAGCTTCAGTGCCACTTGGAAGTTAGATGCACCAAATTATTCAAGACTTTGATTATCCAACGAAGAGATTAGTTTACTTAAGTCCACTTTGAATATTTTATTGTCTTTGAAATTTTAACATGAAGTTCCTGTATTATGGTAAAACTTTAGGTCCGATCAAGATCATCCACAACGTGAATCCTGAAATACCACCAATTAGCCCGCTTAAAATAAATGTTAGACGAATACTTTTTGGAACAATATTGAAAACAATATAAACAGACCCAAAAAGCCCTAGCGCAGCTAATATTATTGAAAATGTTCCTGGCCAAAGATTTAAGCCAATCGATATAAAATATTCATCACCTCCGAACCATTTCCCATTTGGGGATATTATTTCACTACCAAATGAGGTGATCAGGTTAAATATTGCTCTAAGCCAAAAGAGTCCAAGAAAAACAGCGAGCCAATCAATTCGTTTCATTCCTTCAATTTTGATAGACTTCCTTCGCAGTATTAGAAAGATTAATCCAATCAGACCGGTTAGCATTGTTTGTAACGGACCGCCAATTGATATCAGTAGACTGTCATTATTTTCCTCATTCCAATATCGCTTCTGTAATTGATTATTAAATGTTTGAGTTTTTTCACTTATCTCAGGAGGAATAGAATCATATTCAGTATTGACATAATCTTTGTTTAAAGACTTAAGTGCTTTCAGGTCAGGATCATCTAAGTATCCCTTGGGGTAATAATTCATACTGCCATAATGTAGCGTTGTTTCATATCCGTAGTACTTTGCCACTGCTATATGACCATATTCGTGGCTAATTGTGCCAATCACGGTAAATAAGACAAATGTTAAACTAAGGATTATAAGACACTTAGTATTAACTGTCATATTTTTAGGCTAAACCCTTTACGGATGTAATAGAAATGGACAGAACCAAATTAGTTAAAAGGCTAAGATGTTAAGGTCAATACCTTGTAGGAGACTTTTATGAAATCGAAGACTTTAAAAACTAACATTCTCACAACCAGGTTTAGTAAAGCTATTATTGAAGCTTTTCTCTCAGTTGTGGAGATAAGCAAGGTGAATACTAAGCTGCCTCTATTTCTTTATTACGGAATTGTTTCTATCCCTGAGAAGCTATAACTCCCATTAAGCTTCTTAAAGTAAATTCCCAATTGTCCTCCTTCGTGTCCGGGAGCGATTTCATTTGGTTTTAGAATCCTCCAAAGCGCAACTATTTCACCCGATTCTTCTCTTACCAAGTTTAACTTACTGCTCATTTTAGCGCGTTTAAAAAATTCACTATCCCTTATTGTGATCAAGTGCTGACTGATAAATTCATTTTTATCAATCATGTAGGGTTTTTTAGAAAAGTCAGTAGTGTTAGTGCAAACAGTGCAATAGATTTTTGGAGCTGACATTTCCTTGACAGACTTTCGATCAAGTAGGTCTATGGCATCGAAGAGTTCTTGATTAAGTTGTCTGATTTCTAAACTGTCGGAAGAAGAAATCTCTTGTCCAAGAAGACCGTTAGTGCATAAAAGCAGAATTGCTAAGGATTTAAGTATATATTTCATCATACCTCTTAATATACAACTTTTAAAGGACTTGATACCTGACTTCACTCCGAATTTGATAGAAGCCAAAAGGCTTTAGTTAGCTTTTTCGCACTTTATACCTAGAAAATCAAAACTTCATTTAAAACAAATACTTTCTTCTGCAAGACTAAAAGAACTCGCTTCTAAATAACAGAGCCTAACTTATTTTATTGGTAAAAAGCAGCAACAGAAGCCATACCATGGGTATGTTGCTCATTCAAATACTCGCATTCTAAACAAACTTTTCAATTCTTCAAATGTTTGTCGGGGCTTTTTGCAGATATAGATATGTTGATATAGCTCTTCAATATTTTCCGAATAGGGGTTGTAGATGCTTTTAACCTTAATTACTTCATCAAAATATTGATCGAAAAAGCTCCCAACATTATAACTTAAACATAGTGTTGTTTCAGGCATTTTCCCTTTTGGAACCCAATTGTAGAAACTTCCGTGTAAGGAAAATGCCATAGGTAAATTAGATTTATCGATAGACAAATTTACTGCTCCTGCTTGTGCATAATGTTTGCCCCAAATTACGGTATTGATCTTTTCTGAAGGAGGTAGGCTATCGTAAACATTTTTTAATTCCTTGATTGTAATAGACCATTTCTCCCTTGAATAGCGTTCTTCAAAGCGGACATTGAATTGCCCACCTTTTACAAGCTTTCTGTTTTCATTCGGATAGTCGTGTTGCAAATAACTTTCAAGCGGAAATATAGGCATGCCGTAAGGAATTAAGATCACACCACTTGAGAGTAGAACCCCGATCGGATAAATCAAACCTTTCCTTTTTGGTAGAATAGTCTGTTCCCAAAACACACCACCAAATGGCAAAATCGTTAATACAATAGGATAAAAGTAATATCCCTTTCCTTGACTGAAACCTAAAAAGACAATAGCTAAAAGGATCGATACTGCTAAGGGTCTGTAGCTTTTCATTGAGTAGTGGAACATTGAAATGATCGCAGGAATAGTGATAGGCAAGCTTATAGGGTTCAAGGCCATAAAAAGGCCTTGTAAAACATCCATCGGTGCTTGTTTAGCTAACTGGGTTTCATACAGTCGGTCAAACATTTTCAACACTGGAAAATCATGGACGATTTGCCATATAATATTGGGGCTTACTAAGAGTATGAAGACAATTATATTCCACCAAAATTTTTGATCGATCAAGGCTTGTCTTTTCGATTTAAAAAGCAGCAGAGATGATAATGCGAAAATAAAAAATACAGCATCG
>P_2C_Liq_1_UnCtyDRAFT_1001176_pt1 | contig 10097 bp, 3 predicted proteins | sample Pon2CUnioCityCA_2_FD_10234 | JGI IMG/M metagenome (IMG submission 10234)
TTTGCTGCGACACAACCCTCGCATCCAGGAGTCATTCCTGCATGCTTGACATCTTCTCTGGTTATTCTAATTCTTCTTCTGAAGAATTCCTTGGGCTCCGGGGGCTTGTCAGGCACGATGGATTCATACACCGTGGGAAGTACCACTTTGCTCCTGATCTCATCTTGATTCGTGCCAGGCACTGTATTCCAAGGTGTACCTTTTACAGATTCGAACAATTCCTGATTCCACTTTTCTGATTGTGGTTTTCTTCTGACGGTTCTCACCTTGATGATTCCTTCACCATTTCCTATGACTGACTCACCTGATTCGTCTCTTACCCCCAACCAGATTCCTGATTCCCACCTTGCATCCAGTTTGTCCTTGCCCTTTGAATTAGGACGCAAATACCACACACATTCTCCAAACTCAGCTATTCCTTGCTTGTATTTCTTTCCTTTCCATCTTTCATACGCAGTTCTGCCGTCTCCTCCTACTTGATACCTACTTATCAGATTTGCCGCATGTCTGACCATCCATGGAACACATGCTGATTCTCCGTTGATCTTGATCTGATATCTAGTTTCCAGTGCATCTCTCATTGATCTGACTTGCCCCTGCACATTCCTTACAGCGTTCTCAATACTGCCATTGCTCGCTGATTCACCTACTGGTGATTCCTCCATCACTATGTCCTCATCTCTTTCTCTCTTCACTGATTCCTTCAATGCCATTATTGCTGGCTCCTGATCACTCTTGAGGATCATCTTTTTGTATCCCAAGATCTCTATTTCATGCCTCAATACCTTGATGGCGTGAGGATTCCTTCCCTTCTCAGGCACAACATGTGCTGATATTCTCTTAGTGTTCTCATCTTTGATGACCAAAATTGGCATTCCTGCGTCATCTCCATCCGTATCTTCCTCTCTTGACGCATCCCCTTCTTTCTTTGGCTTCATGTACATGTAGTCTATGCCTATCGTGGGAACGGCTTTGTCATCTTTCTTATTCCTGAAATGCCCATGCGATACCGCTCTTCCCCTTACGCAGTGTGGGCACCAATTCCTGAATGGGACATGTGTCAGCATGTGCTGTTCCCATTCCTCTTTGGTGGGATCCTCCGGATTTCTCAATGCTCTAACTTGTGAGGATTCCTGCTCATCTTGCTCCTCCTCCTCCTCATTCTCCTCAATCTCATTACTCATCAAATCGTTCATTCTTGGTCTTATGGAGTTGTCAATTCCTGATGATGCTTTCTTGCCCTCAGTTCCATAACTATGCATCACCAGTTGCTCTCCTGCCGGCGAAAACTCTCCGACAATGCATCAAACCGATTCCTCGTGGGAACAGTCGCGTCACTCCTGCTGTTGCTGCCATTTCTGCCGATTGCTTCCACTGATGCTAATTCCTTGGGTATCATGATGTTGAACTTGTACACCCCATTCCTTTTCACAAGTTTTGTGATCTTCTTCGTCTTCTTATTCATGATGTAGCTGCCTTCCTCATCATCGAATACAACTCTGTTTCCTGCTTCGCACATTCTCCCCACAGATGCCAATACCTTGTTCACCTGTGCGACCTGAATCGTCATTCCTACATCTTGCCCCTCCTCTGTTATTCCTTGCAATTTCTTCTCTCCCAGATTTGGGATTTTCATGTTGTTCGCTGCTCGATAATGCATCCCTGACCTGGATGCTTCTGTCGCTCTGATTGGGATTCCTGGTGCCACTGATGGTGGACCCACAGTATCAACGGCTCCTGAATCAACCGTCACTTCAACACCTACTCTATCCCTATTGTCTCCATTCCTGCGGGATACGGTTGTCCATTGATCCAAGGTGTCAAGCGGGACTCCTGTGAATTCCTCTTTNTCCAATGATCCTCCCAGATCCATCTCAAGTGAGTCCTGTGTTCCATCCTCCTGGCATTCCTCTCCCAACTCATTCAGTCCNTTTCCTTTCCCTTTGCCCTTGCCCTTCTTGGGACAATACCTGGATGANTGCCCGTGTTCTCCACATGTCCAACAATTCCCTGGGAAGTAGTATGGCGCTCTACCCAGCAATGGACATGCATTCATCTGGTGCCCCTGATTGCCGCAATGCCAACATGCTCCTGGCAATATTCCTTTCCCTTTGCCTTTCGTCTGTTCTCTTTCCTGGCNTCCTTTGCCCTGGTATCCCTTTCCGTCTTGCATTCCATATCCGGGATACATGTATGCTGGGTTGTACCCGTATGCCTTGCCTCCTCCTCCTTTTCCTTTTCCCTTCCATCCTTTGCCCTTTCCTACAGCATTCATGTCGTTTGCTTCGTCGCCCCAATTGTTGCTCCATTCCTGTCCATGATCATGCGTGTCAACGTTCCCTACGTCCATTGCATCACTCCTCGATTCATGCTTGAGGTTCGCTTCAAGTCTCCTCCTATTCGCGTATTCCTGGATCTCCGGCAAAATCCTCTCGTAATCTCCCGGGTTCCTGCTCTCAACAATCTCAAAGTATTCTTTGGCTTTTCCTATCATGAGATGCCTCAGTGCTGTTATCTTGAATGGACCTGGCAGCTCATATTCCTTGCGCATTTGTTCTAGGATCCTCATCCTCTCCAACCACCTATCAATGTGGTCGGCCATCTCATGTTCCTGTTTGGGTGATGCTGGTGTCATTACTTGTTTGATTCTCTCTGAGATTGCCTCTCCGGTCGTTTCCGAATACCACTTGTGAAGTGCGAAGTATGCTTTGATTCCTTGTCCTTCATGCGCTGTTCTTATCTTCGTCAATGCCTCGCCTTCACACTTATCCATGAGGACACAATACAACTCCTCACCAAATCCATCAAACTCATATTTATCACTGAACTCCTCAACATCCCATGCATCCTTTAATTGATCCACGTCTTTCGCTCCTTTATCTACTTGCTCTCTGATCCATTCAAATATTCCTCTGGAACCTTTCTTGATTTGCACGTATGCGTTGATGAGTTTCTCATTCCAATTTCTATATTCTCTCTTGTCACCCGTGAATGTTTTCAAGTCACGGATCAATCTGTGCTCCATGATTCCCTTGTCTTCTGTTATTCCTCGTCTGTTCATAGCGGATATCGTGTTCGACATTCTCATTGCTTTGGCCAGCAATTCAGATAGTCCTCGAATCTTGTTGAATGCATTTTCCGCTGTCGTCTCAGTGTTCATAATGACATTCATGTTGTGAAACTCTTGTTGGTCAAACACCTCCATGTTGGCGCTCTGCGCTCACAATTACGGGCTCGCTGGATTCAGACCAGCTCCGCAACCATGCAGAATCCCTAACGAGTTACTGGTACCCTTTTCACTGTGCACCACAATGCACTTGAGCCAAACATTCATGGCAAGTCATTCCTATCACTCCTCCTTCGCACCTGGGCCTCACGCCACAGGATGCGAACCAATCCCTATCCTTCGAATACCTAGCGATTTGGCATGTTCCAGAAATGGTTCCAAGTGAGCCCACATACCGGTTTCAACCAACATTCCTGCCCTTCAATATACCTATGCTGCTCGCAATACCTACGATCGCAATGGACATTTCCAAACATCCCTAAAGAAACGCTGCGTGCCGAGCAAATTCACATCCGCACTCGTGTCCTGCAAGGGAAATTCCTGGCACTGTTGCACTCGTATCACAAGACCCCTGTGTGATAATCCGTTCATTCTTGTCATGAATGCCTGTGCCAGTTCTCGATTTGCCAGCCGAATGAATGCCCCACCCGTGAGGCAGCTTCCCAAGGGGGATTCCTCAGACGTCTTGCGGAGAATCTGCAGCGCCACCACACCACAATTCCTAGAGGAATTTGGTCAGCGCATGACATGCTGTAACTTCCTTACTGCAGGTGTGGATTCCTGGCCGGAATCGAACGCGAACTTTGGGACGATTCCCATCCAGTAGCAGAATACCTTCCGATTTAGACAGCAACGGATGCATGCTCACTCCTGCAATCTCAGTGCCATTCCACTCCTTCCCGTCACTACTCTCATTCCTGCTTTCTCAATATGCATCATGATCCCGTCCCCTGATACATGCTTGGTCAATGCATCAGCTACATTCTCGATTGTGGACACCTTTATCAGCTTGATCTCTCCCGATGATACCTTCTCTTGCACCCACAGCTGAGCTACTTCGATATGCCTGACTTTCCCGGCTCCTCTCCTGCTCGCGATGCCTTTCGCTGCACTAGCATCAGTTCTGACAACAATTCCTACGACAACTCCCAAATCCTCGTACATATTCCGAATGCCAATTCCCATCGCACTCCCTCTCACAATTCCATAGTACTCAGCCTCCCCCGACGAAAGTGCCACACATTTCTGAGTGTTGCTCCATGCCTTAATCACAGAATCCCCGTACAAAACTATTCCTCCACTGGTTGACTTCCTGGTTTTCAAACATCCCGCAAAATCCGTGTCAACCCAAACATCAATATTCCTGGGAGCAAGTTGTCTCTTGAATACTTGCAACACCCTAGGCCTATGATGCAAATACCTACCCAATCGTTTCAGATCATTCCAGTCTTCGCTGTCGGGATTCGACATATTCCTACTGAGTTCCTTGACGGCATACACTATGTCACTCCTATCCATGGACAAAAACAAAGCTCTCGCGACAAGAGACCTGTACATGGTTTGATTCTCAATCACAGCGCCCACTTGCCTGTCTCTTTTTATTCCTGGTGTGACTACCCCTTTGGAATCTTTCTGAAAACCCAATTCCTTTACAATAATTTCTTGATGCCTGGGATCTGCTTCGACAGTCACTTCCAATCCATCCCATGTGATAAGTCGATTAAGCAATCTCACACTCTCAATTCCTCCACTTTGACTGCCCATTCTGCCAGCCATTTTCACTTCATACCTCTCTTGTATTTTCTTCTCAAACCAATCCAATTCCTCGTCCCATGCTAGAACTGCCAGGTCATCACCATGTATCACAACTCTCACATCCCTGGAAGCATGGTAGAAAATACACGTTGATGATTTTCCTCTTTCAAATCCAATGGATGCAAAGAATGAGCAATACTCATGTTCCCAATTCTGTGCAGCATCCCTAGTTCCATACATTGACTTATTCAGTCTTCCACACATTCCTGGTTCCCAGTCCTCTTCCGGCAGCTCAATGTAAACATTCCTCCTTACCGCTGCATGGAAGTACGCTCTCCTAACATCATAAAATGCCATGGACATCCTGTTACTGCCTTGAATTCCTACTCCAACTGTCATGAACAGTGTCACCAGCATTTTAAATGCCTCCCATGGTGGAGTTGCCGCAAACAAGTCATCCCTCTTGCAGACATTGATCTCTTTGGCCACCAATCGTGATCTGTAATTGGGGTGATTCCTATCCCCTTTGTCTATGTCAACCCATCTGTGTCCAATGGGCTGGTTGCTTGTTTCTCTCACGCATTCCTCAATGGGAACCTTCGTGTAGACATTGTGCTTCTTGAATTCCTTCAACTCTTCAGCTCTCGCTTTCTTCACCATATCTTGATCTAATTCCTGTCCCGAAATGTCGTCCCAGATTCTCTGCATTCCTGTGATTTCATCCACACTTCCCATTATGAATTCATTCTCTGGGTCATACTTCCCATCGATTTTCATGCTATTCATCATCAAGCTTGATACTGATTCCTCTCCTCCTTGACTTTTCATGTTCGTGAATCCTGTGCTCACCCAAATCCCTTCGAGGTGCTTGTCAATCCACCTTCCTGTGTCACTCTGTGCGTCAGCATCCACAAAGTAATACCTGCACATCTTTGCTTGCATACGGCATGCTTTCACAATTCTCGTCACAGATTCCTCTTTCATTTCGTCGTTTGCCCTGAATCTGATGAGCAGATTCCTGCCATCAATGATGTGCTGCTGGATCAGTTGCCAATCAAAATCATGTGAGGTATCCCAAGAATTCCTGTAATCCATCATGTGATTTTTCATGAGCGACTCATTCTTGACATCTTGCTCTTCACATTCAACCTGATTCACTTCAGTGTCCATCTTATTCCTGGTGCCATCCCTATCATCCCCATCATCATCTCTGGGTCTCTTTGTGCCTTGCTCGGGAGCGGTTACCAATACCTTCTTCTCCCTCTCCTGAGCACCGGATTCCTCATTTGGTGGTCTCTTGTTGTTCCTCTGAGCCTCGTCTTGTTGCATTTTGTCGTCAATTGCTCTTCCTGCTGAATCTCTCTGTATTCCTGACGAGGACGACGCAGCATTCTGATCACTTGCATTGGTGTCAGGATCCCTATTCCTCTTTTTACTTTGATCCTTTTCATCGCCATCCGGTATTCCTTGATCTGGCTGTCCGGAATTACTCGCGATTTGATGTTGCGTCTTATTCCTTTTGTTTTCTTCAACTTGTCTTTCCACTTCTTCCGCCAGCCTCTTTTCATACCTTTCGACCCTCTTGTCTTGCCTCTTGCTCATGTATTCTTCCATTCTCATCCGGCATTCCTCGTTGTGCGGTCTGGATGCGATTCCTCTGTTCGCTGCGACACATCCCTCACATCCAGGGGTCATGCCTGCGTGCTTGACATCATCTCTTGTTATTCTGATTCTTCTCCTCATAAACTCCTTGGGCTCTGGTGGTCGGTCGGGCACTATGGATTCATACACAGTGGGAAATACCACTTTGCTCTTGATTTCATCTTGGTTGGTGCCTGGGACTGTATTCCAAGGTGTGCCCTTCACAGATTCGAACAATCCCTTGTTCCACTTCTCTGATTGTGGCTTTCTTCTGACAGTCCTCACTTTGATGATGCCTTCACTAGTCCCTATGACAGACTCACCTGACTCATCTCTCACTCCCAACCAGATTCCTGATTCCCATCTTGCATCAAGCTTGTCTTTGCCTTTTGAGTTGGGGCGCAAATACCACACGCATTCTCCGAATTCTGCTATTCCTTGCTTGTATTTCTTCCCCTTCCATCTTTCATATGCAGTTCTGCCGTCCATTCCCACTTGGTATCTGCTTATCAAGTTTGCTGCATGTCTGACCATCCATGGAATGCATGATGATTCTCCGTTGATCTTGATCTGATACCTGGTCTCTAATGCGTCCCTCATTGATCTTACTTGCCCCTGCACATTCCTAACAGCATTCTCAATACTGCCATTGCTTGCAGACTCGCCCACAGGTGATTCCTCCATCACTATGTCCTCGTCTCTCTCTCTCTTGACTGATTCCTTCAATGCCATAATTGCCGGTTCCTGGTCGCTCTTGAGGATCATCTTCTTGTATCCCAGGATTTCTATTTCATGCCTCAAAACTTTCACGGCATGCGCATTCCTCCCTTTCTCCGGCACAACATGTGCTGATATTCTTTTGGTATTCTCATCCTTGATGACCAAAATCGGCATGCCTGCCTCATCGCCATCAGTATCCTCCTCCCTTGATGCTTCTCCCTCTTTCCTTGGTTTCATGTACATATAGTCAATTCCTATCGTGGGGATGGCTTTATCATCCTTCTTGTTCCTGAAATGTCCCTGCGACACCGCTCTTCCTCGCACGCAGTGAGGACACCAATTCCTAAATGGAACATGCGTCATCATGTGTTGTTCCCATTCCTCCTTGGTGGGGTCCTCTGGATTCCTCAGAGCTTTAACTGAGGCTGATTCCTGACCCTCCTGATTCTCCTCCTCCTCCTCAATTTCGTTGCTCATCAAATCATTCATTCTCGGTCTTATGGAGTTGCTAATTCCTGATGATGCGCTCTTGCCCTTTTCTTCGTAACTATGCATCACCAGTTGCTCTCCTGCCTGCGAAAACTCTCCGACAATGCGTCAAACCGATTCCTAGTTGGGATTGCCATGTCATTCCTGGCGCTGCTGCTGCTGCTGCTGCTCGCTTCCACTGATGCTAATTCCTTGGGTATCATGATGTTGAACTTGTACACCCCATTTTTCTTCACAAGTCGTGTGATCTTCTTCGTCTTCTTATTCATGATGTAGCTACCTTCCTCATCATCGAATACCACCCTGTTTCCTGCTTCGCACATTCTCCCCACCGATGCCAATACCTTGTTCACTTGTGCGACTTGAATCGTCATTCCTACATCTTGCCCTTCCTCAGTTATTCCCTGCAGCTTCTTCTCTCCCAGGTTTGGGATCTTCATGTTGTTCGCTGCTCGATAATGCATCCCTGATCTGGATGCTTCTGTTGCTCTGACAGGGATTCCTGGCGCCACTGAGGGTGGACCCACCGTGTCGACAGCTCCTGAATCCACAGTCACCTCAACTGCCACTCTGTCCCTGTCACCTCTATTCCTGCGAGATACAGTTGTCCATTGATCAAGCGTGTCAACCAGTCTTGGGATTCCTGAGAAGTCTTCCTTGTCCAGTGACCCTCCAAGATCCATTTCAAGGGAGTCTTGTGTTCCTTCTTCCTGACATTCCTCTCCCAACTCATTCAGCCCCTTCCCTTTTCCTTTGCCCTTGCCTTTCTTGGGACAATACCTGGATGAATGTCCGTGCTCTCCACATGTCCAGCAATTCCCTGGGAAGTAGTACGGCGCTCTGCCTAGTAGTGGACATGCATTCATTTGGTGCCCCTGATTGCCGCAATGCCAACATGCTCCTGGCAACATTCCTTTCCCTTTGCCTTTCGTCTGTTCTCTTTCCTGGATTCCTTTCCCCTGGTATCCTTTTCCGCCTGGCGTTCCATATCCTGGATTCATGTATGCAGGGCCATACCCATATGCCTTGCCTCCTCCTCCTTTTCCTTTTCCATTCCATCCTTTGCCCTTTCCTACAGCGTTCATGTCATTTGCTTCGTCGCCCCAATTGTTGCTCCATTCCTGTCCATGATCATGCGCGTCAACGTTTCCTACGTCCATTGCATCACTCTTCGATTCATGCTTGAGGTTCGCTTCAAGTCTCCTTCTGTTCGCGTATTCTTGGATCTCTGGCAAAATCCTTTCATAATCTCCTGGATTCCTGCTTTCAACAATCTCAAAGTATTCCCTCGCTTTTCCCACCATGAGATGCCTCAGTGCTGTTATCTTAAATGGGCCTGGCAACTCGTATTCCTTGCGCATTTGTTCCAAAATTCTCATCCTTTCCAGCCACCTGTCTATGTGATCTGCGATTTCAGATTCCTGTTTGGGCGATGCCGGTGTCATTACTTGCTTGATTCTTTCTGAAATTGCCTCTCCGGTCGTTTCCGAATACCACTTGTGAAGTGCGAAGTATGCTTTGATTCCTTGTCCTTCATGCGCTGTCCTTATCTTTGTCAATGCTTCACCTTCACACTTGTCCATGAGGACGCAATACAATTCCTCACCGAATTCATCAAATCCGTGATTGTCACTGAATTCCTCTACGTCCCATGCATCCTTCAGTTGATCCATGTCTTTCACTCCTTTCTCGACTTGTTCCCTGATCCATTCAAATATTCCTCTGGAACCCTTCTTGACTTGCACGTATGCATTGATAAGCTTCTCGTTCCAATTCCTATATTCTCTCTTGTCACCTGTAAATGCTTTCAGATCCCGAATCAATCTATGCTCCATGATTCCTTTGTCCTCCATGGGTCCNCGCCTATTCATAGCAGATGCTGTGTTCGACATTCTCATTGCTTTGGCTAGCAACTCAGACATTCCTCGAATCTTGTCGAATGCATTTTCTGCTGTCGTCTCCGTGTTCATAATTGCATTCATGGCTTGGAACTCCGACTGGTCGAATACCTCCATCTTGGCGCTCTGCGCTTGCCTGTCTGGGATTGCAATCCCTGACCGGCTGTGACTACGGTGCGCTGGATTCAGACCAGCTCCGCAACCATGCAGAATGCCTAACGCACTGGTGGTACTCTTTTGCTGTGCACTGACATGCACTTGAGCCAAAGTATGTAACGCACAGGATTCCTCACACTCCTCCTTCGCGCCTCGGCCCATGCCTGAGGACGCGACCGATTCCTATGCAATTTGCGCGTTCCGGTAATGATTCCAAGTGAACCCAAACACCAGTTGCAACAAACTCATTCATGCCCTTCAGTATTCCTTGATTCATATCCTTCAGTATTCCTGGAAATTGGGTGTCGAGTTTAATCATGATGCATGGCGAACCCAATCATGTTGCACGACACCATTCATACCCTTCGAAT
>P_2C_Liq_1_UnCtyDRAFT_1001177_pt1 | contig 10096 bp, 17 predicted proteins | sample Pon2CUnioCityCA_2_FD_10234 | JGI IMG/M metagenome (IMG submission 10234)
GAACACAGAAGGCTTCGACCCTCACATGACGTTGTTGGTTGTGGCTGGTAAAATTACCCAAGAGGACTACGAGTTCTACGTTGATTGTAAAGTTCATGGGATCGGCAACAAAGATCGGCAAAGGTTTGAGGTTCTGGACGCTATGAGGGCACCAGCCAAGACTACAAACTATTCTAGCACATATAAGGTTGGTGTAGCGAAGCTGGCAAGGGAAACAGGTATGACACAAAGAGAAGCACAACAGTTCCTAGATGCCTTCTGGAAACTCAACTGGGCTATCCTGAAACTGGAGAAAGATCAATATGTCAAGACACTTCGGGATGGTAGTAAGTGGTTGAAGAATCCTGTTAGTGGTTTCTACCACAGTCTTAGGAGTGAACGTGATGTATTCTCAACGTTAAATCAATCTACAGGTGACTACATCTTTAATCTATGGGTAGTAAACATGAGACGTATGGGTGTTAAGATTTCACTAAATTACCACGATGAGGTTCTTTTCAGTGTACCCAAAGGACAAGAGAAACAGACAGAGGAGTTGCTTAAAGAAGCTATGAGGAAGGTCAACGAGACATTGAAACTTAATGTGACTATTGGTGCTGATGCTGAGTTTGGCCCGGATTACGCCTCAGTGCATTAAAAGATGCAGAGCATCGACGCGCTCACGCGCTAGGGTGAGTCACTTTTGCAACACTGAAGGTTTATCTTGTGAAACCTGAATAATCCCGGTGAAAAAGTACTTATAATACTATACAGGGCGCAACAGAGAATCACTATCGTAACTAAAGGATGAGACATGAAAACTAACGGCCACACTATGACACTTGACATGGTTCTGGAATATCCCAAGGTACTTGACCACACCCGATATGTAATTAAAGAGACGGGTGAACAGGTCAGCAAGGAAGATTTTTTAAGTGGCAATTATGAAGGGGATGTCGAGGTTGACACCTCTCTGATTGGTAAGCCTAGCGATCTTGACCGTGGTGATGCCAACAGCGATCAGAAATGGCTAAGAGAACTGGCTAAGAACCCTGAAGCTAAGGTCAACTGCTACTTCACCAGTGAGGAACAGATCGCTTACCTGATGGAATATGAAGGCTTCGAGCCTCTGGTAACTAACCCCAAGACTGGCGAAGAGATGTCTCGCATCAAGGATGGTAACGAAGACTTTGGCATCGGTAAGTATATCCAACTGAAGCGTAAACTTAACGACATCCGTGAGTATCGTGACAAGAAAGGTGAGATCAAAGAGATGGACAAGGGCGGTGTCCCCGGTGTCAAGGTCTTTAAGGATGATGCCGTTGTGGACTATGACTACGAGGAGCTTGGTCCTATCGGTAATGGCACTGAGAGTAAGGTTCGGTTTGAACCTCGCTACATGCGACTTGAGGCTCTTGGTATCACTAACCTTGTTGAGTTCTCGGACACACCTTTTGAAGAGGATGACTTTTAAGAATGCCTAAAGTGATAACAACAATCTCGTATGAGGAGGAAGACTTTGGTGATGCTGAAGTCATCTCCTACAGCAAACACGTAGAGGACTTGGATGTTCATAGTTGGTTGTGGTATCTCGTAAAGATTACTGAACAGGCTGGCTATGACTGTGAGCAGTTACAGTTGCTTACTTCTCGTGGAACAATCTATAAGACTGATCTTTAAGGTGAAGCATGTGTGAGTCTTTCTTTGAGGGTGACCCTTGTGCACAGTGCAATTTACCTCTTGAACCCCGCAGCAACTTTTTTGTTGTAGAAATTGGGCCTGACCTTCTGTGGGCTTGTCCTAATTGTGGGCTTAAGTATGATGTCGAGCATGAGTGCAACTTTGACTTTTGTACGGAGGTCTTAACAGTAGCAAAATGAGTAAACCAGACAGAATAACCAAGGTGATCGTAGACGGCGACGTGCTTGTATATCGGGCAGCGTTCTCTACTCAAGACAAACCACCAGAAGAAGCTGATAAGGTATTGGACCAGATTATGGACTACACTATAGGCAAGACTGTGGTGTTTCCTCACGGCAATAACTTCTACTGTTGGCTTACAGGAAAGGGAAACTTTAGGTATGACATAGCCAAGACTGAGGAGTATAAAGCAAACCGTAGGGACACTGTAAAGCCTACCCACTACCAACACTGTAGGGACTATCTTCAGTCTCAGTGGGCAGCACAAGTCACTCAAGGGTGTGAAGCGGATGATGCTATCTCTATTGAGGCGTACAAAGGCAACATGAGTTCTACAGTGATTGTCTCTGTGGACAAGGACTTCGATACTGTTCCTTGCTGGAGATACAACTTCGTTAAAGATGAGTTTATTGAGAACACACCTGAGAGTGCCTTGAGGTTTTTCTATGAGCAAGTTCTTACAGGGGACCGTGTTGACAATATTCCGGGTATCCATGGGATCGGCCCTAAGAAGGCACAGAAACTTCTAGGGGATGCCACTACAGAGGAAGAACTGTTCAAGAAATGTCTTGATGCCTACGAGGGTGACTATGAAAGGGTTGTAGAGAACGGAAGGCTTCTGCACCTGCAACAATGGGAGGGAGAGCTATGGGAACCCCCAAAAGGTGTGACTTCAGGTCAGGACTAGAGTATAAGGTAGCTTGCCAGTTAGATGACTTGGGTGTAGCTTATGAGTATGAGAATCGTAAGGTAGAATACCAAAGGAAGCCTAGCAAATATCTCGTGGACTTTGAGTTGCCTAATGGTATCATCATTGAGACTAAAGGGAGGTTTACATCAAGTGACAGAAGCAAGCACCTTCGCATTAAAGAGCAGCACCCTGAATTAGACATTAGGTTTGTCTTTAGTAACAGCAACAACAAGCTCAACAAGAACTCATCCACAACTTATGCGGGTTGGTGTGAGAAACACGGGTTTAAATACTCAGATAAGGTAATACCTAAGGAGTGGGTTGATGAATAAAGATAGTCTTGTAGAAGAGCTGTGGTGGGATATTCGTAAACTTGGGTATTGGCCTGACAATGACCGTATTTTAAACCTTATCAAAAAGGCTTATGACTTTGGGTATGAAGACGGTGCTGCGGATTATCGAGAAGGAAAAGACTCATGATACAATGGCTGAAGAAACTATTAGGTAAGGGGCCACCTAAGAAACCTACGGTAGAAAACAAGGTTCTTATCTGGGGTGTAGTTGACGGGCCTTACCTTCGAGATGACTTCCCAGAGGAAGAGCTTTGGGAGATGGGTATCCCACCTGATGCTGATGCAATGCTAGTGTGTAAGATTGAAGAGAACGGTCAAGTACTTCAGGTCAACTATTGGTATGAGACTATGGATGAAGCCTATGAGGTCAAGAAGTATTTTGATACTAACATGGAACCACTGGAGGTGAATCATGGTGGGTAGAACAGCAGTAGTATTTTCCTGTGCCCATTCAGACCCTAGTGTGAGTAACGAAAGGTTCGATTGGCTTGGTAAGTTCCTTTATGACCTACGTCCCGATTATGTAGTTGACTTGGGGGATGGGGCTGACATGAAGAGCCTCAACAGTTTTGACACTAGGTACCCTCAAGCTATTGTGAGTCAGTCCTATGAAAAAGATATTGAACACTATAACGATGCTCAAGAACGTATTAGGGCACCATTCAAGAAAGCTAAGAGGAAGCGACCTAAGTTCTACGGGTTTGAAGGGAACCACGAGAATCGAATCAAAAAGGCTATCTCCCATGACCCAAGACTTGAGGGAAAGAAACACGGGATTTCCTTTGGGCATCTACAAACAAACTACTGGTTCGATGAATACCACGAGTACGTTAATTCCGGCCCCGCCCTCGTTGACTACGATGGTGTGCTTTACGGCCATTTTGTGTCTAGTGGGAATTATGGTGCTGCTATCTCAGGCATCCACCATGCTTATACTCTTCTATCCAAAGTGGGATGTTCTGTCAGTGTCGGTCATAGCCATAAATACGGGTATTACTATCAAGGGGCTACTTTCCCTAACCCGACTATTGGGCATGTGGTGGGCTGCTTCAAGGGAGCGGAAGAGACTTGGGCGGGTCAGAGTAACCGAGAGTGGCGAACTGGTGTGGTAGTTAAGCGTAATATCGGGAACGGGGTCTATGACCATGAGTGGGTCTCTCTGAGTAGGCTTGAGAAGGAGTATGCTAGTGAATGAACTTGAGAACACTGTAGACCAATCCCATTCTTGGGCTTTAACTTATGATAAACCTTGTGGGATGAAGAATGTTGTGTTTCAGACTTTTTATAAGAAACCCTCTGCTGAAGAGTTCAGTAAAGCTGTGAGGATCAAGTCGGACTCTGTAGGATATGAGGTTGAGGCGATGCTGTGGGGAGACTTATCTAACCTTGGTATCAATGGAGGCTTGGGTAGGTGTGGAGGATAAACATATGATCCGGAGTTTATCTCACTGGACAGGCTTCGGGGGGAATATACCTGATGAGTGAGCGTTATATCAAAGAGGTTGTAGTGACGGACCCAAGAAAATTTAAAGTGGTTTTAGATAACGGTGATACACTAGGGGGTGTTAAAGAGGTGGACCTTGGCAACCCAATTATGCCAGATAGTGCAACTATAGTGTCTTTAAGTGTTTATGTAGGTTTTTCTGATGGGTAAACGCTCAAGTATGGAGAAGATGCCTAGAGACTTATACGAAACCACAGACCCTAAAGCACTACCACCTAAGTTCCTTGAGTTTATCAAAGGCAAGACTTATGCAGAACCTAACTGTGGGTCCGGTCAGTTGATTAACTTGATTGGTAATACTGCTAGGTGTGTGTGGGCTAGTGACATTGAGCCTCTAGCACAAAGTACGTCGACCGAAGGTCTCTTAGGAGAGTTTACACGATGGGACGCTATGTGCCTATCAAAACATGAACTTGCTGGGTGTGATTTAATCATCGGTAATCCTCCTTACACTAAGGGTGTGTTGTTGCCTATGATTGACCACTTCGTTAGTCTTAAACCTACCTGGTTACTGCTACCAGCAGACATGGCCCACAATGTTTACTTTAGTGACTACATGAAAAGGTGTTCTAGGGTAGTGTCGGTAGGGAGACTTTTTTGGTTTAGGTCTGAGTGGGTCACTAAAACCCTTGCGCCAGATGACCCTGTATTAACTAAAGAGTTGGCTGAAAAAAAGTGGTTCTGGCAAAGAGTCTTTTTGATGGGGGACAAACCCAATTCACCTCTTGAGTACACAGGTTGGTGGTGCCCTACACGGGACAAACCTACGGAACACGAATTTGTCAGGGGGACAGACAATCACTGTTGGTACTTCTGGGAAAGGGGTGCTACAGAAGATACACAAACAATTTTCATAGGTCGGTAGACCGCTTTACGAAGTAACTATGGGAGGTCTTAGAGATGATTAACTGGTGGTTAATTGCACTGCTAGGTGTTTTTGGGGTAAGTTGGGGTATTGAGCTGTGGAATAAGAAAAACAATAAGCACGAATACATACCAGCGCTAGTAGCTTTTGCAATTATTGGAGGACTGATGTATATGTCAGGAATGCTGACGGAACTATGGGGAGTCTATAAGTGATTACACAAGATCAAATTGATGAGTGGGAAGAATCGGAAAGCTACTACAGTGGCGTTGAGCCTGAGACTAGGGACCATATGACTGTAAGTGAAATGGTTAAAGAGTTTGCTAAGGTTACAGAGCAGCAGCCAACCCCAAGCCTTTATGTGAAGCTAATTGGGGAAGAACTTGATGAGTGGGCTAAAGAAGGGGTGATCCGTAGTGAGAATGACCTGAAAGAGTTGGCTGACCTTGTGTACGTTATCTACGGTTATGCTAATGCTATGAGCTATGACCTAGACACTGCTGTACGACGAGTACACGAGAACAACATTGGGCGTTGTGTTCAAGCTAATGGCACCGTTAAGCGACGACCTGATGGTAAAATCGAAAAGAACAAAGCCTATCCGAAAGTTTACTTGGGAGACCTACTTTAATGAGCAACAACTACCTGCCTACCCCTTACATGTCGTTTATCCACAAGAGCCGCTACTCCCGTTGGCTTCCTGATGAGAATCGTCGTGAAGAGTTCCAAGAGACTGTAGACCGCTTCATGGACCAGATTGTTTTACCTGTTGTTGGTGGGACAGAAGCTGAAAACGGTATTGAACAAGCTATCCTTAACCTTGAAGTAATGCCTTCCATGCGAGCTATGATGACTGCTGGTAAGGCTGCTGATCGGGACAACACCTGTATCTACAACTGTAGCTACTTGCCTGTAGATGACCCTAAGTCTTTTGACGAGGCTATGTTTATCTTGCTGTGTGGCACAGGCGTAGGCTTCTCTGTCGAGCGTCAGTATATCAACAAACTACCAGAGGTGCCTGACAACCTATATGACAGTGATACAACCATTGTAGTGAAGGACAGCAAGGAAGGTTGGGCTAAAGCGTATCGTCAACTCCTGAGCCTTCTCTGGGCTGGTGAGGTACCTAAGTGGGATGTCTCTGGTGTTCGTCCTGCTGGTGCCAAGCTGAAGACCTTTGGCGGACGTGCATCTGGTCCTGCTCCTCTGGAAGACCTGTTCCGCTTCACCATTGATAAGTTCCGTAATGCTGTTGGCCGTAAGCTGAGTTCGATTGAGTGTCACGACATTATGTGTAAGATTGGTGAGATTGTTGTGGTTGGTGGTGTCCGCCGATCTGCTATGATTAGCCTTAGTAACCTGTCTGATGATCGTATGCGTCACGCTAAGTCTGGTCAGTGGTGGGAAACTCAAAGTCAACGCGCTTTGGCTAACAACTCTGTGGCCTACAGCGAGAAGCCTGACGTAGAAACCTTCATGCGTGAGTGGACAGCACTGATTGAGAGTAAGTCTGGTGAGCGGGGTATCTTCAACCGTGTAGCAAGCCAGAAGCAGGCTGAGAAGAACGGGCGTCGTGATCCTAACTTTGAGTTCGGTACTAACCCTTGCAGTGAAATCATCCTGCGTCCTTACCAGTTCTGTTAAGAGATAGCAGAAGTAAAACGGGGTGAATTGCTGGGAAGCCTAAGTCCTTCTGGATAAGGTAATCAGCAGCCAAGCTAGAGCCGGGAGGCTCTTGAAGGTTCAACGACTAGGACATACATACTAGAACAGTATATGAAGTCCATACACTCAAGTGAGTGGAAGCGCCCTGCATTAAGGCTTTGCCTTTTTGATGATATAGTCTGATCTGCGTGGAAACACGTAGGAGAGTCTTGGAGTTATTATGAAGAATCGTGAAGGTTACTATGTTGGGGAGACTGGCCGTGAGTGTACTAACTGCGGTGTAATCTTCCCAAAGACAAGTAAGACAGTGACTTTGTGTAACGATTGTAACTCCAACCGTGTTAAAGGCGAAAGTGTTGAGAAGAAGATGCTTCGTCGTGCCAAACAAAGGGCCAAAGACAAAGGCTTGAAGTTTGACCTGAGTGTTGAGGATGTGATTATCCCTAAGTTCTGCCCTATCCTTGGGATTGAGCTTAAGATGCACAAAGGTCGTTCTGGCGGAAACCCTAACAGCCCTGCTCTTGACAGGATTGATAACAATAAGGGGTACGTCAAAGGCAATGTTATGGTTATGAGCCATCTAGCGAACATGATGAAATCTTCTGCAACTACGGAGGAGATGGTTAAGTTTGCTGAGTGGGTAATCAAAACACACGGAAACTCCGCTAGTGAAGTGACGCACACTGGTGAACATAAATGAATCTAACTGAGGTTGTTGTTCGTGCTACTGACACTCTTGAGGACTTAGAGCGTAAGGTTCGTCTAGCTACCATTCTTGGTACTATCCAAAGTACCTACACCAAGTTCCCGTATCTGCGTAAGGTGTGGCAGAAGAACACTGAGGAAGAGCGTCTGTTGGGTGTATCACTCACAGGCATCATGGACAACCCTCTGATGACCACAACAAACAAAGGATTGGATAAGACCCTTGAGCATCTTCGTGATATTGCTGTTTCTACTAACGCTGAGTGGGCTGATAAGTTGGGCATTCCTGCTTCGACAGCTATTACCTGCGTTAAGCCATCGGGAACTGTTTCACAGCTTGTGGATTCTGCTAGTGGTATTCACACTCGGCACAGTGAGTATTATATCCGTACTGTAAGGGGGGACAACAAAGACCCACTGACACAGTTTATGATTGACATGGGTGTGCCTAGTGAACCTTGTGTGATGAAGCCTGACAATACTACGGTGTTCAGTTTCCCACAGAAGTCGCCTACCGGGGCAGTTACTCGACATGATGTGGGTGCTGTAGAGCAGCTAAAGACTTGGTTGGTGTATCAGCGTCACTGGTGTGAGCATAAGCCTTCAATCACTGTGAGTGTTAAGGAGGATGAGTGGCTTGATGTGGGTGCCTTTGTCTACAAGCACTTTGATGAGATGTCGGGTGTAAGTTTCCTGCCGTATGATGGTGGTACATACCAACAAGCGCCCTATCAAGAGTGCGATAAGGAGCGATACGACCTAGTTATGGAGCAGATGCCTAAGTCTATCGACTGGTCTAAACTGGCTGAATATGAGGCTGAAGATAACACTGCTAGTATGCAAACTTTAGCTTGCTCAGGTGACTCATGCGAAATCGTAGACCTGACGTAATAAGTCCGTGTATTCGTGTGTGCAAAGTCCATAAGGATAGGTGCATAGGCTGTGGGAGGACTGTAGAACAAATCAGACTGTGGTCCTCCTATAGTCACCAACAAAGACAAGGTATAATGAAACTCTTAAAACCTGAAGTGTACACAAAGGTCTCCGAAAAGGAATCTAAACCAAAGGCTGAAGAACCAATGGCTAAACCAAGGGGTATTGAACGTAAAGGAAACAAGTACAAAGTTTTCCTTGAATATGAAGGTAAGCGTATCCATATAGGTTATACAAAGACACTTGAGCAAGCTGAAGAGATGCTCAAAGAAGCTAAACGAGAGGCCGGGATTGATGGGTAGTTACAGTGAAGGTATCAGACAAGCATTTAGGGAGACTAGAGGTATGGTGAAAGACAACGTAACCCACCCAAGTCACTACAACCAACATGGAGTAGAGTGTATCGAGGCTATTCGCGCTAGTCTTGGAGACGAGTTCGAGAGCTACTGTAAAGGAAACGTAATTAAGTACCTTTGGCGTTATCAATACAAGAACGGTGTTGAAGACCTTAAGAAAGCCCAAGTGTATCTTAACTGGATGATTAAGTCTGTAGAGGGGGCTTCTGATGTTTCTAGCTCTAATTGACCTATTAACCTTGGTTGGTGTAGTTTACTTGTGTTACTACATCCTGAAGAACTACCCACCAACACCACCCTTCCATTAGTAGAGGAGAAAAAGACTAATGTTTAAGAAACTTATGATGATTGTAGCCTTTGTGCTACCCACAACAGCCCTAGCAGGGGAACCAACCGGGTGTGAGGTAATCAAAGGAACCCCAGACGTAAAAATTTGTTACTTCGACCCTGAAGATTCACCTGCATGTCACAAACTAGAGGACTACCCCGGTGGCCCAGACCAACTAGCCGCTTTCTATGGGGCACAAGTAACCTCTTATAAGTATGACCCCCAGAGTGGTAAATTTGTGCTTGTGATTGTTCGTGGTATTGGTGATGGTAAGATGGGGTCTATTGCATTGTCACACAAAGGTGAACCTAATGCTGGTGTAGAAGAAGGCACTGAGGCTTGTATTGTAGCTATTGGTACTCAGTTAGACCCACCCACATGACAAAGAAAAACCCCCGCTACTTTCGTAACGAGGGCTACAGAAGCTCACTAGGGGTAAAACCTTAGTGGGCTATTTCTTTTTCACGAACAGGCTTCTCAGGTAACGACCAATCTCACCGGGTGAGGGCAACAACCAACCAAGGACCAACAAAAGAATTACCCACACAGGGACTTCATTCACCACAACAGTCTCAACACTATCCGATCTTACTTGATTGGTGTCTGCTGTCTGTCGGATATTCCTCGCCTTCGGTCTCACTAGCTTCTGCTCTGTGACGTTGGTAGTCCCTACTGTCTGGCTGTTGGTCTTCCCAGCCTGTACGTTGGCTGCTGTATTGACTCCGGGGGTTCCCGTAAGAAGACTGAGAGGACTGCCTGAGCAACCCGCCATTAGGAGCATACCACTGGAGACCAAA
>P_2C_Liq_1_UnCtyDRAFT_1001178_pt1 | contig 10093 bp, 15 predicted proteins | sample Pon2CUnioCityCA_2_FD_10234 | JGI IMG/M metagenome (IMG submission 10234)
TGCTAATGCTAAACATGATTATAAATCAGTAACTCATGTCGATGGCACCGCTCGAGTCCAGCTCGTTGAAAAAGATTGTAGTTCTATACTAAGACCAATATTGGAAGAATGGTATGAACTAACAGGATGTCCTATGCTTCTCAACACGAGTTTAAATATTAAAGGCCAACCTATCGTTGATAATTGGTCTGATGCAACGGAGTTTGAAAAAGAATATAATGTCAAAGTCTTCTAAATATATATTAGCAGGTGGATGTAGTTTTACTAACGAAAACTTTAAAAGCCCGTGGCATCCAGAAATGGATTTTAGTTATGATAAATGGCCAACAATACTTGGAGATGAATTAAATTTACTTGTAAAAAATCTTGGTGCGAATGGATTAGATAACACACAAATATATCATAGAGTTGCTACAGATATTATAGAAAATCACGATAAAATAGAACTAGTAGTAATTGGATGGAGTCAACACACTAGGTTTATGGTTTACGATAATCATGACCACCATCCTAGTCTTTACATAAAACATTTAGATAAGCACAAAGAAACTGCATCTAATTTTACTAAATCTGCCATAGAATACTACCGTTGGATAGAAGATAATAATTATCTAAATGAAATTACTATAGAAGTTTTATTTAATAGAATCTATCTTATTCAAAAGCTTTGCGATAACTTTGGAATTAAACATCTTCAAGCTTCTCTTTGCGGTCAGTTTAATGACAGAACAATAATGAATGCTGATTCGCATATGGATATCATAAACGCCAAAAGCTTTAGTAAAGTACGCCGAAAAAACATGATTGGTTGGCCGTTTTCTAAGCTGTTAGGAGGATTTGAATATGATCACACAGATAAAGTACACTGGGTGAGTGATATTGATAAGCATCCAAATAAAAAAGGACACGAAGAAATTGCTAAACTTTATTACGACAAATATAAAAAAATCTATCTATAAATTAAAATTTAAGTACTACAGTTTTAAGTACAGAAACAAAAAAACAACAAAAAACGAGTACATATATGAAGAAGATTGAGTGTAATATAATTGCAACATATTTTTCACATTATGTTTATGGTTGACAGATACTAAAAAGTATGTTATATATAACTAGTAAACGTTGAAGCAACGTGGACACATACTGGACCTGGGGGCGGTACCCAGCGACTCCACCAAAAAGGTACTATTATGAAAACATATGAAACATTTGAAAATGTTAACGGCATGAAAGGTTGTTTGAAAAAACCAATTATAGTTCATGCTAAGCAAATCAATGAAGATTTCAGAGTTGATACTTTAGAGGGTAATTACAAGCAAGGAAAAGCAGGTGATTATCTTATGAAAGGTATTGACGGAGAACTTTATATTTGTGATAAAGATATTTTTGAAAAAACATATGATTTTGTTTAGTATCTTTTTGATGGGGTCGAAATAGGATCGACAGGTGTGAAAGTGAAAGTGGAGTTTACCGGATGACTGCGTTATTGGTCAAAATTTCTAAATGCAAACGCAAATAGAGCGCCAGAAATGGCAATTGCAGCCTAATTAGGTATGCGGGGTCCGGTAGAACCTAGCAACAGAATCTACCCGTCATGACCCTCATGTTATTGGGTTTCGGGTATGGGCTCCACCCTTAACGGGCCCACTTATTTTTTTTACAGAGGAACTAAAAAATGACTAAAATTTTATCAGCTACAGCAGCACTATTGATGACTGCAACAATTGCTTCGGCAGAAGACTTTGCTATCGCAGGCCAAACGGTTTCTGTCGGTGGTGAATTTGATATGAACTACACAACAGGTACAGAAGTATGGGCACTTGAATTTGAGCCAACTGCAGGTTTCGCAGCATATGGTGCAGATTTTGAAGTCTCAACTACGATTGATCTTCTAGGTTTGAACGATGCAAGCGCTGATACATTCCAAGGTCTAGAGTTCGAAGCAGGTTACACATTGGGTAACGGACTCCGTGCGTACGGCGAAGTGGCAACTGATAAAGATCTTGAGTTTGGAGATCTTACTGCTGGCATGACATTCGCGTTTTAAGTTAACTGCTAATATCATAGACTAGTTTTTGTGCCGGTCAATTAAAAGGAGCTTCGGCTCCTTTTTTTTATTATAAATAAAATTACAGCACAAATATAGAAGGCATACATTATGACCAATAAATTGAAACAACTCACTTGGGCTCATCATCAAGCTGCCGAACGAAGAAAATTTGCTAAACAGCTAATTAGTGGTGGAATCGATCCTTTTGTATATTACAAATTTCTAAATTGCCAATATCTCGTGTATAAATCACTAGAAGATAAAGTTATCATTCCTCCAAACCTTACGACAATTTATAGAGCACCACGCATCTTAAAGGATATTGAAGAGCTTGGTGAAATATACGGCTTTGATGATATTGATCATTATCCTGCGTCGGTTGGAAGATGCTTAGGGCATATAGAACAATTATACGAATCTGGTGACAACGATGGGCTTTTAGCCCATATGTACGTGCGCCACTTTGGTGAATTGCATGGCGGTCAGATAATTAAAAGTAAAACACCTGGAAGTGGTGTTATGTATGAGTTTGAAGGCGATACTAAAATACTTATTGAAGAGTTTAGAAAACTGCTTCATGATGGAATGGAACAAGAAGCAAAACTGTGCTTCGACTTTGCATCAGAACTTTTCGACGAACTGTCAAATATTAGTTGACACAAACCACACACTGTTATATAATGTATACAAATCAATAAAAACATAGGAGACTTACTATGCGAGCAGCTATTCAAGAAAATTCACTTGACAAAACTAACGAGCCAGATCCTATTGAAATTAAAGATATGAAAAAGGCAGTACGTATGCTACGAAGCGAAACTGCTAGAAAACGACGAAAAGAACTCAAGCAAGTACGCGAAGTTAAGCTTATGAATGAATGGGCGCGTGCACGCAGAGAAAGACGCAAATCAAAATGATATCAAGAACACTAGATGTTCAAGAAGATCCTCTTACCGGGGATCTTTTTATAGAAATACCTGATGACATTCTAAAAGCAGCAAACCTCACAGAAGGTGATACTATTGATTGGGTAAAAAATGGTGATAATTCTTGGATATTAAGGAAAGCCAATGACACATCCATTGTGGAAACGACTAAATGATTATTCGGATAGTATAGCAAGAAAATTCAACGATAACTTCATAGAATATCACGAACATAACATGGAAGGCCTGAATTTCAAAGATTGGTCTGATAGATTCTGGGCTTCCGACACGGTTTACAAAGCACATTTAAAAACGATTAATCCTAAAGATGGTAAAGGATTATGGTTGATGCATGTAAATGTGTTTCCTCACGAGGGCGTTGAACTACCGATTCTTGGGTTTGACATTGTAGCTGGACCAAAAAAGATTACAGGATCCTTTATGGATTTCAGTCCACTCCATGGCTACAACCATCCTTATAATAATTATATGGAACAGGCTGTAAAGAACTTAGAATGGAACAAGCCCCGCGAATTACCAGAGTGGGCTAAGGAAATATTTTCTCCAAGCATGATTGCCGTTGGTAATTTGCGCGATGATCACGAATTAGACCAGTTTATGGAAGTAACAAATGATTTAGTAAACCATTATTTAGATAATATTGATACATATGCAATAGAATCTACACGAGACACACTTCCTATTATTAATAAGTATTGCGCAAATCAAAAACTTAATCCGCATCTTCATAGATCTATTTTAGCTATGGGCATATCCGAAAAGGATAAAAATGCTTACATAAACGATGTTTTATTTGAAGAAAGGCTTGAAAGTAGTTGACAGTTAACGGATGTTGTGATATAGTTAATTTAAGCCAAGATGCAGAAACAGTTACATTTGGTCAACACTCTTTTAGGGTGTCCATAACTTATTGTACTAACTGCGGCGCAGTAAAAGCAACCTCAAACATAAAGGAAGCAGATAATGACAAACGCGATTATTACGGAAAAGGCAGGTAAGACGCTTAAAGCAGAGTACTTCGAAGTACCTAATGGTGCTGGATGCCGGTTTTTTATTAATGAAGAATTTATCCAAGAAGAAATTTATGAAGGTAAGTCAATTCATTGGGCAGAGAGTGCTGCTCAAAACTGGCTTAGTGGGGTTAAATCTTTAAATGGATAAAACACAAGATCAGATAATTAATCCGAGAACACCGGAAAGGGTTCATCACGATATATCACATATGCTATCACGAGGCGTTAACTACATTGACGCACTTGTTGAGTACGCGTACAAAAATGATCTTGAGATTGAAGCAGTAGCCGATATCGTAAAAAAGTCTTCAATTCTTAAAGAAAAGGTAAGAACCGAGGCTGTGAAAATGAAAATGGTGATAAAAGAAGATGATAAAGACATCACAGAGCTTTGCTAACGAGGAATCGTATAATTGTTATGTAAAGTATCTCGCTATGAAAAAGCACTTTACAACAGACGGTTATGACTATCACAAATATCGTGGAAAAATTAGAGCATCATTTGACACATATCGTACGCGCAACGATGTTTTCTTTTTTCATAAACTTGCACAAAAGGAAGATCCAGAAAAGTTATTAATGGCTAATATGATAGTCAAACCTAAAATCTGGATTAGAGAAATCGTTGAGCAAGATGGCGAAGATCGTTACAACGAATGGGTTAAAAAAAGAGATTCGCTTACACGTGTTGTAAAAGATGATCTTAATAACCTGCGAGATGTATATCAAGATAATTTTGTAGCGGTCAATGGACAACATCCTGCGATCATTACATCTTATATACAAAAACAAATCACCTTAGAAACGTTTACTATACTTACACATCAAGCCAAAATATTTGATTATTGGCGTGATAATGTGGTTGACAAAATAGTAGCAGGTGATATAATAAGACTATCAAAGAAGTATTATCCCTTTCTTGATATAGATCAGAAAAAATTTAAAAATGTTATTCGTGATTATTTTTTCTGATATAAATAGATGGTCGGCAGGTTCGACACATACATCGCAATATAAACAATCGCTATACAAAGCAAAAACTAGGAGATATAAACCATGACTATGGATTTTAATGCACTCAAGAAGAACCGTTCATCTTCTCTAAACAAATTGAACTCTCAGCTCGAGAAAATTTCTCAAAAGAGCTATGCAGATCCCAACGAAGGTAAAATGTGGAAACCACAACGCGACAAAGCGGGGAATGGTTTCGCAATTATTCGTTTCCTACCAGCAGCCCAAGGTGAAGAAATGCCATTTACGCGCATTTGGGATCACGGTTTCCAAGGTCCAACCGGTCTATGGTACATCGAAAACTCTCTCACTACAATTAACCAAGATGATCCAGTTTCTGAGTATAACTCTAAACTCTGGAATTCAGGTCTAGACTCGGATAAAGAGTTGGCTCGTAAACAAAAGCGTCGTCTTAAATACGTTGCTAATATCTTGGTAATTAAAGACTCGGCTAATCCAGAAAACGATGGTAAAGTCTTTATGTATTCGTTTGGTAAGAAAATCTTTGACAAACTAAACGATTTGATGAATCCACAGTTCGAAGATGAAACACCAGTAAATCCCTTTGATTTTTGGGAAGGTGCAAACTTCCGTTTGAAAATTCGTCAGTTTGAAGGTTATCCAAATTATGATAAATCTGAGTTTGATAGCCCATCGCCAATCGCAGATACTGATGAAGAGATTGAAGCTATCTGGAATAAACAACACAAACTTCAAGAGTTGGTTGATCCAAAGAACTTTAAGCCATATGCAGAGTTGAAAGCAAAGTTGTATCGAGTACTTGCACTCGACGAAGATGCATCAACACCATCTACTGCTATGGATGAAGACGATGATGATCTTGATCTTTCAGGCTTTAACAACAAAACAGCGCCTGAGCCTACATTGAAAGAAGCTATGCCTGAGTCGCAGCCTTCTTCTATGTCTATGGATGACGATGATGATGATCTTTCGATCTTTAAGGAACTAGCGAATGGCTAATAAAGTCTATGAAGAAGTTCTAGACTTTGATTTCGGCTTCAGCTTTATTGATAAAGAGCTTCAAGAAAAAGAAGCTGAAGCCGAACAAAAAATTCAAGAAGTCAGTAGCGAAAAGCAATCTCTTGAGGATCAACTCAACGATGCTAAAGTAGCTGCTGACGACCTTGAGTATAGGTTAGAACTACTATACAAATCTATTGTTCCGTTCTTAAACAATCTTTGTAACAATCCAGATAAATCAACAATTTATTGGCCCGATAGAGTTTCTAAAATCGAATCTTATCGGGACAAGCTACTTTCAATCGTAGAAGGAAAATAATATGAGTCTATTAGACAAACTTGTGAAAAACAGCACTATTAAAATGACGGCACCGCTATTAGATTCGAAAGTGTATGGTAAAAAAGATATGGCGCCAACTCAGGTTCCAATGGTAAATGTAGCGTTATCTGGTCGCATTGATGGTGGATTAACACCGGGACTGCTCGTTTTGGCCGGTCCATCTAAGCACTTTAAATCTGCGTTTGCTTTGCTTATGGCTGGTGCTTATATGCAACGAAACCCAGATGCGGTATTGCTATTTTACGATGCAGAATTTGGTACGCCTCAGGCATATTTTGAGTCATTTGGTATTGATATGGATCGTGTTGTTCATACACCTATTACGAATGTAGAAGAACTTAAGTTTGATATTTCACAACAACTTGATAAAATCGAAAAGGGCGATAAAGTTTGTATCGTCATTGATTCCGTCGGTAACCTTGCGTCAAAGAAAGAAGTACAAGATTCGCTTGATGGTAAATCAGTAGCAGATATGTCACGCGCTAAAGCTCTTAAATCTCTATTCCGCATCGTAACGCCACACCTCAATCTTAAAGATATCCCATTAATTGCGGTTAACCATACCTATCAAGAAATTGGATTGTTTCCAAAGGCTGTTGTATCAGGTGGCACAGGCATTTACTACTCAGCTGATGCAATTTGGATTATTGGTCGCCAGCAAGACAAAGTTGGCCAAGAAATCAAAGGTTATCACTTTGTTATTAATATTGAAAAATCTCGTCATGTGCGTGAAAAATCAAAAATCCCAATTAGTGTAAGTTACGACGGCGGTATTGTTAAATGGTCTGGACTTATGGATGTTGCCGAAGGCGGCGGTTATCTGCGTAAACCTAAAGTCGGTTGGTACGAAGCAGTTAATCCAGAAACCGGTGAAATTCTCAACGAAAAGCTAATGCGTGCTAAAGAAGTTAACGACAACAAAGAGTTTTGGTTGATGATGTTTGAAAAAACAAACCTTGGTCAATACATCCGCGACAAGTTTACTATTGGCGCATCTGGTGCTATTATGCGCGATGACGAAACTACAGAAGAGCTAGATGAGTTGCTCGACGATGAAGTTGTTGACGATTAATAGGTTGACAGTATCCACTTTATGGATTATATTATAATTAATATTACAAGTGGCGGCTTTTTAGTCGCCACTATATTAACATTCAGCTTCAGGATTTATAATGATAGAAACAACAGTTCTCTCGAACTTAGTATTTAACGAAGACTATTTCAGAAAAGTATATCCTTACATTAAAAAAGATTACTTCGAAGACAATAATATTAAAAAGGTGTTTGAAACTTACTCATCGTATGTTGATGAATACCGCGAACCTCCATCTATCGAAGTGTTGAAACTTACGCTTGATAAAAGTAAGGATATGAATGAAGATACTTACAAAAAGGTGTTGGAAACTGTTGACACACTTAAACGAGATCCAGACACAGACCAAGATTGGTTAGTAGCAGAAACAGAAAAATTTTGCCAAGATCGCGATTTATATAACGCGATTAGAAAAGCAATCTTGGTTGTAGATGGATCTGATAAAGAATTTAGCAAGGACGGCTTGCCATCGTTACTTCAAGACTCTCTTGCTATTAGTTTTGACACGAGTGTTGGCCACGATTTTCTTGAAGATTACGAATCGCGTTATGATTTTTATCACAAGAAAGAAGAACGCATTCCTTTTGATATTGATTTGTTAAATAAAATCACCAAAGGTGGTCTCCCTAGAAAATCAATGACTGTTTTGCTAGCCACAACTGGCGGTGGTAAATCATTAGTAAAATGTCATATGGCAGCAAACGCTATGATGGCTGGTAAAAATGTTGTATACATTACTATGGAAATGGCTGAAGAACGCATTTCAGAACGTATTGATGCTAATCTACTTAATGTTACTATTGACGAAGTATCTGAAATGCCTAGAGATGTATATGACAAGAGAATGAATCGTATCAAAGGTAAAGCCACTGGTAAGCTCGTAGTTAAAGAATTTCCCACTGGTTCTGCTCATGTTGGTCATTTTAGACACCTGCTTACAGAACTTCGCATGAAGAAAAACTTTAAGCCAGATATTATTATGATTGACTATCTAAACATTTGCGCATCTGCCCGTGTAAAAGGTGCCGCAGCTGCTAATTCATATACATTAGTTAAGTCTATTGCAGAAGAAGTACGCGGCCTCGCAATGGAATATAACTGTGCGGTTGTAACATCGTCTCAATTTAATAGAGATGGCTATGGCAATACCGATGTTGATCTTACAAATACTTCTGAGTCTATGGGTATTACTCACACAGCCGACTGTATCCTTGGCCTTATTACAACAGAAGAATTAGATAGCCTAGGGCAACTCATGCTAAAGCAACTTAAAAACCGTTGGGGTGACCTAAGTAAGTATCGCCGATTTGTTGTTGGAATTGACAGGTCTAAAATGCAAATTTACGATCTTGAAGATAGCGCTCAGCGAGGTATTACACAAGGACAATCCGTTGCTAACACGGCGCCAAGACCTTCTGTATCCTTTACTGACGATAGTCCAGTGTTTGACAAAGGTGCAATTGGTAAAACCAGCAAAAAAAGCTTATACGGCGTAGGAGAGATAACATGAGTTATGTAGTAAAAGCATCTATAACCATGAAGGGTACGTTTGATGTTATTCAAACAGATTCTAACGTCCGTATTGAATTATCGCTAAGCAAAAAAATAGCAAACTCAGTTGCCAGAAAGCTTAACCTTGGTGGCGGGTTTGCTTATAGCCATGTCCCTATATTTTTTGCAAACCAAAACAAACAGAATTGCTTATCGTATAAATAATCTTATAATTTTTTATTAAGGAATACAGAGTGTTTAGCTTTAAAGGATTCATAACCGAAATGGCAAATACTGACAGCGCAGACGTAAACGAAATTCAATTAGGATATTTTTTATCTAACGATTGGAAAAACTTTGTAGGTAAAAGCGACGCGCAAACACAGTTAGCTGCAAAAAGACGTAAAGTTGGTGATGACGAGTATAATGTCCAAACCCAACGGGCAAAAACTATGGCTGATGAGGTACTAGCGTGGGCAAGAGCTAACGGCTATGTAGGACCCGTTGTTAAAGTTTGGTGGACAGCTAGACCCGGCATTCTCGCATCTGCGGTAGGTCGAGAAGTTGATAGCAGAAAAAATCCAACAGATGTTCTTATTCAATTTAAAGATAAACAATTTTTAGGATTGTCCGCAAAGTCAACTAAGACACAGGGTGATATTGGATTTAAAAATCCTGGTCTTGGAACTATTGAAAAAAGCCTCGGAAAAATGCCAACGTACGCGCAAAACGCAGTAAACCAACTTATGAAAAAGCACGGTGATTTGAGTAACTCTGCAGCTAGTAGAAAAAAACAAATCAGAGCAAACGCGTCTATAAAACAAGATGCTGAAGAGTTGGGTACCAAAGTACTTAATCAGATTAGAGACGACCTATATGGTAAGCTGTCTAAGATGAAACAACAAGATCTAATGCAATATATACTTGACGATTGGATGGATGCAAAGGCTGTATATCCAAGATATATTAAAATTACAGGCATGAGATCAGGTGCTAAAATTGAAGACCCGCTGGCTAATAGTAAAATAGCAGCGCTTACATCTGAAAAAATTACATTNTCTAAANTTGGAAACGACAGTGTTGGTATTCAAGCNGGTNAAAAACGTATTATGAAAATGCGCGCAAAATATGAATCTCAAAAGCTTGGATCAACAATCAAATTTTCTG
>P_2C_Liq_1_UnCtyDRAFT_1001179_pt1 | contig 10090 bp, 7 predicted proteins | sample Pon2CUnioCityCA_2_FD_10234 | JGI IMG/M metagenome (IMG submission 10234)
CTCATTGGAGATTTCCAGGAGTACTCCTTTTCCGGGATCGGCCTCAAAGTCTCGCGTGTCCCAAACGATAGCTGCTGCGAAGATTCCGGAGAAATTAAACGATTCATCAAACCCGGTGAGGTTTTGATTTTCCCAATATGAGCCGTTTTGATCTTTGTTAATGAGCGTTTGTCGCTGAATGGCATTTACGGTACTGCCGTCTTCTAAATAGGCCGAAACTTCTTTTCCGGTATAATCTCGAAAAGCGGTAAATAAAGCCTCGTAACCTCCAATAAGTCTGAGTCGGCCTTCATAATAAGTCCGTTCCAGCAAAAAATCAAAGAATATTTCGGTATGCTCAAAGCTGTTGTAAAAAGCATCTGTTACAAAAGTATTGCGATCACTGTCCCAAACTGCTTTTTTCAAGTTGTCTTGGTAATCATCGAGCTTTTCAAAAGTGCGCGTGTTGCCGTAGTTTCCGGCGGATTTATCGGCAAATTGGAGTTTTTCAACGGTTTGCCTACCGGTTCCAAAATACTTTTCGTCGGGGTTATTCCTGAAAAAGGCATTAACTCTCAGCCTCCATTTAGTATCGAGAATGTAAGGAGCGTCAAAATTCATGTAAAAGCCTGATCTTGTGTTTTGAAAAACATAGCCGCCCACCGCTAAAAAGTAACGGTATGCCGTGTAATTAAAAAAGGGATCTTCACGGTCTTTATTTTGAATGAAATTAAGTCTCCCGCCCGCGCTGATTCCCCGAATGGGATCGTACTCAAAACGCGGGTAGCCCGTCATGAAAAAACCTTCTTTTTTTTCTTGAATACTTCGGTCAGACAGGCGTTTGGAGGAATGAACGGCAAAGGGCAAAGCGGGTTCAACTATGGAGTTGCTGTCGTTATCGGGTGTGTTTTGAGCATTTACATTCAGCGAAAAACAGAAACTCAACAGAAAAAAAAGTAAATTGCGCAACGAATGATCCATACCGTAGATTAGGGGCTTATTAAAATGCCGTTTGAAATAACGCGGCAAAAGTAACTTTATTAATCGTGATTTTTACATGAAAAGGAATCGTTTAGTAAGTTGCAATTTTTGTTTGGCTCTATTCATTTGATTCGTTTTCAAGGAGTATATTCACGGGCGTGCCCTCTTGTTAAAAACAAGTACCGCGGGAAAAAATAGTTTACAACAATTAACCGTTTGGGGCGTTATTTTGGCGTTGCGGGTTTGTGCGGTATTAAATATCGACTTACCTTAGCGGCAATAATTCAAATTGTCGGAAAATCCGGCAGCCCGTTTCACAATTAGCCGTAAGTTGATCGGTGAAAGGTTGCGGGAAATGTTCAACTAAACCGAAAGGAGGATGTTCCATGAATTCAGTCAAGAAATCAAAACAATCGAGAAGTATGAATATGTTAAACCCTAAATTGATAGGGATTTAGCACGTACAAATCCTTATTTGTACGTCACATTCTCGATTGTACGAAATATAAGGATTTCGGAGCCTCGGCCGGCAGTGAATGCCCGCCGGGGCTTTTTTGTTTTTGGGTGATGGGGTTTGTAATTGTAAATCGCCAACGCATGTCCCCAACGCCTGCCCCCAACTTGTTGGTGGGACAGTTGGGGGGAGATGGGGGCAAGTATTGGTGGAAGTTGGGGGCACGCTAAAGTGAAATAACAGCTATGTACTTTTTTATTCAAGGTGTAGTTTGATTTTGAAAACTCAATTTTGATTGTACTCTGTCAACACATTTGAAACACGCCCTTAAATGCCCGGAGGGCATACATCTGGGTAGATCTGTAAAATCTGTTTAATCTGCGTCATATAATCAGAGCATTTAGGGCTGAGGAATTACGGCATTTAATGCTGCTTCGCAGCTTGGTTTATGGATCACAGATTTCCGTAAGCGGAAATACATCCACCAACGCATGTCCCCAATTCATTGGTGGAAGTTGGGGACACGCAGATTGAGCCCTAATTCAACAAGCTGAGAGGGTAAACAGATTTATCTCGATTCGAATGAGGGTGTTTTGGTTGTGTTTAAGAAATTCATTTATAGAGAAGTAAAGAATTGAATTGAGCATCGAGTTGCTCGGTTTGCTGTCACTACAGTAAAAACGAAAAAGCCCGTGAGATCTTCTCACGGGCTTTTTCTACCTTAAACCTTCTACCCTTATTGGTAATGCAATATTACGGCAAGCTTGAACAGGAACGGGTGCTGTAGTGCAGGTAAGACCCTCAATAACTATTTTAAAGGCACAAGGCGTAAAATCAAAGTATAAAGCTTGCTGAAGAATTGCGGTTCTGATCAAAAAAATAAGGGATATAAAAAAGCCCGGTGCTCACACACCGGACATTTCCATTAAACCTTTTACCCTATAAGATTTAATTTCAATATTACGGTGCGTAATCGCCGGGTAATTTGACTTTTCCAATTAGGGTCATAAAATGCATTGAAGCGGTATAAGGCGCAGTTTACTGTTATAACCGACAATTTTTAGTACATAATACACACGTTTTTGGGCTCTGTGAAGAATTTCAAGGCCTCAAAACCGCCTTCCCTACCCACCCCGGAGCTTTTCATACCTCCAAAGGGTGTTCGCAAATCGCGCAATAACCAGCAATTGATCCAAATAATTCCGCTTTCTAAATCTCTTGCTATTCGGTGGGCTCGCTTTAAGTTTTCTGTCCACACGGTAGCCGCCAAGCCGTAATCGGTGGAGTTGGCCATTTTCAGCACTTCCTCCTCACTGTCAAAAGGCGTAAGTGTTACCACCGGGCCAAAAATTTCTTCTTGATTGGTTCGGCAGGCGTAATCTAAACCCTCAATAACAGTGGGTCTGATGTAATAGCCGTTTTTATAATCCCCCTCTAAAACAACCTCTTCACCGCCGGTGAGAATGGTGCCGCCCTCTTCACGAGCCAAATCTATATAACTCAATATTTTTTCTTTGTGCGGTTTTGAGACCACAGCGCCCAAGTTGGCTTTGGGGTCATCGGGATGACTCACCACCATGTTATTCACCCGACTGACAAACTCTGTTTTAAACTTTTCATAGATAGAGCGCTCTACAAAAATGCGCGATCCGCATAAACAAATTTGCCCTTGATTGGCAAAGCTGCTCATCACTGAAGTTTTCACGGCCAACTCAAAATCGCAATCGGCAAAAATGATATTGGGATTTTTACCGCCCAGCTCCAACGAGAGCTTTTTGAATTCGGGCGCGGCAGCGCGGGCAATGGCTTTTCCGGTTTGTGTACCGCCGGTAAAACTAATGGCCTTTACATCGGGGTGATTCACAATGGCCGATCCGGCTGAGCCGCCCAAACCGTGCACAATATTTAAAACCCCTTTGGGAAGTCCGGCCTCAATGCAAAGCTCACTTAATAAATAAGCCGTAACCGGTGTTACCTCAGAGGGTTTAGCCACCACACAATTCCCGGCGGCCAGTGCCGGTGCAATTTTCCACGTGAACAAATACAGCGGCAAATTCCACGGCGAAATACAGCCCACCGTACCCAGCGGTTTGCGCAGGGTATAATTGACGGCCGTGTTTTCCATGGCGTGCGACTCAGAAGCAAAATGCATAATGCCGGTGGCAAAAAACCTAAAATTATCACGTGCCCGCGGAATATCCACTTTTTGCGCCAATTTCAACGGTTTTCCGTTGTCTTGAGATTCTGCTTGAGCCAATTTATCTGCATTTTGTTCTATTAAATCTGCAATTTTGTTCAGAACCCGGGCTCGTTCATCTTTGGGAGTTATTGACCATGTTTGAAAAGCCACCTCGGCTGCGGCAACAGCCTGTTGAACGTCTTTTTCATCACTGTTTGGAATTTTTGAAAACACAGCGCCGGTGGCGGGTTGGTAATTGTCGATATACATTTTTGAGGCGGGTTCCACCAATTCGCCGTCGATATAATTTTTGAGTTTGAGCATGCTTTTAAAATTATCACAGTTCGCGATACGAAAGTACGGTTTTGGGCAATACCGGCCCGGTTCTGACCAAAATTAACCGGGATACTGTCAAAATGAAGAAGTTCATGCTGCAAATAAAACGGTTGTTATACTTTTGCCGCACATGCCCCCGTAGTTCAAGGGATAGAATAGGAGTTTCCTAAACTCTAGATCCAGGTTCGAGTCCTGGCGGGGGTACTAGGGCAGGGCGAGGGTGAAGTGTGAGGGTGAGGGTGGAAACAACAAGATAAGTTTTAATTTGCAATGACTAACCATAAAACCATATTGTAAAATACTCCCTATTGGTTGAAAATCAACACACCAAACGTCAAAAAAAACTTATTGTGTGTGTTTTATCGTGCGAAAAACTTACCCCCGTTTAAATAACTACTCTGATTTATTTTCAATCCGCCGTTGGGTTTATTCGTTTGTCCTTTAGATAAAACCATTTTTAAAAATCTTTGTTATTTACAACAACAATGTGTATATTCGCACATAATTAAATTGGAATCAATTTAAAAACCACCCAAGGTTTTGTACTCTTTTAATCAAATTACGATGGAAAAAATTACAAAAACAAAACTATACAACACAAAAAAGAGTTCGAGGCGGAAAAAAACACACAATTACCGGTCTAAGGGTGTTTTTAAAGTTCAAAAGTATTTTTTTGCACTTGTTTTTTTATTTATTTATAATACTTTTCAAGCTCAGGTAAAGCCCGGTCTAACTAGTCGCGAAAAACAAATCATCTCGAATGCATGTTTAAATATGGATGCTTACGTTAAGAATAAGAATACTGCTACAGGGTTGACTATTGGCGGTTTTGTTTTAACAGGTGGCGGTATTTTATTAATAAATACAGATGCAGCGGCATCTTATGGGCTTTTGGGAATTGGAGGCAGCCTTTTTCTTATAAGTTATATTGTTGATCGGTCTGCGTCAAAACATATCGGTAAAGCCTCTAATAACCTAAGAAGGTTAACAGACTTTGAAGATTTGGAATTGCCCGAAATACAGTAAGTCCAACAAAGGTTCTAACGAGAAATAAAGTTTCAATGTGATTTGCTGCTTCATCAACAAGTCGTTGGATTCTCTTCCACCAAACAACCCGAGAATAGACTTGGAACTATGTTGATGAGATCAATCCGCTCCTGAGGCTATCGTTTAAAGACATCATAAAAGGTCTTTGGACATTGGGTAAACATTATTGCAATGAAACAAACTCCGCTCATCAATTCACCTCGATTTACGAGCAAAGCAAAGCATTTTTTACCTGTATTTGAAAACCCTTCAGCTTCATTTTTCTTCAAAAACTAAACTAAGCAACCTTCTTAGTTTAGTTTTTGACTGTTTTCTAGACTAAGGGTGTTTTTATTCTTGAATATGAAAGTAATTTAAACTACGTATTCCACGAATAGTCAAGTTTTTATCCTTTGTCCAAAGGAAGTAACCAACGAAAGACTTCTCCGTGTAGAATAAAAATACAGAAAATCACACTTTTCTATACTAAGTTTTCGTCTAAGTATAGTTTTTGCCCGGTTTCTAAACTAACAAATCTTTTATTCTTATTTTTGGCAAAAATCTAAACTAAGGAAAATGCGTAATTTTAAATCCGGATTAGAAATCAATCAGGGCAGTTATAAGAGTTTTCAACCCAATCCTATTTTGAGAGACTGGGAGCTCCATGACATGCAATTGCTACAGCTCCTGAGTAAAGCAGATCGCATATTGGGCCGTTTGGATATGTATTCTGAATATGTGGACATCGACCAATACATCCGCATGCACATTGCAAAAGAGGCTACAAAGAGTAGTGAAATCGAAGGTACACAAACCAACATGCAGGAAATATTCTTAGAAAAAGAAGAGGTTAAAAAAGAGAAGCGAGATGATTGGGAAGAAGTACAAAACTATATTGACGCCATGAATAACGCCGTTCAACAACTTCATACACTCCCATTTTCATCGCGATTGATAAAACAAACACACAAAATATTGTTGCAGGGTGTGCGCGGCAAGCACAAACAACCGGGTGAGTTTCGCAACAGCCAAAATTGGATAGGCGGTTCAAGTATATCTGATGCCGTTTTTATACCTCCTGCACATCATACCGTTGCCGAGCTGATGTCTGACCTCGAAAAATTCGCAAACGACAGAACAGTACCCATTCCCGATTTAATCAAGATTGGAATAATACACTATCAATTTGAAACCATTCACCCCTTTTTAGACGGGAACGGAAGAGTAGGGCGCTTATTAATTACCCTCTATTTGGTTGATTGCGGAATTCTCAAAAAGCCCGTACTGTATTTATCTGATTTTTTTGAACGCAATCGCACCCTGTATTACGACAATTTGATGCGAGCACGAACACATAACGACATCACACAATGGTTGAAATTCTTCCTCACCGGTGTCATTGAAATTGCCGGTAAAGGCGTTGAAACTTTTAACGGTATCCTGCAGCTCAAACAAGAGCTCGAGCTAAAAACCACCTCGTTGGGAACACGCGCCGCAGATGCTCAAAAGATCATAAACTACCTCTATAACAGACCTATAATTGAAATAAATAAAACCATTGCCATCACCGGGAAATCAAAAGCAACGGCATACAAACTCATTGAAGAACTGGAAAAACTGGACATCATCAAAGAAATATCCGGCGGAAAAAGAAACCGCCTCTATATGTTCCACGACTACATGAATTTATTCAAGAGTTAATCAAAAAGGAGTTTGAAAGGTTGACCATCATATTTTGGGGAGCGGCCTTTAATCTTTTTTTTCAGAACCGTAAACACCTCACTGTACGGGGTCATAGTTTTGCGGGGCAATGAGTGAGAAGCCTGTAAACGAATTAATTTTCTATTTTCGCAAAACACGATTGAAAAAACCACCGATATGCAACACCACAACCTCGCTCAAAAAACGGGTTTAAGCGAACCCACCCTGCACAAAATCCTCAAAGGCGGTGCCGACCTTAAACTCTCCACAATCGGGAAAATTGAAAAGGCGTTGGGTGTGGAATTGGTGAAGGTTACGGGGTGTGAGGGGTGTGAGGAGGAGTTGAATAAAATAAGAATTATCAAACTAACTACACCAAGGGAAAACCTTAAAAAACAAGATCATGACTATTGAAGAAAATCGAAAAGAGTTATTGAATTTACTAAGATCTTTCAACTGCGAGATAAAGGACGATAAGGCTAGACTTAATAGCCTTATACCGGCTTTATCAGGACTAAAAATAGTTCAGTATAAAATCCCAAAGGGAATGTCAATTTATCGAGCACGGCCGCATAAAACGAGAAATGAAGTGTTTTCTTTTGAAGATCAAATATCTTACAGACGCGATTACTTCAATATTGATATATTGGGCAGGTGTAATATACAGCAGTCATCAAAATTTTACGGTGCTGTTACTTCAACTGAAATTAAACACGGCTGGATGCCGGCAATTGTTGAAACCTCAAAGTTATACAGAGATGGCAAAGATGGATATGAACTGTATTCCATTGGAAAATGGAAAGCAAAAGAAGATTTATACTTATACGCAATAAAACCACCAAAACACAAAAGCAATGCGAGTGACTTAAGCAAAGAGCTTTATGGTTTGTATGAAGACAAAAAGCCTGAACCAATAGAGAATGAAATTTTTGAACAATTAGGAAAAGAATTTTCGAAAAACGTGCCTTCAGATCAAAATGAGCAGTATTATCTTTCAGCATGTTTATCAGAAGCAATTCTCAATGGATCGCAAATCGGAATATTATATCCATCTGTACAGGTTGAGAGTAAATCCTACAACATAGTGATGAATCCGGATAAGTTTGATAGATATTTTGAAATTGACAAAGTCATGGTTAGTGAACTCTTTAAAGTCAAAAAAGAAGTTCTCGTTAGGAATTCCGATATCTGTTTAAATGCTAAATCTCAACCTTTTCAGTTTTATCGAGTTGAAGAACGTGAATATCAACCCGATGATGCTGTTAAAAATCGACTCTTTAAAAACGGCATTAGCAAAGGTGACATTGATTGGGTCTTTAATGAGAGGAAAAAATTTTTGGGCAAGTAGTTAGTTTTTGCGCAAAAACACCCACAACAGATATTAACCGCCGGCTAAAATATTCGAATTCCCTACATTTGTCCTCAACCAAAAACCTAACCCCAATCAAAACAACCTAACGCAATGAAGCAACTTGAAGCACTTATTTCCAAGGTAAGCCCCGATACGATACAAGACTTCTTTAAAAGTAAAATAAGCAGCTTTCGCCCGATTGACGAAAATTTTGATCATCTACTTACAGATACCGAAAGCGAACGGTTTTCAGAATTGCAAAAACTCGGTGAAGCCGAGCTCCCTCAAGCTGATGAGCTCTTGGTTTTCGGTTGCAAAATGAACGGCCGCATTACCGAGCGCAGTGCCAAAAAAATGCAATACACCGCTGCCAAAAAATGCTCAAGGAAAATTTTAAAGATGCGGCCATCGGGGTTATTTACGATGAAGCGGGCAACTTTAGGTTCTCACTCGTACGCCGAAAATACGGTAATGAAGACACCGACTATACCACCTGGAAACGCTACACTTATTTTGTAGAGCCGCATGCGTTCAATAAAACATTTAAAAAACGTGTTGGCGGTTGCTTGTTTAGTGATTTAGACGAAATTCAAGAATCGTTCAGCGTTGAAAAGCTGTCTAAACAGTTTTATAAAGAACTCAGCAATTGGTATTTTGCTTCACTCGATAAAGTGGAATTCCCCAACGAGCGTAACGAAAATGAATACACGCTTAAAGCCAACTCCATGATCAGGCTGGTGACACGCCTCATGTTTGCTTGGTTTATGAAACAAAAGGGGCTTATCCCCAAGGAGCTTTTTGACCAAAACGAAATGCAAAGCCTGCTCAACTACAAAGACAAAACAGGCAGCACTTATTACAAAGCTATTTTACAAAACCTCTTTTTCGCTACGCTTAACACACCCGTCAACAACGGTCGCAAATGGGTAAAGGATCAGTACGGCTCACAACAGTATTATCGCTGTAAACGATTTATCAATAATGAAAACCGCTTTATGGAACTCATGCGCGATATCCCTTTTCTCAACGGCGGGCTCTTTGAAAATTTAGATATTGTCCAAACTGAGGATAAAGAAAAAGGCCTTGAAAAAAAGGATATTCGAGTAGATTGTTTTTCCGATAATCCCAAAAACGAAACGCGATTAAAAGTCCCCGATTTTCTCTTTTTCGGTACCCGAAGAGCCGACATCACAGAGTATTTGCCCGATGAAAAGTACAACAATATTGAAGTAAAGGGCATTATTGATTTGCTCAGTCAATACGAATTTACCATTGATGAAAATACGGCTGATGATATGGAAGTGGCACTCGACCCCGAATTACTGGGTCCCGTATTTGAAAACCTCTTGGCAAGTTACAATCCCGAAACCCAAAACACGGCTCGTAAAGAATCCGGATCGTTTTACACCCCGCGCCCCGTTGTGGATTATATGGTGAAAGAATCACTGGCTTACTACATCAGTGAAACCACTGAAATTGATAGTAATACAATACCGCCGTAAATCTTTTTGATGAAGAAGAACCCCTTTCACTGTCAGAACCGGAAAAAGAAAAAGTCGTTCGGGTTCTGAGTGAAATAAAAATTTTAGACCCCGCTTGCGGTTCCGGTGCGTTCCCCATGGGATGCCTGCAACAAATGGTAAAACTGCTAAACCGGTTAGATCCCGACAACCGCTTTTGGAAAGCCACGCAAATTAACAAACTCAAAGAGGAGCTTAATAAAACCATTGAGCAAAGCGATTACGAAGAACTGGAAAACAACATAAAAAGCGTTTTTGATAATCAACTCAATGATCCCGATTACGCCCGTAAACTTTTCCTTATTCAAAACTGCCTTTACGGTGCCGATATACAGCCCATTGCGATGCAAATCACCAAATTGCGGTTTTTCATTTCGCTGTTGGTAGATCAGGAAAATGACCCGCAAAAAGAAAATTACGGCATATTGGCACTGCCCAATTTAGAGACCAAATTCATCGCCGCAAACTCACTTATTCAACTGGATAAGCAGCAAAACAGCAAGCACAAAACATTTTTTGTTACGAGCGAAGAAGTTGAAAACAAGAAAAAAGAACTGGAAGGT
>P_2C_Liq_1_UnCtyDRAFT_1001181_pt1 | contig 10087 bp, 9 predicted proteins | sample Pon2CUnioCityCA_2_FD_10234 | JGI IMG/M metagenome (IMG submission 10234)
AACTGGCGTGACGTGCCGATCCATGACCGCACGCGGCTTGATCCGGCGCGCTCAGTCAAGGGACCGGCGATCATCACCGAACCTACAGGGACCAACATGGTCGAACCCGGCTGGACCGCGCGGGTGGACGGTCACGCGAACCTGATCCTTGAACGCCATGCCGAGAAGGCCCGCGATCTGGCCGCTGGCACACAGGCCGATCCGGTGCTGCTGGAGGTGTTCAACAACCTGTTCATGTCCGTGGCCGACCAGATGGGCGCGACGCTTGCCAACACCTCCATGTCCGTCAACATCAAGGAGCGGCTGGATTTCTCCTGCGCGATCTTTGACGCGGCGGGCGATCTGGTGGCCAATGCGCCGCATGTGCCGGTGCATCTTGGGTCGATGTCGGATTCCGTGAAAACGGTGATGCGGCTAAACCCGAAGGTGCGGCCCGGCGATGCCTTCATGCTCAATTCACCCTATCGCGGCGGCACGCATCTGCCGGATGTGACGGTGATTTCGCCGGTCTTCGTGGATGGTGANCCNGCCTTCTGGCTGGGCGCGCGGGGGCATCACGCCGATATCGGCGGGCGCACACCCGGAAGCGCGCCGCCCGATAGCCACCATATCGAGGAAGAGGGCGTGTTGATCGACAACATAAAGCTGGTCGATCAGGGTGTTTTCCTTGAGGCCGAGGCCGAAGCGGTGCTGCGCGGCGGGCGTTACCCGTGCCGCAATATTCCGCAGAACATTGCCGATCTGAAGGCGCAGGTCGCCGCCAACGAGACCGGGCGGCAGGCGCTGATGAAGGTGGTGGACACCTACGGCGCGGACGTTGTGCGCGCCTATATGGGCCATGTTCAGGATAATGCAGAGGAAAGCGTGCGGCGTGTCGTGGACCGGCTGCGCGACGGGCAGTTCCGTTATCCGATGGATCATGGCGCGGTGATCGAGGTTGCGATCAGCGTGGACCGCGACGCGCGCGAGGCGACCATTGATTTCACCGGAACCAGCGCGCAACAGGCGGGCAATTACAACGCGCCCAAGTCGATCTGCCGGGCTGTCGTGCTGTATGTGTTCCGCACGATGGTGGGCGCGGAGATTCCGCTGAACGAGGGGTGTCTGAAGCCGCTCAATATCGTCATCCCAGAGGGGTCGATGCTGAATCCCGTTTACCCGGCGGCGGTGATTTCGGGCAATACCGAGGTCAGTCAGGCCACCTGCAACGCGCTTTACGGTGCGCTGCACGTGATCGCGGGCAGTCAGGGGACGATGAACAATTTCGTCTGGGGCAATGACCGCTTTCAGAATTACGAGACCATCGCGGGCGGCACCGGCGCGGGGCCGGATTTCGACGGCTGCGATGCGGTGCAAAGCCATATGACCAACACCCGCATGACCGACCCCGAGGTGCTTGAACAACGCTTTCCGGTGCGGTTGGAAACCTTCACGGTACGGCCCGGATCGGGAGGCGTGGGCGCGCATCGCGGCGGCAATGGCCTGATCCGGCGCCTGCGGTTCCTGGAGCCTGTCACGGTGACGACGCTCAGCAATCACCGCCGCATCCCGCCCTTTGGCGTGGAGGGCGGCGCGCCGGGGGCGGTGGGGCGCAACTGGGCCGAACTGCCGGGGGGCGAGATCCGCGAGATGGCTGGCAATGACGAGATCGACCTGCCCGCAGACAGCGTTTTCGGCATGGAAACGCCGGGCGGCGGCGGTTGGGGGCCACCGGGCGACTAGCGATGCCACGGTCACGCCTTCGTCGCTTGGCAAACCGTGCGCCAACGCTTAGATGGGGATCATGGCTAAGAACAAGTTTCACGATGGTCCCGGCCCGTCGCAACGTCAGTTGCGCGTGGGTGAACAGATCCGGCGCACCCTGTCGGATGTGCTGATGCGCGGCGACATCCATGACCCCGAACTCAATCGCCTGTCGGTGACGGTGGGCGAGGTGCGCACGTCGCCCGACCTCAAGATCGCGACGGCCTTTGTCCTGCCGCTAGGCGGTGAGGGGCAGGAGGATGTGCTCAAGCTGCTGGCGCGCAACAAGGGAGAGTTGCGGCGCATCCTTGGCAAGAAGCTGGCGCTGAAATACGCGCCTGACCTGCGGTTTCGGCTGGACGAGACCTTTGACCAGCTCGACGAGACGCGCCGTCTTTTCGAGGATGAACGCGTGAAGCGGGATGTGGAAAACTAGCGCCCTGCGCCGTATGATCCCGGCGCTTCTTGTGCTGATGGCAAGCGGCGCGATGCCCGATGGCGCAAGCGCGGCTGAGTGCAGGAAAACCGAGTTCGACAATCACCGCTACACGGTTTGCGAAGTCGATGTCACGCGGCAGGAGCTGCGGCTGTTTCTGAACGATCCCGACAACGACCGCCCCTTGGGCAGTTTCGACAACGTGGACGCCCGCCTTGGGGCCGAGGGCAAAATCCTGCGCTTTGGCATGAACGCGGGCATGTATCATCAGGATCGCAGGCCCGTGGGCCTTTACGTGGAAGACGGGCACGAGATCGCGCCGCTTGTCACCCGCGAAGGGCCGGGCAATTTCGGGCTGTTGCCGAACGGCGTGTTCTGCATCGGCGAGGGGCGCGCCGACGTGATCGAAAGCCTGCGCTTTGTCCGCGAGGCACCTGCCTGCCGGTTTGCCACACAATCGGGGCCGATGCTGGTAATCGACGGTGCATTGCATCCCCGCTTTTTACACGACAGCGACAGCCGCTTTGTGCGCAACGGTGTGGGCACCAGTGCGGATGGGAAAAAGGCGTGGTTCGTCATTTCCGAGACGCCAGTGAATTTCCATACCTTTGCCCGACTGTTCCGTGATGCGCTGCGGACGCCGCAGGCGCTGTATTTCGACGGCAATATCTCAAGGCTGTATGCCCCCGCGCTTGGTCGGCATGATGGCGGCTTTCCGATGGGGCCAATGGTGGGCGTGGTCGACGACGGGTGATCGCCACGGCCGACGCGGCGGCCGGATGGATTTCGGCGCGCGCGGGCGAGGCAGTGTCCTGTGTGCCCTATTGGTGCCTTGGCTTTCCCTTCATGGTCACGGGGATGTCGCTGAACGCGGTGTTTCGCGCGGCGGGACGGGCCGAGGTGGCAGCGGCGGTGGGCAGGCAGGTGCCGCGCGCCGCGAATTGACACCGCCGCGGCGCTGGGCTACGCCGCCGTTTTCACGGTAATGGACGGGATGCGGACCCATGGCACGCAAGCGCAAGGGCAGAGACGTTTCAGGCTGGATCGTCGTCGACAAGCCCGCCGGCATGACCTCGACCGCGGTGGTCAACAAGGTGCGTTGGGCGATGCAGGCCAAAAAGGCCGGGCACGCGGGCACGCTGGATCCCGAGGCAACGGGCGTGCTGGCCGTGGCGTTGGGTGAGGCGACCAAGACGGTACCCTATATCACCGATGCGCTGAAAGCCTACCGTTTCACGGTGCGGCTGGGGCAGGCCACCAATACCGACGATGCCGAAGGCGAGGTGACGGCGACCAGCGCCATGCGCCCCGATGACGCCGCGATCAAGGCCGCGCTTGGCGGGTTCGTGGGCGATGTCATGCAGGTGCCGCCGAAATTCTCGGCGGTGAAGATCGACGGCGAACGCGCCTATAAACGCGCCCGCGACGGCGAGGATTTCGAGGTCGCCGCGCGCCCGCTATGGGTGGAGGAACTGATCCTGACCGACCGGCCCGATGCCGATCATGTCGAGCTTGAAATGATCTGTGGCAAGGGCGGTTACGTGCGATCCATCGCACGGGATCTGGGCGAGGTTCTGGGATGTTACGGCCATGTTGTGCGGCTGCGCCGGATCTGGTCGGGGCCGTTCGACGCAGACAATGCGATCACCCTCGAAGAGATTGACCGGCTGGCCCATGATCCGGCGCTCGATGCTTATGTGCTGCCACTGGAAGAGGGGCTGGCAGAGCTGCCCCGCGTGGACTGTATCGAGGTCAGCGCGACCCGGCTGCGCAACGGGAATCCGGGGCCTGTCATCGCGACGGATGTCGAATATGGCGACGAATGCTGGGCCGCACATCAGGGCCGCGCGGTGGCCGTAGGCCGCTACAAGGGCGGCGAGCTTTATCCCAGCCGGGTGTTCAACACCGGCCCTTTCGGGGCCTGAGCCGCGTGGCCGGGCCGGAGGCGCATGATCCGGGCGGCAAGGTGCGGCTGCGCCTGCCCGACGGGGTGATTGGCGAGGCGGTGTTTTCCACATGCGGACGCTACCGGCAGGTGCTGCGGCGCGACTGGACGCCCGACGGCGCAACGCCCCGCGCGGTGCTGTTCATCGGCATGAACCCGTCGGTTGCCGATGCCGACGTGTCGGACCCGACCTGTCACCGCGAAGTGATATTTGCCCGCGACTGGGGCTTTACCCGCTATCTGAAAGGCAATGTTCTGGATTGGCGCGCCACCTCGCCGCGCGATCTGCCCGCACCCGAACTTGCCGCCAGCCCTGACAATATTCCCGCGCTCGTCGAGATGGCACAAGAGGCGGAATGGGTGGTCATGGCCTATGGGCGGCTGCACAAACGCTATGGCCCGGTGGTGCAAGAGGCTGTGCGCGCGGTGGCGGCAACGGGGCGGCCCTTGAAATGTTTCGGACTGAACAAGGACGGATCGGCCAAACACCCGCTTTACCTGCGCAAGGATGCGGCACTGATTCCCTATCCCGGCGCGGAATGAAAACAGGCGCCCCCGGTTCCGGGAACGCCTGCCAATCTGGGTGTTTCGGGNCGAAACGCCTTAGTTGTCGCTGCTGTCTTCCAAGGACAGCGCNACGAAACGCGGCTCACCGGCGCGGCGGACAAGCAACAGCATGGACTTGCGCCCCGCCTCCTTGGCGGCGTCGACACGGTCCTCGAAATCAGACAGGCTGTTGACCTTTTCCTGACCTGCCTCGGTGATCACGTCACCGGCGCGCATCCCTTTTTCATGGGCCTCGGACAAGGCATCGGTATCGGTGACGACAAGGCCGGTCGCATCGGTATCAAGTTCAAGCTGATTGCGCAGCTCGTCATTGAGCGCAGAAAGCGTCATGCCGAGCATGGTCTTCTCCGCCTCTGTTTCAGGCTCTTCCTCTTGTATTTGCGCGGCGGGCACGACGCCTTCGGCGGCTTCCCGGCGGCCAAGCGTGACCTGAAGCGTCTTGGTCTTGCCATCGCGGAACACCACGACCCGGACCGTTTTGCCAACCTGCGTGTTGCCGACGCGGCGGACAAGGCCGCGCGTGTCATCAACGTCGAACCCGTCGAACCGGGTGATCACGTCGCCCGATTCCATGCCGGCCTCTTCGGCGGGGCCTTCGGGCACATCCGTCACAAGCGCGCCGGCGACCTTTTCAAGGCCGATCGCCTCTGCCACGTCATCGGTCACGTCCTGAATACGCACACCCAGCCATCCGCGGCGCGTTTCGCCAAACTCTTGCAGTTGGTCCACGACGCCGGTCACAACGTTGGAAGCCATCGAAAACCCGATCCCGATAGAGCCGCCCGTGGGCGACAGGATCGCTGTGTTCACGCCGATGACGTCACCATCCATGTTGAAGAGCGGCCCGCCAGAGTTGCCCCGGTTGATCGCCGCATCCGTCTGTATGTAGTCGTCATAAGTGCCGCTAAGCTCGCGGTTGCGTGCCGACACGATACCGGCGGACACCGAAAAGCCCTGACCCAGCGGGTTACCCACGGCTAAGACCCAGTCACCGACGAGCGCGATATTACTGTCACCGAAGCTGACGAAGGGCAGCGGTTCCTCGGCGTCGACCTTGAGCAGGGCGATATCGGTCTTGGGATCCGTGCCGATGACCTCTGCCACCAGCTTTTTGCCCGAAAAGAATTCGATCACGACCTCATCGGCGGATTCGATGACGTGGTTGTTCGTGACCACGTAACCGTCTTCCGAGATGACGAAACCGGACCCAAGCGCAGAACTGCGCCGGGGACGGTCGCCATCGCGGTTACGGTCCTGGAATTCGCGGAAGAAATCCTCGAACGGCGAGCCTTCGGGGACGATGGGGGACGGGCCGGTGCCGCTTGCGACAACGGTGGATGTGGTGATGTTCACCACGGCCGGGCTGACCTTTTGGGCCAGATCGGAAAAGCTTTCGGGGCGGGCCTGTGCCGCGATCGCCTGCGCGATCACGAGGGCCATGGCCAATGCCGTGAGCCAGAACGCACGCAATGCCTGCGTTTGCCCACGGGGAAGGGTGAGTGTCTTTGCGGTCACGCCTTGCATCTCCTTGGAATTCGAAAAATATGTTCGCATCATTGTCATGTCGGATGCGCCTCTGAAGTGAATGTAGGTGTTTGTTCGGATATCGCAAAACTCGCTACAGCTTGTCACGGCCATGTGAACGATACGTCATATCCGCATTATGCGCCCAGCATCTTGGCGCACCAGACGAAAAACAGACCGATTGCTATGGCGACAACGCCCATCAGGCGCAATTGTTCCTCGGTCAGGGTGCGGAGCGCGGCCAGGATCTGTTCCAAAAACGAAGGGGCCAGTGCGTACACCAGCCCCTCCACGATCAGAACCAACCCGAGGGCCAGTAATGCTGTTTCGATCAATTGGTCGCTCCGGTAGCGTCCTCTTCATTTTGTCCGGGCAGGGCGACGCCATCCTCTTCGAGGCGCTGACGTTCCATTTCCGGCAGGTCCGGCGAGATTTCCACTTCGGGAGCCATGTCGCGCAGCGTCTCGATGTCGATATTTTCGATGGACCCCGCATTGACGCCAGTGGCGCGGACAGAATTGAACATCTCGGACAGGAACCCACTTGTCGGCGAGAAGACGAGCGTGGAGTTATCGCCCCTCAGGGAGTTTTCCAGCGCGCTGAGCGATCGATAGAACGCGAAAAACTCGGAATTGTCGCCATATGCCTCGGCATAGATGCGGTTCCGCTCTGCATCGGCCTCACCTCGGGTGATCTCGGCGTCGCGCTGTGCCTGCGATACGGTTTCCGTCACGGTCCGATCTGCTGCGGCGCGCACGCGGCTGGCCGCCTCGTTACCGCGTGCAATCTCGTCCGCCGCTTCGCGTTCACGCTCGGCACGCATCCGGGCAAAGGTCGCATCGAGGTTCTGCTGGGGCAGGTTGGTCTGCTTCAGCCGAACGTCGACGATTTCCAGCCCAAGGCTTTCCGCGCTGGCGCGTGCGTTGTCACGGATGCGTCGGGCAAGATCACCGCGTTCGCTGGACAGAATAGTGTCGGAAGTCACACCGGTGGTACCGAGAACCTCGCGAATCTGCGCGTTGAGGATGGACGACAGGCGATCTTCGGCAGCACGTGTTCCACCAACGCCGACGGCCTGACGAAACTGCGTGACATCCGCGATCCGGTACCGCGCGAAAGCGTCAACGACGAGGCGACGGTCATCCGACGGTGTCACCTCGATCGTGTCGGTGTCCAATGACAGGATCCGGGCGTCATAGCGCACGACATCCTGAATGACCGGCAGCTTGAAGCCCAGACCCGGCTCTTCGACCACCTGCTTGATCTGGCCAAACTGAAGCACAAGAACTTTTTCACGCTCGTCCACGATAAAGATCGAGGACAGAAAAACGACGATCGCAACGGCCAGAACAGGCAGTATCAAAATGGATTTGCGCATCAGTTCGAGTTCCCGCTGCTGGAGTTGGAAGAGCCGCCGCGACGGAGGTCGTTAAGTGGCAGATATGGCACGACACCTTGCCCACCGTCGCCACCTGCGCCGGTGTTCTCGTCGATCAGAACCTTGTCGAGCTGGCCAAGGGTCCGTTCGACCGTTTCAAGATAAAGCCGGCGCTGCGTGACCTCGGGGGCGAGATTGAATTCCTGCGCCACTGCGAGGAAGCGGCTTGCTTCACCGATGGCACCGTTGACGACGCTGGCACGATAACCTTCGGCTTCCTGGACCAGTCGCGCGGCTTCACCGCGGGCTTCGGCCAACACGCGGTTGGCATAGGCATCGGCCTGACGTTGGAGGCGGTCACGTTCCTGTTCGGCGGCCTGCACCTCGCGGAAGGAGTCGATCACCTCGCGCGGCGGGTCGGCTGTATCGAGGTTCACCCGCACGATGTTGATGCCGCTGTCATAATCATCAAGCGTGGCCTGAATATTCTGACGCGCGGTATCGGCGATCAGACCACGATCCCGGTTGAGGATCGGTGCCAGATTGGAGGCCGCGATGATTTCGCGCATCACCGATTCGGACACGGCCTGCACGCTGAGTTGCGCATCGCGGATGTTGAACAACAGCTTTGCTGGGTCGGAAATGTTCCACACCACCTGAAAGTCGATGTCGACGATATTCGCATCCGTGGTCAGCATCAGCCCGTCATTGCCGCTGCGCCCGCCACCGACTTCTTCGGTCCGCTCGGAGGTCACGTTGACCACCTCATGCGTGACCAGCGGCCACGGCGCGAAGTTCAGGCCGGGATTGCCGATGGACGAGAATTCACCAAGGAACAGCTCGACGGATCTTTCTTCGGGCCGGACCGTGTAGAAACTTGCCGCACCCCACAGCACCACGGCGATTGCAGCCCCGATCAGAATGGTTCCGCGCCCGAATGTCGGCCCGCCTTCGCCACCGGAGCCGCCCGTGCCGCCGCCGCCGCCACCGCGGCCGCCCATCAGCACGCGAAGCTGGTCTTGTCCCTTGCGCACCAGTTCGTCGATCTCGGGAATCTGAGGTCCGCCACCTTCGGGTGGTCGGCGCCCGCCATTGCCACGGTCATCGCCATTACCGCCGCTTCCGCCCCGGTTGCCGCCACCGCCGCCCCAGGGGCCGCCAGAATGTCCTGCCATTGACTCTCTTTCCTTCCTCTTCGCGCCCGCATGACGCCGTATGATCTGATACCTGTGCAGTACAGGCGAAAATTCAAGCGCTGCGTAGCGGCTCTCGCATTGTGACCATTTCCTCGGCCATGGTGGGATGCACCGCTACAGTGCGGTCGAAATCGGCTTTTGTCGCGCCCATCTTGACCGCGATACCCGCCATCTGGATCATTTCGCCCGCACCCGGTGCGACGATATGGCAACCCAGAACCTTGTCCGTTTCCTTGGACACGATCAGTTTCATCAAGACGCGATCGGGCCTGTCGGCAAATGCCGTGTTCATCGGCCGGAACGAGGTGCAATAGACGTCGATCGGTTCGCGGTCGCGGGCCTCTTCCTCTGACAGGCCGACGGTGCCGAATTCCGGCTGGGTAAAGACCGCCGACGGGATAAGATCGTGATCCACGGGGGTGGGCGTGCCCTTGAACACCGTATCGACAAAGGCCATGCCTTCGCGGATCGCCACGGGCGTGAGGTTCACGCGGTCGGTCACGTCACCGATGGCATAGACCGACGGCACCGATGTCTGGCTGTATTCGTCGACCTCGATCTGGCCGTTGCGGCCCAGCGTAACGCCGATATCCTCAAGGCCCATGTCGCTGGTGTTGGGTTTGCGCCCGGTGGCGAAAAGCACCGCGTCGAACACATGTTCGGACCCGTTGGTGGCCTTGACCCAAAGCGGCTCTCCACGGTTTCGGTCCTGCTCGACCAGATCGGTGCTGGCCCCGGCGGGCGCCGCACCGGAGCTTTTGGCGTCGCCATCGGGGACGTTGTCGGCGCAGGCCATCTGGAGAATGTTGGTGCCAAGATGCAGGTCGATTCCCTGTTCTCTCATGGAATCGGCGATCAGGCCGCGCGCCTCTTCGTCGAAGCCCCGCAGGATCTGCGCGCCACGGTAATATTGCGTGACCTTCACGCCCAAGCCGTTGAGGATACAGGCGAATTCACAGGCGATATAGCCGCCACCGACGATCAGGATCGACTTTGGCAGCGCCTTGAGGTCAAAGATATCATCCGACACCATGCCCAGATGCGCATTGGTCATGTCAGGGCGGACGGGGCGACCGCCGGTCGCGATCAGGATATGTTTGGCGCTATGGGTTTCCCCCGTTGACAGGCGCACCGTATGGGCGTCGGCCAGCGTGGCGCGGGCATCGAAGCGCGTGACGCCCGAGCCGTCCAGCAGCTTGCGATAGACATCTTCGAGCCGGTCAAGTTCCTTGTGCAGCTTGCCCGAGAACCCCGGCCAGTCAAAGCCGCCGGCATGAACCGTCCAGCCATAGGCCTGC
>P_2C_Liq_1_UnCtyDRAFT_1001182_pt1 | contig 10085 bp, 11 predicted proteins | sample Pon2CUnioCityCA_2_FD_10234 | JGI IMG/M metagenome (IMG submission 10234)
GGCGGTCCGGCCGACCGCCGGGGCCCCCCGAACGGGCGCGGCGTGCGCCGGCTGGTCCGCGCGTGGAGGGTCTCCCTGGAGGGTCTCGGCGCCGCCCTCAAGCACGAGGCTGCCTTCCGGCAGGAGTGTGTCCTCGCCCTCGTGCTCTTGCCCCTCGCTCTCGCGCTCGACCTGCCCGTCGCGGAGAAGGTCGTCCTGATGGCGGCGGTGGTCGGCGTACTCATCGTGGAGCTGCTCAACACAGCCGTGGAGTGGGCGGTCAACGAGATCTCCGAGCTGCCCCACCCCTACGCGAAGCGTTCCAAGGACATCGCGAGCGCGGCGGTCTTCCTGAGCCTGCTCCTCGCCGGCACCACCTTGGGCTCTGGTTCTCCTCGCCCACTGGCCTCCGGGCTGGGCCGAGTGGGTGCGCTTCGGGGGCTGATCGTGGCCGCTCCGGGGAACCGCGGCCCTCGGGGCGGGCGGTGCGGGGCTCCGCCCAGCGGGTCCCCCGCTCAGTAGCTCTCCGCGTCCAGCTTCACCTTCCCGCGGAAGATGTAGTAGATGGACGCCATGTAGGCGATGACGATGGGCACGCCGATGAGGGCCACCACGAACATGAAGCCGAGGGTCTTGTCGGTGGAGGAACCGTTCGCGATGGTCAGCGAGTTCGCCGGGTCCGGCACGGAGAAGACCATGTTCGGGTAGACGGTCGCCCCGAAGAGGATCATGAGCGAGGCCATGGTCCCGCAGGAGCAGAGAAAGGCCCGGAACTCCTTCCCGCGGTAGACCTCCCGCGGGATGTTCAGGGCGAGAAGGATGGCGAGCACGAAAAAGAGGATGAGCGGGATCGGCTTGCGGGCGAGGGCCTCCCCGATGTGCGGGAGGAGTGCGGGGGTGGAGAAGCCGACGATCGCGAAGAGGACGAGGAAGATCGGGATGGTCACCTTCACCCAGCGGAGCAGGCGCTGCTGCAGTTCCCCCTCGGTCTTCAGGATGAGGTAGATGTTCCCGTGCATGAGAAAGAGGGACACCGTGAAAACGCCAACCATCAGGGAGTAGGGATTGAGGAGGGTGAGGATCGTGCCCATGAACTCGTGGTTCTCGTTGAGGGGCACGCCGTGGATCACGTTGCCCATGGCCACCCCGATGAGAAGGGAGGAGAGCAAGCTGCCGATGGCGAAGGCGGTGTCCCAGCCGCCGCGCCAGAGCCGCCCGGGTTGCTTGCTGCGGAACTCGATGGCCACGGCCCGGAAGATGAGGCCGAAGAGCAGCAGCATGAAGGCGTCGTAGAAACCGGAGAAGACGGTGGCGTAGACCTCCGGGAAGGCAGCGAAGAGGGCGCCCCCGCCGGTGACCAGCCAGACTTCGTTGCCGTCCCAGACCGGGCCGATCGCGTTGAGGAAGATGCGGCGGTCCTCGTCCTTGCGCACGAAGAGGTGCAGGCCGCCCACGCCGAGGTCGAAGCCGTCGAGCATGACGTAGCCGGTGAAGAGGACGCCGACGAGGATGAACCAGATGGTGGGAAGGTCCATGGCGGTGGTGAGTGGGAAGGGAAAGGGCGGTGGTGGACTTACTGCGGGGGCGACTTGCCGACATCCTCCATGCGGCCGCCCTTCATGGAGAGGGGCCGCCACTTCTCAGGGAGCTCGGCACCGGTGAGATCCTCGCTGGGCCCGTGCTGGATCTTGCTGTTCAGCGAGTAGAGGAAGATGAGGAAGAGGAGGAAGTAGATGAGCCCGAAGAGGATCAGGGAGGTGAGGACCTGGTTGGCCCGGACAACCTCGGAGAGCGCCTCACTGGTCTTGAGGATCTCGTAGACCACCCAGGGCTGCCGGCCCATCTCCGCGGTGAACCAGCCGGACTGGCTGGCGATCTGGGGCAGGAAGATCGAGAGGATGCACAGCCAGAGGAAGAAGCGGATGAAGCGGCTGTGCTCGGGCTGCCAGAGCTTGCCCCGCCACCAGAGGAACAGGCCGAGGAAGGCGACCAGCGCGATCCCGCCCCAGCAGGCGATCATGATGTGGTAGGTCTGGAAGACCACGGGCACGTTCGGCCAGTACTCCGGCCGCACGTCCGCGATCTGGGCGGGCGTCTTGTCGGGGTAGCGCCGCTGCAGGAAGGCGTCGCTGGGCAAGTCGTTCAGCCCCTTTACCTCTGTCTGGGCCCCTTTGCCGGGGTTCAGGAAGTCGCCGGAAACGAGGATGCTGAGGAGCCCGGGAATNTTCAGGGCGCTTTCGTTGATCCCCACCCGGTTGCCCTCNGCATCGCGCTCCCAGGTGACAATGCCNCCGAGGCCGAGGGGCGCGTCCGTGGTGCTGTCGGCNAGCCCTTCCATGGCCGCGAATTTCGTGGGCTGGTTCTCGGCCACGCCCCGGGCGGTCGAGTCGGCGCTCCACAGCTGGAGCAGGGCGGTGATGCTCGCCACGATCAGGGCGATCTTCATGCTCGCCTTGGCAAAGGCCACGTGCTTGCGCCGGAGGAGGTAGTAGGCGCTCACGCTGATGACGAGGAAGGTGCCGGCCAGCCAGCAGGCGAGGGTGGTGTGGATGAGCCGGTCCATCGAGGACGGGCTGAAGACGAGCTCCCAGAAGTTGTCGATGACCGCCCGGACGCTCGTCAGGTCGGCCTGTTGGAGGACGTAGTCGTCGGGCAGGGGCACCTCCTTCACGGTGTAGGTGCCCTCGGCGAGGTTCGCCGAGAGGGGATGCTGGGTGCCGTCCTCGGTGACCTTCACCTTCTTCGCGAGAAAGTAGCCAGCCGGGGTCTGCATGAAGGAATTCGCCACGAGGATCCAGATCGCGCTGAAGTGGGACCCGAGCGCCACCATGCAGGTGGAGAAGAAGTGGAGCTTCGGCCCGACCTTGTTCCACCCAAAAGGAGGATGGCGAGGAAGCCGGACTCGAGGAAGAACGCGTAGATCCCCTCGATGGCGAGGGGGGAGCCGAAGACGTCGCCCACGAAGCGGGAGTAGGTCGCCCAGTTCGTCCCAAACTGGAACTCCATGACGATCCCGGTGGCCACCCCCACCGCGAAGATGACGCCGAAGATCCGTGTCCAGAACCGCGCCATATTGTGGTACAGCGGGTTCCGCGTCTTCAGCCAGAGGGCCGACATGATCACCAGGTTCAGACCGAGCCCGATGGTCAGGGGCGGGAAGAGGAAGTGGAAGCCTACGGTGAAGGCGAACTGGATGCGCGAGAGGATTTCTACGTCCATCGGAAGGCGCGGGAAGCAGTGGGTGGTGAGGGAGGAGGAAACAGTGCCGACTAATCGACACCTTCATCCGTTGACTGCCGAAGGGCGCGCGGAGGTGCAAGGAGAAAAATCGGAGCACCCTCTAATTTAGCGGAGGAACTGGAGCAGAAGGACCACTGCACCGCCGTAGAGCAGGGAAAGTACGAACAGCAGGGCACTGACACGGCGGGTAAAGCGGACATAATTGGCCTCGCTCCACTGTTGTCGCGGATACCTCCGGCGGTACCAGTCGTTGAAGTTGGGACGCCTTTCCGGCAGGAGCAGCCCGTGCAGGCTGAGGGCCACGCCCACGGTGAAGGGGGCGATGGAGAGGACCGACAGGGCGAGGGAAAGCAGCGGTTGGGCGGAGGGCACGGGCGGGGTGGGGATCGGGCCGGGCGGCAGGTCCGGTGCCAAGGGGTTAGCGCAGCGAAATCGACTCCGGCAATCCCGAATCGGCTTCGGCTCGGGCTGACGGTGCGAGCAGAAGGAGGGAAGGATCGCCCCGTTGCCGGCCTCCGAGCCGGCGAACCTCCTCGAAGCCCGGGGTCTCGGGCCGCCACTCCGCCGGGATTTCCAGGACGAGCCGGGCGTCCTCCGCGAGCACGGGACCCAGGGCCTGGAGGAGGGGCGCCCGGAGGGATTCCCACTGGGCGTAGGGGGGATCGGCGATCGCGAGGTCGAAACGCTCCCCCGGAAGGAGGGGAAGGGGCAGGACGGCCCGGGCGCGCACGGAAGCGGAGGGCCCGTCCCCGCACGCCGGGGCAACCCGGCGGAGGTTGAGCCGCAGGCAGCGCAGGGCCGCCCGGTGATTCTCCACGAAGACGACCCGCCCGGCACCGCGGGAGAGGGCCTCGAGGCCATAGGATCCGGTGCCCGCGAAGAGGTCGAGCACGCGGGCGTCCGGCACCCGCTCCCCGAGGCTGGAAAACAGGCTCTCGCGGAGCCGGTCGGTGGCCGGCCGCACGTCCCTTCCCTTTGCCGGGGCCTGCAGGGGCAGCCCCCGGGCCTTGCCCCCGGTCACGCGCATGGGGTGGGCGTTGCGCTCGCGTTGGGTCCTCGATCCACCGGGGGAGGGTCCTCAGGAGGCGTGCCGGGCGAGGGCGAGATCCATCCGCCGGATCGGCAGGCTGTAGTGGCCCTCGTCGGGGACCTCCGTCCACTCCGCCCCCCGCACTTCCGCCGCGGTGGCCCGGCCCGCGGCGATGGGGATGTTCTGGTCCTCGGTCCCGTGCCAGAAGTGCACGGGCCGTTCGTTCCGGTCCAGCGGAAGGTTCCAGGGCTGCACGAAAAGGAGGGCATCGGCGCGGAGGCCCTCCGGCTGGCGGAAACCCGCCCGCACGCTGGCCCCCATGATCGCGCGGATCGCCCGGGGACGGAGAGCCTCCCGGTCGGGACCGCCGAGGAACGGACGGACCCAGAGGAGGACCACCTCGGGCGGCGTGAAGTCGAGGATCTGGTGGCACCACTCCAAGCCGGTCCCCACGAGGTGGGGTGCCTCCCTCTCGAGGTGGTGGAGGTTGCGGTAGAGGAAATGGGAGGTCTCCCGTTTCCGCAGGAAGCGGGGGAGGCAGGCTCCGCAGAGGATGCTCACGCGGTCCACGCGGTCCGGCCGGAGGGTGGCGCAGGCGAGCGCGTAGGGGGAGCCCCCGGAGACGGCCAGCAGGTCCAAGCGTTCGAGGCCGAGGTGGTCGGCGAGGGCCACGCAATCCTCCGGCCAGTCCCGGAAGGTGCGGTTGGGCCGGGGCGAGGAGCCCCCGATGCCCGGACGGTCCGGGGCGATCACCCGGATGCCCCGGGCCCGGGCCGCCTCGTCGGCGAGGGCGGCCTGTCCCGAGGAGCCCGGCCATCCGTGGCAGTAGAGGACGGGGCGTCCGTCCGGATCCCCGAACTCCCGGTAGGCGAGACGGTGTCCGTCGCGGTCCAGGTGGTGGAGCCGCCTCGCCGGCTCCTGCACTTCAGTAGTCGTATTGGACCTCCCCGTCGTTGGTCTCCACCTCCAGCATTCCGCTGTTCCTCACCACGAGGTGTTCGTAGGTTTCCCCGGCGACGGACGGAACCGGATCGAAGCCGTTGTCCACGAGGGTCGGATAGGTCACCGAATCCGTGCCGGAGTCGAGAAGGTAGCGCTGTCCGGCCTCGGCGATGCGTTCGAGGTTCTGCTCGACGGTCTGGCGCTCCGAATTCTCCCGGATCCGCTGGCAAGCGGGGATCGCCATGGTGGCGAGGAGGGCGAGGATGACCAGGACGACGAGGACCTCGACGAGACTGAAGGCGCGTGCGGAAGATCGTCTCATGCTGGCTGGAGGATTCGGAGCGGCCGCGGCGAAGGCAACGAAATTTGGGGAACGGACCCCGGTACGGGTGCCGCGGACGGGCCGGACCACGGAACGCTCCAGCCTTGCCACCGCTACCGGTGCGGCGCAGGGTGGCGGTCCTCGTGAAAGCCACCCCGGACGACCTGACCATCTACGACACGACCCTGCGGGACGGGACCCAGGGGGAGGGCATCTCCTTCTCGGTGAACTCGAAACTCCGGATCGTGGAGAAGCTCGACCACTTCGGGATCGACTACATCGAGGCCGGCTGGCCCGGCTCGAGCCCGCGCGACCTCGCCTTCTTCCGGGAGGCGGCCGGCCTGCGGCTCGGGCACGCCCGGCTGACCGCCTTCGGGTCCACCCGGCGGAGCGGGATCCCCGCGGCCGAGGATGCCCAGCTGGCCACTCTCCTCGAGGCGGGCACCCCGGTGGTCACCATCTTCGGCAAGACCTGGCTTCTCCACGTCGAGCAAGTCATCCGGACCACCCGCGAGGAGAACCTCGCCATGATCGGCGACTCGGTCCGCTTCCTCGCCGCCGCCGACCGCGAGGTCCTCTACGACGCCGAGCACTTCTTCGACGGGTACCGCGACAACCCGGAGTACGCCCTCGCCACCCTGCGGGCGGCCGCCGAGAACGGGGCCTCCCACCTCGTCCTCTGCGATACGAACGGGGGCACCCAGGTCCACGAGATGGAGGAAATCGTCGGGGTGGTCCGGGAGCGTTTCCCGCGCCTTCGTCTCGGCGTGCACGCCCACAATGACTGTGGACTCGGCGTGGCCGTGAGTCTCGCCGCGGTGCGGGCGGGGGCCGTCCAGGTGCAGGGGACCATGAACGGCTACGGCGAGCGCAACGGCAACGCCAACCTCACTTCCATCCTGCCGAACCTCGTCCTCAAGCAGGGCTATGCCCTCGCCTGCGGGGAACACCTCGCGAAGCTCCGCGACCTTTCCCTCTACATCGACGACATGGCGAACCAGCGGCCGGACCTGCGGGCCCCCTTCGTGGGGGCCAGCTCCTTCGCCCACAAGGGCGGGGTGCATGCGGACGCCGCCAACAAGGTCGCCCGGAGCTACGAGCACATCGATCCCGCCGAGGTCGGCAACCGCACCCGCGTGCTCGTCTCCGACATGTCCGGGCGCACCAGCATCATGATGAAGGCCCGCGAGATGGGCCTGGAGGTGGAGGCGCGCTCCGAGGGCATGCGCGGGCTCCTCGAGACCCTCAAGGAGCTGGAGTACCGCGGCTACGAGTACGAGTCTGCCGACGCCTCCTTCAAGCTGCTCCTCGAGCGGGTCCTGCACGGCCGGGAGAGCCGGATCGTGCTGCACTCCTACCGCACCACCATTGTCGAGGAGAGCCTCGACGGGCGGGACCTCTACACCGAGGCGACCGTGAAGATCGCCGCGGACGGGCACCCGATGTACACGGTGGCGGATGCCCGTGGTCCGGTCGGGGCTCTCGACCACGCCCTCCGCAAGGCCCTCCTCCCGATCTTCCCCAACCTCGAGCAGGTGCGCCTGGTCGACTTCAAGGTGCGCATCATCGACTCGAACGAGGGCACCGATGCCCGCATCCGCGTACAGGTGGAAACCAGCGACGGTAGCGCAGCTGGGGCACGGTGGGGGTCTCGGACAATATCATCGAGGCCAGCTGGGAGGCCCTCCGCGATGCCTACGAGTTCCGGCTCCTCCTCGAGGAGGGGGCCGAGGGCGCGGAGAAGGCGGCCCGCCGGATCACCGCCACAGCTTGAGCGGCTCCGCCCGCATGGCGCTGTATCTCCACAACACCGCCTCCGGCGAGCGGGAGCGGGTGTATGCGGCCGACGGGGAAGCCCTTCGCTTCTACTGCTGCGGGCCCACCGTGTACGGACCCGCCCACATCGGGAATTTCCGCACCTTTCTCGTGCAGGACCTCTTCCGCCGGGTGGTCGAGGTGGGCGGTCTCCCCGTGCACCACGTGCGCAACCTCACGGATGTCGACGACAAGACGATCCGGGAGGCGGCGGCCGCCGGCGAGGACCTGCCCACCTTCACCGCGCGCTGGCGGGACCGTTTCCACGAGGATGCCGCCGCCCTGAACCTGCTCCCCCCGCGGGAGGAACCCTCCGCGGTCGAGCACATTCCCGAGCAGATCGGGCTGATCGAGCGCCTGCTCGCCTCCGGGCATGCCTACGCCACCGCGGATGGCTCCGTCTACTACCGGATCGCCTCCTTCCCGCGCTACGGCCAGCTCTCCGGCATCGACCGGGAGGCCCTCCGCGAGAATGCCTCCGGGCGCCTCGAGGATGCCGACGAGTACGACAAGGAGAGCGTCTCCGATTTCGTGCTCTGGAAGGCCTGGAAACCGGAAGACGGGGAGGTCGGCTGGGAGAGCCCGTGGGGCCGGGGACGACCGGGCTGGCACACGGAGTGCAGCGCGATGAGCGTGCACTACCTCGGGGCCTCCTTCGATGTCCACGGGGGCGGGGTCGACCTGTGCTTCCCCCACCACGAGAACGAGATCGCCCAGAGCGAGGGCGTCTCCGGGGAGCGCCCCTTCGTCCGCCACTGGTTCCACTGCGAGCATCTCCAGGTGGAGGGCCGCAAGATGAGCAAGAGCCTCGGCAACTTCCTCACCCTCGCCGACCTCCGCGCGGAGGGCTTCCACCCCATGGAAATCCGCTGGGCCCTCCTCTCCGGGCACTACCGAAAGACCCTCAACTTCACCCGGGAGAACGCCCGGGCCGCCCGCAAGGCCCTCCAGCGGCTCGCCGATCTCGAGCACTCGCTGGGGCGGGGGGTCGGCACGGCCGGGGAGGCTCCGCTCTCCCCATCGTGGCCGGAGGTCGTCGCCCGGGGCACCGAGGCCTTCGCGGGCGGCGGAGACCAACGGGCCGCCTGGGCGGCCCTTGAGGACGACCTGAATGCGCCGGAAGCGCTCGGGCACTTTCTCCGCGAGGTGGGCCGGGCCGAGAGGGAGGGCCGGGGTTGGGAGCCGGGGGAGGCGGCGGCGTGGTTCTCCTTTGCCGGTTCTTTTCTCGCGGTCTTCGGGATCGACCTCCGGGCCTGGCGGGAGGACCGTGCGCAGGCCCGACCGGCGGAAGCCCCCGCCGAGGTCGCCGCCCTTGCCGCCGAGCGCTGGGAGGCCAAGGGACGGCGCGATTTCGCGAGTGCCGACGCCCTCCGCGACCGGATCCGCGAGGCGGGCTGGCAGGTGCTCGACCGCCCGGACGGGTACGACCTCGAGCCGATCGGCGATTGAGGAGCGCCCGGGAAAGAGCCCCCGGGAGGGCGGTGGATCGCCGTGGCCGGCGGTGGCGGGAACCCCGGCCTCCCGGTGCGCCGTCGGTTCCCGCCGGGGCCGCTTGCGCCCGACCGGGGAAGCAGGGCAGGATGGAGGGCATGTCCAGCTCCTCCGCCGAAATCCCGCACACCGATCCCGAGGTGGCCCGCGCCATGGCCGCCTGGGAGGAACGCTACCAGCAGGGCGATACCGGCTGGGACCAGGGCGAGCCGACGCCGGCCCTCCGCAAGGCCCTCGAGTTCTTCCCGGAGGGCGGCCGTGTGCTCGTGCCGGGCTGCGGCTACGGGCACGACGCCCACGCCCTCGCCGAGGGCGGGCTCACCGTGGAGGGCTGGGATGTGGCGCCCTCGGCCCTGCAGACCGCCCGGCACCGCTACCGACTGCCGAGCCTCTCCTTCCACCAGCGCGACGTGCTCGCGCCTCCCCGGGAGACGGGCGGGTTCGACGGGATCTTCGAGCACACTTTCCTCTGCGCGATCGGTCCGGAGGGCTGGCCGAACGCCCTGCGCTCCTTTGCCCGCCTGCTCAAGCCGGGGGGCCGGATCTTTGCCATCCTCTTTACGGGACTGGAGAACGACGACCCTCCTCCCTGGCCGATCACCGCGGAAGAGGTGCGGGAACTGTTCTATCCGGAGTTCCGCCTGCTCTCGGTCGAGCCGCTGGAGGACACCTTCGAGCAGCGCCGCGGCAAGGAATCCCTCTGGCGGTTCCAGCTGCCGGCGGAGTAGGGGAGGGGAGGGCCCGGGCCCTCTCTCAGGCCTCGCCGGGAGCTTCGCCCTGGCGGGCCGGGCAGTAGCAGGTCGTCCGCCCGCCCACCTGGATCCGGGCGAGGGGTGCGCCCGTCCGCGGGCAGGTGCCGCCGTCCTTCCAGCGGTGGGGAAAGAGCCAGCCGCGGGGCGGGCGCTGGCCGGGATCCTCCCCGAAGACGCGCAGCGCCCCCCGGCAGACTTCGCGGAGTTCCCGGTAGAGATGCTTGCGCTCCTCCTCGTCGAGGTCTCCGGCCCGTCGTTCCGGGTGGAGGGCCGCCCGCCAGAGAATCTCGTCCGCCATCCAGTTGCCCACCCCGGGGAAGAACTCCTGCTGGAGGAGGAGGGGCTTGAGCGGGGTGCCCGCCCGGCGCTCGAGGATGGCGCGCAGCCGCTTCCGGTCGAAGGCCGCGTCGAGCACTTGCGGCGGCAGTTGCTGCCACCAGGAGGGCGGGGCCGCCGAGGTTTCCCAGGTGAGCTTCCCGAAGTGCCGGGTGTCCCGGAAGACGAGGGCGTGCCC
>P_2C_Liq_1_UnCtyDRAFT_1001183_pt1 | contig 10085 bp, 5 predicted proteins | sample Pon2CUnioCityCA_2_FD_10234 | JGI IMG/M metagenome (IMG submission 10234)
GACCTAAGACCACTAAGCGTAGAGTTTCATTGATACTCTTCTGCTTTTCATTAAAAACATCATTAATAATATTATGCTCCCGCTTGTACTCAGGTGTATCCTTTCCACCCTCCTTTTGCAACTCCAGTGCCCGTTGATCTAGATAATCTCTAAAGAGTTGTTGAAGTTTGGGCCTGTTCTCAGGCGTTTGGAGCGCTTGCAACCGATTTTCAACTTGTTCCTGAATCGCCTCGCGATCGCCCCGACAAGCGCGAACCTCCAACACTTGCACGCACTCCTCCCAGCTCGCCCCAATGAGCAAGTCTCGCATCCCTTCCTTAGTTTCGCGGCTATAGCGAATCAAATGCTCCTTCGTTTTCTGATTCTCCTCCTGACGCAACACCCCCAAAACTCGCGCCAATAACACCAACTTAAAAATCCCCGGATCTTCAGGAAACACATCCCAAAACGGAGGTTCCTTTTGAATATGCACCGGAATCGGTAACTCACGGGCCTCTCCCCGCAATTGCGCCCGTTGCGCCTCAATGGTTTCCCCCTTCCAATCTTGATAGGATTGACGTAACTCCTTCATCCCATCAATACAACGCAGAGAAAACCCACCCGTCTCTTGCACAAAGACAATCCGATGACGTTCCGACTCGCCCAACGGCGTCACCGCATCATCACTACCAATAAATTGCTGCATCCGGGGAATAATCTTCCGCGCCGCCGCATTACTTGTATTTTTGCCCCCAAGAATTGCTACTTTCGTATTCTTCGCCGGCTTAAATTGAGCATCCTTCCCACTCAATACCGCCCGATCCAGAAGCACCAAGGGTTGAGACTTATCATACGCAATCCGCAGTTGACTCTCAATTTGACTGTCGTCATTATATTGCTTCAACAGCCGCTCACAAGCCGCCAATTCTCGTTTTAACTTACTATTCTCGGGAGACTTCTGAATCACCTGCCGCGCTTTCTGCGCAATAATATCTTGAAAATCCTCCTCACGCACCGCATCAATTTGAGTCACATCAAACAGGCGCATATATTCATCAACATCTCGATTTTCTTTCCAGAGGGGACTGGCGGCTTGTAGCACATCCTCCGACAATGTTGCACAGGTGCGATCCAAACCAATCTCTCGGGGAGACTGTGGGCCACTAATCGCCCCAGCCAACTGTTCTAATAAATCCTCATAGAGACCATTCAGTTCTTGGCGTTCAAACAGTTTAATGCCGTTAATCTCCAAAGCATCCGCATTATCAGCATCTTGCTTAGCCAACTTATCAAAGCGATCGCGCCATTGAATCATCCGTTGAGTCCAACGGCCCAATCGCTGTTCCAACTTCGTCAGATGTTCTTGCAACCGTTCCACAACCAACAAAGCCGCCGTGCGTGAAATTCGTTGAATCACCGCGATGAGGCTCCCCTCCAACCCCGTCAGAGCCATTTCGGCATACTCTTCCATCTTGGCCTGTTTCGTAATGCCAAACTTATCCTTGTAGTCATTAATCAGTTGCAATCCCTGGTCATATTGCGCCTGAAGCCCCTGTTCCCGACGCTCCCAAACCTCCTCTCGTTCTCGCCGAAACCGAGCCGTTGCATCGTCAAAGACCTGACGCACCGTTACCACAAACTCATTGGCAAATTGCGGACCCCGAGTCCGGTCTTCTAAAATGCGATAAAACTCCGCTTCTAAGGCCTGTTTCCCTTGCTGAATTAGCTTATCCCGGTTACCGTAAATCTTCTTGAGATAGTCTCCATGAAGCCGCTCATCAGGGCTTAACGCTCGGAAATGGTCTTTGATATATTCGTCGGCTTTAGGCTTGAGAAACCGGTCAACAACTCCCAAGACCTTGCCCTGTTCCCGACCCACCATATTCACACCCTGCTGGGTACATTGCAGCCAATCATCTTGAGCCATTTCATTGCGAATGTCATAGGCCCACTTAGAAATCACATTCAGATAAGACTCATCCTTAGCCATCAGTAAGTCAGCCAGGAGTTCTGTTTCCGTCAAGCGCAAATCTTTGAGGATATTTCCTCGCACCAGTTCCAGCATATCCGGCTGATTTTCCACCTTTTCATTCAGCCACCAATCGGTCACATCTTTCGCCAAACGATGGGCTAAACTGGTCCGAATTTGACTGATGGGAATTTCCACCGTTGACAGACCAAAACTCATAAAGTTTTTGGGATAGCCCCGCCCACCGGGGTCTTTATTCGCCCAAGCACTTTTGATATTGTCTCGGATTGAGCGTTTGTGGGGCGCAAAATCGGAGGTTAAATCCAGGAAGATATTTTGTGAGATAATCTCCCGAATTGCATCGAGTTTAAATTCCGTTGCTGGGTTTTTAGTCCCCACTAGATAGGTGAAATCAAAGGGTCCCGCTTGGCGGCGCACTTCATTGGAGGCCGCTGCACCAAATTGAGCGATATATTGAGTGCGTTCGTCGCAGAAATAGCTCAATTCCATCAAGGCGGCATAGCCATTGGCCAGGACGCGATCGCCCACATTAATCCCAGAAAACGCATTCGGCATCGGCACAATTGCCGTCACCAGACTACTCCCTTCTCCACTCAGCCAATGGCGGACACAATAGCCCATATCAATAATCATGCCGCTTCCCGTTCCCCCCGACAAAGACCCCGTCAGGAACACATTCACCGAGTTGGTACTGACACGAATACCGTACTGATCCAGCATTTTGTTTTCATGACCTTTCACCCGACGACAGGCTTCTCGGAATTTCTGCTGAATATCGTAGTAGTTACAGAAAAAGGCAAAGCGTCCACAAGCCCGAATTTGTCCGGCCCCCGCTTCCAAGCCGCTAATATTTTTAGCCAGTTCACTGGGAAACCAGGAGTTGATCCAGGGATAGTTCTCTAAGTTATTAATAATTTCTTGAACTTGTTTTCCCGAGACTCGCGCCCAGAACTTCTCATTATCCTTAAACGGGCTACCAGCGGCCTCAGGATTAGAAACTTTGTAGTCTTTGTCCGTATCAACCGTGAGGAAACTAACAATAGGAAAGTTCTCCAAACTGCCATAGCTTTCCTCAACAAGTCGCCGAACCCGAGATAGCACTTCTGCTCCAGTTCCTCCAATTCCCACTAAGACCGTGGGAACCATGCTTTTTTCATCAACGGCTGCTGGCATCGTGATAAGTCCTTTACGATTTTTACAGGAGATAACTCTTCTGAGATTGTCGCGAGATTGCGGGTTATTTTTAGGTCAGTATTACTCCTTAATTCGTCCTGATTTTGCTACAAACTTCAGCGCAAATTTCTCCCAAACTTAATTGAGCAAGGGAAAAATAGGCTCTAAAAATTCGGGTAATACATCGGGGATATCGGGAATTGGCAAACGTAACAGTTTCAGGAGAATGCCTAAAACCGCAACCGTCCAAAATAAAGCATGACCGATCGCCAGTTGTCCGGCCAGATTCCAGGCCATACCAAAAACCCCTTGAAACAACACCCGATCTAGGGGCAGCGTCAACGCCCACATCAGAGAAATCCAAGCCGCCCCCATCCAGAACAACATCCATTTGAGATTGGTCGCCCAACCAAAATCAAAGAAGCGGAATAAGGCATAGCCTATCAAACAAATCCCAAAGATAATGAGGGGGATTTGTACAATCGGTTCAAGCCACATTGAGCGGGATTTTGACATAAAACTCAGGTTCAGTGAAGTTAGGGTTACGGTTGACGCTAAGGGGTCTGAGGACGGGGACAGTTGGAAGCCCTATTCGTCAGTCTCACGGTTGTCAATCGGGTCAAAGCGATAGTCCGACCCCGAAGGACCTCCATCCCCCCGGACCGCTTCGACTAGGGGAATCCCTTGAGCAAAGACATTAAAGTCGGCGGCCACCCCCGAGATCGGTTGTCCTTGTCGCAACCGATTAACAACCTCAGCACGATTAAGTCCTCCATCTTCATTGTCATTTTGTCGTTTCAGAGCGCCTGCTAGAGCTTCCGTCGCGTCAAACGCGGTTGCTGTTCGCCAACTGACGCGCCCCTGCCACATCGCCGCCGACTGTTGTGCGAAGGGGTCGTCGGCGGACCAACTCCAGGGAATAGCCAGGACCATCCCTTCGATCGCACTTCCTCCTTCGATGAGCAACGAGGGGCTGAACAGTTCATCAGCCCCAAGCAGCAGTAGGGCATTGTTTTGGGCCGCATTAGCTCGGGCGATCGCCAATGCCGCATTAATCCGATCTCTCGTCAGAGCCAGGTAAGCCGTATTGGCCCCAGCTCGGGTCGCACGGGTAATCATGTTGCTGGCATCTCCCCCCGAGGAGACGGAGATATCACTGAGAATATCGAGGGGAGTCACAGATACGCCTTTCTCTTGCAACGTACTGATGAAGGTATCCTTCATACGCCGACTGTAGTCAATATCGGAGTTGAAGAAAACCGAAACCACTGGCGGGCTTGACAGTTCGCGACTTGCGTAGTCGATGAGGGTTTCGCTACTGCGTTTTAGATAACCATCAAGCATTTGCCCTGAACCTTCTTGGTAGGACAACACTCTCAGCACGGATGCACCCGTCGGGGACATCGAGACGCTCATGGTCAGCGGTGACACGACAGTCAGTCCGTTGTCTTGATACATTCGTACCGCCTCTTGAGCATATTCATCGGAACCATGGCCAATCAGCCCCAAGACTTGGGGACTCGCAATGAGATCTTCAGCAATTTGGATGGATTCTTCAGAGCGATCCACATCTACCAGCGCCACTTCCATCAGACAATCGGGAGTGGGGGAACTGTTGTTAAACTGATTTTGAGAGAGAGCAACCCCTCGCAGGATTTCTCGGGCTTCGTCGGGGTTAGAACTAATGGGAATCGCCACAGCAATGGTTCGTGGCAACGCGTCACTGCGCAGCCGCGCCCGGGCATTGTTGAGATAAATCTTGGCTTCCGGGTCATTCGGGTCACTGCTGGACGCAAATTGATATTGTTCTAAGGCCCGTTGCCAGTCTCCATTTTGAAACGACTGGGCAGCATCCCGTTTTTGGGAAATATTTTGGGGTTGGGTTCCCGTCAGTAGGACTTGTTCCCCTTGGGAAATGAATCGCCCTTGACTGGCTTGCTCACTGATAAAGCCCTCAAACTCCCCCGCCAGGCAGTTTCCCCCAGCGGGCGTCATCTCTGAACCACCCCGTCTAGCGACTACATCCCCGCCAGGGCTCAGCAGGGCCATCCCACCACCGACTAACGCCAGAACCCCTACGGCGATCGCCCCAGGAATGAGAAGCTTTTTCCCACCCGGCCCAGTCTGCTTATCACTGACCACATCCTCCCGCGAGAGGGTACAAGACCCATAGGTGCAAAACGGTCCGTAATTGGTGTGAGGGGGATGTTCTCCGCTGGCGGCAGGATTTCCGTTTTTGTCTTTTCCGGTACAAGTCCAGGGTTTAGGTGCGCTCACCGTAACGGCTCTCCTCAAAATTTCTCGCTTGACCTGTATTGTACTGGAATCTCTTAAAAAAGCAATGTTTTCTCAGTCAAGTTTTATCTCCGTTGTCATTGACTCAGTTGGGTCTATCTCTGGCTGATTTCCCATTGAACAATCGTCTCAGTTCAAGATTTCTTTAAGAATTGTAAAAATAATCCGCCTTTTTCGTAAAATCCCCCTTTTTAAACCGACAGAATTAAATGGGGTTTTGTCAGTTCTGTTGCCGGACCCTCAGATCCTCAGCACTCCCGTTCTCATCTTGGTCTGCCCCAACCCAGCAGTTGTTATGCCTGGAATGACCGACTGACAGAGAGATTGAGTGCCTTAGACCGTTCCAGGGAGTCGGGAAATTCGCAAAAATTAACAGAGCGAAGATGACAAAATTCGTTTTTGCCCCTAGCGCAAGAAAACTGAATCAGTAATAATAGAGTGACCGGTAGTGAACCGCCTTGCGTATTCTCCAAACAGGAGCCTTAATTCAGTGACACAGCTTCTAGAAATCCCCACGGGAGAACTGATTGATAACCGTTACAAAATCGAGCGAGTTCTAGGGCAGGGAGGGTTTGGCCGAACCTATCTCGTTTCTCACGAAGGAAGACATGGGGAAAAGTGGGTTCTCAAGGAACTCGTTCCCAGTGGAAATCAGGACTACGTTGTTCAAAAGTCACAAGAGCTATTTCAACAAGAATCGAAAGTTCTCTACGAACTCGAACATCCGCAAATCCCCAAGTTCCTAGAATGCTTTAAAGAAAATGGGCGGCTGTTTCTGGTTCAAGCTTATATTGAGGGGAAAACCTATTGGCAACTGCTAAATGAGCGTAAGGACAGTCAAGGTCCGTTTACGGAGGCGGAAGTGGTTGCCTTGATGCAACAGGTGTTACCCATTCTGGACTACCTACACCAGCGCAAGATTATTCACCGGGACATCTCTCCAGACAACATCATCTTAAATAAGCACACCAACAAACCCTATCTCATTGATTTTGGCGTGGTGAAACAGGCCATGACGGAGGTCGTAATTAGTGTAGCCTCTCAAGGAAGTTCTCAAAAGTCGATGGTGGGCAAAATTGGCTACTCGCCGCCGGAGCAAATTCGTTTAGGACAATGTTTCCACAATAGTGACTTCTATGCCTTAGCGGTGACGGCTCTTGTCTTGTTAACCGGGCGAACACCTGATGAATTATTCGATGGTTATTCTTGCGAATGGAAATGGACCGAGTTTGTCAGCGTTAGTCCCGAACTCACCGAGATTCTCCAGAAAATGCTGGAGGAAAAACCCTGCGATCGCCACCAAAATGCCCAGGAACTTCTCGCTCTGTTAGAGCAAGTCCCCAAACCCCCCCTCCCCGCTCCTGAAACGGACCCGGTAACGGAGGAGGAGGAAACCGTAGAGTCCCCCGAAGATCTCGAAACGCCCTGCGAAGATCCAGTGCAGGAGGTTCCGTCGCCGCCCGATAAAACCGAGAGTCTAGGTACGGAAGAGCCTCATCAAGACGAGGCTCCGTCAGAGGACTTATCAGAGAACTCCTCAGATGACCCATTAGAAGATGACTTAATACAAGATCAAGACTCAGCCAATTCCTCACAGACACAACCTAACCCGCAACCGGAACCTGATTCAGACGATCCCCCATCGGAAACCGCCTCTCGTCAGACAAATCCCGGACAAACCATCCTCAGTAAGCCCCCAGGCCTAGGTCCCGAGCTGTCTGAAGACTCAAAAACAGAACCATCACCGGCTTCCCCCGAGGTCAGCCCAACCCCGGAACCTTCACCAGCTCCTGTCCCAGTGTCCTCTCGAAACAACAAAACCAAGATGGCGATTATTGCCATGAGCGTCTTGGCGGGGGCCTTTACCACTTATGCCATCGTCTCGGCGATTCGTACCCCCATCATTGTTCGTCAGAAGGAACTCGCTGAGCAATTCCAGCAGGTGCGTCAAGCGGGGAACTCAGCTATGGTTCTTGGGGCCGGAGTCGACTCGATTGAGGAACTCCAGGATGTGAGTCAGCGTTTGCAACGGGCGATCGCTCAACTTGATGAGCTTCCCGAAGATGTCAGTTTTAGCGAAGAGTTACAACGCAGCCGCGATGAGTTTCAACAGCAAGTCGACGACATTGAGACTCAAATTGCCCAGCGTCAGGAGGAACAGCGTCAGGAGCAGGCGCAACAACAGCAACTCGAAGACCTAGAAGCAACTGTTGACGAGGCCCGAGAGTCCACCGTCAACGCCGACTCCATTGAGGAACTCGAAACCGCTAAAGCTCTCTGGGAAGACGCTATCAGCAAAATTGAGACCCTGGATGAAGACGCCAGCCCCGACAATGTTTCTCAGCGTCAAGAGGATTATCAAGCCCAGATTGCAGATATCGAACGTCGCCTGGCCGAACTGAGAAATCCTCCCGCCCCTGCTCCGCCGCCCGCTCCCGCCCGAGCCTTTACACCCGAACCCTATTACGAACCCGAACCTTATTACGAACCCGAACCCTATTATGCTCCAGCCCCAGCCCCAGCTCCAGCTCCCTATTATGCCCCAGCTCCAGCCCCAGCTCCAGCTCCAGCTCCCTATTATGCCCCAGCTCCAGCCCCAGCTCCAGCTCCACCGCCCGCAACCAAACCCAGCAACGAGCCATTATGGTAACGCCTTAAGGAGACGATAAAGAGGATTGAGGGGAAACGGGTTGAGCCAAGTTTTGTTCAACCCGAGAACCCGGATCTTGGTTCCCTCTGGCCAAGGTTGGCAAAAGTTGTAAGACCGTTTCGATGGGAATAGCCCAGCTAGAGGCTTCAATTAAGGACTGTAGGCCCTCCTCGGGGCGAGTTCCATCATCATAGACATAGGGTTCTCCCCAAAGGGGATCGGCGTGGATGCCATTGATGGCGATCACTTCTCCGGCCCGATTGAGAACCGGCCCGCCACTCATCCCCTTTTCAATGGCATTGGTATAGCCGAGTTGGTAGCCTTCTTCCAAGGGGCGATCGAGTTGTAGCGAAATTTCCCCTTGGGTGAATTTAAACCCATCGTTGAAGATATCTGGTCCTGAGGACTCAACCCGCTGCTCTCGTTCTAGGGGAAACCCAGCGGCGAAGGTGACAGTTCCCTGGGGGAGGTTGACAGATTCTCCAATTTGTGCTACCTGGTAGTCATCGGGACTCTCAAACTCCAATAGCGCTAAATCATGAGCTTCTAAAGCGGGTTCACGGCGATCGCGTGCCGGATAGATCTGTCCATTTGGGGTTTCAATCTCATACTCAATATCTTCCCCGTTGAGAACATGGCGATTCGTGAGGATCACATAAGTCTCGCCATCACGAGCGAGGAGAATCCCCGTTCCCCAACCCGAACCCGAAAGAACCCGAACCGATATGCGACGCGCTTCTTCGTAGAGGTGCAGCGGAGCGGTCTCGGGCCAAATTGGTTCGGGTTCGAGCAGAGCCGGCCAAATCTCGTACAGGCTGGGGTTAAGGGGTTGATAGAGGTTTTGGGCTACGGTGATTGTACTCCCGGCGGCGATCGCCCCCGAGGACAGGACAACAGCCAATTGAATGAGTGACGCTTTTACCATAACGGTTCAACCCGCTCAGGAGTCGGTCGTCCAAAGCGACGAAAAACTCCCAAGGGTCTTTGAGGGGACTCATTCACCGCCTCGCTTTGAGTCGTTTCCGGTTCATTCTCCAAAACTGAGGGAATCTCGATCCTCTGTGCTGAAGGAAAATTCCGGGAAAATGCCGGGTCGAAATAGGGATTGATGGCCGGAACTTGAAGATTGACAAACAGTTCCATCCCCTCAACGGCCTGCTGAGACCCATCAGGAAAGGGAAGAATAGCCACACAATAGCCCCCCTGGGGCGAGGACTCCGGGCCGGTTTCTGGAAAACAAAACAAAGGATGTCCATTGAGTTGTCCCACCATCATCGGCTGAGGCATAACCGGGGGAGAATGGGTCGTCTGGGGGAACAGGTCTTCAGGAACCACCTGAGCCGCAACCGAGGCCGCCATGCCAACAATCAGACCGGGGGCTAAAGCCCACCCCAATTTGTCTAAGTTACAATACATGGTTAGCAGATCATGAGTAAATTGATCAAAACTGACTTATCCTCAACATTGGGGTGGACGTTACAGCAACAGGGGTTTTGAGCTAACAACGCTTCAGGAGAGATGACCAGTTAAGGAATATCCCAAACCCGGACGAGTCCATCATCCCCGGCACTCACCAGGAACCCTTCCGAATTAAACCTGACCGATCGCACCGTCCTCAAAGCCGAGCCTCCATACCGGAGAACCCCACGAGAGGCACCGGTTTCAGCATCCCACAAGGAGATGGCCCCCTCCCCAGCACGACTGACTTGCAGGGCGACGGCCACAAGATTATTCGCACCAAAGGCAATTCCATGAGCGGCCCAACCCCCTTCACTCCCTTGCACTTCTGTACCGGTCTCGACATCCCAAATTTTCGTGACCGCATTGAAGTCACAACTGGCAAGGCGATCGCCCGTCTCATTAAACGATACAGCAAAGATCGTTGCCTCGTGGCCGGGTAAGGTTTGGAGGACTGTCCCTCTAGAGATATCCCAAATCTTCACCGTGCGATCCGAGCCACTACTGGCTAACCAACGGCCATTGGGATGAACCGCCAAA
>P_2C_Liq_1_UnCtyDRAFT_1001184_pt1 | contig 10084 bp, 8 predicted proteins | sample Pon2CUnioCityCA_2_FD_10234 | JGI IMG/M metagenome (IMG submission 10234)
AACAACCCCCAACTGCAACGGATTTACGGAACCGCCTGGGAAACCCCCGAACAACTGCAAGAATACAAACGGCGCAAACAAGAAGCCCTCAAACGAGATCACCGCAAACTCGGCAAAGAACTCGGCCTGTTTGTCTTCAACGATGTTGTCGGTCCGGGCCTCCCCATGTGGACCCCTAAAGGGACTCTGTTGCGGTCAACCCTGCAAGACTTCCTCAAACAAGAACAACAAAAACGGGGCTATCAAGAGGTCGTCACCCCCCATATCGCCCGTGTGGACCTCTTCAAAACCTCGGGCCATTGGCAGAACTACAAAGACGATATGTTCCCCATGATGTCTGACGAGGACTCCACCCTCGACGATGAGCGGGGATTTGTCCTCAAACCCATGAACTGCCCCTTCCATGTGCAACTCTACAAAAACGAGTTGCGCTCCTATCGAGACCTCCCCATCCGTTACGCCGAATTTGGCACCGTCTATCGTTACGAACAGTCCGGGGAACTCGGCGGACTAACTCGGGTGCGTGGCTTTACCCAAGATGACTCTCACCTGTTCGTCACCCCCGACCAACTCGAAGCCGAATTTCTCAGCGTGGTGGACTTAATTTTAACCGTCTTCCAAAGCCTGCGTTTAACCAACTTCAAATCCCGCCTCAGCACCCGCGACGCCGACTCCGACAAATATATCGGGTCCGACGCTGCTTGGGACAAAGCCGAAAACGCCATCCGTCAAGCCATGGAATCTCGGGGAATGAGCTACTTTGAAGCCCCCGGAGAAGCCGCCTTCTACGGTCCCAAACTCGACTTTATCTTCCAAGATGCCCTCGAACGCGACTGGCAACTCGGAACCGTTCAGGTGGACTATAACCTCCCCGAACGCTTTGAACTCGAATATGTAGCCGAGGATGGCTCCCGTCAGCGTCCGGTCATGATTCACCGCGCTCCTTTTGGTTCCTTAGAGCGTCTCATCGGGATTTTAATCGAAGAGTACGCCGGAGACTTCCCCCTCTGGTTAGCCCCCGAACAGGTGCGGTTGTTGCCCGTCAGTGAGGAGTTTTTACCCTTCGCCAAAGACGTCGAAGCACAAATGCTGGCCGTTGGCGTTCGTGCTAAAGCCGACACCAGTAACGAGCGTTTGGGTAAACAAATTCGCAATGCCGAGAAGGGAAAAATTCCCGTCATGTGCATTGTCGGGGCTAAAGAACAAGAGTCCAACTCTCTCAGTGTCCGCACTCGTGCGTCTGGGGAGTTAGGGGCCTTGGAAATTCCCGAGGTGATTGAAAAACTCACCACTGCGTTACAGACTCGCGGCGACTTCTAATGGGTTGTCGCCCTTGAATCGCCCGAGAGTAGAAACAAGGAATTAGAAACGGGGTTTATCCAGGATAGAGACCCCGTTTCTGGCTGCTGAGTTCAGGGATGGACGGACTGGGAGACACTTGACACAACAATGCCACTGCATTACCATAGCAGCAGGTTCACTCTCGCTCCCCATGACTAGATCCTCAAAGCCTTGTTCAGAATCAACCCTGACCGCTCGTTATCAGACGACGATTCCTGAACCGATCCGAAAATTTCTCGGGTTAACGAAAGGGGATAAAATCCAGTACAGCATTGAGTCGGATGGACAGGTTTTAATTTCGGTAGCGAAAGACGACAATAACGATCCGATTTTAGGAGCTTTTTTAGAGTTCCTCGCCCAGGATATTGCCAAAAATCCTCAAAATTTACAACCGGTTAGTGCCTAACCTCTTAAGCCGAGTTCAATCCTTAGTCGCGGATGTCGATGTATCTCTGGACGAGCCTTTAGCAGACGAGGATGAGTAGGGGTGTCTTCTGAACAGCCAATTATCATCAACGGATGGACTCTATTTGCCCATCCTCTGTTTCTGAGCCAGGTTGAGACTCTAGTAACAAAGGTTGAACAGTTGCGTCAGAAGGCTCCCCAGGGCTATAAACAGAAAAACGTGACCAAGCGTTTGGCGGCGATCACCCGGTTGGCCTTTGAGATTATCCCGGAGGACCCAACCCGTCCGATCTATCGCCAAGGCACAACCCTCGGACCGGAGTATAAGCATTGGTTTCGGGCTAAATTCTTTCAACAATACCGACTCTTTTTCAGATATCACCAAGACAGCAAAATTATTGTCTTGGCTTGGGTGAATGACGAAGGGTCTAAGCGAGCCTATGATCATGATACCGATGCCTATCGGGTGTTTACCAAAATGTTGGATCGGGGTCAACCGCCCGATGATTGGCAGGCGTTGATACAAGAGGCTAAAAACACAACGGAGCGTCTAAAAAAAATTCTCAACACAGAAATTTAGTATAAAACGCGAAGGTCGAAAGACTGGAGAAGCCCGCCCTCTACGCGAAGCGTGAGGGTCGGGAGTATGTCACGGGATGACGCGACCCGCCAGGACAGCGGCAACGGTTAACTGAGGTTTGGGGGAAGTAGCGAGATTTCCTTCCCAGATGCCTCTCCCCGGTTGATCCCCTGGGCTATAATGACCCTTGGCGTTACGGCTGCCTCCTGGGGCTTGCCGAGTGTCTTTTCAATCATCAATTTCCTTATAAAAACCTGCACTTAATCCATACGTATGACTGTACTGAAACGCTGGCTGAAACTCGCACTCCTCGTCACCCTACTGCTTCCCCTCTCCCTGGGACTCAGTGCCGCCTGGTGGGATGGCGACGACGGTGGGGCGAGTCGCCAGAACTATCGCCAAAGCCGGATGCCCCAAGGGGATGCGGTGACTGATCCAAAGGCCCTGCTACAATATGCTCTCCCCATCGAGAACGACTCGGTGCGACGGATTCAAGAACAAATTGAGGACATTGGGCGACAGCTTCGCGCTCGTAAACGCTGGTCTGCCGTGAGTCGCGATGTACGTGGCGCCAAATCAACGCTGGCCTATCGCCGCGATGAAATCCTAGAGACGGTGGTTCCCTCGCAACGGGAGACGGGACAGGAGTATTTGCAACGCCTTGATGAGCAAATTCGTGACTTAGAAGCGGTTGCCGAAACGAAAGACCGAGAAGAGGCTTGGATTGTTCGCCGCAAGATTCTCAACACCTTGGGCGAGTTGCAATCGCTCATGGTGGGTGAGTTCCCCTTTGAGATTCCCGAAGAATACGCTGATTTACCCCAACTCAAGGGACGAGCCACGGTGGAAATGACCACCAGTCAAGGGGACTTAACGATGGTGGTTGATGGCTATAACGCCCCGATTACCGCCGGNAACTTTGTGGATTTGGTACAACGGGGGTTTTATGATGGCATCGACTTTGTACGGGCTGAAGCCAATTACGTCTTACAGGCAGGAGATCCGCCGGGGCCTGAAGATGGATTCGTGGACCCAGAGACGGGTGAGTATCGCACCATTCCCCTAGAAATCCGGGTTCGCAGCGAGAATGAGCCGATTTATGGCTTTACCCTCGAAGAAATTGGCCTCTATCGGGAACAGCCAGTGCTGCCGTTTTCCGCCTTTGGGACTCTGGGGATGGCGCATCGGGATCTCGATGCCAATAGTGGCTCGTCTCAGTTCTTCTTCTTCCTGTTTGAGCCGGAGTTAACGCCGGCGGGGTTGAACTTGCTCGATGGGCGTTATGCAGCCTTTGGCTATGTGGTTGAGGGGGCTGAAGTCCTGGAGAAATTGGGCCGGGGCGATCGCATCGAATCCGCTCGCGTCGTCGATGGCGCACAATACTTACAAAAGGGTGAATCCTAAACAGTTTGAGAACCTGGTTGGCTGTTGAATAGCCGTTAATAGCAGCTTCGATCGCCGGCCCGGTTCCCCACAGGTTCGATTCGAGTTCATCATCCCTGAGTCCCCCTGAGTCCCTATGCACGCAGACGCTTCCCCTGATCCGACCGTTCTGGAGGTTCATAATCTTCAGGTTCAATTCCAAACCGGTGAACGCTTGGTTCATGCCGTCAATGATGTCAGTTTTCAGGTTCCTCGGGGTCAAACCTTGGGCATTGTTGGGGAGTCGGGATCGGGGAAATCCGTCACCTCTCTGGCAGTAATGGGATTGGTGCCGAGTCCTCCGGGTGAAGTAACCGGGGGAGAAATTTGGTTTAGGGACCCAATCGTCGGCGATCGCGTCAACCTCTTAAATCTCCCCCCGAAACAGCTACGACGCTATCGGGGCGGGCGCATCGCCACCATCTTTCAGGAACCGATGACCGCCCTAAACCCGGTTTATAGCATCGGGTTTCAGTTGGTTGAGGCCATTCGCCTACATCGTAAAATCTCCAAAGCCGAGGCCCAAGAACAGGCGATCGCCCGGCTGCAAGAAGTGAAGTTACTCCCCCCCGAAGAGCAGCTTCAAGACGAAGTATTAGCGGCTCTGGGAGGGGCGGGGGCGGCTNCTGGACGGCGACAAGTCTTACAAGAGATAGAACGGCGTAAACAGACCCTGCTCAACCGCTATCCTCATCAGTTTTCTGGGGGACAACTGCAACGGGTGACCATTGCCATGGCGATCGCCTGTGACCCCGCCCTCCTGATTGCCGATGAACCCACCACCGCCCTCGATGTCACGGTTCAGGCGACCATTTTGCAACTGTTGCGGGAGCTGCGATCGCGCCATCAGATGTCCATGATCTTTATTACCCATGATCTCGGCGTCATTGCCGAAATCGCCGATCATGTGGCCGTCATGTATCAGGGTAAAATCGTCGAAACCGGTAGCCTCAGCGACATTTTCTCCCGCCCACAACATCCTTACACCCAGGGACTTCTGGCCTGTCGTCCCCAGACGGAACTACGCTTGCGCTGTCTCCCCACCATTGCCGACTTCATGACGGCCCAAGCCCAGACCTCGCCACCGCCCACCAACGAGGAACAACCCCAGGTTGCAGAGCGAGATAGTCCTCCTCCTGAAGAATCTCATAGCGACCCTTCAGCGACCGAAGAAGCCTCCCAACCTGATGATTCCGACTCAAACCTCATTCATGATTCTCCCCTGACCTTACTGACCAATCCCGAAAACCGCATCTCAGACCTAGAGATGGCCCAACGCCTGGCCCATCTACAACGGCAACCTCCCTTACTGCAAGTTGAAAACCTGCAAGTCGGGTATCCCGTGCGCGGCGGTCTTTTTGGCAAAACCCAACGCTACGCCATGGCCGTCAACGGCATTTCCTTCCATGTCTATCCCGGAGAAACCCTAGGTCTCGTCGGAGAATCCGGTTGCGGAAAAACCACCCTGGCTCGCACCTTATTACAGTTGATTGAACCCACCAGTGGCCGGATGTTCTTTGAAGGTCAAGAGATTACCCATCTCAAAGGTAAACAACTGCAAAGCCTACGCCGTAACATCCAAGCAATTTTCCAAGATCCCTTTAGTTCTCTCAATCCTCGCATGAGCGTCGGGGCGGCGATCGCCGAACCCCTGAAAATTCACAACGTCGGTGGAACCCCTCGCCAACGACGAGAACGTTGCATTTGGCTTCTCGAACGAGTCGGACTCAGCGCCGACTGTCTCAAACGCTATCCCCACGAGTTTTCCGGCGGCCAGCGGCAACGAGTCTGTATCGCCCGGGCCTTAGCCCTCAATCCCAAATTTGTCATCTGTGACGAATCCGTCTCAGCCCTCGATGTCTCCGTACAGGCTCAAGTCTTAAATCTCTTACGCCAACTGCAAGATGAATTTGGCTTGACCTATATCTTTATCTCTCATGATCTGAGTGTCGTGAAGTTTATGAGCGATCGCATCATGGTCATGAACCAAGGCAAAATCGAAGAAATCGGCGCCGCTGACCGAGTTTATCGTGAGCCAGAACGCGAGTATACCCGGCAACTGATTGCCTCAATTCCCAATCCAGCGGCCCTGCTGCAAAGTGCCTAGTCAGGCCCCCCAATCATCTCAAATTGCTACAGTTTGCCCCAGGATTCACCTACCCATCTCCAAGAGTCGGTAGTATCTTGGGTATAACCTGATGGTCGTTCCTTGCAACACCTCAGATAACCCATTAGAACCTGGTTAGGGGAGTGACTGTATGCCCATGCAACTCAATCCGTCGAAATTCCCAATTCATTGGGGAATTGCCCTCGGTGCCATCGTCTGCACCCAGCCGGCGATCGCCTCGACGGTCTCATCAGCGTCCAATCTGCCCACGTCATCATTAAACCCAACCTCGGGACATGAAGCCCCCCAACTAGCCCAAGGCTTCAACTTTGAAAGCGAAAGTCCCACGCGCTTCATCCCCATTCTCGGCCCCATTCCCAGACAGCGGCCAGAAGTCTATTCCCCCGAAATCCTAGAACGCCTCCGTTCCGGCTTTTTCCTCGGTGGTGACTTTGGTATCGACAGTGCCGAAGGGATCGCCGCTGGCTTCCGTCTCGGCTACCGTGACGAAGAAGGACGTTCCATCGTCTTTACCGGCCAAGGAGGCGAATTTCTCGCCGGGGCCGATGTCAGCTATACCCAAGCCGCCTTCAGTGGCGACGATAATGGAGATGGTAGGCGCGTCGGCTACAGCCTATCCGCCAACTTCAACAACACCCGCGACAACGCCTTTCTCAGCGACGACGATGACGAGGATGTTCGCGAAGTCTTCCTACCCATTGGCGACGAACATGAACCTTGGGTGAACCGGATTGGCTTTCAAAGCCAAGTCGTCGTTCCCGTCAGCCGCACCACCGTGCTGATGCCCGGACTCAGCTACGAGAAAATCCGCATCCAAAACCGAGCCTTCGACGACGATCTCTTTCCCGTTGACGAAGAAGGAAATCAACTTTCCGCCAGTGACGATGGTAAAGATGACATCGTGCTGCTAAGTCTATTTGCTCTACAAGACAACGCCAGTCGTGATGAATATGGTTTTCCCCTATCGGGTAACGTCTTCCAATTGGGAACTGAACAATCGATTCCCACCGGAAACAGCACCCTTGACTTCAACCGTCTCAGTGCCGGTTATGTCCAATATCTCCCCGTCAACCTCTTCGGATTTGCCGAAGGACCCCGCACCCTAATTCTAGGACTGCAAGGGGGAACCATTCTCGGGGATGTTCCCGGTTACGAAGCCTTTAACCTCGGGGGATTTAACTCCGCCCGAGGCTATGGCCAAGGTGACATCGGAACCGCGAGCAGCTTCATTCAAGCCCGGTTAGAATACCGCTTCCCCATCGCCGTTACCCCCGGCGGGTTTTTTGAGGAATTGCGCGGTAGTCTCGGGGTTCAATATGTCTCGGATTTCGACACCGCCTCTGATGTCATCGGTCGTCCGTCTGAAGTACGTAACGAACCCGGAGACGGTTTCGGATTTAGTGTCGGCTTGCACTTTTTGGACCTAGATGTCCCCGTTGTCGATACCTTACGGGTCACGGCTGGGGTCAACGATCGCGGCGACTTCCGAGCCTATTTCTCCATCGGCCCAGCGTTCTAGACCGTTATTGGTTTTAGCCCCCCTCCCCTCTGAGTCGCTAGACTTAGAGGGGGTGTTGATTACGGAAAGCGATTGAATTGAGAACATTCGAGTTTACAGTCGATGGTCCCCCGGTGTCTCAGCAAACTCGGCGACGACAACGACTGAAAGGATGGAAACAGCAGGTTCGTCAGGAAGCTGAGACAGCATGGCCAGACGATTCTGCTCCCTTGACAGGTTTATTGAGGCTGCAAGTCATTTATTTTTATCAAGATCATGAGTTGGATATTGATAACATTGTTAAGCCAATTCAAGATGCCTTAATTGGACTGGTTTATGATGACGATGTCCAAATTACGGATATTCTCATTTGTAAAAGACGACTGGATAAAACGTTTAGAATCACCAATTCATCGTCAGTGTTGGAAAAAGGATTATCTAACAATCAGGAATTTTTATATATCTTGATTAGTGAATGTCCCAAGCAAGAGGTATTAGAATTATGGACTCTTTAACCAACCAGAAGCGAGATACAGAACTACTCGACTTGGAACAAGACTATCGCAATCAAGGATATGAACCCGTTTCAGCCTCTGAATCTCTCCAGGATGCCTTGGGGTTGACTCCCGAGTTCGTTACCACCCATGCTCCTGATCTCCTCCTGCGTCGAGGTCGTGAACTCGTCATCCTTAAAGTGACCTCCCGTAACGAACTTGGCTCGCCTCAACTGGCCCAACTCACCCAAGAGATAGAACAACATGACAACTGGAGATTAGATTTACTTGTCTTAGCCGAGCCACCTAAACCTCAAGACAGCGACCCCAGTTGGCAAAAGGACGAGATTTTAACCCGACTCAAGACCTTAAAACCTTTAATTGAGCAAACCCCAGAACCCGCCTGGCTCTACAGTTGGGCCATACTCGAAGCCACCCTCAGACTCATCGCTGAGCAAGAGGAGATTCGGCTCAAACATCGGGATTGCGCCTATCTGATTAAAATTATGGTGTTTGAAGGGGTCTTATCTCGCCAAGACTACCAGGATTTGCACACCCTGCTTCCCCGACGTCATCAGTTCAGTCATGGCCTCAAAACCCCTCCGATTGAACCAGAAGCCGTCCGTCGGATTGTGGAGGTGATTGAGAGCGTATTCGTTGAATTTCTCAGCAACCCAGAGGGCCGCGGTTTGGTTGAGATGGCCAACAGCAACGACGAGGCTGAGTTTGAGGCTGAGTTTCCGGTCGGCTAACCCTCAAAATTCCCCTCTACTCCCCCTTCACTGCCGTTTTAACCCGTTTCCGTCGCCGCAGGGGAATGGCCTCAAAATGCAACTCATTCTCCCGTGCATCGGCACAAATCAGCGAATGGGGCGAAAATTGACCGCTGAGAATCGCTCGACTCAGAGGACGCACCAATAGCCGTTCTACGGTGCGCTCAATCTCCCGAGCGCCTAACTCGGCATTGTAGCCCTGTTCCATCAGTAACTCATAGGCCGTTTCCGTCAGTTTCAGCCGTAGATGTTGCCGTTGTAGCCGTTGGTGGACTTGCTCAATCACTTTCTCAACAATTTGCCGTAAGGTGTCCAGCGAGAGAGGATCGAAATAGACAATTTGCCCGATGCGGTTGAGGAGTTCGGGCCGTAGAGCTTGGCGTAAACTCTTGAAGATACCCTCACGATAGCGTTGACGATCGCCCCCCTGAAACTCCCCAGACTCCCCAGACTCCTAAACCAAACCCTAACGTCCCCTGAGAACTCACACTCGCTCCCAAATTGGAGGTCATGATAATAATCGTCTCTCGGAACGACACCTGATGTCCGTGGCTATCCGTGAGCCGTCCTTCATCCAAAATTTGTAGGAATAAATCCAACACCTGGGGATGAGCCTTCTCAATTTCATCAAATAGCACCACACTGTGGGGATGGGTGCGAATGGCCCCGGTTAACTGGCCTTCCCCTTCATGACCAATATATCCCGGTGGTGCGCCAATTAAGCGTGACGTGGAACTCGGCTCCATATATTCAGACATATCCACCCGAATCAGTTTTTGGGGACTGTCAAAGAGAAATTCCGCCAACGCTTGCGCTAATTGGGTTTTGCCGGTTCCCGTCTGTCCCACAAATAAAAACGCTCCCACCGGCTTCTGAGGCGGTTTTAAGCCGGCCCGAGCGGTCCGAATGGCGTCGGCTACTGCGGCGATCGCCTCATCTTGGCCCATCACCTGTTTTTGCAAGGCGCTTTCGAGTCGCAACAGACGCGATCGCTCATCCTCAGAAATCTGTTGCAGAGGTAAACGACATTGATGGGCCACCACCCGCGCAATATCACTGCGACTCACCGAACGTGGCCCCGACAGAGGCACCCCTTTCTGAGCCAAAATCCCCCCCGAATCCAAGCGGGCCTCAGCACAGGCGCGATCGATCACATCAATCGCTTTATCCGGGAAACGGGCATCACTGACATAGCGGCCCGTCAACTCCACCGCCGCCGTCAAGGCGCTATCGTGAATTTTCAAGTCGTGGTGACGTTCAAACTGCGATCGCAACCCCTGTAAAATTGCCTGCGTCTCCTCAGCCGTTGGTTCGGACACCCAAACCACCTGAAAACGCCGTTCCAAGGCTCCATCCTTCTCAATCGTCTGGCGATATTCCCGGACTGTCGTCGCCCCAATACAGTGAATTTCCCCCCGGGCCAGAGCCGGTTTAAGGATATTC
>P_2C_Liq_1_UnCtyDRAFT_1001185_pt1 | contig 10081 bp, 6 predicted proteins | sample Pon2CUnioCityCA_2_FD_10234 | JGI IMG/M metagenome (IMG submission 10234)
GATACCGGGCGGGATGTCCTCGAATGGGTGCGGGAGGGCGCGGCCCGCGGAGCCGGGGAGATCCTCCTGACCAGCATGGACTGCGACGGCACCGGCGAGGGTTACGATGTGGAGCTGACCCGGGCCGTCAGTCGCGCGGTCTCCGTACCGGTGATCGCTTCCGGGGGCGCGGGGAATCTCGACCACCTGGTCTCCGTCCTCCGCGAGGGAGAGGCGGACGCCGTCCTCGCGGCGTCCATCTTCCACTTCGGCACCTACACGATCCCGCAGGCCAAGGACCACCTCGCCGCCGCCGGGCTGCCCGTGCGCCGGCCGCGGCGTCTGCCCCGGGAGTCCTGAGACGAACCTTCGCCAGTCGGGGAGCCAGGACCGCCCACCAACCGCCTACAGCTCCCAGCTCGGGCGCGTGCGGTTGTCCTCGCGCAGGCCGAGGGGAGTGCCGAAGACCTCGGAAAGCAGGAAACTGCGGCGGAGGTTGTACGGCTCGGCGAGGGAGGCCCGCAGGAACTCGCGGTAGGTGGCGGCGGTGGGGAAAGATCCCCCCGGCCGGGGACGGGTGCCGCCCGCCCCATCACGGTAGGCCGGCATGCCCTGCGGTGCGCCCGCCTCCCGGCGGATTCGCTCGGCCTCTTCCTGAGTGCGCCGGATCTCCGCCATCCGCTCATTCCACTGACGGTCGACCGGCGAGGGGCCTCCCGGGACCGGAGAGGGAGCGGGACCCGTACCGGTGCGGGCTTCCTCGGTCTCTTCCCCGCCCTCGTCCCCCATTCTCCTCTGGCGGGACTCCCGCATGCCGCGGGAGCGTTTCGGGTGGGACTCGCGGAGAACCGCCCCACCCTCGCGGTCTTCGGTGCCAGCCCGTTCCACGGGGGTCGCCTCGCCAGCCGAACCGGCGCTCCCCGCGGCGCTTTCCCCCCGGCGCTCCCGCATCTTCCGCTTGAGCTCCTCCCGGATCCGGCGGAGCTCGTCCGCGTTCTCGCCGGGAGTCGCCTGCTTCCCCGCCTTGTCTTCCGATTCGCCCCCGCCCTTCCTGCGGCCCAACAGGTTCGTCAGGAAGTAGATCCCCACGAACAGGAGGGGGAGAAGCAGCTCGAAGAAATTCTCCACGACGAGTGCCTCCGGCCCTTAGCGGTTCGGATTACCGGGGAGACCACCAGAGGATCCACCCTCCTCCTCGTCGGAGATGGTCTCCCGCATCTTCGTGTCGGCCTGGATGTTGTTCAGGCGGTAGTAGTCCATTACCCCGAGATTCCCGGTGCGCAGGGCGTCGGCCACCGCCATGGGCACCTGGGCCTGGGCCTCCACGAGCTTGGCCTGCATCTCCTGCACCTTCGCCTTGTTTTCCTGCTCGAGGGCGACCGCCGCCGCCCGGCGGATTTCCGCCTGAGCCTGGGCCATGTTCTTGTTCGCCTCCGCCTGGGCGACTTGCAGCTTCGCGCCGACGTTGTCGCCGACATCCACATCCGCGATGTCGATCGAGAGGATCTCGAAGGCGGTACCCACGTCGAGCCCGCGCTGCAGGACCACCTTGGAAATGGAGTCGGGGCTCTCGAGAACGGTCTTGTAGGTGTCCGCCGAGCCGATCGTCGTGACGATGCCCTCGCCCACCCGGGCAATGATGGTTTCCTCGAGGGCGCTGCCCACGTAGCGGTCGAGGTTCGAGCGCACGGTCACCCGCGCCCGGGCCCGCACCTGGATCCCGTCCTTGGCCACCCCGTCGATGCTGTTGCGGCCGGCGTTGGGATCGGGGCAGTCAATCACCTTCGGGTTGATCGAGACCCGCACGGCCTCGACGACCGACTTGCCGGTTCCCTTCGTGGCGAGGTCGATGGCGCAGGCCCGCGTCCAGTCAAGCGCGATGGAGGCCTTGTCCGCTGCGATGAGGGCCTGGACGACATGGATGATGTTCCCCTCGGCGAGGTAGTGGGCTTCCAGCTGGTCCGTGGTGATCTCGATGCCCGCCTTGGAGGCGGTGATGCGGGCGTCGACCACGAGCTTGTAGTCGACGGACCGCAGCCGCATCGCCACGAGCGTGAAGATGCTGACGGGTGCACCGGCGAGCAGGGCCTTCAACCATACGTTGAAGAAGGAAAGAAGGACATAGCCGAGGACGAGGACCGCAACGGCGATGACGCCGATGAGGATCGTCGACCACGGAATCTGGGCGAGCAGGGCGATGGTGTTCATAATTTTTCTACAATGAGGCGAAAGTTGTCGCGATCCACCACTCGAACCCGCTGGTCGCGCGAGAGCAAGCCGGACCGGGAAAAGGCCTCGTACTTCTGCCCGTCGACCACCACCATCCCCGAGGGTGCGAGGGTCGTGAGGGTGGTGCCCTCCTTGCCGAGGATCTCCTCGGTGGAATGGAGGCTCTCGGTACGGCCCTCCACCGCGGAACCCAGCACCATCCGGTTGCGGAAGCGGGTCTTGCCAATCAGGCGGAACTCGATGGCGACGGCCACTAACACGAGGGTCCCGCCCACGAAGAAGGTGAGAAGGGCGCCGAGGAGGCCGAAGGGCTCGTAGGCGAAGTAGGCGGAGGCGGCGAGGGCGACCACCGCGAACAGCCCGAGGATCCCCCCGGGCACGAGGATCTCGAAGCTGGCCAGGACGAGAGCCAGCAGGAAGAAGCCGATAATCCCGCTCATCCCTCCCGCCCCCGCCGGGCGCTTTCCACGGTCAACGCGAAATCCTGGTACCCGGTCACCCGCACCGGCGTACCGTGCTCGATCTGGCCGAGGGGTGCCTTGGCCTGGTAGCGCCGCCCGGCGATCTCCACCTCCCCGTTGGGAAAGAGATCGGTGCGCGCCCGTCCCTCCGCTCCTACCTCCGGCCACCCGATCGGGAGCGGCCGCTCCCCGTTGGCACCGCTCCCCGCCGGCGGGGTGGCGGTGTCCACCCGGCCGACCGCGCTCTGCAGGACCAGCCGATTCCACACCCAGGTCTTCGGGAGGAACCGCACCAGGAAAACAGCGCCGACGACGGCGATGACCACCCCGAGCATGAGATTGAGGAGGGGAGCGGTGAAGGTGCCCCCGGTAAAGTCGATGGGCTGGTCGGGCCAGATGTCGGCCATGCCCCAGATGAGCGACCCGAGGATGAGCACCCCGCCAAGGAGCGACGGAAAGATCAGGCCGGGCAGGAGGAACACCTCGAGGAAGATGAGGAGGACGCCGAGGACGAAGACCAGCAGGGGCTCGTAGCCGGCGAGACCGGCAAGGTGACTGGAGAGGAACACCACCGCCAGCAGGGCGATGCCCCCGATCCCGAAAACGCCAAAGCCGGGCGTCTTGAATTCGATAAAGAGAAGCAGCATCCCGAGCCCGAGAAGAATGGGCGAAAGGGTGTTCAAGTAATGGGCCACCGATTCGGCCGCGGACACTTCGAAGACCCGGACCTCGAACGCCCCGGGTCCCAACTCGGCGGCGACCAAATCGTCCACGGAATCGTAGATGCCCGCTCCCAGCAGGGGTTCGGGTGGGTCGCCGTAGGTCTGCATGGCCTCCTCGGCGGTCAGCGAGAGGAGCTCACCCTTCTCCTTGAGGACCTCATCGCCGATCTTCAGCTCGTAGTCGGGGTCGGACATCGCCCGCATGACCTGGGCGCGGTAGCGATACTCCCCGGTGAGGGAGCGCACCTTCGCCTGCAGGTAGCTCTCCAGCTTGCGCTGCATACTCTCGGGAATGTCCTGGCCGCTCCCGGAAACGGCCTCGGCCGCCCCGATGATCCCGCGCGGGGAGAAAAAGATCTCGTCGGTCGCGATGGAGATGAAGGCACCCGCGGAGATCGCCTCCGGATCGATGAAGGTGTAGACTTCCCCACTGAACCGATCGATCGCCTCCATGATATCGAGGGTGGCCGCGAGTGCGCCGCCGGGGGTGTCAATGTCGAGAATGACGGTCTGCACCCCGTTGGCTTCCGCCTCCTTCAGGCCACGGCGCAGGATGTAGAGGATGGGCTTGTTGATTTGCCCCTGCACGGGGAGGACGTACACGGGCTCGGGCTCTCCCCCGTCAGGAGCTACCGCGGATTGCGAGGGCAAACCTGAATCGGGGGCACGGGCAGGCTCCCCCGAGTCGGGCGTCGCCGCCGGCTCCGCGGAGCTCGAGGACTCCCCGGGCGATGGCGGCTCCTCGGCGCGGAGAGGTCCGGCCCCGACGCCGAGCCCGATGGCCAGAGCCAGGCAGGCTACGATAAGGATCCACTTGCTGCGCACGCCTTCCACCATAGCAAGGAAGAGGCGTTTGGCGAGGCGACTCCACCGGATTTCGGTGGCCAGTCGGGAACCCTCAGCTCCGCTCGGGAAGGTCCGCCTCCGGGACGGCTTGCGCGGACGAGTGCGGGGCGCGCTGTGGGAATGGATCCGGTGGAGGCGGGGTGGACTCGGCATCGGTCGCCTCCGGGTGCGCTTCCTCCACCGAGCCCTCCGGATGGACCGGAGACGCGGACACGGGGGTGGGCGACGGCTTGGGTTCGCCGGGGCCGGATGATTCTGCCGAGGCCGACGGCTCGTCTGGGGCGGGTTTTTCCTCCGGGCCCTCCGAAGGCTGGCCAGCCTCGGACGGGGGCGATTCGGTTCCTGCCCCCTCCGGACTACCCGCAGGGCCGGAGGGGGCAGCCGGACCGGGAGCCGACGCTGGACCAGCGGGGACGCCGGCGGCCGGGGCCTCCTCCGCCGGCGTTGGCCCGCTACCCGCGGACGGCGGTGCAGCCGGCTCCGCCGCGGAGGGAGAAGAGGAGTCAGGCGAAGGCTCGGGAGGGATCGCCGGAGGTTCCGGGGTCGGCGCCGCGGAGGGGGCCGTCTTTTCCACGGGCTGCACTTCGAGGGCGCCGCTGGCGTACTCGAGCAGGTAGCCCTCGCTCTTCAGCCACTTGAGATCCTGGGCCAGCCGCTTTTTCTCCTCGGCGGGGATCTCGCCCTCGGCCGCCTCCGGGAAGAGCCGCACGGCCAGCTCGCGCACCGTCATCGTCCGGTCCGCACCGTCAAGGGTCGCGAGAATGCGCTCCACGGAATCGGCGAAGCGCTGGTTCGCGGGGCGCTGCTTGCGCCGGACGGCGGACACGTAGGTGATGCCCTTGCGCCCCTGCTTGAAGAGCTGCATGCGGGCCTTGCGGAGCTTGGCCCGCACTTGGTGGGAACTCTCCAGGGGGAAGCGCTTCTGGTCCTCGAGGAAGGTACGGAAGGATCCGGAAATCGCCGGGTCCTCGTTCTCGAGAAGTTCCTTCGCGGGCAGCCGCACCGAGCGGGATTCGCGGACGAGGCTCTCCCGCCGGGTCCGCATGAGGTGCTGGAGGGCCCGCTCGCGGTCGGGAAATACGGTTGGCTCCGCTCCTTCCTGACCTTCCTCCGGGCGGAGCACATAGGTCGACCGCTTGCTCATCGAATCCACCCACTCCTGCACGACCGCCTCGTCCGCGACGGGCTCGAGCTGCCGCTCCACCGCCTCCACGCTCATTTCGGGGAGGTGCGTGCGCTGATGCTCGCGCAGGAGGGAACTGTAGAGGTGGTAGTTGCGGGGGGGCAGGAGGACTCCGGTCTTCCGGCATCGCAGGACCGAGGGAAAATTGCCGGAGGGCGGTTCCACCTCCTCCTCCCGCTCCTCGAAGTAGGTGGGGAGCACCTGCTGGACCGCGTGCGCGAGCGCCGCCTCCGGGGCGAGGAAGAGCTTGCCGTCCGGAATCGACTGGGCGAGCGGGGGCGACTCGTCCGAAAGGGGATGGACGACCACGACCATGCGGTCCGGCTTGTCCAGGATGAGCCGGGTCAACTCGAACAGTTCGTGCACCTTCAGGGTGCTGCGGATCGACTGCACGAGCAGGTCGAAGGGCTCGTCCTCCGGATAGATCGTGAAGGAAACCACGGGCTCGACGGGCTGCGGGCGCCCGCGACCGGCCTCCCCACCCCCGGCCGCACGCTTGCGGGCAGGACGCCGATCGCGCCCGGAAGGACCTGGACCGTCCGAACGCCCGGAGTCCCGGTCACCCTTGCGTGCCGGGGAGGAGCCGCGCTTCCGCTCCGTCGGCTTGCTCGATCCAGTCGTCCACCGGGGACCAAAGTCCAGATCCCGCAGCGACTCCAAATCCAGCGGGGTTTCCTCCGCTGACGAACGATCCGCTTCCTCACTCATTGCCAAACTCCTCCCGCGGGCTCGCGACGAAACGCCCGCTTCGCTGCTCAACGGGTTCCCGCCTCCGCCTAGACCACCGAGGAAGACTATCCATGACGGCGGGATGCTCACGCCTGCCGCCTGCCCTGTCAAACCCTCCCCACGCGACCCCGCCCGGAGTTTTTCCCTTGCACTCTCCCCTGCTGGACGGTTTGGATGATGGCTTCATCGCTCGGGTGGTGGAATTGGTAGACACGCACGCTTGAGGGGCGTGTGGCGCAAGCCGTGCGGGTTCAAGTCCCGCCCCGAGCACCATCCCGATGGGGAACGGAATCCACCCCCGCACCGGAGCAGACAGCGCGCCGGGCCGAGCTGGATTCCTCTCCCCGTCCACCGCGCCTTCCTTCGGGGCCGTCCAACCGCCCACCGGCTGAGCCGCGCTCCCCACGAATCCTCCACGACGCTTGGGCACCGCGTCCCTGCGAGTGGTAAGCCCGCCCGGGTTCGCCGAGGTCTCCGGGACGATCCCCCGGCAGCGGCGCCCCCCCTCCCCGGCAAGCCGGTGGCACCGTGCGGTGGTCCCCTTGCGGAGAACCCGCGGGCCCGCCGCGACCCGCCCGCGGCGCCCTTTGCCAGCCGTGGCCAAAGCGGGAGGGTGCGGGGGAGGGTTGCCTCGGGGACGGCGCTGGTGTTGGCTCCTGCCGTGGATTTTTTGGAAGCAGCGGAATCGGTGTCGGAAGAGGCGGGGGCGAGCCGGGATTATGCGGCGGAACTCAACGAGGAGCAATGGGAGGCGGTGACGGCACCGAGCGGGCCGGCCCTGGTACTGGCGGGGGCCGGATCGGGGAAGACGCGGACGCTGACCTACCGGGTGGCCTGGCTGCTCGACCAGGGCGTGGAACCCGGGCGGATCCTCCTGCTGACCTTCACGAACAAGGCGGCCCGGGAGATGCTCGCGCGGGTGGAGACGCTCACCGGGGTGCCGGCGACCGCCTTCTGGGGTGGAACCTTTCACCATATCGGGCAGCGGCTTCTCCGGAGGTTCGGGGCACCCCTTGGCATCGAGCCCGGCTTCACCATCCTCGACCAGGGGAATGCGGAAAGCCTGCTCCAGACCGCCATCCGCAGCGTGGATGCCGATTTCCTCAAGGCGAAGGACAACCCGAAGGCGAAGACCCTCGCCAACTGGATCAGCTACGCGCGCAACACCCGGGAACCCCTCGAGCGAATCATCCTGGAACGGACCATGGGGACGCACGGCTACGTGGAGCCGGTCTGCCAGTTCGCCGAGGCGTACCGGTCGGCGAAGCGCCGCCAGCAGGTCGCGGACTACGACGACCTCCTCGAATTGTGGCGCGACCTCCTCGAGAAGGACGCGACCTTCGCCGAGTGGTGCGCGCACCATTTCCGGGAAATCCTCGTGGACGAATACCAGGACACGAATCGCCTGCAGTCCGAGATCATCGACCGGATGGCCACCCACCACCGCGTGATGGCGGTGGGGGACGACTCGCAGTGCATTTACACTTGGCGGGGGGCCGAGTTCGGCAACATCACCACTTTCCCCGAGCGTCATCCCGGAGCGCGGATCTTCAAGATCGAGACCAATTACCGGAGCACGCCGCAGATCCTCTCCTTTGCCAACCAGGTGCTCAACGCGCACAGCCAGGGCGGTTTTCGCAAGGAGCTGCGGCCGGTCCGGCCCGCGCGCGAGAAGCCGGCCTTCGTGACGACGGGCGATGGCCAGCAGCAGGCGGCCTTCGTGATGCGGGCGGTGGACGAGCTGCGCGCCCAGGGCCGCTCCCTCTCGGACATCGCCGTGCTCTATCGTGCCCACTACCAGGCAATGGAGTTGCAGATCGAGCTGTCCCGGGCCGGGGTTCCCTTCCAGATCACCAGCGGCGTCCGCTTTTTCGAACAGGCCCATATCCGCGATCTCGCCGCACACCTCCGTCTCGTCGCCAATCCCCGCGACAGCTCCGCCTTCCAGCGCCTCGCCTGCCTCCTGCCGAAGGTCGGCGAGCGCACCGCGGCGAAGTTGCACGAGGCCGCCCGGGACATGGCGGAGAACAAGGAGCGGGATTTCTTCGACCTTCTCGACGATCCCGTCTTCGTGAAAAAAGTACCGGCCGCGGCCCGCGAAGAGTGGGAATCCCTGGCCCTCACCCTGCGCGACTGTCGCAAGGCGCACCGGGAGGGAGAGTCCCCCGAGGAAGTCACCCGGCTGGCCGCGGAAGGCTGGTACTCCCTCTACCTGCGCAACCTCTACACCAACTGGCAGAACCGGGAGGACGACATCCTCAGCGTCATCGGGTTCGCGGCCCGCTTCGAGAAGCTCGACGACCTCCTCGCCCAGCTCATCCTCCTCAACTCGGAGACCAGCGATCGCTCCATCGAGGATGACGAGGAGCGCATACGGCTGACCACCATCCACCAGGCGAAAGGCCTCGAATTTCCCGTCGTTTTCGTGATCGGGCTGGCCGACGGGCTCTTCCCCCTGAAACGGGCGATCGAGAACGGGGACCTCGACGAGGAGATCCGGCTCTTCTACGTGGCCGTCACCCGGGCCCAGGAGGAGCTCTTCCTCTCCTTCCCCAGCCTGCAAATGCAGGGCGGCATGCCCCGCAAGCTGCCCCCGACCCGCTTCCTCGCGACCATCGCCCCCGACCACTACCGCCAGCTTCGCTACCAGCCCTACCCGGGCGGTTGACCGCAGGAGGGGTCCGGCTCCCCGGGCCATCCTCCCCCCAAGCAACGCTCCCGCGGGGGCGAATGGGCTCGCCCCGCCTTCGCCCCGCCTTCGGCGGCCCCCGGCCACCGGGAGCACCGGAACGCACTTGAAGCACCGGCCCGAATCCCGCTTGCTGGCCGCTTATGCCCGAAGCAAGCACCCAGCCCCGGGAGGGGGCTTCCACAACCGAGGAGATCATCACCCTGTGCCGCCGCCGCGGCTTCGTCTTCCAGTCCTCCGAGATCTACGGGGGCCTGAACGGCTTCTTCGACTACGGACCCCTCGGGACGGAGCTGCGCCGCAACATCAAGGATGCCTGGTGGCAGGATATGGTGCACCGCCGCGACGACATCGTCGGGGTCGATTGCTCCATCCTCATGCACCCGCGCGTCTGGGAGGCCTCCGGCCATGTCGAGGGCTTTTCCGATCCCCTCGTGGACTGCCGCGAGTCGAAGATGCGCTACCGGGCCGACCAGCTCTTCTTCGCGGCGGTCACCGTGGACGGCCGCACCCTCGGCTATGTCTCCGTGCTGGAGGACGGGAACATGCAGCCGGAGGCGGAGGAAAAAGCGGGCGAGCTCAAGCGGAAGGAAGCCGCCCAGGGCACCCTCGGTCCCGTCGAGCTGCGCCCCTACACCGAGGCGACTCCCGATGAGCAGCCGCTCGTCCCCTCCCCGGCCACGGGCAAGCCCGGCAGCCTGACCCCGCCGCGCAATTTCAACCTCATGTTCGAGACCCATGTGGGAGCCCTCCGCGACGCCTCCTCCGTCTCGTACCTCCGCCCGGAAACCGCCCAGGGAATCTTCGCGGAGTTTCGCAATATCGTGGATACCGGTCGGGTGAAGGTACCCTTCGGGATCGCCCAGGTCGGCCGCTCCTTCCGCAACGAGATCACCCCGCGCAATTTCATCTTCCGCTCCCGGGAGTTTGAGCAGATGGAGATGGAGTACTTCATCCCGCCCGACGAGGACCTCTGGCCGCGCATCCACCGCGAGTGGATCGACTGGTGCCACCAGTGGCTTGTCTCCATCGGCCTGCGCCCGGAACTCCTCGAGGAGGACGTCCACCCCGAGGACAAGCTCGCCCACTACTCGCGGGCCTGCACCGACCTCACCTTCCGCTATCCCTTCGGCACACAGGAGCTCTGGGGCATTGCCGCGCGGGGCGATTTTGACCTCCGGCGCCACCAGGAGTTTTCCGGGAAGTCGATGGAATACTTCGATGAGGACCGCAAGGCGAAGTA
>P_2C_Liq_1_UnCtyDRAFT_1001187_pt1 | contig 10075 bp, 8 predicted proteins | sample Pon2CUnioCityCA_2_FD_10234 | JGI IMG/M metagenome (IMG submission 10234)
TTTTCTATCTTATTAATTGCCCTAACTACAGTACTCATTGCATTTACACCTATAAAAGAATACATTCCAGGATATTCATCTTCAGCTTTAAAAAGAAAAGCAGCTAAATTAACTTTTGAAGCAGATTCTCTAAAAACAAAATTAGCCGTTTTAGAAAATTACACTAAAGCATTAAAACCTGTTTTAACCGGAGAAATTCAGGCAGAAAGTATAGATTCTATTCAGGTTGAAGCTAGAAAACGTTTTATTGATGAAAGCAAATTAAACGCAACCAAAGAAGATTCTTTATTTAGAGAAAAAGTAGATAGTGAAACGCGTTTTGCACTGATTAATAGTGAAAAAAACAAGGTTAATATAGTCTTTTTTTCACCTTTATCTGGAAACATTTCACAAAATTTTGACAGCAATTCCAATCATTTTGCGGTAGATATTGTTGCCAAAAAAGGAACACCTGTAAAAGCAACTGCAGACGGTACAGTTATTTTCTCTGGATGGACTACAGAAACAGGATATGTAATTATTTTAAAGCATAGCAACAACTATATTTCTGTTTACAAACACAATGGAAATTTATTAAAACAACAAGGTGATTTTGTAAAATCTGGTGAAGTTATTGCTACAGTGGGTTCTACTGGAGAACTCACCACAGGAGCACATTTACACTTTGAACTTTGGAGCGGAGGTTATGCTGTAAATCCAACCAATTTTATCGATTTTAAATAATGAGCCTCAAATCTCTTTTAGCCATACCATTTGCCAAAATAGCCACAAAAAAGGTTTATAAATGGGCAAAAAAACCTCATAAAACTCAAGAAAAAGTTTTTAAGAATTTAATTGCAACTGCAAAAAACACTGCATTTGGTAAAGATCATCATTTTGATAAAATTACCACCTATGATGATTTTAAAAAGTACGTAAAAGTGCAAGATTATGAAGGTTTACGAACTTATGTAGATAGAATTGTAGCTGGTGAATCTGATGTACTTTGGATTGGAAAACCTTTGTATTTTGCAAAAACATCTGGCACAACTTCTGGAGCAAAATACATTCCTATCACCAAAGAATCCATGCCAACCCATATTAAAGCTGCTAGAAACGCCCTTTTATTTTACATTACAGAAAAAAATGATGCTAGTTTTGTAGATGGCAAAATGATTTTTTTACAAGGAAGTCCTGTTTTGAGTGATAAAAACGGAGTAAAATTAGGTCGTTTAAGCGGTATTGTGGCACATTATGTTCCAAAATATTTACAGAAAAACAGACTACCAAGCTGGGAAACCAATTGTATTGAAGATTGGGACACCAAAGTAGATGCAATTGTAGAAGAGACAGTGAATGAAGACATGTCTGTAATTAGTGGAATACCTTCTTGGGTACAAATGTATTTTGAAAAACTGATTGAAAAAACAGGAAAAACTGTTTCAGAATTGTTTCCAAATTTTAACTTTTTTATTTACGGTGGTGTAAATTTTGAACCTTATAAAAATAAATTTGAAACCTTAATTGGTAAAAAAATAGATTATATCGAATTGTATCCAGCTTCTGAAGGCTTTATTGCATATCAAGATTCGCAAACCGAAAAAGGAATGTTGCTACAATTAGACTCTGGTATTTTCTATGAATTTATTCCTGCTTCTGAGTTTTTCGATGACAATCCAACTCGAATATCCATAAAAGACGTAAAAATAGGTGTTAATTATGTCATCATTTTAAATACAACTGCTGGTTTATGGGGTTATAATATTGGAGATACTGTTGAGTTTACATCAACAAAACCTTATAGAATTAAAGTTACTGGAAGAATTAAACATTTTATTTCTGCCTTTGGTGAACATGTTATTGGTAAAGAAGTAGAAAAGGCTTTAAACGATGCTATACAAGGCACTGATATTAATATAAGTGAGTTTACAGTAGCTCCTCAGGTAAATCCAAAAAATGGTTTACCTTATCACGAATGGTTCATAGAATTTGAAACAGAACCAAAAAAACTGGAGGAATTTGCACTAAAAGTTGATGCTTCGATGCAAACCCAAAATATCTATTATTTTGATCTGATTAAGGGTAAAATTTTACGTCCACTTGTGATTAGAAAAGTTAAAAAAGGCGGATTTCATAATTATATGAAATCTATTGGTAAATTTGGTGGACAAAATAAGATTCCACAATTATCTGATAACAGAAAAATTGCTGATGTTTTAAGTAATTTTTTAGTTGAAGAAAAATCATAAAATACAGAAACTATGGGAGGAGATTTTTTATTTATAGGATTAGCAATAGCGCTGGTTATTGTTTATTTTTATAACAAATACAGAAACAGACGTTAAAAACTAATTTGTCATTTTAAACGAGAAGATTTCTCAATCGTTTTTGATTTTGATATGACAGGTTAAATACACTATTAAATGAGTACAATTAGAATTACAAAACAATTCAATTTTGAAACCGGTCATGCTTTATATGGTTATGACGGAAAATGTAAAAATGTTCATGGACATTCGTATAAACTTTCTGTAACTGTTTCTGGAAAACCAATAAATGACAATACCAATGTGAAATTTGGAATGGTGATTGATTTTGGAGATTTAAAAAAGATTGTAAACGAGGAAGTTGTAGATCTTTTTGATCATGCTACTGTCTTTAATAAAAACACTCCTCATGTAGAATTGGCAAAAGAACTAAAAGATAGAGGGCATCATGTAATTTTGGTCGATTATCAGCCTACAAGTGAAATGATGGTGATTGATTTTGCAAAAAAAATTAAAGCTCGTTTACCAGAAAATATCAAATTACACTCCATTAAATTACAAGAAACAGATACAAGTTTTGCAGAATGGTATGCAAGTGAAAATTAACTTTTATATTATAAAGTAACTTTTTAACGCAATATGATCTAAATTAATGAGTTATATTTGAAAAAAATTATCAATATGAAATCCGCAAAATACCTTTTAGTTTTATTTCTAGCTTTAAATATGCTAAGTTGTAGTAACAGTGATAACGAGCCTATTTTTGTTTTATCTAAAGCAAATTTAATTGGCACTTACGATATGGAAAGTATGACTTTAAACACGAAAACAACTACTGAAGTATCTGGTTTTCCGGTTGTAGTTAATTCAAATAGTGTAGGAAGTCTTTTTCAAATAGATCTTATTTTTAATTCTGATGACACCTATTCTATTAAAGGTGAATATGCTGTTAAAACAACTACTACTTCTATCGGAAATTCTCCAATAGTAAACGAACAAATTATTGTTATCAATGAAACAGGAACTTATGCTGTTGATAATACTGATGGTACTATTTCATTTACAAATCAAAATGCTGAATTATTAACGGGAAAACTAATGGTTTCTGCTATTAGTGAGAATAAACTATCGTTGGCTCAGTTATTAGAAGAAGCTATTCCTTCTTTAAACACTACTATCGAAGCAGATTTAAAGATTAGTTTTATCAAAGAATAAACGTACTATTTACCGTTAAAAGTGTTCATTGTATTTGCTAAACCAGCTGTACCAAAAGCGGTAACTACTTTGGCAGATGTTGGCAAGCGTTCAATTAATTGACTTTCTTCGTCTTTAGACCAATCTCCTAAAACATAATCTACTTGACGTCCTTTTGAGTAATTACTACCAACACCAAAACGAAACCTTGGGTATTTGTTTGTTCCTAATTTTTCTTGAATGTCTTTTAATCCGTTATGACCACCATCACTCCCTTTTGCTTTGACTCTTATAGTACCAAAGTCGATATTTAAATCGTCTGTAATAATTAAGGTATTCTCAATAGAAATTTTTTCTTTTTGCATCCAATATTTTACAGCTTTTCCACTTAAATTCATAAACGTACTAGGTTTTAAAAGGATAAAGGTTCTCCCTTTAAAACGAAAACTAGCAACATCCCCTAATTTATCCGTCTCAAAAGAAACGTTGTATTCTTCTGCAACTTCATCAACAATTTTAAAACCGATATTATGACGTGTATTTGCATATTTTTCTCCAATATTTCCTAAACCTACAATTAAAAATTTCTTCATCAATTCTTCTTTAGATTCTGTTTTTAAACCGAAAAACTCTTTCAAAAACTTTACAACATTCATTCTTCAAAAGTAAGAAGAAATAAGTATTAATATAAACACTATGTAAAGTTTACAAGACGGTAAAATAAATTTATGGCCATAAAAAAAGCGTTACATGTTGTAACGCTTTTAAATATAATTTTGAGCAAAATTTATTCTGCTGCTGCTTCTGTTGCTTCTTCTTCTTCTTCAATATCTGCCACTGCATTACGAGAAGTTCTAACTTGAACTACAACTGTATTGTCTGGGTGCATGAATGTATAATCATCATTGAATAAAGACGTTACAAATAATTTATTTCCAATTTTAAGTTTAGAAATATCTGCTGTTACAAAATCTGGTAAATTAGCTGGTACTGCTTTTACTTTTAATTTACGGTTTGTAAAACGTAGAGAACCACCATTTAATACTCCAGGAGAAGTACCTGTTAATTTTACAGGAATATTCATAGTTACTTCTTTATCATCAAATAATTGATAAAAATCTACATGTAAGATTTTATCAGTTACTGGATGAAACTGAATGTCTTGTAAAATTGCTGGTATTTTTTGTCCATCAACATCAATACTTGCTGTATAAACGTTTGGAGTAAATACCAACTTTTTAAATGCTTTTTCTTCTGCTGAAAAATGAATTGGTGCTTCTCCTCCGTATATAACGCAAGGAACCATTCCAGCATTACGTAAGGCTTTAGTCGCTGACTTACCTACGCTTTCTCTTTTTGATCCTTTAATTGTAATTGATTTCATTACTTTTTGTTAAAATTTACATTAAAAATTGTCCACTTATTGATGTGTTATCTTGCACTTTATGCATAACATCAGCGAATAAGGGCGCGCAAGATACAACTTTTATTTTAGATGTCTTCTTTTTTAACGGAATTGTATCGGATACAATTAATTCTGTTAATGCAGATTCTTCAATTCTCTCGTACGCATTTCCTGATAATATAGGATGTGTACAAATTGCACGTACACTTTTTGCACCTCTCTCCATCATTAAATTTGCTGCATGAGCTAGTGTTCCACCTGTATCAATCATATCATCAACCAAAATTATATCCTTACCTTCTACATCTCCAATTACTTCCATATGACCAATTACATTGGCTTTTTTTCTTTGTTTGTAACAAATAACAACTTCAGAAAGTAAATGTTTAGAATACGCATAAGCTCTTTTAGAGCCTCCCATATCTGGTGATGCAATGGTTAAATTTTCTAATTGTAAGCTTTCTATATATGGCATAAAAATAGTGGAAGCAAAAAGATGATCTACTGGTTTTTCGAAGAACCCTTGAATTTGGTCCGCATGTAAATCCATTGTCATAATTCTAGTAGCCCCTGCAGATTCTAATAATTTGGCTACCAACTTAGCTCCAATAGCAACTCTTGGCTTATCTTTTCTGTCTTGTCTTGCCCATCCAAAATAGGGCATTACTGCTGTAATATGTCTAGCTGATGCTCTTTTAGCAGCATCTAACATCAATAACATTTCCATTAAATTATCTGCATTTGGAAATGTTGATCCAATAATAAAAACTCTTCTCCCTCTTACAGATTCTTCGAATGCTGGCTGGAATTCTCCGTCGCTAAAATATGTTGTTTTTACTTTTCCTAATTCTGTATTGTATTCTTTTGCAATTTTTTCAGCCAAAACTGTGCTTTGTCTGCAAGCAAATAATTTTGGTGCAAGTTGAGAAATAGACATTTAGATGTTTTTTTTGTTGTGTTGGTGTGAATACACAAAAGTAGAAATTATTTATTGAGTTTGAAATTTATTTTTTGACTTTAAAATAAAATATTTTAATACATTTGTAATCCTATTTCTTATTTGCTCAAGTGGCGGAATTGGTAGACGCGCTGGATTCAAAATCCAGTTCTTTCGGGAGTGTGGGTTCGATTCCCACCTTGAGTACAAAAAAACCTCAACTTTTTATAGTTGAGGTTTTTTTATTAGGTCAACAAAATCAAATTTGAATTAAAAATAGTTTCAAGAAATTGAACGAATTATATCATTTCTTTTTCTTTCTGTTCTTCTCAGGATTTTTATTAATATAATTTAAAAGAATACTTTTTACATCGTCAACTGTACCCTGCTGTAAACCGTTATTAACATTAGCACCTGTAATCCAGTATAAAACCATACCAGCATCAGAGCAATCCCATTTTCCTTTTTGAAATTTTACAATATTATCTATTTCAGCCATTTTTCCAAAAGACCAAACTAATTGTATTCTAGCATCAGAATGATTCTTAGCCCAATCCCACTTTTCTTGAGATACTTTAAGTTTAATATTTTGATCAGGAATACGAACCTCTTCTACTCCAAAATCTAAAATTTGTTGCCATTTGTAAAAATCTCCAGCATTATCATTTGCAGGATGATGTGTTATTACTTTGATAAATTTGTGTTTTTCTTTTGATGTTTTTTGCAATGCCATTCCAATTATATCTGGTTCACCTGCTTCAATAATCCATAAAGGGTTATCTTTAGTAGACGCGTTTATTGCCCAACACAAATCGTTTATCGTTGCTTCTTTTTGCCAAATTGCATCATAAAATGTTAGTAGGTTAAACCCCCCCCAACGTCTAGCGGTCATATCACAAGCCAATTGCATTAAGTGATGACGCTCTTTTTCTGCCTTTTTAGATATTCTATCATCTCTTATCAAATCACAACTATGAGAATAATGTACTAATCTATCTTCTAAACCTGCAGATCGCAATAAGGCCAATGTTACAGAAGTTCCTCCTAAATCATCTGGATCAGGAGAGTTACCATCAGCAACAACAGCTATTCTTCCTTTTGGAGGTTGAATTGTTTGTCCTATGATTTGATTTAATGTGAACAAGAGAACAATGACGAGTAATAGTTTTTTTTTCATAAGATTAAAAAATTGTATAGTAAAAGTATAGGAATTCTCATTATTTTGTAACCTGTGCTATCCTGCCAAAAAAGTTTTTTAAATCAAAATCATAACAGTACAAGACACTTAAGTTTCTTTAAATATCTATTTTGCAGTATTAAATCAATTTTAAACTAAAGATGAATATCAAAAAACTCCCTTTACTCCTATTTTCTTTTATTTTTCTTTTGGGTTGTACAAAAGAAAAAGGAACTTCTAGTCAAAAACCACCAAATATCCTTTGGCTGGTAACCGAAGATATGGGGCATTATATCCCATCCTTAGGAGATTCTACTATTGTTACTCCTCATTTAAGCAAATTGGCTAGTGAAGGAGTTATTTATCCAAATTTATATTCAACATCAGGCGTTTGTGCACCAAGCAGAGCTGCAATTGCAACAGGAATGTACCCATCAAGTATTGGTGCAAATCACATGCGTACTACTTCTTATACCGAAATTACTGGTTTGCCTAAATATGGAGCTGTTCCACCTCCAGAGGTGAAAATGATAAGCGAATTACTTCGTAAAGAAGGATATTATTGTTCTAATAATCTAAAAACAGATTATCAATTTAAAGAACCAGTTACAGCTTGGGATGAAAGTAGTCCATACGCACATTGGAGAAATAGAGAAAAAGACCAACCCTTTTTTGCAGTTTTTAATTTTACAAATACACATGAATCTGGTTTATTTGAGCCTTATGGCTATCGAAATATAGAAACCAGGCATTACCATTCTGGAGATCGAAGTTATAAATGGGGGAAAGGAAAGATTAAAGAATCAGAAATGCAAATTCATGTTTCAAAAGACACAAAATTCAAAGTCCCTCCTTATTTACCTGATAATGCAGTTGTTCAGAGAGATCTATGGAAATTGTACAATAATATTGCAGAAATGGATCAGCAAGTGGGTGCTGTTTTAAAACAATTAAAAGATGATGGCTTGTTAGAGAATACCATTATTATGTTTTATGGAGATCATGGAGGTCCACTGCCAAGAGAAAAAAGATTGATTTACGATTCAGGTTTAAAAACCCCAATGATTATCCGTTTTCCAGAAAAAATTAATGCAGGTTCAAAGTTTAATAATTTGGTCAGTTTTGTAGATTTCGCACCTACCTTACTTTCTTTAATAAACCAAAAACCGCCAGCATATATGCAAGGTCAAGCTTTTTTAGGAACGTATCAATCTAAAAAACCACGTAAATATATACATGCTGCTGCAGATCGTTTTGACGGTTTTACAGATGCAATTAGAGCTGTAAAAGACAAGCAGTTTAAGTACATCAGAAACTACAGACCAGAGCAAGGGTATTATTTACCAGTAACGTATCGTGAAAGAATTCCTAGCATGCAAGAATTATTAAGATTGAAGAAAGAAGGAAAACTAAATGATGCTCAAAAACAGTGGTTTAGAGAAAAGAAGCCAAAAGAAGAATTATTTGACTGTATTAATGACCCGTTCGAATTGAATAATTTAGCCAACAATCCTAAATATAAAGATAAGTTAAACGAGCTAAGTACAGAAATGGACAGATGGCTTACAGAAATTGGAGATAATCCTAATTTACCAGAAAAAGAATTGGTTGCTAAATTATGGAATGGTAATGATACAAAACCAGAAACAGCAATTCCTGTTATTAAGTTTAATGGAAATACAGTTGAAATTAACTGTGAAACAGAAGGCGCTTCTATCGGTTATAAAACAGACCCTAAAGCCAAGAGTTGGTCAGTTTATTCAGGGCCTTTTGATATAAAATCTACAGAAACGCTAGTAGTAAAAGCTCACAGAATTGGCTATGAGTCAAGTAAAGACGTAAAAATTAAAATAGCCACATTCAAATAGAATCAACTAAATTTTATCAATAAATAAAATTTAGACCCTTTTTTTTTATTTTTTCATAAAATATTAACTTTTTTTAGTAAAAAAATAAAATTTTTATTTAAACGATTAATACTGTAATTTTTATTTTTTTATTTTTTTTTATACAACACAAGAAACTGATTATTAGTTTTTTGTGTTTTTTTTTGGTTTTCTAATTTTAGCAAAAATTGTTTTATTTTTTGCTTTTTGTTCTTTCTGTTTTTTTTAAAAAACATAATTGTACAGGATAGTATGTAATTTTTTAAGAAATATTTTGCGTTATAATTAACTAAATGAACTATAAATTATGAATTTAAAAATTACATTTAAAATCCCCCCTAATTTAAAGGGTGTTTTATTTATTGCTATTGTAAGTTTCTTTTCAATAGCTATGGCAAGTGCGCAGACCATTACAGGAACAGTATCAGCAGAAGGAGAACCATTGCCTGGAGCTTCTGTTTCGGTTAAAGGAACATCAAAAGGTTCAATCACAGATTTTGACGGAAAGTATTCAATTAATGCAAATTCAGGAGTAACATTAGTTTTTTCTTATGTTGGGTATGCTACTAAAGAAGTTGTTGTTGGTAATCAAAAAACAATCAACATTAGTTTAGATCCAGATAATCAACTAGATGAAATTGTTGTTATAGGGTATGGTACTCAACGTAAATCTGATTTAACAGGTTCTGTTTCTACCATTAAAGCTGAAAGCATATCTCAAACACCTGTTGCACGTGTAGATCAAGCACTTCAGGGTAGAGCTTCTGGTGTTCAAGTAACTCAAGTTAGTGGTGCTCCTGGAGCAGGTACAGTTATAAGAGTTCGTGGAGGTAATTCAATTACAGGTAGCAATGAACCTTTATGGGTTATTGATGGTATTGTAGTTGGTACAAACTTTAACTTGAACAACATTAACAGCAATGATATTAAATCTATTGAGATTTTAAAAGATGCATCTTCTATTGCCATTTATGGTTCTAGAGGAGCAAACGGTGTTGTATTGGTAACTACTAAAAGTGGTAAAAGCACTAGTAGTGGAAAACCCCAAATTACCTTAAACTTATACAACAGTATTCAATTTTTGCCTGAGTTACCTGATAGATTATCTCAAGCAGAACAAATTGCATTCACAAATGAAAGTGCAGTATTTAGATCAGCTGCTATTCCATTTCCTAATGATCCTTCTACATATCCTGATAATGATTGGGTAGATTCTCCAGCATCTAGTTG
>P_2C_Liq_1_UnCtyDRAFT_1001188_pt1 | contig 10070 bp, 8 predicted proteins | sample Pon2CUnioCityCA_2_FD_10234 | JGI IMG/M metagenome (IMG submission 10234)
AGTAAGAGACTAAAGTTAAAGGACAAAGGATAAAAGATCATAAATCCTTTATCCTTCATCTTTCATCCTTCATCCATTTTAAAAGCTCTGCTTTTTAAAATAAAGCGCTCATCAAATCATCTACCGTCATCTGGTGGAAGTAGGCATCTAGCTCAATTTCTTCTAGTTTTTTACGCAAGATGTCTTGGTCGTGTTGACTGCCTTTTAGCATGTCTTCTACCTCTGCCACATCTTTACTTCCAAAAAAGTCACCGTAGATTTTCGCTTCTTTAATTACTCCTTTCTTCACTTCAAGGTTCATCTCTAAGGTTCCGCCTTTAGTGCGCACTCCTTGTTGAAAATTGTAATTGGGTGAATGACCAAAATTCCAATCCCAGGTGGCGTACTTTTCATCTCTGATTTTTTGAATCGCTGCTAAATCTTCCTCAGTGAATTCATAGATCCGACAATCATCATGGGTTTCCACAATGTGATCCATGATCATTTGTGTGAATTGCTCTAAGCTGATGTCTTCTTTTAAATGGTCTTTTACGTTGGTTACCCGCTTGGGGATGGATTTCACTGCTCGGTCTTTATACTTCAGCGGATTGATCTTTAAAGCGCCACTGACATCTTTCATCTCCGAAGAAAAAAGAATGGTGCCGTGGTGCAAGACTTTGTTTTTAAACACATGCTCTGCATTCCCTGAGAATTTCTTGCCATCAATAGTAATGTCGTTCCGTCCTTCAAACTTGGCGTCAACCCCTAACTTTTGAAGTACTTCAATAATGGGTTTGGTGTAGCGCTTAAAGTCGACTACCTCTGTGTTTTCTCCGGTGCGGGTAAAGCTAAAGTTCAGGTTGCCCAGATCGTGGTAAACCGCTCCACCACCTGATAAACGTCGCACTACTTTGATACCTTTTTCTTTCACATAATCGACATTGATCTCAGCCAAGGTATTTTGGTGCTTCCCTACAATAATGGCGTTNTCATTTCGCCACAGCATAAAGCAATCTTCTTTNAAATGTTTGAAGATGTACTCGTCCGTAGCNATGTTGAAATAAGGATCAGTCGAATGGTGGTGAATGCAAAGCATAGGTTCAATTTTGGGCAAAAGTAAGCCAGAAAAGAACCGTTTGAAAGCCTTTTAGTTCAAACTATCCAGCTCAAAGTGGCGCGCCACTTTTAACTCTTCAATGCGGTGTTTTGAATAATTCTGTAGGAATTGATTGGCGGTGTCTTCTTCCTCTAAATACTTCTCATAATAGCTTAAGGCAATACTTTTGTCTTTGTAGTAACGATCATAGCTGCGGGCTAAATGATACAGAATGACTTTGTCTTTGGTGCTTTTGTAGGCCACTTGGTAAGCTTTAATGGCTTCAGGATAATTTTCTTGCTCTTCAAAACTCACGGCTAATTGCAAGTAGTAGTTACCTAAGTTTTCACTTACCCCAAGATCAATGGCTTTTTCGAGCAGGGCAGTAGCTTTCTTCCCCTCGCCTAATTCCCGATAACTTAAGCCCAAGTAATAGTGTAAGATTTCTGAATCTCGATCTACTGCAATTACATTTTCGATCAACTGTATGGCTTTTTCGTATTCTTTTTCATGAAAATAGGCGATACCGGCGATCTTTTGGCTGATCAAGGAACTATCGGAGGCAGCAAAAAGCTGTTCAGCCAAGTCAGTTACTTTTTGATACGCTCTTAATTTATAAGCGGTTTTCAAAGCTGCTTTGAGCAGATTGGGATTATTGGGGTAAGTGCTTAGGTAGTGTTCAATCAAACTGTCAGCGGCTTTGTACTGCTGAAGCTTGTGGTATAAAGCGCTAAGGTTGACTGCTGAAGCTAAGTCTGCAGGATTTAGCTCAAGCGCTTTGGTGTAAGCTAGCACGGCAGGAATTACTTCCTTTTGTGCATCATAGATCAAAGCGAGCTTTCTTTGGTAGAAGGCATTTTTAGGCTGCTCCTCAATTAGTTCTTGGTAGAGCTTGATAGCAGCTTGATCATCGCCTAAGTTGAGCAGACATACTGCCAATTCATTCCTAACGCTAACTGATTGACTGTCTATTTCGTAGGCTTCTAGGTATGCGGTTTTTGCTTCCTCTAGCTGTCCTACTTTCTGATAGGCCTTAGCTAAGATGCGCCAAGCTTCAAATGATGGCTCATTTTGTGTTTTAAGCAGCTTGATTACACGCTCAAAATCATAGTTTTGATAGCTTTCCATGGCTGAGTCTAAGCGGAGTGAATCAGCCTTTTCTTGCCCAAAAGCAAAGGAAAAGCTACACAGCACCAAAAGGATTAAACTCAGTCTTTTCACAAACTATCAACTTGGTTTTCAGGAATACTATCACCCTTACACTTGGCTAATTCAGCGCGCACATTAAGCAATTGTGCTTCGGTGGCGTTGAGTTTAATTTGAAGTTCTTTCAACTCTTGGTTTTCAGTTGCTTGCTCTGAATCGTTTTTTTCTGCAGGTGCTTTACAAGCAGAAAGTCCTATAAACATTAGGCTTGAGAGGATCAGTTTGTTGTTCATTGGTCGTCTGTTAAGATAGTTTGCAAGCGCTTAGCAGCAGCCTGATTTTCTGAATGATTTAACGAAGATAAGATTTGTTCTTTTTCTTTGGAAGTCAAATGCCAACTCAAGGAAATGGATTGCTCTTGGTCTCTTTTTAGTTGGTAGGGAATCACTTCAAAGCTACCTGAAAACCATTGAGAGGCGTATTCAATTAACTCATCGTTATTGAAATCTTGTACTTGAAACCAATTGCCATAAAGGCTGCCAAAAGGAGAAAGCAACTGATCGGAGATACTTCTTTTTCCCTTAGCGCTTAGCTCACTGCGATTTGATTTTAGGTCATCACGAATCTGTAACAAAACGATACCCGAAGTATTTTGCTGAAGCCATTCTCGTAAATGAAAGATGTACTTTAAGGTACTCTTGATGCCAAAATTATCGCGCAAGCCTGAATCAAAGACTTCAATAGTTGGATTAGATGGTAAATTAATGGTTGGCATGATATAGGGGAAAGAGGCATTCATTCGCAGTACGCTAAGAAAACGAACTTTTAGCGGATCATTTTCTTTGAAGAGCCTTAGGAATTCGATGTTTTCTTGTAAGGCTGATTCTTGTTTTTCAATTGATGACATGAAGGACATTGGAAGGTTTGAGATCAAGAGACGACGGCTATCGTTAACGATGGAAGGCGTAAATACCATTAAAGGAATATCAGCCGCTATTTCTGCTTCACGGTAAGCCCCCAACGCTTTGTCAAGGTGATACCGACTATGCTCGTTCAAGGTTTTTTCAAAAATGTATCCTCGGTCTTTCCAATATTTTGCTCCCCCGTACTCAAAACGTTGCGTTCGGATCAGCATGTCATTCACCGCAAGGGTAAAAAAGACAGGGTTTAGGAGGTCTTGGGCTAAATCTAAGCGGTATTTTTCAGCGTAAACCTTTTTCTCACCTTTGGCTTGCTGCCAGCGTAATTCTCGAAAATAGGCACTGCCGATCATGCCTCCTGATGAACCATTCATTAAAACGGAATGCTTAAAAAGTTGCCCTTGAGTCAAGCTATCTAGATGCTGTAAGGCCAAAAATGACCACAGCATGGCACGACTTCCGCCACCACTAGCGCTAACAAAGATCGCCTTGGGTTTTTTAACAGGGTGTTCGGTGTTCTTGAGCTTCCACCGTTGTAAGCGTTCTTCATGAAGTTGAATATCTTGTTGAAAGAGCGTGTCATCAGCTGCGCTCCCTGTCAGATAGTTTGGCTTGGCTTCATAGCTAAGTCCAGGTGCTCTGCTTTCATAATAGAAGGTATCGTATTTCGATAATTCATTCAAGCCAAGTAAAAGTCCAAGGATTACCACCCATGTCCAGCCTCTTAGCCAAGAACGCAGGGCAGAGGTAACCATAAGCAACATGGTAAACAGCAGGGTTAGCGTAGCTGCAGCAGGAATAATAAATACCTCATTTTCTCTGAAAAGGCCTAAAACAATGATAGACAAGATCACCACTAATTCAAATACGGAAGCATTGATGTGATTTTGGCGAAACACTTGACTCAACATGTTTTGGTTGTAGTGTTTGTAAGCACGGGTTTGCTTTAAGCGAAGAAATAGGCCTAAATAAGAATCAACACGCCAACTTTTGCTGTCGGCTTCATGCAGTTTGTACCAATCTTTCTCTGTCTTGGTCAAGAGTTGTTTGACAGGCTCTCCTTTCTTTGTATCTGAGCCTACTACTTTAGCAATTTCTTTTCCAAAAAGTTTTTCAAAATCCTTATTGGTAGCCATAAAGTAGGCCAAAGAAATCAGGATGAAAATAAAATAACCGCCAAGGAAGCCAGATAATCTTAAGAGGCTTTCTTCAGTACTAAACCCTTCATAAAGTCTTAAGAATCGAAAGGTCTCAATGCTGTACAAGATAATAAACAGTAGCGGCAGCAAGGAATTGTTGATGCAGTATTTAAAAAAGGGTTTAGAGAGCGTGGCTAAAAACGGGAAACGAAAACCGTTCATGATATAGGATGAAATGTTGAAGGACATCACAAAGCCACCAAAGGCAAAGCCCAAAATAAAATAAGAGGAAAAGCTCAGTTTACCGAGATATTCAGGACCAAGAAAAAGATAGGGAACACCATATTTGTTGCCGATCTGTTGGTAGATCATCAAGAAGAAGAGTAACCAAAAGAGCAGGAGTTGATGGTTCTTTTTGAGGTGAACAAAGAGGAGTTGAAGCGGAAAGAAATAAACCAATCGCTCAAAAAAACTTCTTTTGACCTTATTTCGTTCTTTCATTCAATTGATCTTCTAGTACATATTCTAGGACACGTTCTCGAACTTCAAAGGGTTTGAATTCGCTTAATCCTAAGGCTTCAACAGCAGACTCGATCAACTCTTTTTCGGTTGCATTGGCGCGCTCATTAAAATACTTGCCTGCCGTGATCAAGGCCTCCTTTGGAATTAGACCGATTAATTCAGAACCAGTGACGCTTAAATCATAGCGAGCAGCAATCTTTTTACAGCTTTCAAATACTTGATGAAGCGGAGTTTTCTGATAATTGGTTAGGTTAATGGACACTTGTGCTCTTTCAAAGTCTTTGATGTACCAGCCAATGGCTTTTACGTATTTTAATTCACCTGCTTTAAACGTCTTTTTTCCTTTCACTACTTCTAGTGGGCGACCCAACTCTCTTAAATCATAAGCAATTTCTTGAGCAAGTTTAGCATCTTGAGTATTGAGGTTGATGTTGTATGCTACCAAAAAGTTACGCACGCCCATTACCAAACCTCCAAAAGTGGGATGAAATTGCTTACCTAAATCTGCAGGCCATTCTTGGCTGTTCATCCGTTTTTCAAGAGCTTCATAGTTACCTATTCTATGCCGCGCTAAGTTTCTTCGAAATATGGAAGAGGCGTTTTCTTCATAAAAGAAGATAGGCATTTTGAAATCTTGGTGCAAACGTGCAGCTAATTGATTGACCAAAGGAATGAGTTCAGCTTGGCTTATACCCGAAATGGGTACAAAAGGGCAAACATCGCAAGCCCCAATTCTTGGGTGTTCACCTTGATGCTTGCGCATGTTAATTTGCTCATGAGCCAACTTAATGGCTCTGTAAGCAGCTTCTATAACTGCATTGGCTTCTCCTGCGAAGGTAAAAACGGTGCGATGCGCAGCAAAACCAGTATCTTGATGCAAGAGATAAACTCCCTCAACCGACTGAATGGCATGCGCTAAGGCTTTGATGACCTTGGGGTCTTGCCCTTCAGAAAAATTCGGAATGCATTCAATGAGGTTTTTCATATTGAGTAAAACGCTGATTTGCTAAAATAATTAAAGTATCGTTCGCAAGTATCACTTTTAGTAACACGAGAGACTTACAACTATTCCCCGCTGATTCCGCTGAAAAACGCAGAGATGTTAGAATTAGTGATAATAAATATCTGCGCTAGTCTGTATAATCTGCGGGCAACTGAAAATAGATTGGAACCCCACTGATTTCGCTAAAAACGCAGAGATGTTAGAATTAGTGAGAATAAATATCTGCGCTAGTCTTTACGATCTGCGGGAATTGAAATGAGACTATACTCCCATAGATTTCGCTGATTGTCGCAGAGTTTGGCAAAAGTAATATTGTTTTATTTCTGCGATTATCTGTGTGATCTGCGGGAGCTATTTAGATGATAGCAAACTTCTAATGATAATTTAATTTCATCTTATTTAGTATGGCTTCAAAGATTATTGACTTTTCTGTATATACCTTCATTGATCCTATCAACATTAAAATTGACTAATATGCTTAACTTTAAATCTGTTAATTTAAGGTAGGTAAGGACTTGTTTATGATGAACTTTAGCTAATAATTCCACTGACTTAACTTCAATTAGGACTTTTTTTTCTACAAGCAAATCTAATCTGAATCCCAGACCTAATTTTGTACCTTCATAATAGACAGGTACTGGAACTTCTTTTTCTACACTTAATCCTTCCCTTTTAAGTTCATGCATGAGAGCATGACAATAAACAGATTCTAACAAACCGGGACCTAATTCATTGAATACTTTAAAAATTGCTCCTCTAATTTTATAAGAAATGTCGTTTTCAGTCATTAAGTTACTTTTTGTCTAAAGTACAAAAGCAAATTAAAATACATCTGCGCTAGTCTTTACGATCTGCGGGAATTGAAAAAAGATTGAAACCCCGCTGGTACCGCTAAAAAACGCAGAGACTTAAGAAGTAGTGAGAATGAATATCTGCGCTAATTTGCGCGATCTGCGGGAAATTATAAAAAATTAATCTTTCTAGCCTTTACAAAATCACTTACCAAATAAGCCAACATCTTACCCACTAAATCTTCTGAGCCTTTTTCCAGAGCAGGGGCGGCTTCTGGTAAATGAAGGTAAACAGCATTTTTTTCTTTCCCACATTGGTAAACATATTGTCTAGCTTGCAGAGCACTTATGCCTGAGGGTGTTTGCGCAGAAGAGGGGAAATTTTCGATGCTATCGCAATCCAATTCGACGCCAAACTTTACTTGCTTTACTTTTTCTAAAGCAGTCTGTGTGGCTTGGGTAAAGGGAATAGAATCTCTCAAAAAGAGATCTTCATAAAAACTAAACTGTACCCCATCTTGCTGCATTTGCTCCAACATATTTTGGCTGTTGTAGTTTTCATGCAGAGCTAAAATGCTGTAATGGCTTAAATAACCTTCTGCTTTAGCATACGAAAAGCCATTACCTGAATGGCGACCCTCCAGGGCTCGATAATCGGCGTGTGGGTCTAGATTAATGCAATTTATTGCTTGACTTAGCGCTTCTGAACAGCCTTTAATAGTCCCGTATGAATTATTGTGTCCACCGCCAACAATTAGTGGAACTTTACCTGCTTCCACAATCAGCTTAATTAAACCACTAAGTTGCTCGTCAATCTTGCTGACGGCCGTTCTTAGCTTTTCTAGATCAGAGTTTCCGCTTCCCACCAAGTCGCTAAAATCGAAGTTTCCCAACAACAAAATTTCTTCACCGCTCAGTTCTTCAGTCGATTGTATGTTGAGAAACTTGGGTAGAAAAGCTTGCCAAGCTGAATCTGCGCCACCTCGTCCACAATTAGCCCTTGGCCCAATGTCTTCGGGGATGCCCAACAACACAAACTGCGCTTTTGAGTTTTGTAATTCTTCTAATAAGTCTGTTTCAACTAATCGAATTCGCTCCCCCAATTTAACCTCTCCAGTTCGTTTGACAACTAATTTGTTGAGGTCGCTTTGCTCAATAATCTGAAACTCCATTTTAATACACTTTTCCGTTAATAATCACTTCATCAATGTGGTTACTGCCAAAGGCATAAGGAATGTAACCCACCGAAGGAATTTTCTTCGTAAGAATCAAATTGGCTTTTTTCCCAACTTCAATGGAACCGTAATCCTTTTCCAATTCCAAAGCAAAGGCTCCATTTAAGGTAGCCGCATTAATGGCCTCTTCTGGGGTCATCTTCAGTTTAATACAAGCCAGAGCCACTACTAAGTTCATATTGCTTGAAGGTGTTGAGCCGGGATTGTAATCGGAAGCCAAAACCACCGGAATATCGGCATCAATTAATGCGCGTGCAGGTTGGTAAGGGTCGCTTAAAAAGAAGGGGGCAGAGGGTAATAAAGTAGCAAGGGTAGAGGAGCCTTGCAAGGCTTTGATCTCGGTCTCGTTTACCACTTCTAAATGATCAACCGACAAAGCATTTTGCTCAACACATAACTCAATGCCGCCCATGCAGTTAAATTGATTAGTGTGAACTTTTGCTTTTAAGCCATGTTTTGCTCCTGCTTCGATCACTTGTCTGGTTTCATCAACTGAAAAAGCAACCTTTTCGCAAAATGCATCGATGTAATCAGCCAAGCCCTCCTCGGCAATTTGGGGTAACATTTCATTGACAACCAAATCCACATAGCCTTGGTGGTTGTCTTTATACTCTGCAGGAAAGGCATGAGCTCCTAAAAAGGTAGCTTTAATAGGAATGGGACTTTCTTTTTTTAATTCACGAATTACCCGTAGCATTTTCAACTCAGCTTCTGTGTTCAAACCATAACCGCTTTTGATCTCAATGGCACCGGTTCCCATGCGAATCACTTCTTGCAAACGGCCCCAAGCATCATCAAAGAGCTCTTCTTCTGATTTTTCTTGCAGCTTTTTGGCAGAATTCAGAATTCCTCCACCTGCCGCGGCAATTTCTTGATAGCTTTTGCCCTTTAAGCGCATCACGAATTCTTCCTCTCTTGGGGCTGCAAACACCAAATGTGTGTGCGAATCAACCCAAGTAGGTAGCACAAATCGATCTTTCGCATCAATCACTTCACCTTCATAAGTGGGGCAATCTTCCATTTTGCCGTAAGCCGCAATGCGGTCGTCTTTAAGCAAGAGGAAAGCATTTTCGATTATGGGTAGTTTTTTGAGGACTTCACCTTTTAAGGGATTCTGACTTTCATCAGCCGTTCTGGTTTGAACTAATCCTTTGATGTTTTTGATTAGCATGGTTTTTCTTTTGTCTTATTCAAAAGTATTAATCTAAAAATAGAATTAATATAGAAAGCCAAATTGCCACAATGGGATTTCCCTCTTGTAGGCGACTTCTATATTATCCTTCGCAAGAATGTAATGTGCTATACCTTTTAATTGTGTTGCGTCTTTATTTCTTCCACCAACTTCTACCACTAGGTTCTCAAGCTGAAAATCACCTTTAGGGGGAATACTGATTTGTGTTTTATCTTGAAATTGCGAAAGGAAGAATGTTTCTCTTGCATTTCCGAGGTTTACCTGATGTTCGCCCGTCAGTGCATAACTCAGGTTTGTATTGCTCAAGTAAATTTTTTCAGCTTTACCCATAGCTTGAATGCCTTTGGTAGTGGCAGGGAGTTGAATAATCAAACCGCTTTTTTCTAAGTATTTCAAGTAGTCTGAGAGTAAATTCCTTGAAATGCCCGTTTTCTCAGCGAGCTTAGATAAATTTGGTTTAAAGGGTACGCTTTCCGCAATGATTTGCAGTAGCTGCTTGAGCTTACTAACGGTTGAGGCTTTTAAATCAAAATATTGAAGCAAGTCCACTTCAATTATAGTGTTGATAACTTGAAGTAATTTTTGCTCATACAAGCCTTCTTTGTAAAAAGGGTATATCCCACTTTTTAGATAGCGTTTAAAATGGAAGATCGGATTTTCAATGTCTTCATTGAACTTGGCGCTAGCAATCTCCTTAAAACTATAGGTCGGATAGTGTAATTGCTTTTCAAAAGCTAAATATTCTCGAAAGGAAAGTGGTTCTAAGTGATAGGTTGCAGCCCTTCTACTTAAATCTGCATTTCCTTTCAAAAGCTCTAAAATGGAGCTGCCGCTGTAAATGATTTTAAGTTCAGGTAAACTATCATAAATGTGCTTAATTGCAGTGCTCCAGTCAGGATATTTATGAATCTCATCTACGTAGAGTCTTCGGCCACCATTTTGATAATGATCCAAGGCTATTTCATGAAGTGGAGTTTTATAGAGGATTAAACTATCGGCAGAAATATAAAGCGCCTGTTCTTTTGTATCACTCTGTTTAATGTGTTG
>P_2C_Liq_1_UnCtyDRAFT_1001190_pt1 | contig 10066 bp, 9 predicted proteins | sample Pon2CUnioCityCA_2_FD_10234 | JGI IMG/M metagenome (IMG submission 10234)
GAAAACGTATTGGTTTCTATGATATCTGCACCTGCTTCAAAATATTTTCCGTGAATGGCTTTTATGGCTTCTGGTTGTGTTATTGACAACAAATCGTTGTTTCCTTGCAATGGCGTTGGATAGTCTTTAAAGCGTTCTCCTCTAAAATCTTCTTCTGTGAATTTATAAGCTTGCAGCATAGTACCCATAGCACCATCTAAAACTAAAATTCGTTCTTGTAAAGCTTTATATATATTTGACATTTTTATTTGATAATTTTTATCAATATGTCATCAGGAAAAGTAAAATTTTCGCTGTTATCTGTCAGAATAAAATTCTGTAGAATGTAGCACCTTCTTTGGTCTTTAAAATTAAAGATCTTGATGATCATCAAGACAAGGGTTGCTAAGGTTTCAACGGGTCTAATCCCTCTACCTTTCGTGATAACGTAATTAATAAGTGTATGAACTAAATTCGATACAAAGTAACGAACTTTTTTTATGATTTAATAATGAATATTGTATTTCTTTAAAATTATTGGTCAGTAAAATTAGTTCTCGATACAATTCCGCTAAAAAGGGGCATTACTTAAACTGACAAACTTTTAATGATAATTAACTAAATTTAGAGCAACTTATTCAAAGATATCTGATGACAAGTACCTGTCTCCTCTATCACAAATAATAGCAACAACAACACCTTTATCAATAGAATTTGCAATTTTTAAAGCTGTAGCTACAGAGCCTCCACTACTCATTCCTGCAAAAATGCCTTCTTCTTTTGCCAATCGAATGGTCATTTCTTTGGCTTCTGCTTCACTCACCTCTAAAATTTGATCAATTTTATTGGCTTTAAAAATAGCTGGTAAATATTCTTCTTTCCATTTTCTTATGCCTGGAATTCTAGCGCCATCTTTAGGTTGTGCCCCAATTATTTGAATATCCTTATTTTTTTCTTTTAAGAAATCTGACACTCCTGTAACTGTTCCTGTTGTGCCCATAGCTGCTATAAAATGAGTCACTAGTCCTTCTGTATCTCTCCAAATTTCTGGCCCAGTGGTGTTGTAATGCGCTTTTGGATTGTCTAAATTATCGAACTGATTTAAACGAAAGTATCCTTTTTTATATTTTAATTTTAAAGCGCGATCGATTGCGCCCTCCATTCCTTTATCGGCTGCAGTTAAAATTACTTTTGCCCCATAAGCACGCATTGTCTTTACTCTTTCTATGGTTGAGTTTTCTGGCATAGTAAGCACCATATTTACGCCTAAAACTTTTGCCATTAACGCTAAAGCAATACCTGTATTTCCACTCGTTGCTTCTACTAAAGTATCACCCTTTTTTATGTTTTTTCGTTTCAAAGCTTCAGAAATCATATAATATGCGGCTCTGTCTTTTACACTTCCACCTGGGTTGTTACCCTCTAACTTTAACAATAACGTTACGCCGTCTTTCTTAAAAATATGTTGCGCTTCCACCAAAGGTGTATTCCCTACAAAATCTATGATACTTTTTGTTTTCATGTGCTTATTTATATGTTTTTTTATTGGTGATCTATAACCTTTGATAATTAAATTAATTTGATGATTATTTTAATTATGTTGATTTTATTCTAATTTCTCTTTTGAAAAATATTGTTTTCTGATTGTACAGTTACAACCGAATTTTCTGGAATTGATTCTGTAACACAAACATTTGCACCAATTATTGAATTTGCACCAATAACAACATGCCCTCCTAAAATAGTAGCATTTGCATAAATAATAACTCCACTTTCTATGGTTGGATGTCTTTTTGTTGATGCTAAACTTTTTTTAACTTGAATTCCCCCCAAAGTAACGCCTTGAAAAATTTGCACATTATCTTTTATAATGGTAGTTTCTCCAATAACGATTCCTGTGGCATGATCTATAAAAAAAGAGGCTCCTATTTCTGCTCCTGGATGAATATCTGTGCCTGTTATACTATGCGCAAATTCGCTCATAATTCTAGGCAACACCGGAACATTTAATAATAACAATTGATGACTTAATCTATACACAGCAATAGCATAAAAACCAGGATAGGCTAAATACACCTCTTCTAAACTTTTTGCTGCTGGGTCGTTTTTTTCTGCAGCTTGAGCATCTAAATCTAATTTTTTTCTAATTTCTACAAAATAATTTTCGAAATCATTCCATAAATGTTCTCCATTTTCAACCGCTAATCTTTCTAAAATTTTTAAGAACTGCTCTCTGGTTTGAGGCCCTTTTTCTGACAAATGATTTACATCAAATAAATTATTAATGAGTTGTTTTGTAAAAACTCCAACAGCGTCTCTTAAACACATACTGTAATTTTTAAAACTAACTAATTGTTTTGTTGCTGTTATTTGTTCTGTTTGTTTCATTATAGCCCTAACTTTCTGGTGCTAATTCTACTTCTAAGCCATTCATTTCTGGTGTCATTTGTATTTGACAGCCTAGCCTACTATTTTCTTCTACATGAAATGCTTCTGCTAACATGGCATCTTCATCATCTGTCATTTCTGGTAAATCATGATCTGATTTTACATAACATTGACATGATGCGCACATTGCCATTCCTCCACATATACCAATGGTTCCTTCTTCAGCTAATTCGTAAGAACGTACAACTTCCATAAGGTTCATTGCCATATCTGTTGGCGCTATAATTTCATGAGTTACCCCATTTCTGTCTGTTATTTTAATATTGATGTCTTGCATCTTTTTTGGTCGTTAGATTTTAGTCTTCAGCTATTAGTAACTACTTTTTTCAATATTGAGTCTGCAAAGTTACATAAACCTGACAATGTAAATAAACAATTTGTTAGAATAAAGCCAAGGATTTCGAACTATGAGCCCAGATTGAAGCATTTGTTTGAGCTCTCACGCTTTTGGGCGTGAAGCGAGTAGTGAAAGCTGGAAATAGCTTCTTATAAACCTTACATTTAACTTATACCTACAAGGTTTTGGAAACCTTTTAGAAAAAATTAATGTATTGCTTTTACTACTGCTTTCGGTGCTTCTTTTTTAGTACCATCAAAACCTTCTACACCCCCAACTGTTGTGTACTTCATTACATATTTTTTATTTGGAAAAATGCGTTTGTATGCACTTTGACACATTAATGTTGCTTCATGAAATCCGCATAAAATCAACTTTAATTTACCTGGATATGTATTTACATCTCCGATTGCATAGACACCTGGAATATTGGTTTGATAATCTAAAGCATTATTTACTTTGATGGCATTTTTTTCTATTTCTAAGCCCCAATTGGCAATGGGTCCTAATTTTGGTGATAAACCAAAAAGAGGAATAAAGTGATCTGTATCTACGATAAAAGCATCTTCATCTTTTTTCTCGACTGCAACTCCTGTAACTTTATCTGTTCCTAAAACACCTTTAACCTCTGCTGGAGTGATTAATCTAATTTTCCCTAAATTTTTTAACTCTTGTACTTTTTCTACAGAATCTAAAGCGCCTCTAAATTCGTTTCTTCTGTGAATTAAGGTTACTTCTGATGCCACATCTGACAAGAAAATTACCCAATCTAAAGCAGAGTCACCTCCACCAGAAATTACCACTTTTTTGTCTCTGTAAATTTCTGGTTCTTTGATAATATACTCCACCCCTTTGTCTTCGAAATTTGCAATATTAGGAATTAATGGTTTTCTTGGTTCAAAAGAACCTAAACCACCAGCAATGGCTACAATTTTTGCGTGATGTTTTGTGCCTTTATTAGTCGTTACAATAAAGGTTCCATCATCTTGTTTTTCAATTATTTCTGCGCGTTCTCCTAAAGTAAAACCGGGTTCAAATTGTTTGATTTGCTCCATTAACTTATGGGTTAAATCGCCTGCTAAAATTTCTGGATATGCAGGAATATCATAAATGGGTTTTTTAGGATAAATTTCTGAACACTGACCTCCTGGTTGTGGCAAAGCATCAATTAAATGACATTTTAACTTTAATAAACCTGCTTCAAAAACGGTGAATAATCCTGTTGGTCCTGCACCGATAATTAATATATCTGTTGTAATCATTTTCTTTTATTTGATATGCCTACAAGGTTTTTGAAACCTTGCAGGAAATTTATTTTTCTACTAAACTTTTTGTAAACTCGTTTAGTTTTTCTACTTTTTCTTCAAAGTTTCCTTTGATGGTTTTTCTATATTCGTTTAAATTTTTCACTAAATCGTCTACATTTTCTGGAATAACATCTTCAAAAAATTGACGTAATCTTTTGGCTGTTGTTGGCGATTTTCCGTTGGTAGAAATGGCCACTTTTACGTTTCCTTTAGTTACAATTCCGCCCATATAAAAATCGCAATAAGGTGGATTATCAGCCACATTTACCAACTTTGCTGCAGCTCTACAATCTGCCCAAACTTGTACATTTATATCTGGAACGTCTGTGGTTGCGACCACTATATGTCTGCCTTGTAAATATTTTTTGTGATACACATCTTTAATCAAGGTAACACATCCTTCTTTTGCTAATGCAATAGTGCCTTCTCTAAACATTGGCGACACTAGGGTTACTTTTGCGTCTGGACTTGATTTTAACAAGAACGTTAACTTTTCTTCTGCCACAAAACCACCTCCTACAATTAAAAAATTAAGGTTTTTAGCTTTTAAAAAAATCGGGTATAAGTTATTTCGAAGTCCCCCAGCCCCCAAAGGGAGAATTTGCTGACTGTTATTTTTTATATTTTCTATTTTTGATTTCATTATTGATATGAAACTTCTTTTAAATGTTGTTTTTGAATATCTAAAATTGCTTGACGATGTTTTACAACTTCACCAAACAAGATAATTGCAGGATTTTTCAATCCTTTTTCTGCAACAATATTTTCTATGGTATCTACAGTTCCAATTCCGATTTTTTCATCAGGCCTTGTTCCGTTTTGAATGATCGCAACAGGTAAATCATTTTTCTTTTCAGTTTTGAATAATTGAATTATTTCTGGCAATTTTCCCATTCCCATTAATACCACAACTGTTGCGTTCGATTTTGCTGCTAATGCCACATCATTAGATAACTTATGCTCTTTAGTTGTACCGGTTATCACCCAAAAACTTTCTGAACTTCCTCTTTTTGTTACAGGAATATTCTGACTTGCAGCCACTGCCATTGATGATGAAATACCAGGAACGATTGCAACTTCTACACCAAAATTTGCAGCATACTCCATTTCTTCGGCGCCTCTACCAAAAATAAATGGATCTCCACCTTTTAAACGAACTACGTGTCCGTGTGTTTTTGCACGAGCCACAATTAACTCGTTAATTTGTTCTTGCTGATAGCGATAACAACCTCTTCTTTTGCCTACAAAAATTTGTTCTGCGTTTGGGTTAATATAGTCTAACAGCTCTTTATTTACCAAAGCGTCGTATAAAACTACATCTGCAGTTTTTAACACTTTAATTGCTTTTACTGTAATTAAATCTACATCTCCTGGCCCTGCGCCTACTACTGTTAATTTTCCATTAGCCCTAAAAAAAGGATATGAAAGCATGTTATTCACTGTTTCTTTTTCTAACATTTTTTTAAACCGTTTCATTTTTTTCTACAAGAGTAGATGCTCTATATTCTCTAACTTTTTGTAAAAATTCGCTGGCATCATTTATATATTTTGAAGCAAAATCTTTTGTTGGTGCGAACTTATTTATTTGATAAATTAACACGGAAAAAGAAGTATTTAAATGTATTTTTTGTGTCGAAATAAACTGTTCATCAAACTGTTTTATAATTGTTGCATGTGTATTTGTTTTCTGGTTATCTGCCAATAATAATGCTTTTGCAGAATTCGTTAAAGATTGATATGCGTAATAAATAGCTCCAGAATAGACTCCGTTTTCAAAAGCCTCAGTAGCTTTTTCTATTTTTTCTTGGCTCTCTAAAAACAAGGTAGCTATTAAATCGATAACTACACCTGCACATTCTCCAACTCCAATTGCTTTGATGTACTTTTCTTCTTCTCCCCAATCAATAAAATCTTCTTGCGTTAAATTGGTTACATCTTGTAAATCATTTAATAAATTATAAAAGTATTTTTCTCCTTTTTCTTTATAATAGTCCACAAACTGTTTTCCGTTTGCATTGGCTTCAAAATCATTAAAAATTCTACGCAAGGCTTCAGGACCTCTTTTACTGGGTACTTTTACAACCTTATCTGCAAAAATTGCATTTCCATCACCTAAATTACCTCCACCTAATAAAACTTGTAAGGCTGGTGCAACTAATTTATCTGGTGTTCTCACAGTCATTCCTTGAAAACCAATATTTGCCATATTGTGTTGTCCACAAGCATTCATACAGCCACTAATTTTAATCACCAAATCTTGATTTTCTAAATACTGAGGGTACTCTGTTTTAATAACTCTTTCTAATTCTGCTGCAATTCCTGTACTGCTTGCAATCCCTAAATTACAGGTATCTGTTCCTGGACACGCTGTAATATCTACTGCTTTATTATAACCCGCCTCTACAAATCCTAATTTTTCTAACTCTTGATAGAAATAAGGCAGTAACTCTTCCTTTACAAAGGGAATTATAATATTTTGACGTAATGTTAATCTTACTTCTCCAGCAGCATATTCTTTGACTAAATCTGCTAAAAAACGCGCTTTGTCTGTGTAAAAATCTCCTAATAAAACTTTAATTCCGATTGCCACATACCCTTTTTGTTTTTGTGGAATTAAATTTGTTGCTTTCCATAATTCAAAAGCATCTTGATCTTTAATTGTTGCTTTTGGAGCTTGAACAGCAACTGGTTTTGAAGGCACATAACGATGCGCATCAATGGGTACACTTTTAAACTCAATTGCTTTTTGTTCTTTATCAATTAAATCTTTAAAAGCCTCTAAACCGATGTCTTTTACTAAGAACTTCATTCTTGCTTTGGCTCTACTTTTGCGTTCACCATATCTATCAAAAATTCTTAAAACACCTTCCATTACTGGAATAATTTTGTCTGATGGCAAGAAATCATATAAAACATCTGCGTGTCTTGGTTGCGAACCTAATCCGCCTGCAACCATTACTTTAAAACCTCTTACACCATTTTGAATTTTAGCAATATATCCTAAATCGTGCATGTAAGAAAGCCCTGTATCTTCATCGCTAGAAGAAAAAGAAACTTTGAATTTTCGCCCCATTTCTTGACAAATTGGGTTACGTAAAAAGAATTTATATAAGGCATCTGCGTATGGAGAAACATCAAAAGGTTCGTTTATATCAATACCTGCTGTTTCTGAAGCTGTTACGTTTCTAACTGTGTTACCACAGGCTTCTCGTAAGGTAACCTCATCTTTCTCTAACTCAGCCCATAATTCTGGTGTTCTGTTTAAATCTACATAATGAATTTGGATATCTTGACGCGTTGTAATATGTAACCTACCTCTTGAATATTCATCAGAAACTTCTGCAATTCTGCGTAATTGATTGCTTTTTACTTTACCATAAGGTAGTTTGATACGAATCATTTGTACACCTTGTTGGCGTTGACCATATACACCTCTTGCTAATCGTAAACTTCTAAATTTTTCTTCATCAATTTGTAGATTATTGAATGCTGCTATCTTGTCTGCTAATTCAATAATATCTTTTTCTACAACTGGATTTTCTATTTCTGTTCTAAAACTCTGCATTTTCCCATCCCAACCTTCCCAAAGGGAAGGAGTTTTTTACGGATATTTATTTTAATATTATTTTCTATTTATACCTACAAGTTGTTAATACTGAATTGAGTTCAACATAAGCCTTTGCAGGATTTTCTCAAGTTATTTTCACAAACTTGCTAATTCCCCCTTTGGGGGTTAGGGGGCTTTTATAAAACCAACACCAACCGTATTATTCGTTTTTGGGTTGATTAAAATAAAAGAACCATTAGATTTATTGTCTTTATATGAATCGAACAATAATGGTTTACTTAATTTTAATTGAATATCTCCTATTTGATTTAATGCTAATGCTGATGGGTTTTCTTCAATACCCGAAAAATCAGTTTTGATAATACTATTTAATTGCGTAATTTTTGCTTGCGCATCGTTAACACCGTGTTTGATATAATATTTTTGTGATGCTTGTAATGGGGCTGAATCCATCCAACAAATAGTTGCCTCTAATTGTTTAGCAATGGTTGGTTGCTCATCTACTTTTACTAACATATCTCCTCTACTTACATTTACATTATCTGTTAAGGTTATGGTTACAGAACTTCCTCTTTTTGCTTTTAGATATTCTTTATCAAAAAAATTAATACTTTTAATTTTCGATTTTGTTAATGACGGAAGAATAGCAATTTCATCACCAACTTCGAAATCACCTCCATAAATCTTACCTGCGTAACCTCTATAATCATGATATTTATCTGTTTTTGGTCTGATGACAGTTTGTACAGGAAAACGTGTTTGGGAAGCATCATTAATATCTTCTGTATCTAATTTTTCTAAGTGATGCAGTAACGTTTCTCCCTGATACCATGGCATATTATCAGATTTTTCAACTACATTATCACCTTTTAAAGCTGATAAAGGAATAAATGTTAGCTGCTGACCTTTATATTCACTTTTACTTGCTAAATATTCAATTTCTCCTTTAATGATATTGTATTTTTCTTCTGAAAAATCAACTAAATCCATTTTATTAATAGCGATGACAACATCTTTTATTCTTAGTAAATTATTGATAAAAAAGTGACGATACGTTTGCTCTACAACTCCGTTTCTTGCATCAATTAAAACAATTGAAGCCTGAGCTGTTGAAGCACCTGTAACCATATTTCTGGTATATTCAATATGACCTGGTGTATCTGCGATAATGAAACTCTTTTTTCTTGTCGAAAAATAAATATGAGCCACATCAATGGTAATTCCTTGTTCACGTTCTGCAACCAAACCATCAGTAGCTAAAGAAAAATCTAAATAGTCAAAACCTCTTTGGCGACTTTTTTCTTCTATGGCTTGTAATTTATCATCAGTTAATGATTTGGTATCGTATAAAATACGACCAATCAAGGTACTTTTACCATCATCTACACTGCCTGCTGTTGCTATTTTTAAGTGCCCCAACCCAGCCTTCACCAAAGGGGAAGGAGTTGAGTTTGTTTGTGTTTTATTGCTATTCATAATTCAAGCCCATCCTAACCTTCCCAAAGGGAAGGAACACTCTTGTGGAAAGTGTTGTTTCTACTAATTTTACCAATATTTTTATTATACCTACAAGGTTTTTGAAACCTTGCAGGATGTTGCTTCCGATTTTACCCCCTTTGGGGGAAAGGGGGCTAAAAATACCCCTGCTGTTTTCTTTTTTCCATTGCTGCTTCAGAACGTTTATCATCGATTCTTGCGCCTCTTTCTGAAATGGAGGAATCTCTAATTTCTTCTACAACCTTTACAATATCTACTGCGTCTGATAATACAGCTGCAGTACAGCTCATATCACCAACCGTTCTAAAACGTACCATTCTTTCTACAACTTCTTCTTCTTCATCTCTATACACCACCTCATCATCTGCAGACCAAATCATTCCATCACGAACAAATGTTTTTCTTTTGTGTGCAAAATAGATCGAAGGAATTTCAATTTGTTCTTGTTTTATGTATGACCAAACGTCTAATTCTGTCCAATTAGAAATTGGAAAAACACGCACATTCTGCCCTAAATCGATGCGCCCATTCAACATATCGAACACTTCTGGCCGTTGGTTTTTTTCATCCCATTGGCCAAAATCGTCTCTTACAGAAAAAATTCTTTCTTTGGCTCTTGCTTTTTCTTCATCTCTTCTTGCACCACCAATACAAGCGTCAAAACCAAATTCTTCTATGGCATCTAGCAAGGTTTCCGTTTGCAACATGTTTCTACTTGCATACCTACCTGTTTCTTCTTTAACTCGACCTGAATCGATATTATCTTGCACATCTCTAACAATTAACTCGACACCTAATTCCTTTACTAATCTGTCTCTAAACTCTATAGTTTCCGGGGGAAATTATGCCCAGTATCTATATGCATTAAAGGAAAAGGAATTTTAGCTGGAAAAAAGGCTTTTTGCGCTAATCGAACTAAAGTGATACTAT
>P_2C_Liq_1_UnCtyDRAFT_1001191_pt1 | contig 10065 bp, 8 predicted proteins | sample Pon2CUnioCityCA_2_FD_10234 | JGI IMG/M metagenome (IMG submission 10234)
AAGTAGTTAAAGGTTCTGCATCAAAACTGATTGCGTAATCACCAGCCTCAGGAAGGATTGGCGTACCTTTTTTCGAAGTCATTTGATCTTGTGCAAATGAAAATCCAGCTGTAAATAAAGCTGCAATTAATAATACTTTCTTTTTCATGTTTAAAGTTTTTTGTTAGTTTTTGATTAAACTTCGGGGCAAACGTAGAAAAAATTTTCATTCGCAACCAAAAAAGAAAGCTTATTTAGACTGCTTTTAGCATTTCTTTAACATTTGTCTTATGTNCCCATTCAACCTAAAACCCAACATTCATGGCTGTTACAGGCATTTTTAAGGGNTAAATTAGGGCATTAATCGAACAATTAANTATTTTTTTAACTGGCATTTTGTGAATAAAACGCACATTTTTAAGCTTAAGCAATTCAAATCAAACTAATTACAAGCATAAAAATTACTTTTGCAGCATGATTCAAGTAGACAATGTTATCCTTTCTGATGAACTGTTTGAAGAGCATTTCAGCTGCGACCTAGCTGCCTGCAAAGGAGCCTGTTGCGTAGCTGGCGATGCCGGAGCCCCATTGGCTCTAGAAGAAATTGATGAGATTGAAAAAAACCTGAACGAGATCCTCAACTTTTTGCCTGAGAAAGGAAAGGCAAGTATCGCAAAACATGGAGTGGCAGTTACTGACCAAGAGGGCGAGTTGGTAACTCCATTAAATAATGGAAAAGAGTGTGCTTTTACCGTTTTTAATGATCAAGGAATTGCCTTATGTGGCATAGAAGCAGCATACCGGGCAGGTAAGTCTGATTTTAAGAAGCCCCTTTCGTGTCATTTATATCCCATACGAGTAGGTAAGCTTAGTGATTATGATGCGCTCAACTATCACCGTTGGGAGATTTGCAAGCCGGCTTGCGAGTGCGGTGCTAAATTAAAAGTGAAGGTTTACCAATTTGCGAAAGAACCATTAATCAAAAAATATGGTGAAGCTTGGTATGAACAATTGAAGGAGGTTGATAAATTATTGGAAGAGGAAGAGAGAAAAAGGATAAAAGGCAAAGGATAAAGGATAAAAGTGGGGTTGAATTTTCGCAACACTTTTATCCTTCAACTTTAGTCCTTTATCTAAATTCTGAAAGAATAAAGCGACGAGCTTAAAGCTAAAGGCGGAGAGCAAATAGCCGAAAGCGACTAGCTTAAAGCGAAGCGGTCTAAAGTCTAAAAGCACAGCGGTCTAAAATCTAACAGCATAGCGGTCTAAAGTCTAAAAGCGCAGCGGTCTAGAATCTATTACTCCGCTTCTACCCAATCACCATGATCGGCAATAAGATCTATTAAAGCTTCTACAGCTTCGGCTTCTGGCACATTACGACGAACGACTTCCTTTTCTTTATATAAAGTAATCTTGCCAGGTCCTGTTCCAACATAACCATAATCAGCATCGGCCATCTCACCGGGTCCATTCACGATACAGCCCATGATTCCAATCTTTACTCCCTTCAAATGTGAGGTTACCGCTCTGATCTTGGCGGTAGTTTCCTGAAGATCAAAAAGAGTTCTTCCACAAGAAGGACAAGAAATGTACTCTGTTTTCGAAATCCTTACTCGTGAGGCTTGTAGGATTCCAAAAGAGGTTCCCAATAAAAACTTTGGTGAAGCTAAGTTAGCAGCATCTACCCAAACGCCATCTCCTAGTCCGTCAACCAACAAAGCTCCAAGATCGGTGGCAGCTGCCAATTGCAAGGCCTCTTGGTCCTCAATCTTGTAAGTCCGTTTGATAATCACAGGCTGTTCAAGCCCTAGATTCATTAGTTCAATAAAGGCACGGCGTTGCTCTGCCATGCCGTGAGCATTTTCCGTTTTTAAAATGAGTACTGCTGAAGAATCTTCTTGCAAGGCATTTCTTAAAGCTTCTTTTTGCATCAGCTCTTCCAAACCAAATTCTATAAAATGCAAATCATTAAATGATGCTGCTTTTATGTATTGCTCAACATTCAAAACTGGATAATGTCGAGCTTTAGGGGTTTCAGATTCCCAGATGGCATAATCTTGAACGATACCTAGAGTACCTGGAATTTCAAAATCAATCTGGTTTTCACCAATGTAAATATAATCTGCTGCTTGATCCTGAATGTTCCACTTATCCAAGGGCACAGAGTAAGCATAACCAAAGCCAAAAAAGGAGGAAGCTTTAATTTCATTTTTGTGTGATAAATCGCCTAAAACTACCGGCACATGCTCACCTCCAATATTTTGAACTGCGCGACTTGCTCTTTTCAGGTACTCAAAAGGATTAATCGGATTTTCACTAATAGCAGGAATAGGAGCATGCCCTGCCCTATTTCGGTATCGTTCCACTAATTTTCGAGCCACCGGAATTTCAAATTCAGGCTCTTCCGTTAAGGAAACCCTAACGGTATCCCCTAGACCATCCTCTAGCAAAGTACCAATCCCAACCGCTGATTTGATCCTGCCGTCTTCACCATCTCCCGCCTCGGTTACCCCTAAGTGCAAAGGATAGTTCATCCCCTCTTTTAGCATTTCAGCAACCAATAGACGATAAGCTTGCACCATTACTAGCGTATTACTCGCTTTCATAGAAAGAACGATCTCATGATAATCGTGCTTGCGGCAGATCCTTAAGAACTCCATGGCTGACTCAACCATCCCTTTAGGCGTATCACCATAGCGGCTCATAATTCGGTCAGAGAGTGAACCGTGATTGGTGCCTATGCGCATAGCTGTGCCATTCTCTTTGCACAATTTTACCAAGGGCGTAAACTTCTCCTCAATGCGACTTAGCTCAGCTTGATAACTTTCATCGGTGTAGGTTATCTCTTCAAATTTCTTTTTGTCAGCATAGTTCCCCGGGTTAACCCGCACTTTTTCAACCAATTTTGCTGCAATTTCAGCGGCATTGGGTGTAAAGTGAATATCAGCCACTAGGGGGGTTTTAAAACCTCTAGCACGAATTTGCTCTTTAATTGGCGCTAAGTTCTCAGCCTCTTTCCTGCTCGGTGCGGTAATGCGGACTAATTCAGAGCCCGCTTCAATGATTCGTATGGACTGCTCTACTGTAGCATTCGTGTCCATGGTATCCGTGGTTGTCATGGATTGCAGACGAATGGGCTGATCGCCTCCCATCTTTAACTCCCCGATGGTGACTTCGCGACTTTTAAAGCGTTTGAACTGAGTTAAGCTTGTACAATAAGCTTTCATAATAGATTCTGGTTTGTGGCTTCTAAAGAAAATAAACGAACAACCCAAAAGTAAGTTTCTTCAATATGAATTAATAGGATTAATAAGAGATTTAATGAGCGTTAAAGTATCGCTGGTCGATTTTTTGAAACTTATCATCATATGAAGCGTACCTTCATTATTCAACTTAAAGAATGAACAACCCCAAAGAAAAAATAAACCTGACCCAAAGTGCCAAATGTTTGAGCATTGATCAGTCTGAAAAAGCTGGAAATGCTATTTATGATCTATGCGACTTAGAAGGACGTATCCAGCAAACAGGTAACCTAGATGAGCAAGGCAGAGCTGAAATTGATATATCTGATCTTGATGCTGGACGTTACCAACTTTTCATCATTAGTGAAGGAAGTATCTTTAAATCGATGGTTAATGTTGACTGAAGCAGCTCATAATTGCTTCTCAAACTTCATGATCCACTTTAAACACGCCTCTGGTTTTTCTAAAGGAATCATATGACTGGCATCTTCAATGATTTCATAATTCCCAAATTCTCCAAGTTTAGCTTCATTCTTCAAATCCTCTTGCAGAAATAAAGGATCTGATTCCCCAATTAGATTCAAATAGGGATAAGGAGCAAACTTCAACACAATTTCTCGTTCTTTTCGAATTTTCATTCCTTCTAGAGTAGCAACTATACCTTGCAAGGAACAAGCTCTAGCCCATTGCAGGTATTTTTTCACATGCCAATGCCTGCCCCTTTGCTTTATGGCAAAAAAAGAAGGGACCAATGCCCTCAAAGCTTGATCTTTATTCTTCTTCATTAAATTGATCAAACGATCCCTTGACTCTTTTCTTTCAGATGAATCTCCTTTTGCTGTGCTATTGATCAGGATTAAACCACGCACTTTATCAGGATAAGCTTCAGCAAAAGCAAGCGCAATATAGCCTCCTAAAGAATGCCCCACTAATAAGGCTTTTCTTATCCTCAGGGCATCAAGCACTGCCTTAATGGCTTCTGCCATAAGTTCCATAGTGTGATTATAACCTAAGGGAGCAGAATTGCCATGGCCGGGGAGCTCAATGCAGACCAAACGATAGCGTTTTGCTAAACGGCTTGATTGCTTATCCCATAAAGCCGAAGAACCAAGAAAACCGTGTAATAAAACTATGGTTTTACCTTTCCCCTTCTGCTCAAAATAGAGTGGCTCACCTTTAAAACTGATTTGCTTCTGCATGCTGTTTAAGCATTCATAGCAGCTTCAATTTCCTCTATTTCCAATGGGATGTGTCCCATAAGATCATGATTCCCATCTTCGGCAATCAAAATATCATTTTCTAAACGAATGCCCATATTCTCCTCACGGATGTAGATACCCGGCTCAACTGTAAAAACAGAACCTGCAGGTATAGGCTTGTGCCAAGAACCTACATCGTGAACATCTAAGCCAATGTAGTGGGAAGTCCCGTGCATAAAGTATTTCTTGTAGGCAGGCCAATCAGGGTTTTCTGCATCAACTTCCGCTTGAGTCAGTAAGCCCAATTTTAGCAATTGCTCGGTCATCATCTCCCCTACACGTTTGTGGTAATCGTGCAAGGTAATGCCAGGTCGTAAAATAGCAGTTGCCGATTTCATCACTGTAAGTACTGCCTGATAAACCTCTTTCTGACGTTCGGTAAATTTTCCGCTAACAGGCACTGTACGGGTAAGATCTGAAGCATAATTTGCATATTCAGCGCCGAAGTCCATCAGGATCAGGTCTCCGTCCTTGCAGGGTTGATTATTTTGAACGTAATGCAAGACACAAGCATTAAATCCCGAAGCAAGAATAGGCTCATAGGCAAATCCTCTTGAGCGGTTACGCAAGAATTCGTGCATGATCTCCGCCTGAATCTCAAACTCCATAACTCCAGGTTTAATGAACTTTAAAATGCGCTCAACTGCTTTGCCTGTGATGTTGCAAGCTTGCTGCATCAGTTCAATTTCTTCAGACTCCTTAACCGCTCTCAATTCATGCATAATTGGCGCCGCACGTTCAATTTGGTGCAAGGGGTATTCGGCCTCGAGTTTGGCTCTAAAGCGATCATCTCTAGTTTGAAGCTCTGTATTAGCTCGCAAATGTTCATTATTGTTTAAATACAAATGGTCTGCCTCATAAATGATGCTTTTCAAAACAGAATCAAAGTCCTTCAGCCAATAAACTGTGCTAATGCCAGAAGTTTTTTCCGCAGTCTCCTTGGTTAACTTTTCTCCTTCCCAAATGGCAATTTCCTTGCTTGTTTCCTTTAAGAACAAAACCTCTTTGTACTTTTCTTGTGGTGCATCTGGGAACAACATTAAAATAGACTCCTCCTGATCTACACCGCTTAAGTAAAAAAGGTCATTGTTTTGCCTAAAAGGCATGGTTCCATCAGCATTGGTAGGCATAATATCGTTTGCATTAAAAAGCGCAAGGGATGATGGCTTTAATCGTTGCGCAAACTTTTTTCTGTTTTTGATAAAAAGTGAATTACTGATGGGTAAATATTTCATGTTTTTTTGATTTTGAGCAAAGGTAATAGCTTGCCCTAGCAAAAAAAACCGCATTCAAAATTTATTATAAGAAGGCCGACAAACTATCTTAGGCTTGCGTTGTTATGCTACAGCATAAAAATGATTGATTACACTATTAAGAATCAATCTAAATAATTTTAAAAGTGTTGAAACTTTTGAAACAGAATACATCAAGAATTAACTTTGAACTTTATATTCAGCTAAATTAAAACTACAACTGATGAGTGAATCAAAGGGCTTATTGAAGTCACATATTGTAAAAAAATATTGGATGGCAGCCACGGGTTTGTTTTTATGCCTTTTTCTAGTAGGCCACTTGGCAGGAAACCTACAACTGTTTATGACTTCCTATGAAGGTCAATTGCAGTTTAACGAATATGCAGTTTTCATGACCACTAACCCAGCAGTGAAGATCTTATCTTACCTGACTTACTTTAGTATTCTTTTTCATGCAGTTGATGGTGTAGTGATTACGCTAAACAACAGAAAAGCCCGTCCTGAGCAATATGCTTATTCAAAACCAGGTAAAAACTCTATGTGGTCTTCTAGGAATATGGGCATTTTAGGAACGATCATATTTGTTTACATCGTTGTGCACATGCAAAACTTCTGGTACGAATACAAATTCGGAGAAACACCCTATATGTTATCAGACAATGGCGCACCACTTTTGATGGATGGTTCAGAAGTGAAAGGCGGTGAAATTCAAAATGGAGCGGTTTATTTAAACGGCGATCAAGTTGGTGATGCGATGCGAGATCTTTACACTGTTGTGCAAAGTAGTTTTCAAGAGCCACTTTTGGTAGCTTTTTATGTATTGGGAATGATTGCCATTGCATTTCATTTAGTACACGGTTTTCAAAGTGGATTTCAATCTCTGGGGCTAAGAAACCCAAAATATTCGCCTCTGATCATGAAAGCAGGATATGCTTTTGCGATTATCGTGCCTTTGTTATTCGCCATTATTCCAATTTACATGCTGATAGTGGCGTAATTCAAAACATTATTTGATTATGAGTTTAGATTCAAGAATACCTGAAGGTCCTTTATCAGATAAATGGACTAATCATAAAAACAACATTCGCTTAGTTAACCCTGCGAACAAACGTAATATTGACGTTATAGTAGTGGGTACTGGTTTGGCTGGTGGCTCAGCTTCGGCAACCTTAGCCGAACTTGGCTACAATGTTAAAGCATTTTGTTATCAAGATTCCCCTAGAAGGGCGCACTCTATCGCAGCTCAAGGGGGAATAAACGCAGCCAAGAACTATCAAGGTGATGGTGATTCGGTTTACCGTTTGTTCTATGATACGATCAAAGGTGGCGACTACCGCTCAAGAGAGGCGAATACCTACCGATTAGCAGAAGTTTCAACCAATATTATAGACCAGTGTGTTGCGCAAGGTGTTCCTTTTGCAAGAGACTATGGGGGTCTATTGGATAACCGATCCTTTGGTGGGGTTTTAGTTTCTAGAACTTTTTACGCTAAAGGTCAAACAGGTCAGCAACTCTTACTCGGCGCTTATTCAGCTATGAATCGCCAAATTGCAAAAGGTAAGATCCAAATGTACAACCGACATGAAATGTTGGACGTAGTTAAGGTAGATGGAAAAGCAAGGGGAATAATTGCAAGAAATTTAGTGACAGGAGAGATTGAAAGACATTCTGCTCATGCGGTAGTATTGGCTTCAGGAGGTTATGGAAATGTATTCTTCCTTTCTACTAATGCGATGGGGTCTAACGTAACCGCAGCATGGAAGGCACACCGAAGAGGAGCTTATATGGCTAACCCCTGTTACACGCAAATTCACCCAACTTGTATTCCGGTGCATGGCACGCAGCAGTCCAAATTGACCTTAATGTCAGAATCATTGAGAAATGATGGAAGGATTTGGGTGCCTAAGAAAAAAGAAGATGCTGAAGCAGTTAGAGCAGGGCGTTTGAAGCCAACTGCCATCAAAGAAGAAGACAGAGATTACTACCTAGAACGCAGGTATCCATCATTCGGAAACCTAGTTCCTAGAGATGTGGCTTCTAGAGCAGCTAAAGAACGTTGCGATGCAGGCTATGGAGTAGTAGATAATGATACCAAGGAAGGAGTTTTCCTAGACTTTTCTTCAGCCATTGAGCGTTATGGAAAAGAAGAGGCTCATGTAAAAGGATTAAAAAATCCTACCAAAGAGGATATTCAACGACTTGGAAAAAATGTGATTGAATCCAAGTATGGTAACTTGTTTGAAATGTATCAGCAAATTACCGATGAGAATCCTTACGAAACTCCAATGAAAATTTATCCTGCTGTTCACTACACTATGGGCGGTATTTGGGTTGATTACAACTTGATGACTACAGTGCCGGGTTTATATGCTATTGGAGAAGCTAACTTTTCTGATCATGGTGCCAATAGATTGGGTGCTTCAGCCTTGATGCAAGGTTTAGCAGATGGTTATTTCGTATTGCCTTATACCATTGGTGATTATTTGGCAGACGACATTCGAACTGGAAAAATTCCAACTGACACACCTGAGTTTGAAGAAGCAGAGAGGAATGTCAGGGATCAAATAGACAGGCTAGTTAACAACAATGGTTCTAAAACTGTAGACTACTTCCACAAAAAGCTTGGCTTGATCATGTGGAACAAAGTAGGAATGGCGAGAACCAAAGAAGGATTGAATGAAGCCATTAATGAAATTGCGGCCCTAAGAGAAGAATTCTGGAAAGAAGTAAGAATTCCTGGAACAGCAGAAGAGTTGAACCAAGAACTTGAAAAAGCAGGTAGGGTAGCTGACTTTTTAGAGCTAGGTGAATTGTTTGCAAGGGATGCACTGGAAAGAGAAGAATCTTGCGGAGGTCACTTCCGTGAAGAGTATAAAACTGAAGAAGGTGAGGCCTTAAGAAGAGATGATGAGTTTGCTTATGTATCTTCTTGGGAATTTACAGGGAAACCTTCCGAAGCTATTTTGCATAAAGAAGATCTACAATTTGATAACGTTGAACTAAAAACACGTTCGTACAAATAATAAAGAATATGTCAACAGCAAAAGGAATGAAATTAACCCTAAAAGTTTGGCGTCAAAAAAACGCTGAAAGCAAGGGAAATTTAGAGACTTACGAATTAGAAGATGTATCTCCTGACAGTTCTTTTTTGGAGATGCTCGACATTTTAAATGACGGCTTGATCCAGAAAGGTGAAACACCGGTTGAATTTGATCACGACTGTCGTGAAGGAATTTGTGGTTCTTGTTCGCTTTACATCAATGGTGAGCCTCACGGACCAGGAAGAAGAATCACCACTTGCCAATTACACATGCGTTCGTTCAATGATGGAGATACCATTTACGTTGAACCATGGAGAGCTAAGGCTTTCCCAGTAATTAAAGACTTAGTGGTTGACCGTAGTGCTTTTGACAGGATTCAACATGCGGGTGGCTACATTTCTGTGAATACCTCAGGAAACACCCAAGATGCGAATGCTATACCTGTAGAGAAAGAAAATGCAGATCAAGCTTTTGATGCTGCAACTTGTATTGGTTGTGGTGCATGCGTGGCAGCTTGTAAAAATGCCTCTGCATCTTTGTTTGTTTCAGCAAAAATTTCGCAATATGCATTATTACCTCAAGGACAAGTAGAGGCAAAAGACCGTGTTCAAAACATGGTAAAGCAAGCGCAAGAAGAAGGTTTTGGACCGTGTTCAAACACTGGAGCATGCGAAATAGAGTGCCCCAAAGGAATTTCCTTAGAGAATATTGCTCGCATGAACCGCGAGTATTTAGCAGCCTCATTGGCGAAGTAAATCAATCCAAACAAAGCAATGCCAAGCTTTAACGCTTCATTGCATTCTAAACTGCCCAAGGTTGGTCAAACCATCTTTTCGACCATGTCAGCCCTGGCAGCTAAAGAGAATGCGCTTAATCTTTCACAAGGATTTCCAGATTTTGATGGTCATCAAGACTTAATCGATCTAGTTTATAAAGCCATGTGCTCAGGCAAAAATCAATATGCTCCTATGGCAGGTTTGCCTGCACTAAGAGAAGCAATTGCGGCTAAAACAGAAGCACTTTACACCGGCAAATACGATCCTGACACTGAAGTGACGGTTACAGCAGGTGCGACTCAAGCCATCTTCACCGCAATTGCAGCAACAGTAAATGAAGGTGATGAAGTGATCCTTTTCACACCTGCTTATGATTGTTATGAACCTGCTATCGAGCTAGTTGGAGGGAAACCAGTTTACGTTCAACTAGAAGCTCCTGAGTATAGGATTAATTGGGAAGCGGTTAAGAAAATGATCAACCAGCGCACGAAAATGATCATCATTAACAGTCCGCA
>P_2C_Liq_1_UnCtyDRAFT_1001193_pt1 | contig 10062 bp, 9 predicted proteins | sample Pon2CUnioCityCA_2_FD_10234 | JGI IMG/M metagenome (IMG submission 10234)
ACGGCCAAGGCGCGAGCCTATTTGCAGGGACGTGACCATGCCCTGCCCGAGGACGTGGCGGCGCTGGCCCGCGATGCGTTGGCACATCGCATGGTTCTGCGGTGGCGTGCGCTGGCCGAGGGGCGCAAACCCCGCGCGGTGATCGACGATATCCTTGCGGCGGTAGAGCCGCTGTGACAAGCGCGCTCAAGGCCAGGGGCGTGGCTCTGGGCGCTGACGCTCTGATCGCCTTGCGACAGGTGGCGCTGTCGGCGCGCCGCGATCCCGCTTTGGCCGCCTTGCCCGGCGGCTTTGCCACCCGTCGCAAGGGGCAGGGGCTAGAAGTGGCCGATACGCGCGAATACGTGGTGGGAGATGATTTCCGCCGTCTTGATTTCGGAACCACGGCGCGGACCGGGGTTTTGCATGTCAGGCAATTTCAGGAAGAACGGGACCGCATCACGCTTCTGGTGGCCGATTTCCGGCCTGCGATGCTGTGGGGTATCCGGCGCGCGTTCCGCTCTGTCGTGGCGGCTGAAATCCTGTCCGTCATTGGCTGGAACGTTGTGGAAAGCGGCGGGCGCGTCGGGTTGCTGGCTGTGCTGCCGGATAAGCTTTTGGTGGTACCGGCGCGGGGTCGGGCGCGCGGGATGCTTGACGTGATCGGCGGGCTGGTCGAAGGGCATGACACGGCGCTGCGCCGCGTTCAGGCCGGATGGACCGGCGATCCGCCGCTGGCAGAGGCGCTTTTGCGCGTCGACAGGCTTGTGCCCTCGGGGGCGGAGATGGTCATGGCGTCGGGCTTTGACAGCCTTGGTGGCAATTTCGAGGACCGGATCGAAGATATCGCCCGGCGGCGTGTGCCGCGCCTGATCCATGTGACCGATGCGGTCGGCATGTCCCTGCCCAAGGGGCGCTATCCGATCCGCCTGCCCGACGGGACGCGCCATCACATTCGCAAGCGTCAGAATGCGGGTGGCACGGCGGAAAGCCAGACATGGATTGCCGGACATGCCGCCATGATCGTGGACGCCGGTCAGCCGGTCGAGGTGAGCGCGGCGCGTGTCGCGTCGGCATTTGCGCCAGAGCGGCGGCCATGAGCGATCGCGCGATCAGCAAAGAGGCACTGCTGTCCGGCCTGCGCGATATCCGGCTGCCCGAGCCGGGCCCGATGGACATGCTGGCCAACGTGACCGCGACCATTGCGCTGGCCAGCGGTGCTGCGCTGTTGATCGTGTTCGTCTGGCGCCTGCTGTCCAGCCCGCGATTGCCCGACACACCGCCATCCACACGCGATCTGGACCACCTGCCAGACGCCGAGCGACGTGTTGCGCTTTTGCATATGCTCAAGGCCCGCGCACCAGACCGATACGCGGCGCTGCGATCACGGCTTTACCGTCCCGATGGCGATCTGGATCTTGCCACGCTCGAAGCCGAGGTCGCGCGCCATGTTTGAGCTTGCGCAGCCCTGGGCGCTGCTTTTGCTGCCGCTGCCCCTGGTGCTGCGCCTTGTGTTGCCCGCGCGCCGTCTGGCCGGGGGCGCGCTGGATGTGCCCGAACGGATCGGTGCCATGCTTGGCCGGGATCAGGCCGCGCCCGACACCCGCCCGCGCCGGGCATCCGCCGAAAACCTGCTGGCCTGGGGCATCTGGGGCTTGTTGGTCTTTGCACTCAGCGGTCCGCGCGATCTGGAGCCGGTGCCGGCGCTCAAGGTTACGGGGCGAGATCTGGCCATCGTGCTGGATCTGTCTGGCTCCATGGTGCGCGACGATTTCTATCTCGACGGGCAACAGATCACCCGGTTTGACGCGGTGACCAAGGTGGGCGCGGATTTCGCACGACGCCGCGGCGGGGACCGGGTGGCGCTGATCGTGTTCGGGTCCGAGGCCTATTACGCGGCACCCTTCACCTTTGACGTGGAGGCCATTGCCCGGCGTATCGAGACCGCCGTGATCGGCATTTCGGGGCGCGCCACGAATATCTCTGACGGGCTTGGTCTTGCGCTCAAACGCATGGCGAGTTCTGACGCGGAAAGCCGGGTTGTCATCCTGTTGTCGGATGGTGTGAACAACAAGGGTGCGACCACGCCGCGCGGCGTTGCCGCTCTGGCCGCCGATATGGGCGTGCGCGTCCATACCATCGCGCTTGGTCCCAAGGATCTGAGCACCGCCGAAGAGGGCGAGAACGGCGTGGTGGATGCCGCGACCTTGCAGGCGATTTCGGATATCTCGGGGGGTGAAAGCTTTCGGGTCAAGACCACCGATGATCTGGTCGCCGTGACCGACGCGCTTGACCGGCTCGAATCGACAGATAGCCAGGGGCTGGCCGCAGAGGTGTATCGCGACTATTGGCCGTGGCCTGCCGCGCTGGCCGCGTTGATGGGCCTTGCGCTGGCATGGAGGGAAACGGCATGACCCTGCCCGACCTGATGCTGATGCGGCCCTTATGGCTGTTGGCGCTGCCGGTCCTGGCCGTTGCGGCATGGTGGCTGTGCCGTCGTCAGGGCGGTATCGGCGATTGGACGCGCGTGGCGGACCCCGCGTTGCTGACGGCGATGGCGGCCTTGGGCCGGATCGACCGACAGGCGGGGCGCGCGCCTGTTCTGGCTGCTTTTGCCGTAGCGGCGATCACGGTGCTGGCCCTGTCGGGGCCGGCGGTCGAGCGGCGTGATGCGGTGTCATTCCGCAATCTGGATGGCGTGCTTTTCGTGGTCGATACCTCGGCCAGCGTGACGCAAAGCGCGCGCTGGCCACAGATGCAGACCATGGGGCGGTTCGGGCTGGCGGGGCTGGGCACAAGGCCCGGCGGGCTGATCGTCTTTGCGGGCGACGCTTATGTGGCCACGGACATGACCGGCGATATCGACCAGCTGGGNCAGACATTNTCNCTGATCGACGCNGAAACGGTCCCCGATCCCGGTTCGCGCCCGCAACGTGCGTTGATGCTGGCCGCGCAGCTTCTGGAAGAGGCAAAGGTGATCGCGGGCGATGTGGTGCTGCTAGGGGATGGGGCCGGGCTTGGCCCCGAGACCCTTATCGCCGCCGAGCGGATCGCGGCGCAGGGTGCGCGGCTGTCTTTTGTCGCGCTTGAGGCTCCGACGCCCGCGATGGCCACACATGCCGGCTTGGCCGGTGGGCAGGTCTTTACACTGGATCAGACCGACGCGTTTTCCGACTATCTGGCCGAGGATGCCCGTACCCGGCTGGAGCAACAGGATTTACCGCTTTTGTTCTGGCATGATCTGGGGCGCTATCTTCTGGCCCTTGCGCTGTTGCCGATGCTGTTCTTCTTTCGCAGGGCCGCGCCATGAGAGGGCTGGCGATATGCGCTGCGCTCGCGCTGGCGGTGTCGCTTGCGCTTGGGGGAGCGGCCCCGTTCGCGCGGCTTTCGCTGGCCACGGGCGCGCCGGGCCTTGCCGCGATGCTGTTTGACGATCCCGCATGGCGCGGTGTTGCCGCCTTTCGGTCGGGCGACATGGATCAGGCCGTGCAGGCGTTCGCCGAAGCCGGGCATGGGTTCAACCTTGGCAATGCAGAGGTGATGCGCGAAAATTATGCGGCTGCGCTGGAGGCGTTTGACCTTGCCCGCGCCCGTGGCGACGCCGACGCAGAGGCGAATTTCGATCTGGTTGCCTCCTACTACGCGGGGCTTGGCATTGATCCCGACAGTCTGGGTGTCTTTCCAAAACGCAAGGATGGGCCAACCGCCGAAAGCTCGATCGCCCGCGGCAATGCGCGTGCGGCGGGCACCGGGACAGAGACGACGAATGTCAACACGATGATGGGAATGGCCGAACTGGATAGCCGTGGCCGTCTTGGTGTGCGCCGGGTTTTCGACGACAAGTTCATGGTGGCTGATGACCGCTGGCTGCTGCAATTGTCCGACGTTCCAGGCGATTACATGGCTGCGCGTGTCTTGTTCGAGCATAAACGCCGCGCCAAGGCGGGGCTGTCCCCGCCCGAACCGGAGGATCCGCGATGAGATGGATGATCTGCGCGATCTTGGCCTTGCTACCAGCGTTTGCCATGGCGCAATCGCGCACAGTCTTGCCGGATGAGGTCGCGTTGCGCGTGGAGGTGGAAGACATGGCCGCCACGCCGATGGAGCGCGAGATGATCATCATCCGCATCCAGGGCACCTATCGGCGGCACGTCACCCGCGAGGCGCTGCAACAGCCGGATCTGTCGGGTTTCAACTGGTCGCAACTTGGCCCTGACCGCTGGTGGGAAGAACGGATCGGCGGTCGCATGTACAAGCGGTTCGAGCGCAAGATGGCGCTGTACCCCGACACGGCCGGTTCACTGACGGTGGGGGCCTTTACCCACAACCTGACGCTGACGGATGAAAGCGACAACTGGTTCGAATACCCGGTCAGTTCCGAGCCGGTCACGATCGAGGTGGCACCCGCCCCGCAAGGTGAAGACTGGTGGTTTCCGGTTCGCCGTCTGCGAATTTCCGACAAGTGGTCGAACGCGCCGGATCAGCTGGAGCCGGGTGAGGGCGTGTTGCGCATCGTGCAGATCGAGGCGCTGGGCGTGACGCCCGAGATGATCCCACCCATGCCGGACCTGACATCGCCCTCGGCGATGATCTTTGCGCATCCCGAAAAGCGGCTCGTCGATCTGTCACCCGAAGGGCCCGTCACGCGCGCTTTCTGGCGCTGGACGATCCGGCCAACCAATGACACATCCGCAATCGTGGAGCCCATCAGCTTTGCCTATTTCGACACGACCGAACGCACGCATCGTGAGGCGGTCATCACGGCGCAGCGGGTTGCCTATAACGCGGGGTCGGTACCTGCGGCTGCGGTTGCGATGGACCCCGCCCGTCAGGCCCGGTTGCCGGGCCGCTGGGCGCTGGTGCTGGGCCTGTGCGTTTTCGTGGGCGGTGTCGTCTACGGGATCTCGGGCCGTCGGTTCAGCCGGGCACAGGTGTACGGATGCTTTCCCATCCTTGACCGGCTGCGTTTGCGAATGTGGCGCGCGGCGCGGTCCGGCGATGCACGGGCGCAAAGACGCGCGATAGCGGCGCTGTTGCAAAGGGATGGTGCCGATCCTGTCTTGTTGGAAAGGCTGCAACAGGTGGATCGCGTGATTTTCGCACCCAAGGCACCTCTGTGGCGGGCCGATACCAACGGTTGAATTGTCAGGTGGGTGTTTTACGGGCACCCTCTGACCACGTGCGAAGATAACGAGAATTGTGCGAGAGGGAGGAACAATGGGACTATTCGACAAGCTTTTCGGCGGCGGTGATGCCGCGCCGTCAGTACCGAAATACACGCATGTGAAAATCCATCCGCAGGTTGACAACGGCATCCCGCCCACGTCGCCGGACTTTGGTGGCGGTAAGCTGAGCTGCAAATGCGGCAATGATCCCGTGGTCGTCGAGGTCTCTGCACAGACCGCGCATAATCATGTGTGCGGCTGTACGAAATGCTGGAAACCCGATGGCGCGGTGTTTAGCCAGATCGCCGTCGTGTCGCGCGATAATGTTGCGGTCAAGCAAAACGGCGAAAAGCTTGAAATCGTGGACCCCGAGGCGGCGATCCAACGCTATGCCTGCAAGGAATGCGGCACGCATATGTATGGCCGGATCGAGAACACCAATCATCCGTTTCACGGGTTGGATTTCGTGCATACGGAATTGTCCCCGGACAAGGGATGGGCCGCGCCCGAATTTGCGGCGTTCGTGTCGTCCATCATCGAAAGTGGTGTCGAGCCGTCCAGAATGGACGAGATCCGTGGCCGGCTGAAGGAAATCAAGCTGGAACCCTATGACGCGTTGTCGCCGCCCTTGATGGACGCGATCGCCACGCATGTCGCCAAGCAAAGCGGTGCCGTGAAGTAACCGGGTCTCCCAGCGACAGCACCGGGATAGTGCCTTTGGGCAACCCGGTGCTGTTTGCGTTGCCCGCTTGCAAATGGCTGACAATCCGGTACCTTCAGGTTCTTGGGAGGATTTGCCATGGATCAAAGAGCCAATGCGGCGACGCATGGGGATGTTTCATCCGTATTGATTGTTGATGACCACCCGCTTTATCGAGACGCGCTCGCCTCGGCCATTCAGCTTGTATTTCCCAACGCCGAGATCGCGCAGACCGAGACCCTGAGCGAGGCGATGGGCGCAATCGAGAACGGTGTACGGCCTGATCTTGTCATGTTCGATCTGAAGTTGCCCGATGTGTGTGGCATTTCCGGGTTTCTGAGCCTGCGGGATCAACTGCCGACAACGCCCATTCTGGTGATCTCCGCGCTGGCGTCGGTTGAGCTTGTTCAGACCCTGATGCGCGAAGGCGCGGTTGGCTTTTTGCCAAAGGAAACATCCGCGCAGCATCTCAAAGAGGTTCTGTCGCAGGTCGGCGCAGGACAAACCTATGTACCGGCGGCCTATCGAAGCGCGGGCCGGTCGTCAGACATCTCGGCGCAGAATGAACCGATGCACCCCAGGCTGGCCGCGTTGACCCCACAGCAGCGCAAGATCATGAAGCTGATCTGCGCCGGCAAGGCCAACAAGCAGATCGCTTATGAGCTGTCCTTGGCAGAGGCCACGGTCAAGGCGCATATCACTGCCCTGTTGCGACGGCTGGGTGTGCGAAACCGGACACAGGCCGCGGTTCTGGTCGAAAGCGAAGGGCCTGCGCAGCTGGCGGATTCCGGAGATCCCGAAGCGCAAGCCTTTCTCAGCCGGTAAGCCGGGATGCGCGATCACACCACCGGCCCGGACTATGTGCGAGTGTCTCAATCCAATGCGACAGATGCGGTCGAGGCCGTCAACGAGGCGGTTGCCCCCCTGTCTCTGGCCGAGATCTGTTTCGTCGTCGCCTTTCTGCCACAGGCAATGGACAGGGACGCGGTGGCCCGGCATCTGGATCGTGCGCTTGGCGGTATTCCGGTTTTCGGGTGCACAAGCGCTGGTCAGATCACACCCGGAGGGTACGAATCCGACGCGCTTTTGCTTTTGGCCTTTCCCAAGGCGCATTTTCGCTGCGCGTCATCCCTGATCGAACCGCTACAGCCGATCTCGACTTCGGCCATCGCCGCGCAGGTGGCAAAGCAACAGGCGCAGTTTCAGCATACAGCTGGCTGGAACCGGTTCGCATTGGTCTTTGCCGACGGGCTGTCCAAGCAAGAGGATCTTCTGACCTCGACCCTTGAGACGGTTCTGTCCGACACGCCTGTTTTCGGCGGCTCCGCAGGTGACGGGCTGGAATTCCGGGAAACGGTCGTCTTGCAGCATGGGCGGTTTCACAGCAACGCCGCGCTGTTGTTGATGATCGAGACGAACCTGCAATTCGAAGGGTTCAGCTTTGATCATTTTCTGCCAAGCGATACGCAACTGGTCATCACCGCGGCGGATCCTGAGGCAAGAAAGGTCTTTGAAATCAATGGCGCGCCAGCCGCCGATGAATATGCCCGGCTTGTCGGTTGCACGGTAGATGACCTGTCACCAGAGGTGTTCGCGGAGCATCCGATCCTTGTGCGGCACAAGAACACCTATTTTGTGCGCGCGATCAGCGACGCGTCGGATGATGGATCGCTGTCTTTCATGGCGGCGATCGACGAGGGTGTGATCCTGACGCTTGGCCGGGGTATCGAGATCATCGAGACGCTGAAATCTGGTCTGGCACGCCGGGATGCGGCCGGGCAACCGCCGGATTTCGTGCTGGGCTTCGATTGTGTGCTGCGCAAGCTGGAAATCGAACAAAAGCAGCTGCATGACACGGTGTCGGATGCCTTTCGCGAGGCGCGAGTGCTGGGGTTCAATACCTATGGCGAACAGCATTGTGGCGTGCATATGAATCAGACATTCGTCGGGGTGGCGTTTTTCGCGCCCAAGAGCGGGAGGTTCGAGTGAACCTTGTCGATCCAAACGCCCCGCTGGAAACGCAACTAGAGCGGCAATCACGGATCATCGCGGCGCTAATGCGCCGTGCCGACCGGCAGAACGAGGTATCGCTTTCCGCCTATAGCGCCTTTCAATCTGCCATCGAGTTGCAGGCACAGGTTGCCGCCAAGACCCGCGATCTGGAACGCGCCGCAAGCGAACTGGAAAGTATCCGGGGCGACCGCGAACGTACGCGGCGCAATCTGCACGATGCGCTTTCGGCCATGGAAGAGGGCTTTGCACTGTTCACCGAGGGGCGGTTGGATATCTGCAACGAGCTTTTCCGCAACCTGCTGCCGGATATCGCGGTCCAGATCGTATCGGGTATCACGCTTGATGTCTATTTCGACCTCATGACGCAAAGCCAACACCTGTTGTCGACGGACCGCAAGATCCATCATTCCGCCTCTCGTCTGGAACAGCGCAAAGGTACGGCCACGGCGCTGTCCACTGTCATCGGGCTGTCGGGCGATATCTGGTATCAGCTTAGTCTGCAAAGAACCTCTTCGGATAATGTCGTTCTGCTTCTGACCGAAATCACGTCGATCGTGCGGCATAATCGGTCCGAAAAGGAAACGCTGATCGACCAGCAGGCGGTTTATCTTCAGGCTGTATTTGAAAACATGACCTCGGGTGTGTGCACCTTTAGCGCCGAAGGCCGGATCATGATGCAGAACGGGCAGTTTCGGACGCTGCTTGGCGTGCCGTTTACGGTTCTGCAAAAGGGCACGCCGCTGACGCGGGTTCTGGATTATATCAAGGCCAACATGATCATTACCGACACCGCCTTTTTGCGGGCGGATATCTGGCGCGATCAGCTAAAGCGCAAGGGATCGTTGCACCGCCGTGTGCGCCATGGCGACGGGCGGGTGTTGGATGTCGAGGCCAACGCGCTGCCCGATGGTGGTTTTCTGGTGGAACTCAAGGATGCCACGCTTGAAAGCCGCACGACCGAGATGCTGGAAAATCGCGTGCTGGAACGCACGGCGGAACTGACCCGCGCCAATGAACGGCTGACCGAACAATTCGAGGAAAAAGAGCGCATCGAAGAGGAATTGCGCCTTGCCAAGGAGCGCGCCGAGGCGGCGGTATCGTCCAAGACGCGGTTTCTGGCGGCGGCCAGCCACGATCTTTTGCAGCCGATCAATGCGTCCAAGCTGTTGATCTCGACCTTGCAGGAGGCGGCCCACGATACCGAGCTTTCACCGATGGTCGACCGGCTTTACCGGGCGTTCAATTCGACAGAACAGCTTTTGCACGCGCTGTTGGATATCTCGCGGCTCGAAAGCGCGGACCCCGACGAGGTGACCCCGACCGAGGTCAATCTTGGCGCGCTGATGGCAAGCGTTTATGCCGATCAACTGCCGCTCGCGGAAAAGAAGAATGTTCGTTTCAGGGTGGTGCCCTGTGATTGCTTCGTCTGGTCGGATCAGGTTTTCCTGCTCCGCTCGATCCAGAATCTGGTGGTCAACGCGATCCAGTATACCGATCCGGGTGGCTGTGTTCTGTTCGGTTGCCGACGGCGCGGTAACAAGGCTGTATTACAGGTCTGGGATACAGGGATCGGCATCCAGTTGACAGATCAGCAACGCATCTTCGAGGAATTCGCCCGCGCCGACAACGTGCCGCTTGGCACGGGCATGGGGCTTGGCCTGTCGGTGGTGGATCGGGCCTGTCGTCATCTGGGGCACGCACTTCAGGTATGTTCAACGCCGGGGCGCGGGTCTGTTTTCAGTATCGAGATGGATGTGATTGCACCCCCAACCGCCAAACAGGACGGGACCGTGCTGTTGCGCTGTGATCCTGAAAGCGTGTTCGACCATCTGGTGCTGGTGGTGGAAAACGACGAGGATGTGCTGTTTGCCACGACCCGCCGTCTGGAACTTTGGGGCGCCAGCGTGCTGGCCGCGCAATCCATTGGCGAGGCGCTTGGGTTTCTGCGGGATATCGGAATACCGCCCGATATCGTTCTGGCCGATTACCAGTTGAACGACGGGGAAACCGGCCTGAAGGCGGTGGCGGCAATTCGGGATTGCTGTCAGCATCACGTGCCCGCCATCCTGATCACCGCTGACCGCTCCGAGGCGCTGCGCCGGATCGCGGCTGAAAGCGATGTCTCGGTCATGAGCAAGCCGGTAAAGCTGTCGCGGCTGCGCCCGTTGATCGAATGGAAGATACGCGAAAACATGGCAGGCGAAA
>P_2C_Liq_1_UnCtyDRAFT_1001194_pt1 | contig 10058 bp, 8 predicted proteins | sample Pon2CUnioCityCA_2_FD_10234 | JGI IMG/M metagenome (IMG submission 10234)
TTATTATAAGGAAAAATATAAACAGACTGAAAGCCAACGCTAAAAGCCATACACATTTGCAATTCGCTTCAGCCACCACACAAGCCAAAAATTGCAAAAGAGTATGTCTTTGCCAACACTCACATTTGAAATAAAAAAGAAACATCGGAAAACAAAGCTGAATGAAAAAAGCACTACTTACAACAAAAACTGAGTTAAAAAACAAAAGCACTTAATATTAAACTCTTCTTTATTATTTCTACAGATTGCAAAATCTTAAAATGCTAATAGCAATATTATTAGCATAATTAATTTTATAAGTTAAAAAGTATTTTTTGTACTTTTATAGTAATTGCTAACCTTAACTTTAAAAATTATGAAAAAGATTTTATTATTTGCCCTTGCCTTATTTTTTAACACTATTCTATTTTCCCAAGGCTGTTCAAACCTTATTACTAAAGTTCAAGAGTTAGATTATGGTACAACTTATACAAGTTATAACAGTGATGCCATTTCTAAAGTAACTTTCTATGAAATTACAGTTGATTATAGCACCAAGTATTTTGCAGTTGTATGTTTTAAAAAAGAATATTCTTATACTTGTAGCGAATACATTTATCAAGTAGGTTCTAACACTAAGTTTAATTACAGTATAAATTATATAACCAGTGCTGGTAAAGCTTTCTGGAAATATATACAACCTTACAATAAAAACCTGGACTGTGGGCCTAACTTTGATTAAATTTAGTTTTTATTCTATTATATATGAACCTACCATTTAACGAAAGCATCACTGTTTCTGAGCTAGTTTCAATATGTGGAAGCAAATGTTCATTTTGTGAAAATTCATTGGTTTTTCTATGTTAAAACTAGATAAATTAAATACTGAATTTAATAAAGCCATTGAGTTGATTAAATACACTAATGGGCTAATTTTTTTGACTGGCAAGGCTGGTACAGGTAAAACAACCTTTCTAAAATATTTGTTGCAAAAAAAATATAAAGAAACCGTTGTTTTAGCACCAACAGGTGTGGCAGCCATAAATGCTGGAGGTGTAACTATTAATTCTTTTTTTCAAATTCCTTTTGGTCCTTTTTTACCCAATGATAGCAGGTTAAATCCGAAAGAAATTAATAAAAATTTTAAATACAATACTTCAAAAAAAGAATTGATATTAAAATTAGAACTTTTAATAATAGATGAAGTGTCTATGGTTAGAAGTGACACATTAGATGTAATAGATAACTTATTAAGATATTTTAGAAAAGATAAGCACTCGCCTTTTGGAGGAGTTCAAGTTCTTTTAATTGGCGACGTTTTTCAATTGCCACCCATAGTTGAAAGTTCTCAATGGGAAATTTTATCTGATTACTATAAATCACCGTTTTTCTTTGATTCAGAAGTTTTTGGAAAAAGCAAACCAATTCATCTTGAATTTAAAAAAATATATAGGCAAAAAGATGAAGAATTTATTTCACTTTTAAATAAAGTTAGAATGAATGAATTAAGTAGCTCTGATTTAAAAAAGTTAAATTCAAGAGTAAAAGAAATTCGTTCTAAAGAACAGTATATCACCTTAGCTACGCATAGAAAAACTGTAGATAAAATTAATACCTCTAGATTAAAACTAAATAATAATGAGTTAATTCAATTTGAAGCAACTGTAGAAGGAGATTTTAAAGAGAGTAGTTACCCAGCTAAGAAGATTTTGAGTTTAAAAAAGGGAGCTCAGGTAATGTTTATAAAAAATGATACTAACTCCTCAAAAACTTATTTCAACGGTAAACTAGGAGTTGTATATAAAATTAGCGAAAGTCAAATTATTGTAAAAGATAACGATGGGAAGTTAATTACAGTTAAACCGGCTATCTGGAACAATATAAAATATACTTACAATAAGAAAGAAAAGAAAATTGAAGAAGAGCAGATTGGATTATTTGTTCAATTCCCTTTAAGACTGGCTTGGGCAATTACAGTTCATAAAAGTCAAGGTTTAACATTTGAGAATTTAAAGGCTGATTTAAAAGATGCTTTTTCTCCTGGTCAAATTTATGTAGCTCTTAGTAGGTGTACCTCATTAAAAGGACTTTTTTTAGAAAATGAAATACCCACAAAAGCTATTAAATCTCAATTTAATGTTATAAGTTTTGCTAAAGAAGTATCATCAGACAGAGTAATCTCTCAGACAATAACACAAGGTAAAAGTGACTTTTTTTTTAAAGAATCAAAAAAACAAAAGGAAATTGGAGACCTAAATGAAGCGATAAAGTTTATTAACAAAAGTATTAGTTTTTGCAGCACTGCTGAAACTTTAAGTTTTAAAGCAGTCATCCAGAAACAGTTATTGCCAAAAGAAAATCTACCAATAAGCGAAACAAATAGTTCCAGATCACTACGATTCTCAGATAAGAAATTAAAAATGGATAAATTAAAAAAGATTATAGAAGCAAATTATAATTTATTACAAAATTATATTGAAATGGATATGGATAAGGAATCCATTCAAGAAACTTTGGAAAGTCAAAAAAAATCGACATTTAAATTACTTAATAATTTTACTAACGAAGGAAATGTTTCAGATAGCCCTTCACTTCTTACTCAAGAATGGTGGGAATCTTTACCTCAAGAATGGAAACGGTTATTTCTATTAAATATTGAAGTTATTGATTTTTATAAATATGCATTATTTAATAGTAATAGACCTGAAATATATTTAGAAGGAATTTACAAAGATTATCATCATAAAAAATTTAAAATGCCCGATAATGTAAATGTTGAAAAGGTCCTTTATGATTTAAATAATTTAGACACTTTACTTGTAGGCGGTATTGAGAGTGATTTAAGACCGTTAGCTTATTTAAAAAATTTAATACACCTTGAAATAGATTGCAATAAAGATGTTGAAAGGGATGGATTCACAAGATATAATTATGATTTTTATGTTTTAAAAAATCTTAAAAAATTAAAGTTTTTGAAACTTTTTAATTTAGATTATGAAGCTGATTTAAGTGTTTTGGTAAAATTAAAAAAGTTAATTTATTTATGTAAAGATGGTGATTGTTCAATCCCATTCATAAAGAAATTAAGAGTTTTGAAATGCAGTGGATATGAACCAGAACTTCAAAGCGAAGATTTTGAATTAAAAAAGCTGATGGTATTAGATATACATCATAACAACATTGGTTTATCAAATGGTATTGGTGGTAGTCCATTTACATCATTTAATTTTTTGAAAAACTTTCCTAATTTGCTAGATTTAAAAATAAGGTGGGTAATTCCCGAAAAACACAGGGGTTTTGAAATCATAACAAAAATGCCAAACTTGAAAACTCTAAGCTGCAAAACTAAAAATGTATTTGTTAGTGATATAGTAAAAGGAGAATCCAATTCTATGTCTTTTGAAGATTTGGTTAAAAAATTAAAAGAAAGGAATGTCAAAGTAATTATTGATGAATAATAAAATAAAATTTATTTTCTTCTAGCTAAATTTTATTAGATTTGGATAGATAAAGCTATGAACCTCCCTTTCGATAAAAATATAACCGTTTCCAAACTTGTTTCTATTTTTAGAAGTACAAGTGCTACCTATAAATTTTATTGGTTTTGGGCTATTTTAGAAGCTATAGAATCAGGTAAAAAAACAATTACAAAAAGAGAACTATTTGCAAGAATGATTTCTTTGTCTTGGTACACCGTAAACTATTTTAAAGTTTCTTTTGGTAAACAAGATGTGATACAAAGTGCTGTAGAACAAATTAAAGATTTAGAAAACTTGAGCATTGATTCTTCTCAGGAACATATACTTTCAACTTTATTGAACACTAGAAATAAAGAAACACTATCACTTTTAAATCATTTTGATAAGAATGTACCACATAAATTTTTAAGCCCTTGGTTAGGCTCAGGAAGTAAGTCTGAAATTTATGAAAAATCAGATAATGAATTTGGTAAGGTGCCTTATAGATTAGAAAAAGATTGTTTAGAATTGTCTGATGTATGGTTTGCTTACTTTAAAACTCATATAGCACTCTTAAAAACGTTTTGTTATTGGAATCTAACGCTGTTTTTGCAATCAAGAAATCCAAATGTTCCAGATATTCCAAACAAAATTAACAGACCAATACAAAGAGGAAGTTTAAGCACGCATAAAACAAGGTTTTGGGATTTAGTAATTAATGAAATTGGAGCAGTTAATTGTATTTATACAAATAAACCTCTAGAAATAGGAGGATACGCAGTAGAACACTTTATTCCTTATCAATTTGTTGCTCATGATTTAATGTGGAATTTAATTCCTGCGGATAGTAGTTTTAATTCTAAAAAAAGTGATAAGCTTCCTAAACTTGATGATTATTTTGATTCCTTTTATGAAACACAAAAAATGGGTTTTGATATAGTAAAGGCACTAAGACCAAAAAATAAGTTTTTAGAGCATTATTTACCTTTATTTCCAAATCAAGTATTTGAAAAGAATAAATTTGAAGATCACATCAAACCTATGTTAAGCATAGCTCATAATAATGGATTTCAATATTTAGAATTATGATTGACTTTAGCGAAATACCTGAAGAAAGAAAAATTTATACAAGTGAATATTTTTTTATCATTAAAGATGGATATCCTGTTTCTCCAGGTCATCTTTTGATAATTTCAAATCAAATCAAAAAAGATTTTTTCAATTTATCCAGAGAAGAAAAAAATGAGCTTCCTGTAATTATAGATAAGGCAAAAGAGCTTATAGAACAAGGATATACTCCAGATGGTTACAATATTGGAATGAATTGCGGTGAATCTGCAGGACAAACTGTGTTTCATTTTCATTGCCATATTATTCCTAGATATAAAGGAGATATGCAAAACCCAAGAGGTGGTGTAAGAGGTGTAATTCCAGAGAAAATGAAGTATTAATATTTTTACATTGAATCTCTTTAATTTTGATAATTTTTGAAAGGAAAGTCTTATTGAATGACAGCAGATTTACTTTGAATTAGTTTTAAAATAATTATGATTTTCTAATTATTCTTAATAAATTTATTAGATGAAAGATGATTTGGAGCACATATTAAAGTTGTGTAAATTATATCAAGGAAAATTAGAAGAATTTGCACCGAATTATCCAACAGGCTCTTGCTATATTTCAGCCTATTTTTTTGCTAATTACCTTAAAGACAGGTATAATGCGAGGTTAGTTTTTGGTAGCCTTGCCATTGTTGGTAAATCAAATAAATATGCCGTTTATGGAGCAATTAAAAATGTCAAAAATATTAATATTGGTGATTATCATGCTTGGTGTGAACTAGTAATTGATGGAAAAGAATATATAGTAGACCCTAGCCTTAAATACAATATCAAATTTTTAAAAGTTAATTATAAATTTAAAGTTTCTCCAAAAGTACCAGATATTGTTATTAGTGATCAAAAGTCTACTTTTAATTTTAAGTATATTGAAAATAGTAATTTCAGAAAATTTGCAGATCCTTTTATAAAACAAATACCCGAAACTCTTTTACAGCTCTTAACTTTAGAATTAGACACCTTAGCTTTTGGAAAAAATTAGACTTTAGAAAAAAAATTAAAGAGTTTCTTTTAAGAGTAAAATAAGATAGCAGTGAAATCTAATATCTAAGAGTTGTTATGTAAATAAATTATTTCTTTTTCATCTCTACCATCAAAAAATGCCAAGATATCTTTTTTTGAGACTGTCAAATTGTGAATTACATGTTCTTCACTATAAAGCATTGAGTTTCTTTCTTTAAATTTTTCTGAAACCTTTTTGTCTAAGGTCCAACTTAATCTAAATTTCCCACTTTCAAACTCCTTTAAACTCATTGCTCTATAGATTAATACTTGATCAGGAAGTGTTTCAAAAATCTCTTTTTCTTCTTGTTCCATCAAATTTTCCTTTCCCTTTCTATTATTTTTAAAAAGAGCTTTTAGAATTTCATATGGAACAGGGTTGTAGTCTTGATATTGGTAAATTTGGCTCAGGTGTCTCCAATATTCATCATCACTTAATTGATTATTATACTCAATAAAATATTTAATTTTATCACCTGTAGAACTAAACGATAGAATAAAAAATAAGTCTAATTTACCTGATATATGTATTTTTTTAAAATGAATATTAAAACTACTTAATTTAATCATTTTGATATAATCCTCTAAATCGTCATCCAAAATCATTTCTTCAAAATCAGCAATCAAAGAGTCTGTATATTCATAAAATGGAATGGTCTTTGTTTTTTTAGCTGTTTTCCATTCTTCTTTTAATTTTTGAAATTCTAAAATTTGCCCTTCAAATGTGATATCTATATTTTCCATAATTTAAAGTTATTAATAGGTAGATTAAAGATAAAAAATATTCACTAAAGACGAATGTAATTTCCTAGATTATTAAAATCAATAAAACAATAACTTGAAACATAAATTATCAATCGCTGTAACATAAAAAATTTATCCTGAGACCCAACAGTTAATGCTATATTTATATTAAGACCTCAAATCTCTAAACGCTTCTAAAAGTAACAAAATAGGTTAAATAAGACGGCCTCCTGTTTGTAACTTATAAAATGAGTTTTGCGTTTTAACTTTAAAAATTAGAGCCAATAAAGTCTTGTAAGCATTATAAATTTGGTATAATTGGCTATAACTAAAAAATATTCTGGAATACAATTTAGCTTCTATGGATTCCAAAATTCTAAACCAAGTTTAACATCTAGGCTTGTAGCTTTCTTTATCTCTTCTTCAATAATTCTTGAAACATAGTTTTCGCTTCCCTGAATTGTAACTACACTATCATGAATTGTGAAAATTGGTAACTCTGGTTTTTCTACTGAAATACGCTTTGTAACACGCTCAATTATTATGTTGCTCTCAATACGCTGTAAGAGGTGAGCAAGTGCCCTATGGTTCTTCTTTTTAATCAATGCAAATAGCTTATAGACATCTGGAAAGACTTCTCTAAAATCACGTTTTTTCTGTGCTTCAGGTTGTCCAATAAACCTGTTGTTTGAGAAAAAAACAATAAAAATAATTTCTTTTAACTTACCTTTGTCATAAGGTAATTCTGCATAAATTTTAGCATGTAACAACTTGTAAAAATCTCCTGAATTAACCATTTCAATATATTCCATATACAACTCATAATCAGTAGATTCTAAGGTTTTTCCTAACATAATGATTATGGAAGAAAAACTAGAGAAAGAAGAATATAATATAATTAAAGAAGGAATTTTATAAATATTAATAATTTCGCTTTTTTCTTTATAAAAAGCAGGGTTGAACAATAACGTACTAAAAAAAGGCTGTGAATTTTTAATATCAATGTTGACAAGCCTTTTACCATCATAGGTGATATAGTTTCTTAGCTCTTTTTTGATATTTGTCAGATTAGAATGAAATCTACCTACATTATCATCAACACTGTAATAGAAATTTTTGTTTTCAAATTTTTCAATAGCATAAATAGCTTTAATTCTTTTGGCGTATCTACTAGGTTTACCTTTTACTGTTCCCTTAATTCCACCTTTTTGCACAGGAAACAGCTCATTCAGCCTTAATTTAGCACTTCTGCTATCAATTTTAAGCTTATCATTAAACCACCTAGTTAGATATGGATATTTCTTTTCTGTCCTCTTGTTCTTAGCAATTCTCTCTTTATTCTCCTTAACTCTGTTCCTACGAGCAACTGAAGAATTAATAGGGATGAGATTAATAGTTATTGTATCGTAATTTTTTCCACTAATTAAGTAGCCTTTGCTCTTTAATCCAGGTATGTATTCCATATCTGTGCGAATAAAACGATGTTCAAGCATATGATTAAGATACTGATTGTAGTTTTTAATTCTACTTTGTAGCTTAACAGAGCTAGTGTTTACAAATCCTAGATTTTGATCCAAATCTCCTTGCTCCATCCCTTTTGCTAAATATTCTATAATAAAATAGAAATGATCAATTTTGTACTTAAAATCGGGTGGATATTTCTCTAAAAAGCCTTCCAAATCAATATAACTGGGTATTTCCCAATAAGAAACATTATGAATCATAGATAAGCTATTTAGTTACAGCAAAACTAATTATAACAAAATAAATAATAAACTTTTTAGCTATTAGGATGGAATTTAATTTAAAAAATTACATTTTTATGCAAAGCATCTACTTTAGCTGTATCAAATGCTTCTAAATAGATGTTTGTGATTTTATTGCCATATTCATGCCCTAGAGCTTCTGCTATTAGCTCATTTGGATAGCCTAGTTGTTTAGCACGATTAGCAAAAGTATACCTGCTAGAATAGGTGCTAATAGTAGTGGTAGCATATATTTCCATAGATAACATATTAAGATATTTGTTTGTCGTTTTAATCCACTGTTTAATAATCTTTTTAGCTTTTAAACTGTCCTCAATAATATCATTAGGTAGAATTGGTAACAAATAATCACTATCTATTTGATGCAAATTATTTATGATGGTTTTTGCATTGCTAAATAGTTTAACGCTATAGAGCTTATGTGTTTTTCTTCGCTCATATTCTATTCTACCATTAATAATATTAGAATGCTTCAAATAGGCCATATCGGTGAATGAGATACCTCTAAGAAAGAAGCTTAGCATGAAGTAATTTAAGGCTCTCCATGATTGCGAATTTTCTACTAAAGGTAAGTTAATTAGATTCTTAATATCTCCTTTAGAAATAGCCCTATTTGCTGTTCTCTGGAACTTAATACTAATATCATAGAATGGATAAAGTGATCTATCAACGAGCTTGTGTTTTATAGCTTTATTATAAATGGCTCTGATTGATCGTAAGTAGTTAGAAATACTATTGGTTTTAAGTCCTTCTAACTTCAACTGGTGAATAAATGCTGTTAATAGCTTGTAGTCAATTTTATTAAACGCTATTTCGTCATTACTAAATGCAGTAAGTCTATTTACAGCTGTTTGATAAACAAGAGCGTTGCCTGTTCTACCTTCTTGCATCATCTGTTCTATTAATTCTTGTGCAAAACATTTAAACGATTTTGAGCTATTTGATGCATTTCCTTTAATGATATTTCTAAGCTGTTCAATACTAAAATCATCGTCCATAGTTAGAATAGCCTTCTCAATTTTGAAGTAACCTTTCAATAATTTTAAGTTAAGTAGTTTAGAATTAGGGTGCTGCTTAATAATTTGAAAATGCTCATAATCCCAATATTGTTCTAAGATTGCTATTCCTGAGTTAATAGTGTAAACTCTATTTAAATGTGTAATTCTGTAAATAATGTTGTAAGTGCCATCAGATTTAATTCTTCTGGTGTCTAATGTTGTTTTTATATTCGCCATAATTGGAAATATTATGGTCAAGTTGTGCAAAATATGTGCAAAAAAAGCGTAGAAAAGTAACCTTTTTATCTGGTTCTCTGGTAAAAATGAAACCGTTATAAATAAAAATAACCCGCTGAAAAACAGCAGGTTATAAGTGGTCCCACATGGACTCGAACCATGGACCACCTGATTATGAGTCAGGTGCTCTAACCAACTGAGCTATAGGACCTATAATTTTGGTTTGCAAATGTACTATTAATTTTAAATTATTTGCAAATATTTTAAAGAATAATTACACTGTTCTTTTCATTAACCATAAACCAAAATCTTTTAAATTTTGCTTATTCGCGTCACTAATATTCATTTTTGAAAGCGTATCAAATGCTTTTTGTGTATAAATTTCTATTTCCTTTGTTACTAAAACAGGTATGTTATTCATTTTAAACAATCGAGTTACCTCACCTACTTTAAAACTATTATCTTCTAATTTCTTTCTAAATAAGTACTTCAATTTATCTGAAACATCAGTAGTACTAACTTCTAACGCTTTTAAATATAGAAACGTTTTTTTATTTTCCATAATATCTCCTCCAACCTGTTTTCCAAAAGTTTTTGGGTCTCCAAAAGTATCTAAATAATCATCTTGTAATTGAAAAGCCAAACCTAAATTTAAGCCAAAGTCATAAATTAAGTTCGCATTTTCTTCACTAGTTTCTGCAACAATTGCGCCCATTTTTAAAGCCGCTGCTACTAAAACCGATGTTTTTAAACGAA
>P_2C_Liq_1_UnCtyDRAFT_1001195_pt1 | contig 10058 bp, 9 predicted proteins | sample Pon2CUnioCityCA_2_FD_10234 | JGI IMG/M metagenome (IMG submission 10234)
TGTTGCAAATCCTTGCCGATAACATCGCCATCCTGGTTGATCCCACAAGTCTTTCAGTGGAGACAACCAAAGAGTTGAGCAAGGTCCTCAACCAAAGCGAATGGATCCTGCACAGCGCCACCCAAGACCTCCCCTGCCTAAACGAACTTGGGTTGTATCCAGCAAAAATCTTTGACACTGAAGTGGCAGCGAAGCTGTTGGGGTTTGAGAAAATCGGCCTAGCGGCACTTGTTCAAAGATATGTGGACATAGAGCTAAAAAAAGAGCACTCTGCCTCCGACTGGTCACAAAGACCGCTCACCGAAGAAATGCTTGAATACGCCGCGCAAGATGTTTACTACCTCCACGAGATAAGGGAGAAACTGATTGAAGAACTAGCGGCAGCCAATAAAACAGATTATGCCGCTCAAGAATTTGAATTCCTGCTCAGTTTCAAGCCAAAGCCCCCGAGCGCAAACCCATGGCGCAAAACATCTGGCCTTCACTCACTCACCAAACCAATACAACTGGCCCGGTTGCGCGATATGTGGACAGTAAGGGACACCTACGCTCAAGCCCATGACATAGCGCCAGGAAGAATTGTCAGTGACCGTTCGCTATCTCACGCTGCAGTCTCTGAATACACATCACTTGTCCAAATGAAAAAGGATAAGCAATTCCATGGCAGGTTGATCGGGAAGCTGTACAACAAGCTCTACACTGCCTATAGCGAGGCTGCTAACTCAGAGCATCCTCCACTCAGAGAGGCGTCTGAGCTGGCCATTCCTCACCATAAGAATTGGCAAAAGTTGAAGCCGAGCGCGGACAAGCGCTATAAGAAACTAAAAGTATTGCTTGCTGAATTAGCTGAAGAGGTGCAAATTCCAGTGGAGGTAATAATCTCACCCAGCGTTGTGAGGGAAGCCATTTGGAATGAAGTCGCTCCAGACCGGCTAGCCGATTTCTTTCAAGAAAAAGGTGTCAGGCCCTGGCAATCAGGACTCGTACTCCCTTTGTTCGGAACTTTGGACTGAATCTGATTCCAAAGGTCTGGCCTTCGGAACTTTTGCCCCAAGAACCTGTGCCGTTATGTCTCGTGCAATAGCTTTGGGAGTTAGGCCAACTCTTTCCATAATTTCGTCGCGACTTGCATGTTCCAGGAATTCATCAGGCAAACCGATTTCTTGCAATCCAGTGTCGATGCCAGCTGCGCGCATTTGCTGACGGATGCGTGTTCCGATTCCTCCAACTCGAATTCCATCCTCAATGCTGACTACCAGTCTGTGCTGTCGACTGAACTCCACAATGCTCTGTTTGACAGGAATTACCCATCTTGGATCAATTACGGTTGAGCCTATCCCCTGGGCCGACAGCAGTGAATGAACTTCCATTGCCACTGTTGCCATGGTGCCGGTTGCAACAATCAAAACGTCCATAGCGGCCGATCTGGCCAAGATATCTACACCGTCTTCAGTTCTTTCAAGGCTTGGGATACTTTCAATTGCAGAACCCTTAGGAAAGCGAATCACAGTGGGGCCATTCGACACCTCCACAGCCTCTCTAAGTTGCTCTCTCAGCGACTGAGCATCTCTCGGAGCAGCAATAGCAATGTTTGGCACAACCTGTAAAAGGGCCAAGTCCCACATTCCATGGTGGCTTGCGCCGTCAGGGCCAGTGACACCACTGCGATCAAGAACAAATGTCACTCCTGCTTTGTGCAGGGCTACGTCCATCATCAGCTGATCAAAGGCACGGTTTACAAAAGTGGAATAGATGGCCACCACCGGGTGTAAACCGCCGTAGGCCATTCCCGCTGCACTAGTGGTGGCGTGCTGCTCTGCAATCCCAACATCAAAAACTCGATCAGGATACTTTTTATGAAACTTATCCAGACCCACCGGAATCATCATTGCAGCGGTAATTCCAACAACATCCTCACGCTCAGATGCAATTTCAGTGATTTCATCCCGAAATACCGATGTCCAGCTCACGCCATTGCTTTTTTTGACGGGCAATCCGGTCTCAGGATTAATTTGCCCAACTGCATGGAACTGATCCGCCTCGTCGGAAATAGCAGGGTCGTAACCCTTGCCCTTTTGAGTTATGGCGTGAACTATCACTGGAGCGTTGTAGTGCTTGGCCTGTGACAAAGCGGTTTCCATCGCGGAAATATCATGACCATCGATTGGGCCGATGTATTTGATGTCTAGGTTTGGGAAGAGACCTTTGGGTGCAAAAGTGTTAATCCAGCCCTTGCCCGCACCTTCCGCGGCCGAGAAAACTAACTTTCCAAATAGTCCAAATCGGAAAAAAGTTCTTCTGGACGCTCTGTGAAGTTTTTTATACCAGGTCTCAGTGCGAATGCTGTTGAGGTGTTTGGCAAAACCGCCGATGGTGGGTGCATAACTCCTGCCATTGTCATTGACCACAATAACTAGCGANCGATCATTGTCATCGCTGATGTTATTCAAAGCTTCCCAGGCCATTCCGCCGGTGAGNGCACCGTCGCCAATAACCGCGACAACGTGCTTATCNGTTTCACCTTTTGCAGCCTGCGCTCGAGAAATACCATCAGCCCAGCTGATTGCCGTGGANGCGTGAGAGTTTTCAACAATGTCGTGAACGCTCTCTTCTCGCTGCGGGTATCCCGCTATNCCATCCCGNTCACGAAGGTTATGTAGGTCCCAGCGACCGGTGAGCATTTTGTGAACGTAGCTTTGGTGGCCAGTGTCAAAAACAATGCTGTCGCTAGGCGAATCAAAAACGCGATGAATGGCGATCGTTGTCTCAACAACACCTAGGTTCGGTCCAAGGTGACCACCTGAGGCGCTAACCACCTCAATTAGCTTTGCCCGGATTTCATCCGCAAGGGACTTGATCTGCTGCTCGGTGAGCTTTTTCAGATCCTCTGGGGACTTGATATTTTGCAACAACATGAGAATTCAAACAAACCTAAGCAGTTTGCTATTTCCTAGGCCACCAGACTTCTCAGCACGTATTGCAAGATGCCTCCATTGCGGAAGTAATCAGCTTCACCCGGGGTGTCGATTCTTACCTTGGCATCAAATTCAATGACTGGCTTTTCGCCAGAATGAGATGTTGGACTAACTCTCACCCTCACCGTTTCAGGTGTAACTCCATCATTGAGCTTGTCGATGCCGATAAAGTCGAAACTTTCGGTACCGTCCAATCCCAGGCTTGCGGCTGTCTCACCAGCTGGGAACTGCAACGGCAACACACCCATTCCAATCAGGTTAGATCTGTGGATTCGCTCGAAACTCTCGGCAATTACTACTTTTACGCCGAGCAAACTGGTTCCCTTGGCTGCCCAGTCTCTGGACGACCCGGAACCATATTCTTTTCCAGCCAAAATCACCAACGGAACATCGTTTGATTTGTAGTTCTCGCTGGCGTCAAAGATGAAACTTTGCTCCCCTGCATCTGTCGTGAAATCTCTGGTGTAACCGCCCTCGACATCATTCAGAAGTTGATTACGCAGACGTATGTTGGCAAAGGTGCCCCGAATCATGACCTCATGGTTTCCTCTTCGTGAGCCGTAGCTATTGAAATCAACCCGAGTGACGCCCTTATCTGAAAGATACTGACCAGCTGGACTATCGAGCTTGATTGTTCCAGCGGGAGAAATGTGGTCTGTGGTCACTGAATCTCCAAGCTTGGCAAGCACTCTCGCATTTGATACATCTGTTACAGGTTTGGGCTGCATGCCCATTCCTTCAAAATAGGGAGGCTTTTTCACGTATGTTGAGTTGTCATCCCAGGTGAAAGTGTCACCCTCTGGGGTGGGTAGCGACTTCCAGCGCTCATCGCCCTCAAACACAGATGCGTATTCATGGGTGAACATATCGCTACTTATGGAGCTATCTATGGTCTTTTGAACCTCATCTGGCGTAGGCCAAATGTCACGAAGGTAGATATCGTTTCCATCAGCATCTTCACCGAGTGAGTCACTTTCGAAATCAAAATCCATGGTTCCGGCCAAAGCGTAAGCGATAACTAGCGGTGGTGACGCCAGGTAGTTCATCTTCACATCTGGGTTGATTCGACCCTCGAAGTTCCTGTTCCCGCTCAAAACACTTGTGACCGCCAAGTCATTTTCGTGAATAGCCTCACTGATCGCTGGGTCCAATGGTCCTGAGTTTCCGATGCAGGTAGTGCAACCATAGCCAACCAGTTGGAAACCCAGCTGGTCTAAGTAATTGGTCAAACCGGACTTGTCGTAGTAGTCAGTAACCACCTTGCTGCCCGGAGCCAGAGAAGTCTTCACCCATGGCTTTGCCTTCAATCCCATCTCAACTGCCTTCTTGGCCAAAAGCCCAGCCGCCATCATTACCGATGGGTTTGAGGTATTGGTGCAAGAGGTGATGCTCGCAATCGAAACATAGCCATTATCAACAGCAAACTCCTTGCCCTTCACCTGGGCAGGGTTTGATTCAGTCTTGGAGTAGTTGGCGAGGTCCTTTTCGAAACTTGATTTTGCATTGTCCAAAGAGATTCTGTCCTGAGGCCTCTTAGGGCCAGCAATGGANGGAACTACCGTGGAAAGATCTAATTCCAAATATTCGCTGTACTCGGCCTCGGTTGAAGCGTCATGCCACAAACCCTGAGTTTTGCTGTATTGCTCAACAAGGTCAATCTGGTCCTGGTCGCGCCCGGTCAACCGCAGATAGTCAAGAGTCACATCGTCGATGGGGAAGATGGCGACAGTTGAACCAAACTCCGGTGACATGTTTCCAATAGTTGCTCGGTTGGCAAGGGGAACTGATGCGACACCCTCGCCATAGAACTCCACGAATTTGCCGACAACACCGTGGTTACGAAGCATTTCGGTGATGGTCAACACAACGTCAGTTGCAGTAGCACCAATCGGAATCTCTCCCGTGAGCTTAAAACCGACAACCCTTGGAATCAGCATTGAAACTGGTTGGCCAAGCATAGCGGCCTCAGCCTCGATGCCCCCTACTCCCCAACCTAAGACCCCAAGACCGTTAACCATGGTCGTGTGAGAGTCTGTTCCTACACAGCTGTCGGGATAGGCGGTGAGTTCGCCGTTGACCTCACGAGCCATAACTGTTCGAGCCAAATATTCAATGTTTACCTGGTGCACGATACCTGTTCCAGGGGGGACCACCTTGAAATCTTGGAAGGCACCCTGGCCCCATCTCAAGAACTGATAACGCTCACCGTTTCGCTGATACTCGAATTCTACGTTTCGCTCAGCAGCATCTGCCGTGCCTGCAACATCGATCACTACGGAGTGGTCAATGACCATCTCAGCGGGAGCCAATGGGTTAATTTGTTGAGGGTCTCCGCCAAGTTCAGCAACCGCCTCTCGCATGGTTGCCAAATCAACCACACAGGGCACACCGGTAAAGTCCTGCATGATCACGCGAGCAGGCGTGAACTGAATCTCATTGCTTGGCTCAGCTTTGGCATCCCAGTTTGCCAAGGTGTTGATGTGATCTTTGGTTATGTTCTTACCGTCTTCGGTACGAAGAAGATTTTCCAACAAGATGTTAAGGCTGTATGGCAACTTCTTTGTGCTCGCCTTNTTGATGTTATAAAAGCTGTATTCCTTGCCAGCTACCGAAAGTTTTTGCTTGGCNTCGAAACTGTTAGCCATGTCACTCCTTATGTGTTTCCCTACTTATAAATCTATCGCTTTTGTAAAAACACCGCTTTGAGTATCAGCCAACTGGCTACCAACAACAATGCGTAAAGCGGTGCACCCATTACCAGCCTTGCCGTGGCAAGCGCCTCGATGGCTCCGGCGAAATATAGCGGCAATTGGACTAGGAGTCTTAGGCTGAAAAACACCACCCACATCGTTGTTACCAGGTAAAACCTGTAGCTAATCGATGGAACTTTTTTCCACTCCTTATTGCCAGTAAGTAAGGCAACCGCAACACCAATCAGAGGTTGCCTAATCAAGATGCTTATCAAGAGAACAGATCCATAAGCCGCGTTTGTATAAAACCCCAGCAAAAAGTAGTCCTCGGTCTGTCCACCCTCTCTTAGAGCAAGAAACGCCGCGATTGCAACACCTAGGCCTCCAACCAAGACCTGGCTTAGCATTCCCTTTGTTATCAATCGAATCACAAGGAAAACTATTGAACTACTTGCGGCAGCCACCACTGCCGGCAGACCTTGTTGAGTGAAACTGAAAACTGAGATAAATAAAATTGTTGGCAATACAGCCTCAACAATTCCAAGCCGACCTCCCATAGAGGACAAAAGTGAAGCGGGAGAAAAACTGACCTGGTCTCCATCGCTATTCAGCCCGAGCCGACTGGCGACCTGTTTTCTGACGCTGTCGTCACTCACTCTTATCGACCTGCGACTCTGGAAGCTTCAGTGGCAATAGTTCATTTGGAGGAAGTGGAACATTACCCCTGTCAACGACGGTTGACCTAAAGGCCTCNATTGCCTGCTGGTAATGCTCGCTATCGTTGGCGGCTTTTCCAAAAATAACCCCGCGAAGCATCCANCTGGGTCCATCTATGCCCAAAAAGATACTGCTCCTGAATCCTTTTTTGCCCTCCGATTCAACTGGGATTTGAGCTCTGACCTCTTCACCCAACATTCCTTTTACCACCTCGGCCGTACCGCCCTGTTTTTTGATTGAATTCTGAATCGGCTCCAGTGCCTCTTGCCAAATTCCGGAGGTCTTAGGCGCCGCAAATGCCTGCAACTGCAAGGTGGTCTCGCCAAAAAGAATTGTGATTGCTACGACCTTTTTCGTCTTCTCTTCTAATTCGACACGCAGCTTTGCCTCCTTGTTTGGGGAGACTCGAATCGACCCAAAGTCAATATAGGGCCGCAACTGACCAACTTCAGAAATATCAAATGGCCCCTTCTCGGACCTCTCCACTTCACTCATCAGTTCCTTCCGGATGAACCAAATCCACCCTCGCCACGCTCAGTCTCTGGCAATGAGGAAACCTCAACAAATTCAGCTTTTTCATATTTCTGAATTACCAGTTGAGCAATTCTCTCACCGCGTTCAAACACAAACTCATCATTTGAGGTATTCAGCAAAACAACCTTCAATTCGCCCCGATAACCACTATCGATGGTGCCAGGGGTATTCAACACCGTGATGCCTTGCTTCACGGCCAAACCACTCCTTGGGTGAACCAATCCAACGAAGCCATCAGGGAGTGCTATTTTCACTCCTGTTGGCACCAATAGTCTTTCTCCAGGGCCTATCCTGCCGGCCTCGCTCGCACGCAGATCAGCACCTGCGTCACCCGCCTTGGCATAACCGGGAACTAATTCACTATCGCCAACAATCAATACCTGCACAGAATTTTCCACGGTTAGAGCGTAATCTATAACTGATGACCATTTATTCAGAGAAACTCAATCCACCAATTGGATTGACCCTTTCCACGCTTTTACTAATCCCAGGATTCACACTCATGCTGGGGCCGTTTGATTGGTATTTAGCTTTTTTTATCGGTCTAGCAGTGACTCTGGCGGTGAATGCATTGCTTTATGGGATGTCACCCAGCATTTCAGTTAGTGATAAAGAGTTGGTGCTAGGAAGAGCGGTAATCCCCTTGTCGGTTTTGACAAACCCAGTGCCCCTATCTGGTGAAGATGCCTTCAGGGCCAGAGGCCCAGAGCTAGGACCCGATACTTTTTTTCAAATTCGAGGCGGAATCGACTCGGTGGTCAGGCTGGACAACATAGACCCAGAAGATCCATACAAGAAACTACTCATTAGTACCCGCGACCCAGAAGGTTTGTCTAAAGCACTAGCTGGAGCAGTCAAGGCAAATTGAGCCCTGACGACTCTTCTTTCCCAGCTGTGTGGCTGGTTTCAGCAAGAAGCACTCCATGCATGTGAACTCGTTTTCCTGCTTCGGCATGACCACCACATCTAGCTCTTCATTGACAACATCCGGAGCGCTGTATGGTTCTAATTCGCTATCATCGCCATCACTAATGCCGCTGGGCTTATCGGGCATGCGTTCTTTTAGAACCTCGATACTCTCAGTATCGTCTTCGCCTTTTCTCTGCGCATCGTAGTCAGTTGCCACGAAACACCTCTTCCATCTGTTTCAGGGCGAAACTATGCCTGATTAAGCTCCCTAAATCAAGCTCGCCACGGTAAATTCACAGGACAAGTTCAGGGAATATCAAAAATCACAGTCTGAAATCAGCTGGTTTTTGCAATTAGATGACAAAGTAGCAGCAGGAGGCCACATGAAAGACATAAAGTTTTCACGCAGGGAAGGTGACTTTCTAATTCTCGAAGACGAGAATGGTGCCACCGTTCGTTTGGAAATTAACACCCAACTCCGACAAGCCATGAGAAACCAGGACACTCAAGCATCAAACTTCTCACCTGGGGAAGTCCAATCTCTGATTAGATCCGGAAAAACGCTGGAAGAGGTCTCAGCGCAACTTGGAGTGGATTCGGAACAAGTAGAGCCCTTTGCGGCTCCGGTAATTGCAGAACTTGATTACGTGAAGGCATCAGCACTAGCTGTTTACGTTGTTGCTCAAGACTTCGATGAAACAATCGAGCTTTCAAAACTGATTACCCATCGTCTGGGAGATGTTGAATACCGTGTCTCGAAGCAAGATGACCAGTGGACGCTAACCGCGACTTCAAACGATAGCGAGGCTATTTTTAGTTTTGACCCGCGAAATAACTGGTTGAAACCAATCAATGACGGCGCCCGAGAAATATTTGATGAGCAACCCGCTCCTGTTTCGCTGAGTGTAATTGAAACAACCGAGACTGAGCCAGAAGAGCAAACCTCGGATGCAAGCAGTGTTGCTACTGACCTACTGGAGGAACTTCAGCGGAGAAGGGCCCAAAAAGAATCCGAACCTTTTGTGCCTAAGCCCGAATCAAGTTCGAAGCGCCCCTCATTGCCAAGTTGGGACGAAATAGTCTTCGGTGCAGGGGATGGCAAGAAAGACGAGGAAGAGGACTAGATTCCAATTCTCATCAGGGGCACTTCCAGCTCCCTTGAATCAAATGTTCCGTGGTGGCCAACCATTTTGTAGGCGCGCTCGGTGTTGAAATCCTTGTGCAGCAGGACATGATTCCCTCGAGCAATTAGAACAAGTTCTGGAAGCCGGTAGCGGAATTCTGACTTTATTTCCCCTCCAAACCAACCCAATTGCTCTATCTGCTCTGTGGAGTAAACATCAACCGGCTCGTCAGTGAGCCTCTGGGTTACCTCTTCCAGAGATAGTTCGGTGTGGAGATAGTTGCACCGGGTGTCGCCGGTAATGGCGTCAATATCTTCAGCGTCTATGTACTTGTCCAAATGAATTTGGAATTCTTCACTGGTGTTCACCATCCCATGATCGCTTATTAGCACCAGCCCTAGGTCACTAGTGTCAGTTTTTCTAATCTCAGAGTCAACCTGCTCCAGATAGCTAAGCCACAAATCACTTCCCCAGCCCTCTTTGTGTCCAGTTTTATCCAACTCTGGGATATACAGATAAACGAGTTGATTAGATCTCCTAGTTATCTCGCGAGCTTTCAAAAACCTATCTTCAATCGTTTCCGCGGCAACGAAGTTTGAACCACCCATGGTTAGCTTTGAAAATCCGGAGTTTTCATACTCCTGCATTGAAACTGTGGAAATCTCCACTCCAGTTTTGGTCTCAGGTATATTCACCACTGAAGAAAACTCTTCTAGGTCATATTTGTCTAAGTCGCTCAATAGGTTGCTTACCCCCTGATGATGTCTCACGCGATAGCCCAAAAATCCATGATCGCAAGGCATGAGACCAGTTGCAAAACTTTTGATGTTATTGCTTGTGGTTGCAGGAAACGCCGACAATATTGGCTTTGAGTTTTTCCACATAACTGGTGCATGACCTGCGACTTGTTCCAGCTGTCGATAACCTAAGCCATCAACAAGCACGATGATTACTGAGGAAACTTTTGAAAAACCAAGCTGATTTGCCTCGCCTTTGATTGCTGCAATTGCAGAATTCAACACGTGCCGAGTCCTCCCCAATGATTTAGGGGCTTTAGGTAGAGTTTTCTGCATCCTAACTATCTTGCCACAAGGGATTGATGACTAACT
>P_2C_Liq_1_UnCtyDRAFT_1001197_pt1 | contig 10034 bp, 18 predicted proteins | sample Pon2CUnioCityCA_2_FD_10234 | JGI IMG/M metagenome (IMG submission 10234)
TGTTCAGCACCTGGCACTTGTGGCATTTCTACTGTGGTTACAATCTCGTCACCTTCTTTGGTAACTGTAGTTTCGAACGCACCCAACTTGGCGTGATAGTCCTGCCACGCTTGGTTCTGTGCAAACTCCAACACTTTTGTGCGTAGTTCGTAACCGTTTTTGTTTGTTTTTACTGTTGGCATTGCTGCCTTCATCATGTCGGCAAACTGTTCAAATTGTTTTGTCATATCGTTCATAGTCGTTCTCCTGTGTGTGTCTATGTGTTACTAATGTAACAGAGTATTTAGTCGGTGTCAATTATTAATTATTTTCTTTTGAGCTCGTCGTAGCGAGTCATCAATGATACTGCTTCGTTGTGGTAACCTAGGCGTTGCAGCTCTACGGCTGCACGAGAGTAACCTACGAGTTCAAAATGTCGTAGAATGGTGTTCCAGACACTGTTCGACGAAGAAGCGATATAGTTAAAAGCAATAGCAGTCATTACACCCATCCCTCGAGATTGTTGTTGGTTTTAGTATTTGCAAACCTTTTAAAATCGGCGTCTTCTCTAGCAATAGAATAGATGTCGCCACGTGCAATACCAATGTCGTTTAATTCACGATCTGATAATTTTGACAGTTCTTTAACTGTAGTTTGAATCTCAGAGTTACGGTCGTATGAGCTTTTTAACTCTCTAAAAAAGCTCATTACTCCTTCAATGTTTAGCCATGATGTGGCTACCAGTACGTATTGTGTCATTTTGTTTCCTATATATGTATATGTGCAAAATGCTGTGTTGCAGCATTGTCCTATATATTTACGCTAATATCCGACTAAAATCAACTGTTAATGCTACATACCCGATATGCAGTTTTTGCAACTGTGCAAATCTGCGCAGTCAGAACAATAGGGCAACTTTAACATTGCCCTATTGATTGCTAGTCTATATATCCGCATGCCATTAGTACCATCAACGCAAATATTGCAACAACAGAACCAAAAGCGATGTATTCGCCGATCATTTTGTTTACACTATGTTGCGGTAATCTATTGAACGTTCGTATGCCATGCAGTCCATAACATATGCTTGGTCACCTTGACGAAACTCTGTTTTCACATAAGTTTCCATCGATTTAAGTTTGTCTGATCGTGTGGGTGAGACCGCAGTCATCATTACACGACCAATTGCTTTTGCTATATTGATCATTGTTTTCTCCATTGTAATGATGCTTTATAAGGCGAGCGCCCGTTGTGTTACCAACGACTCAGGTCGAGAACTAGTCTTGCCGTGTTATTTATATAGTAAGTATGATAAAATAACTTTTTTACAGAGGTTATTTTTGTTTAAAAATTAAAGTATTTTTATTAATTCTGCTAGCATATGCTGCTAGTACTCTTAGCCCAGGATACTTGTGCTTTGGACGAGTTCTGGTCATATCGTTGCGTATTAACCAAAACACTCGCTGATTGTCTGGGATATCTTCAGGCTGGGTAATAACCAAATCAGCAGTTACACTCAGTTGATTGCCTTCTAGTTTGTAATGCTCGTCGTCGAAGGTTTGTTTTACAACACCACCTTGACCTAGCAAGTCGCTGCCAAACACAACTTTAAGTGTTTCCTCAGGAGTAGCACGGACTGCTACTTCTGGTTTGATCTTTACAAACGGTGTGCCGTCTTTTTTAGTTTTGTCTAGTTGTGTGAGTTCTACTTGGCCACTAGCTACTAGCTGTTCGATTGCATTGTCGGCTTTGTCTCCCCACAGTGTGTCGGCACTTTCCCAATATTCTGCGCTGCTTTTTTTGAGGCTGATAGGAACAACCTTGCCGTTTGCAACAAGATTTACATCACTTTTCTTCCTATCTTTGACATCTGCGCCAGCACTGATCGCTTGTGTAACACCAGCGGCTGTAATACTTTTACCATTGTCTCCTACAAATGTTACATCCAATGGACCAACTTCTTCAACGAATCTATTAATAGCATCTACTAATTGTTTTTCGTTTGAAAGCCCGGCACTCTTGTTGCCTGTGCCTCCAGCAGGTTTCACCAATATGCCACCGCCGTTGTAGCGGATACCGCCAAGGCTGCTGTTTCCGTAGTTACGATCAAACTCGGCACCGTCTAGTCGTTGCAACAACAATTGCATAGTAGCTTTGCGTTCTTTTGCTGGCACATATACAGTGACACGGTTGGCACTATCTTTTCTATAATCGTCTAGATTGAGATTTTGCAGTGCAGGAATGATTTCGTCAGCAGGTGCTTCGAATATAAATTCGTATGTCTCGGTAATTAGGTCAGCAAATCGCATAATAATCTTTCTTTTGGTTAAAGTTATTTATGCAGCTTTTACTGTAACATTGCTTGTGTTATATTGCTCAAGCAATTGCTGGCTAGCGAGATTTTTGCACTTAGCTTCTACCATAATATCTGCCCACTGCCAATGCGACAGTGCCCACTCATTTACTGCACTGTTCCAGCAATAGTCACTGTGTGCTCTTAGTTTGCCTTTCTTGAACCCTTGAGATTCAAGTGCTGCAAAGTCTGGACGGTGGGTGTCTGGGTAGTCAGCAAGAAGATCCTCTCGACTAACACTATAATGCATAGCAGGCCTAACACCGCGCCAGCTGTCAACGATGCGCTTGATTCTATCATCGTTGGGTTCAATATATTCTCCTCGTGTGTTGCACCAATGGTGGTGAATGTCTAGCACCAGAGCGAGATCGTCTGCAAGCTCAAGACTGTGTTCGAGTCCCCACTTGTTTTCGTCGTTTTCGATTGTAATAGTGTTTCTTGCTTCCGGTGAGAGACGTTTAAGCGTGTTGCGGATACCGGCTGGACCTTTGCGGCCCGAGATGTGTACGTTGCACTTGAAGTCCTGGAAACGTTTGCCGTAACCCATCCACCGTACGAGACTGGCGTGATATTCAAATTCTTCTATGCTCCGTTCTACAATTTCTTCACTGTCACTGGCAAGAACACAGAACTGCCCCGGGTGCATGGATAACCGAACATCAAGTGCTCTTGCTGTTTCTCCAACTTGTGCGTAGTGTTTTTCGCAGTAAGCAACCACGTCAGAACGCTGCCAAAAATAACTCCACTCGTGCTGGGTATAACAAGGAAGTTGATTACTACCAAGTCTAACCATTCTAAGTTCAGGCGGAAGGCTTCCAACATATTCTACTAACCTTTTTGCTGCTGCTGCATTGTGAACCATAATATCCCAAAGGCGTTCTTCTGCAACATCTTTGTTTTGTCTATTTAACCAAGCTACTGTTGTACTACGTTCTGTAAGTGGTCGCTGTAATTCTTCTAATAGCTTTTTCTTTTGAGTTTGGTCCGGGTGCATATATTTGCAAGCAAATCCAATACGTTTAATAGCTTGGTTAGTCAATGTAATCGTCCAGTGCTTGTATAATGACAATATATTCTCTATACTATTACTTTACACTAAAATAGGTATACTGTCAACCTAATTGGATTCTAGCCAATCCCAAAGATTTGCATAATTGTCTATGCTAAAATTGTCTATGTCTTGCCAGTCGTCTGGTACTTGCCAGTCTGGCGTTTGTATACTAACAAATGTAGTATCGGGAAATTTAACAAATGTTTGCTGTAGTTGATAAATCCAGCACCTTGGGTCCACTGGTTTAGTACTATAATGCTCTCGATTNGCATATACATTATTATTAGTACCTTTGTTCCANAGATCAAATCCCAGCAACACAACTATGTCTGCACCGTCTGATGCAGCTTTCCATGCTGCATGAGTTCCACTGCCCCAATGCCGCTCGCTATCCCAGCGAACTTTAGGAGTATACAGCGTCTCGGGCAACGGATATACTGGCGTACTATGCGACAATGTGTTGCACCATTTTTGTCTACTCCACAGTGTACATCCAATGGTGTGCTGACTTATTAGATCAAACAGCATACCTCTGTCAACAGCAATTCCGTGATCACAAGGAACTTCTACGATAGCATAATTGCATGCATACACTGTTCCGTGTGATTTTAGTCTTTCCAGCGGCTGTTTTCGTCGACTAACTCCGTTGCCTATCACAAAGCTCAGCTGCATATTAATTCAACGGAATCCAAGATTCACCGCCAGTGCAGCGCCATGCCCAAGGTTGTCCTGCTCTTGCAACTTCATTAATAACCAAATCTCCAGGGGAGCCTCTGTAACTTGGCTCAGTATTGCCGCTGGTAATAGTAATGTTGCCTACCTTAACACTATTGGATTCGATACCGGATTTGCGTATATTCAGTACTGCATCACCACCAACTCCTAATACAATCTCACTATCCCGTGTTGAACCAATGTACATAGTACGATTTTTGTATTTGCGAATACTGACTTCGCTTTCCTCGTCCCATGCAGTAAACACTCCTGCAGGCTCGTCGGTGTTGATCCCAATTCGACCGTTGCTAATATACATAGTTTCCGCTAGTTCGGTGGTTCCCGAAACACTAAGATCTGTAAGTCGTCCTAGTTTTCTTAGATTACTTGAAACTATGCTATTTCCTAATGTATTGGTATCAAGCAACACATTACCGTTGCTTGTTAACGGCTCTGCACCTAATTCCCATTTACGCTCAACTTCTCGCTGCGATATTCTACTATCAATGAGTCCTTTGATTTCGTCAGCAAAGTCGCCGTTGCGTATAGTAATTCCGTCGTTCACAACCAGCTTGCTTACGTTGAGATTTTTTATGTTAGCACTGTCTACTACTGTTAAATGATTGGTCACAGCTTCGTTTTCAATCACAACTTGTCCGTCTAGTACTGTCAGATTAACTTCATCGGCATGATCTTCAATGCCGCTGCTGGAAAAATTACGCACTGTACCATCAACGATATTGTTTGCTGATAAATTATAGCCCGACCAGTCTATGCGTTGATGACTGATCATTCCTTGCTTTAATTTGCCGTCTGTGGCACGGCTTTGTACATATTCATCAATGCGCTCTAATACTATGCTGCCAATGTCTATGTTGTGCAATATGTCGTTAATTTTGTTTGTTAATATTTTGAATAGTTCTTTGTTGATATCTATTGTGTCTGTCATATATTAAAATCTTGCCCAGGTTATATGTTCCATGTTGCGTTTCCACGGACTCTTCCAAAAATTTTCTTTAAGTACACCAAACTGCTTGGATCCAGCATCTTTATAATACTTTGCCAATTGCTTAAAGTACAAAGTTCTTCTATTACCCAATTCGTATGCTACCGCTGCATCGTCATTTTCGATAACAAAATTAGTTTGATGCCAACTTTGAGTATCTGCTACACTAGGACGATTTATTTCAACAACAACATAATGAGTATTGTTTATATTTACATAACTACTATCACCGAGGTTGCGTTTGTGAATCGGATTGTTTCTATAATCACGAATGCTGGCTAAAATTACGCCACCTGGTGCTAATAATTTAGCTGCATCTTGAATAATACTTTTTTGGTGATGTTCGCTTTCTGCATATGTAAAATATTCGTCAAGTGCTAATACTGTATCATATTTTTTAACAGGCTCAACGTCAACTGAAATTCCGCTAGATTCTAACGAAATACTAGCTGCACTAGTAATTCCAAGATTGATTACATGCTTTGGAATATGATTTAATTCTAAAAAAATCTGCGATAATTGCTTTTGTGCTTTACTTACTGCAAATTTACTTATTGAATCATCTTGCCATACGTCGTTGACGAAATTTTCAAAACCCATTTATTTTTACCTTGTTGATTAATATAACATTAATTTAACATTACTTATCAACTTTATACAGAATGCTTGTTGTTAGCCAAACAATAGTATGTATACTCTTCGGGTGTATAAATCAATTGCCAACTACGACCTTTGCGAGGTGGTTGTCCTTGCTCATCGAAGTATATATGCAGTTCAATGTATCGACTTAACCAGATTCGCTGTTTGCTAAAACTACTGCGCACAGGAAACCAAGCAAAGCGTTCTACAGCATGTTCTATTTTGTCAAAATATGAGCTGATGTGTTTCATTACACTGCCATTGGTGCTTTAATACTATCCATTGGAGTGTAGTCGATCAGTTTGTAATCTGTTGCTTTGGTAGCAATCAACTCATCTAATGTGTCGAACGCAGGCATCAACAAATGTGGTCCTGCTTGTGGTTCTCGGGCGATTTGTTCATTGACTTGATCGAGGTGATTTTGATAGATATGACAATCTCCGCCAGTCCACACAAAGTCGCCTACTTCTAGTTTGCAAATTTGTGCCAACATGTGAGTCAGTAAACTGTAGCTTGCAATATTGAATGGCACACCAAGAAACATATCGGCACTGCGCTGATATAATTGACAGCTTAGGCGACCGTTGATAACACGGAATTGGGCGAGCGTATGGCAAGGGGGTAGTGCCATCTGAGATAGTTGGTTAGGGTTCCATGCTGAGAGAATGAGTCGTCTTGAATCTGGATTGGTTCGAATTTCATTAATGAGCCATTCGATTTGGTCGACTCCATCATATAGTTCGCAGCCGTCGAAGTTGCGCCATTGGTACCCATAAACTGGTCCAAGCTCTTTGACGTTATCGTTGTTTTCGTATCCAAGGTCAATTTGCCCTTGATTATCGGCGTTAGCAGTCCAGATAGTGTTTTTTCCAGCAAGTTCTTCTCGTGGTTTTCCATGTGTGAGTTCAGCCAGTCTTCGTTCATCCGTGCTTCCTTCAAGAAACCAGATAAGCTCTCCGACGACAGCTTTCCATGCGAGACGCTTAGTTGTGACTGCTGGAAAGCCATCTTGCAGGTTGAATCGCATTTGGTATCCAAAGACTGATTTTGTTCCTACGCCAGTCCTGTCATCTACATCTTCTCCATTTGATAAAATGTATTCTAATGCTTCTAAGTATTGTCTCAATATGCTCTCCATTTGTCTACATAAACATCGCCATCTTGTCCACTGCTCATAAGACTAAACGTGGTTTCAATTAATTCTTTTGGCAAAAATGTATCACAATGGTATGTTCCGGCAATACGGCTTAACCAAATCTCGTCGATGATGTTAAGGCTGTGATTAATCAATTGTGCACCACCAATGATCCAAACATCAGCTGATGTGTTTATTGTAGCAAGTCTTGATTTATAAATGTCAGAGCGCACAACTTCTACATCTGCTTGTTCACGCATGGTGTTGCTTACAACAACATTGTGCCTATTAGGCAAAGGCTTAAACGGCAAACTCTCCCAGGTGTTGCGACCCATAACAATAGTGCTATTAAGTGTATTTTCTTTAAACCAGGCTAAGTCTGCAGGATTGTGCGGCCACGGTAAGTTATTGTCTTTGCCAATTCCCCAATCGTCGTCGCATGCTAGTATTGCTCTAATCACCTTTGCCAGGCTCCTCTGAAAAGTATTGCATCTTGCCTTCTACACCGTGCCATTCTTTGGCATCTGCAGGCGTATCTTCTGGTCGCATTTGAGTAATCACCGGCCACAAGTCTGAGTACTTCTGATTAAAGTCAATCCACTCTGCTGCACCGGGTGCAGTGTCAGGAAGAATAGCATCAGCAGGACACTCTGGCTCACATACTCCGCAGTCAATACATTCTGTAGGATTAATAACCAACATGTTTTCGCCTTCGTAAAAACAATCTACCGGGCACACTGCAACACAGTCCATGTGTTTGCACCGAATACATTGATCGTTTACAATGTAAGTCAAATTTTATACTCCATTAATTTTAAATTATGTTAACACAAATATCGTTGTGTTTCAATAAAGAAGGTCCTGTTGGACCTTCTATTTAGTGTATTTTAAATGATACATTGTTTCGTCACCGGAGCTCAAATAAAAATTATACCGAACTGCAAACGTCATTGTTTCATACTTGTAGTGTTGCGAGTGTTCAATTTTATTTGCATTCTCAAATAAAAACTCAAGACTAGTTATCTTGTCTTGNGTTTGTAAGTGCAGCAAATATTCAACTGCGCCAAATTCACGAAAGTCTTGGGCGTCAACATCAAACGAAACTGTTATCATTATACTTGAGCAGGTTCTTTACCAGTGATCGAATGCAATTTTACAATTACAGCATCAACATCCGATTCGGTCATATATCCACGAACATTGTCGCCTTCGGTAATTCCGGGCATTTGTGCAAAACTGCCATTTACAAAAACTGCAATTTCATATGGCCGGGTAGTATCACCGAGTGTGCCAACGCCAGTTATAACACTAAGTTGCGTTGTGTCATTGAATTCAAGAACTACTTGATAATGCCCTTGCATATCGGTAGTTTCCATCATTGTGTAGTCAGACAGTTTCATTGTTGTCATTCCTAAAAATAAAACAAATTATGATATATGCAAGTGCTGCTACAACACCGGCAGCAAAAATAATGTTAAAAAACATTAGCGAAGTCCGATGCGAACCTGAACCGGAATTGAGTCGCCAACACGATACTTACGAGCAACATTTGCGTGTTGTGTTACACCAAGAATTTCATAAGAAACTGTGTAGTCAGTAAGCTCACGACGAGTTTCGTAAATAGTTTTGTTTGAACACTGGCGCTCGCTGCGATAACCGGTTACTACTTGACGATTGTTTCCTTTATCGGCAGCAATAACACCACCCATTACCGCACCTGCTGCTGCACCTCCGTCGTCGCCAGTAACACCCTTTCCTAAGAGTCCTCCAACAATCATGCCCATTAGCACGTCTCCCCCGGAAGCGCCGCCATTAGAAGCACGACCATACACAGGCACTTCAACATCTTGACAATCCTGCACAGTAACAGGCGCATTTACATTACGATAGTTAGGATTAACTTCGGTGATTGTCCCGGACATATTGTATGTTTCTGCAAACGCAGGAATTGAAAACACTGCAACACTAGCAACAGCAATGCCTGCAAATACCAACAAACGAGATTTAAAATTATTCATAACTAACTCCTAATGATTTTCTTGTATACTCAACAAATTACTAACTCCATAGGTATTTACATTTTTTTCTACTTCTTCCCATGTGTCGCACAGAGCCTTAAACCGCCCACTATTACATGAAAACATTACTTCAAACGGATAACGCATTAGCTGAACCTCATTTTGTTTAGATTTATTTTTTACAGTAGCAGAACTAAATGCCATTATGCTGCTTCAGCGGCTGCAGGCTCTAGCAGTGTAGCACTGACCTTCCACACTGTACCACTAGCACTGTCTGTTACCAGCACAGTCTTAGGGTTAACTTTCTTAACACGCCCTGTGATGTAGCCGCGACTCTTAGCATCAAATCCTACGCAGTCTCCTACCATAAGCTTGCGTGTTGCAGTACGAGCAAGATAGGTGCGCTGTGACTTAACAGCCTTGACCACACGATCAAGTTCGTCGTTGTTCATGCGTTGGATCTGATCCAGTACTGTGTTGATCATTGTCATGGTGTAGTTCCCTCTTTGTTTCGTCTACATATATAATTTAACACATAAAACGTCGAAGTCAACCTCTTTTACGCAAAAAGTGGCTGCATTTCTAAGAAAATTTTATTGTATGCATTTACTTCTGCTTCGTAGTTTTCGTAAAAGTCACTGTCGCTATCAAACCGCGGCGAGCCACTGCAATGTTCTTCCCATACACGATCCATTGCTTCCATACCTTCTAGCAAGTCGCCTCGTCCATATGATGTCATAACAGTTACAGCATCCTGTAGTGTAGTTTCGAACTGGTAAAAGTTAGGAATTCTAAACATAATGCATCTCCAAGTTGTCTTGCTTACATATATACATTAACACATAACATACAGAGGTCAACCGATATAATCCATTATTTAGGCATATTCCACGGATGTTCGGTGTGGTTTACAAATTTTAGCCCGCTGTCAGTAACTGCAAACACAGCTCCTATTCTTAGTTGCCGCGCGGCTTGTTGGTCAATAATTTCAAGCCCGTATAGCGTATCCTTGAAACGGTTTTTCATATGCTCCACACTGTGGAAAAACTTTGCAACCACGCCGTTGTGGCCTTTTTCACATAATTCAGTCATTGCTCTGAGTGACTTTGGGTTAAGATAAGAAGCATCATTTTTTCCCA
>P_2C_Liq_1_UnCtyDRAFT_1001198_pt1 | contig 10034 bp, 9 predicted proteins | sample Pon2CUnioCityCA_2_FD_10234 | JGI IMG/M metagenome (IMG submission 10234)
GGAAAAAGCCCACGTCTAGCATCGCCGCCTCAAGCCCCGAAAAGCGCAGCACGTCCGAAACCGCGCGCGCCAGTGCAGGCTCGGCCCCCGGCACGGCGTCGATGATACCCAGCATATGCCCGCGCGCACCGTTCTCGTAGACGACGCCTACAAGATAGGCCATGTCGGCCATGCTCCCGGCTGTGGCCAGCCGCGCGTCGAGCGCGTGCAGGAGCGTTTCGGGCAGGCCCTTGGGCGGTTGGAATTCGCTGACCCGTGTTTCCNCCTCTTCGGGCGGGTCGGCGAGCGTATCGTCAAGCCAGCGTACCGCCTCGGGCGGCAACAATATTGCGGAAGGCCCCTGTTCGAGGTTGAGACCCAGCCCAAGTTCCGCTTCGGCCAGCATTTCCGCCAGTGCCCGCCCCGACAAGCCGACATAGGCCGCCTCGCGTCCGGCGAAACCGGCAAGACGCTCTTCGGTGTCGAAGGCAAGCACGAAATTCCTGCCTTCCACAGTGAAGGCCTGTGGCACGATCTGATCTTCTTGCGCCTCTGCCTCCAGCAGCAGGAAAAGCTCGGTTGCGGCAAGGGTTTCGTAAAAGCGCAGGCGCGCGGCCTCGTCGCCCGCCTCCATGGCGGCATGGGCCCGGTCCAGATGGGTTGGTTCAGTCATTCAGCACCTCTTTCACCCTTGCCCGCAAAGCCGGCAGCACGTCTTGCGCGAACCACGCGTTTCGCTTGAGCCACGCGGTATTGCGCCAGGACGGATGTGGCAAGGGAAAGGCGCGGGGCGCATGGTCGCGCCATGCGCGGACCGTTTCGGTAACACCGGCCTTGCTGTGCAGGTGATATTTCTGGGCATAGCCGCCCACGATCACCGAAAGGCGTATACCCGCCAGCTCTTGCATCACCAGATCGTGCCATGTGCTGCGGCAGACAGGCGGCGGTGGCAGGTCGGCGCCCTTGGCATCATAGCCGGGAAAACAAAAGGCCATCGGCACGATTGCAACGCGCGATGTGTCATGGAATTGCGCCGCGCTCAGCCCCAGCCACTCGCGCAAGCGCTCGCCCGAGGGATCGTCGAAGGGCTTGCCAGAGGCATGGACCCGCGCGCCGGGGGCCTGTCCGGCAATGAGGATCCTGGCGGTGGGCCGGAACCAGACCACCGGGCGCGGCGCATGGGCCGTGGCCGTTTGCGCGAATCGGTCCGCACAGATCCGGCAGCTCGCGATGCGTGTCGCAAGTGACATGGCGTCAGGTGATCCGCACCCCGGCGGCGCACATGCCGTCCATCGCCTGCGTCAGCGATCCGTCAAGGTCGATGGCGCGGCACAGGCCGGTATCCACGGTGACAGCATAGCCCAGCCGTGCCGCGTCCACCGCCGAGAAATTCACGCAGAAATCCGTGGCCAGCCCGACCAGGGTCAGCCGGTCGATGCCGAGGGTTTGCAGATAGCCATGCAGCCCTGTCGGGGTCTGGTGGTCATTCTCGAAAAAGGCGGAATAGCTGTCGATGGCCTGGTGGTTCCCCTTGCGCAGGATCAATTGCGCCCGGTCCACGGCGAGGGCGGGATGAAAGGCCGCGCCATCACTGCCCTGCACGCAGTGATCGGGCCAAAGCACCTGTGGGCCGTAGGGCATCTGCGTCATCTCAAAAGGGGCCTTGCCGGGATGCTGCGACGCAAAAGAGGAATGCCCCGCCGGGTGCCAGTCCTGGGTCAGGATCACCGTGGTGTCCGCGGTCATGCGGGCGTTGATGGCTGGCACGATCTTATCCCCGTCAGCAACGGCAAGCGCGCCTCCCGGACAGAAATCATTCTGGACGTCGATGACAAGAAGGGCGTGGGTCATGGGTGTCTCCTTTGGGGTTCAGGGGTAGGTGCCGTCTGTTCTTGCGTCAATGCCGGGTGCTTGCCAGACTCCGCGCAGCGGCGTAAGAGCGCGCCCATGTATACCATCGCCGCGCTCTATCACTTTACCCGCTTTGACGATCCCGACGCGATCCGGTCGCCGCTTCTGGCGCTGTGCGAGGCGGAAAAGATCTCTGGCTCGCTTTTGCTGGCCCGTGAGGGAATCAACGGCACCATCGCCGGTCCGCGTGCGGGCGTGGATGCCGTGCTGGCGCATTTGCGCGCCCTGCCCGGCTGTACCGATCTGGAGTGGAAGGAAAGCAGCAGTCAGGCACAGCCCTTTCGACGGCTCAAGGTGCGCGTCAAGCAAGAGATCGTGACGATGGGCCAGCCGGACGTGGACCCGCGCGCGAAGGTGGGCCATTACGTGGAGCCAGCGGAGTGGAACGCGCTGATCCAAAGCCCGGATGTGGCCGTGATCGACACCCGCAACGATTACGAGGTGGCGATCGGCAGCTTCGACGGCGCGGTCAACCCTGAAACCGCCAGCTTTCGGGACTTTCCCGCATGGTGGGAGGCGAACAGGCACCGCTTTCACAACAAGCGCGTCGCCATGTTCTGCACCGGCGGAATCCGCTGTGAGAAATCCACGAATTACCTGCTCGGGCAGGGGGTCGAGGAAGTGTATCATCTCAAGGGCGGTATCCTGAAATATCTTGAAGAAGTGCCCGAAGACGACAGCACATGGCAGGGGGCGTGTTTTGTCTTCGACGGGCGCGTCTCTGTCGGGCACGGGCTGCGCGAGGGGCCGCACAGGCTTTGCCATGCGTGTCGGCGTCCCATCCTGCCGCAGGACACCGCGCGCCCCGAATACGAAGACGGCGTTGCCTGTCATCACTGCATCCATGAGACGACCGAGGCCGACAAGACCCGGTTCCGCGAGCGGCAGAAACAGATGGCTTTGGCCAAAGCGCGTGGCGAAAACCATATCCGTATCGTCCACGAAGACGGGTCTTGAGCGCAAGGCACCCAGGCTGGTACGCGCCTTGCGGCGGAAACGAATTGCGCCTGCTTGAATGCGTTCCGCGAAAGGCCGTGATGGAGGTTTTTCGCAAAACGCTTCGGCGGACAAGAAACGGGCCGTGAACAACACAGGCGGCCGACGATAAATGGATCTGGCTTCAAATGCAGCAGCAGCTTGAAGCGCTTTCGGCCCTTGTATTTGCGACATGCGCGCTATCCGCCTGTCCGCTGCAAACCAAGGTGGTGCCCCAGTTCGAAAGTAAGAGGCGTTGACAAGCCGCAACCACAGGCTCGCGGTAATGGAATTTCAACACGCGGAGCAGATGAACATCCGCGACCCGGTGCCCGTCACGCCATGTCTAAATGGATAAAGTGTCCACATACAGCGACCGGTATCTTGGATGACGCGTCAAGGCGTTTCGCCTTTAACCGGCGGCCTCGATTGCAGGCGAAACGCTTTAGCGGTTTTCCAAATCGGCATTTGTTTGATTCAAGATCGACAACGGAGGCGATCTTGAGCAGACGAACCTTGAGCGAGATGCAATGGGCGCGGATTGAGCGGCTTGTTCCGGGCAAGAAGGGCCATCATCCGCGCGAAGATGCCTTTCTCGCTCCAACGCTGCCCATGGATATGACGCGTCTTGTGAAGGCTATAGGCGGCAGGCGCATCATACCAGCGCAAACCATTGCGGCTGATCAAGATAATCCTGCTCAAAACTCGCCTGTCGTTGCCCCTGAACTTACCGTGCGGCTTTGGAAAGTGGAATTCCAGACGTGCCATCTGCGCGCCGGTCAGTCAGAAAAGAACGCGCATTTCCCCGCTCTGTTTCCGGAGCCGTGACCCACCAAGCGCTCGGGAAATCAATGCGTCCTGACCCTAAGGCGTCGCGCGACAAAGCTGAATTCCCGATTTTGCAAAATGCGGCGCGCCCGGACGATGCCCGTCGCGACGTCGGCGAAAGGCCGCCAACCAGCGGGGGAGGCAGGCTGTTCCAATTTCATCGCAGAATGATAAACTTGCCATAGGTCATTTCAGGTACGGACCCGTGGATCGCAAGACATCTTTCAATGGCGGCGACATCAGCGAAGAGGACGCAGCGGCAATTTTCAATGCCTCGGGCGTGTCAATGGTGCTGACCAATCCACGGCTGGATGACAACCCGATCGTTTACGTCAATCACGCGTTTGAAAAGCTGACCGGCTATTCCGCGGCCATGGCCGTGGGGCGAAATTGCCGCTTTCTTCAGGCCGGACACAATGATCAACCGGGGCTGGATGCCCTGCGCAGGGCGGTTGCGCGACAAGAGCAAATCTCGGTTGTGCTTGAAAACTACCGCGCGGATGGAGCGCCTTTTTGCAACGCACTTCTGATTTCCCCGGTTGTCGAGGAACAATCTGGCGGCGTGGCGTATTTCATCGGATTGCAAAGTGAGATCGACCCGAACTATCAGGCCGAAGCCTTGCAACGTTTCGAAGCGATCGTGGCGGAACTTCAGCATCGGGTGAAAAATCACCTGTCGATGATCATCGGCCTGATCCGCATGAAAGCGCGTGAAAGCGACCAGGACGACGGGTTGCATGATCTGTCCCGGCGTATTGAAAGCCTGCAATTGCTGTACGAGGAAATGGCCAGCGCACGCGCCCAAAGCAACGAGGACAAGATCCAGCTTGGATCTTATCTTGGCCGGGTCGCGAATGCGATCGCGCATCTTGACGGGCGGCCCGGTGTGCGGATGAATATCAACGTCGAGCCATTGATGATGCAGACAGAAACAGCCGTGCGTGTCGGATTGGTTGTCTCTGAAATTCTGACAAACGCGATGCAACATGCCTTTCGAGATCAGAATTCCGGTTTGGTGGAATTGCGGGTCACGCGGACAGATGGCGGGGGAATGCGTGCGATCATCACCGACGATGGTGTGGGTCTGCCGAAAGATGTGGAATGGCCGAATATGAAGGGTCTGGGCGGGCGGGTCGTGTCCGGCCTGTGCGAGGGCCTGCGCGCCACGCTGCACGTTTCACGCGGGGCAGTAGGGACAATCGTCACGCTGGATGTCCCCAACGCGGATTAAAGCGTTCCGCCNTGCGCTGATATCTTGGATCAAGGGCGGAACGCTTTGATTGCCATTGGCTTAGGCGATCAGGAAGTCTTCGATGGGTTGCCCCTTTTCCAGGCCTTCCTTGATCCAGTTCGGCTTGCGCCCGCGCCCTGTCCACGTGATGGATGGATCCTCGGGGTGGCGATACTTGGGTTCGGCCGGGGCGCGCGGCTTGCCGGTTTTGCGCCCGCCGCCTTCCTTCATCGACAGAAGCTCCGACAGGGTGAAGCCCATGTCGCGCGCCTGTTCTTCAAGCTTTTCAAGAGCTTCTTTTCGCTCTCTTTTTTCTGCGCGATCAATGGCCAGGTCGAGATCTTTTTGGAGCTCTTTCAAATCAGCCAGGCTGTGAGCGTCTAGATCTATCTTTACCATGTTACGTCCTTTGTGATGGTATTTTGGTAACTGTTTTTGCGATTTTGTTACTGTACCCGGTTTTAAGCGGGGCGCTTGACCCACTTCAATATGCTATCACAAGGGAAACTATGTTTTTATGGTCTATTTTGTGTCTACTTTCCCCAGATCATATGAGTGATAGTGTCATTTCCATATCAAAAGATATTGGATAAACACTTTTCGCTCTTTCGAGCATCTGGGTGTGATGTGGCATTTCGTCAATAGGGGGCTTTTGGACTCCGGTCTGATGACAGGCTTTGCTGACGGTCTTTCACCAGTTTTTCTATCGCGTCCGCAAGATGTATTTCCGCGATATTGTAATCACCCCGCTCAACCCGAATGCGATGTGCGGTGATCATGACATCTGCATGGGTGCAGCCGGTTGGCGGCTCAAAGCGGTAGCAGGCCAGTTCAATCAAAAACCCAAGCGGGTCGGTGAAATAAATCGAATCCATGAATCCGCGATCTGTGGGACCGGAATGTTTTATGCCGCGTTCATCCAACCTTTCGACCGCCTGTGAAAAGGTCGCCTTGCTGACTGCAAGGGCGAGGTGATGCACACAGCCCGTGTCCATGGGTGTGCGGCGATAGGATGGCTTGCGATTTTCATTACAGAAAATCGTGATCAAACGGCCATCGCCGGGATCGAAATAAAGATGCGCCTCGTCGGGATCGTCCAGATTGGGCTGATCGAAAATGAACGGCATTCCAAGAACGCCCTCCCAGAAATCAATGCTGGTCTGACGGTCTGCGCCGGTCAGGGTGATGTGATGGATGCCCTGGGTTTGCAGCTTTCGCATGGGGAGGCCTTTCTCGTGTCTGTGCGGAACGGGTTCTGCATGTTACGGTAAGGCATATTGCGCAGGTGCAAAGAGGAAGCGACGACATGACCGGAAGAACGACAGCGGGACGCGGCAGGCTTTATGCCAGTATCCTGGACACGATCGGCGACACGCCCGCGATCCGGGTCAACAATCTCGGACCCGAGGGTGTGGAGGTTTACGTCAAGGCCGAGGCGTTCAACCCCGCGGCCTCGGTCAAGGACCGGCTGGCGCTGTCCATCATCGAAACCGCCGAAGCGAACGGCACGCTCAAGCCCGGGCAGACGGTAGTGGAGGCGACAAGCGGCAATACCGGCATCGGGCTGGCGATGGTCTGCGCGCAGAAGGGCTATCCGCTTGTGGTGACGATGGCGGAAAGCTTTTCCATCGAGCGGCGGCGCCTGATGCGGATGCTTGGCGCCAAGGTGGTGCTGACGCCCAAGGCCGAAAAGGGCTTTGGCATGTACAAGAAGGCGGTGGAACTGGCCGAGGCGCATGGCTGGTTCCTTGCTCATCAGTTTGAGACAGAAGCGAACGCCGCCATTCACGAGGCCACCACCGGACCCGAGATCGTGGCGGATTTCGCCGGGCATCGGCTGGATTATGTCGTGACGGGCTATGGCACGGGCGGCACGGTGACGGGCATTGGTCGGGTGCTGCGCCGGGAGCGGCCCGAGACAAGGATCGTGCTGTCAGAGCCCGCCAACGCGCAGCTTATCGCCAGCGGACACGCGCAGGTGCGCAATGACAAGGGAGAGCCGGACCAGAGCCACCCGGCCTTCGAGCCGCACCCGATTCAGGGCTGGACGCCGGATTTCATCCCGCTGGTGTTGCAGGAAGCGATTGATCACAATCTTTATGATGAGTTGATCCCGGTGGCGGGAGCCGATGGCATCACATGGGCGCGGCGGCTGGCGGCGGAAGAGGGGATCTTCACCGGCGTGTCGGGCGGATCGACTTTTGCGGTGTCGATGGATCTGGCCGAAAAGGCCGCGCCGGGCACGGTGATCCTGTGCATGTTGCCAGATACGGGCGAGCGGTATCTGAGCACGCCCTTGTTCGAGGGAATCGAGGAAGGCATGAACGCCGAAGAGCAGGAGATTTCAGGCTCTACGCCGGGCTATCAGGTAAGCTGAGGGGCGCTGTCCCGGGTCAGGCCCGGGACGCGTGGCGCTCATTCTCGTGGGTCAGGCCCCGACCATGCCAACGATCTTGTAGGTCTCTTTCAAGATCGGGGCGGCGATGGCGCGGGCGCGCGTTGCGCCTTGGCAAGGATGCGGTCGATCTCGGCGGGGTCCTGCATCAGGCGCGACATTTCCGAGGAGATCGGCGCGATCTTGTCCACGGCGAGATCCGCAAGCAGCGGCTTGAACTCGGAAAAAGGCTTGCCGCCCATCTCGGCCATCACCTGCGCGACACTCTGGTCAGACAGGGCCGCATAGATGTTCACGAGGTTGCGCGCCTCTGGCCGCGCCTCAAGCCCGTCGATATCCTCGGGCAGCGGCTCGGGGTCTGTCTTGGCCTTGCGGATCTTNTTGGCGATGGTGTCGGCGTCATCGGTCAGGTTGATGCGGCTCATGTCCGACGGATCGGATTTCGACATCTTCTTGGACCCGTCGCGCAGGCTCATGACCCGCGTTGCCGCGCCCTCGATCACCGGGGCGGTGACGGGAAAGAAATCGACGCCGTAATCATTGTTGAACTTTATCGCGATGTCGCGGGTCAGTTCGATATGCTGTTTCTGATCCTCGCCAACCGGCACATGCGTGGCGTGATAGGTCAGGATATCGGCGGCCATCAGCGCAGGATAGGCGAACAGCCCAAGCGAGGCGTTCTGCGCGTTCTTGCCCGCCTTGTCCTTGAACTGCGTCATGCGCTGCATCCAGCCCATGCGCGCCACGCAGTTGAAGACCCACGCCATCTGCGTGTGCTCGGGCACCTGGGACTGGTTGAACAGGATCGACCGCGCCGGATCGAGACCCGAGGCGATGAAACCCGCGCAAAGTTCGCGCGTGGCGTTTGCCAGTTTCGCAGGGTCTTGCCAGACGGTGATCGCGTGCAGATCGACCATGCAATAGATCGAAGAAATGCCGTTTTCCTGCGCCTGGGCAAAGCGCTTGAGCGCGCCAAGGTAGTTGCCGAGCGTCAGGTTGCCCGAGGGCTGGATGCCCGAGAAGACGCGGGGTGTGTGGACCACCTCACTCATGGGTTTCTCCGTCTGGTTTTTCGTGTCCGCCTCGCTTACTGGTGGGTCGCAGCGCCGTCAAGGAGAGCCGCATGACCGACGATGAGGACCATCCCCGCGAACCAAGCCCGTTCAACGCGGTGCCGCCGCTGGTCGCGGTGCTTGCCTTGGCGATCTTTGCCATCGAATGCGTTTTCGCGATGGGCACCAATGGCATGATCGGTGGTCCACAAGCGGTGGGCTGGCGCGCCGAGGCGATCCAGAGTTTTGCCTTTTCCAACCGTGCGCAGGCGTGGATGGTGGAAAACAGCGCGTTTCGGCCCGAATTCCTGTGGCGCTACGTCACCTACCCGTTCGTGCATGCGAATTTCATCCATGCCTGCTTTGCCGCCGTGATGGTGCTGGCGCTTGGCAAGTTCGTGGCAGAGCGGATGCCCGGCTGGGCGGTGCTGGGTGTGTTCTTCGGGGCAAGCATCCTTGGCGCACTGGTCTACGGCCTGCTATTCCCCGAAGGTCCGGGCTATTACGGGGCCTATCCCGGCGTTTACGGGCTGATCGGCGGATTCACCTATCTGGTGTGGCTGCGGCTGGGGCAGATGGGCGAGAACCAGATCCGGGCTTTCACGATGATCGGCTTTCTGCTGGCGATCCAGCTTGTGTTTGGGCTGATGTATGGCGGTGGCAGCGGCTGGGTTGCCGATGTGGCGGGGTTCGCTGCCGGTTTCGGCCTGTCCTTCATGCTGGCCCCCGGTGGCTGGGCCAAGATCCGCGCGCGTTTGCGCCAACGCTGACAGGCGCGGCTTTACCGCTTGAAGCTGCGTTTCAGCTCGCGCAGGCGGAACGCGCCGACAAGCTGCCCGGCAATCCCGTAGACAAGCGTGCCCGCGACCAGCAGGATCAGCAGCGCAAGCCAGCGAATGCCGCCCATCCCGAAAAACGGGGCCAACAGGACCGATCCGCCCCAAAGCGCCGCGCCCATCATGGCCGAAGCCAGCAAAATGCGCCAGATCCTGCGGCGAAAACGGCTGTCGAAACGCGCCGTGTCGCCAAAGCCGCGCGCGCCATATGCCAGTTGCCACACCATGATCCACGCCGCGACCGAGGTGGCGATCGCGGCTGCGATCCAGCCGATTGCAACGGCCAGCCCGACCGCGATTGCGGCATTGATCACCATCGCTACAAGCGCGTAATGAAACGGGCGGCGGGTGTCTTCGCGCGCGAAAAAGACCGGTTGCAAGATCTTTTGCAGCACAAAGGCGGGCAGCCCCAGGCCGTAGATCGCCACGGCCATAGCGGTGGCGGCGGCATCATCGGCGCCAAAAGCACCGCGTTCGAACAGGACAGAGATCAGCGGCAGCGGGATCACCACCAGCGCCACGGCGCAAGGCACGGTCAGCGCCAGCGACATCTCTCCGGCGCGCGACAGCGCTTCGCGCGCGCCACTGTCGTCGCTGGCCTTCAGGCGGCGCGACAGGTCGGGCAGCAAAACAATGCCGACGGCGATGCCCACCACGCCAAGCGGCAGTTGGTACAGCCTGTCGGCGGCGTATAGCCAGCTGACCGCGCCTTGCGTGTTCGACGCCACCAATTGCCCCACCAGCAGGTTCACTTGCACCACCCCGCCTGCCAGCGCGGCGGGCACCGCCACGCGTACCAGCCGCGCCATGGCGGGCGTCCAGCGGGG
>P_2C_Liq_1_UnCtyDRAFT_1001201_pt1 | contig 10020 bp, 8 predicted proteins | sample Pon2CUnioCityCA_2_FD_10234 | JGI IMG/M metagenome (IMG submission 10234)
CAGCAGACAGCCGCGCCGATGTTGCAGACATCCAGACAGCACTGGCACGCGTGCCACAAGAAACGGCTCACAACATTCGCTGCACCACAAAAGTAGGCACACGCGGCCTCGTGCTCACGGTCTCAGCCGATGCGCCAGCGCTTGGCGCACCAGAAGAAGCTGCCGTTGAAACAGGCGATCCGCTGATCTGGGCCACCGACCCGCAAGTGAGCCGACAGGGGAAAACCGTTACGCTCACAACAGAGCTGGTCCATGCTGTGAGCAAAAGCTTCGCGCTCAACCGCTCGGGCCTGCGCTTTACGCTGATCGGCTCACAGGCTGGCGTTGATATTCAAGGCTGCGACTGACGCGCCCTGATCAAGGCTGTAACGCCCACAGCAGCAACCCCCGCAACAATCAGCGCGCTGCCAAAGACAAACAGCCCGAGCGCCCCCAGTGCTGTGCTTACGCCGAACACGGGTGCAAGCAGAGGCGAGAGCCCGCCAAAGGCCGCAAACCAGCCAAGCGAGAGCACAAACCACAGCCCGACCAGCCCCGCGCCAACAGCCACAGGGGCCTGAACCCCACGCGCACCGCGCGCCGAGAGGGCACGGCGCAAGCTTCTGATCTGCTTACTGAAATCCGCCTGCATCGCCATGAGCGAAGGCACAACCAGCAAAACAAGCACCATGCCGAAGCCAAGCCCGTAAACCAGTGTAATCACCGTGGGTTTGAGAAACTGCGCCTGTTGGCTGGTCTCATACAAAAGCGGCGCAAGGCCCAAGACGGTTGTGAGCGTGGTCAAGAGCACAGGCCGCAAGCGGTCAACCGCCCCGTCAATGATCGAGGGGATCAGCCCGCGCTCTTCGGCGTAGTCGTCAATCGTGGTGATCAAAACGATACTGTCGTTGATGATAATCCCTGTCATGCCCAAAAGCCCCACAACCGTGAACATGCTCAAAGGCACCTCCCACGCCGCGTGGCCGTAGATTGTCCCGACAAGACCAAAAGGAATGATCGCCATCACAACCGCTGGCCGCGTCCAGCTGGCAAACACCCACGCCAGCACAAGATAAATGCCGACAAGACAGAGAATAAACCCTGTCAAAGCGTCGTTGAGAAAGTCGTTTTCCTGCTCGGACAGGCCCGCCAAGCGCCACTCCACCTGAAAGCGCGCGGCAATGTCTGGCAAGATCGTGGCGTCCAAGGCACTCACAATCTCGGCAGCGCGTGCGGCGTCATCTTCCGAGATATCCCCAGTCACCGAAACAGTGCGCAGCCCGTTTTCGCGGCGGATGGTCGAGAAGCCCGCTTGCTCGCGCACGCTCACAATATCGCTCAGCGCAGTATACTGCCCGCTCGGCGCGCGCAGCTGGGTGCGGTAGATAAAGTCAGCCGTCACCTCGTCCTCGGGCAGCTCTACGCGGATCTCGGCAGAGCGCGCACCGTCAGGATAGGTCGCGGCCTCAAGCCCGCTGAGGCGGTGGCGCAGCTCGCGGCCGACCCCGTCGATGGTAAAGCCCAGCGCTTGGCCGCGCGCATTGAGATCGAGCACAAACTCGTCTTTGTCATACGCAAGGTCGTCTTCCACGCCGCTCACTTCGGGATATTGCGCCACAGCCTCTTTCAGCGCCTCGCTGGCCGCCTTCAGCGTGGCCGCATCCGCACCAAAGAACTGCACATCCAGCGCGCTGCCCCCCGGCCCCGAGCGCCAGCCACGAAAGCTCACAGTTTCCAAAAGCGGGTGGGTGGGCAGGCGGTCTTGCAGCTCGGCCAAAAAGGCAAAGCTCGAATAGGGCCGCAAATCTGCATCAATCAGCTCGATCGCAACCGCGCCAAGCTCGTCAGGCTCTTTTGTGTCAGCGCCCGCCAGCGGCGGCCATGTATTGCCCCCCACTTGCGCCAGCACATAATCTATCGGGTTCGCGCCGTGCTTTTCTTCATATTCGGCCCCCATCTCGTCCACGGTCTTTTGCAAAAGCCGCATCACCTCAAAGGTGTCTTCACGGCTTGAGCCGGGCACCATGGCAAAGTTGCCCGAGATCGACGACCGCTCAGGCGCGTTGAAAAAGCGCCACTGCACATCCCCGCGCACAAACAGCGCCATCTGCCCCGCCAGAACCAGCACAACGGCGGCAAACACAGGGTAACGCAGCTTGACAACCCAGCCCATGAGCGGGCGGAAATAGCGCTCGCGAATATGCTCAAAGCCGCGGTTCACATAGCGGCTTGGCATGTCATACCAATGCGTCTCAAACGCGTGCTTGAGCGAATGCGCCATGTGGTTGGGCAGAATAAGAAAACACTCCACAAGGCTCGCCAGCAGCACCACGACGACGGTAAAAGGAATGTCCGAAATCAGATCGCCAAAGCGCCCCTCGACAAAGGTCAGCGCGAAAAAGGCAATCACCGTGGTGAGCGTGGCTGAAAACACCGGCATCGCCATACGCTTGGCCGCATTTTCAGCTGCCTCCACAGGCCCCTCGCCATATTTGCGCAGCCGCGCATCCGCGTGTTCCCCCACAACAATCGCATCATCCACGACAATGCCCAGTGTGATGATGAGCGCAAAGAGCGAGATCATATTGATCGTCAGCCCCCAGGCAAACATCAGGGCAACAGCAGCCAACATGGCCACAGGAATCCCCGCAGCCACCCAAAACGCCGTGCGCGCATTGAGAAACAGAAACAGCAGCGCAACAACAAGCCCGAGGCCCATCAGCCCGTTGTCCAGCAAGATATCAAGCCGCCCCGTAATGGCTTCGGCACGGGTGCGAATAAGGTCAATCGACACATCAGGCGGCAACGTGGCCTCCAGCTTCGCGGCCACATCTTCCACCGTGCGCTGAATGCCGATGGCATCCCCACTGGCCGAACGGTCGACCCGGATCGAAATCGCAGGGTTCTCGCCCACATAATAGGTCTCGCCGCGCAACGCGCCTTCCACCTCGATCTGCGCCACATCGCCCACCGTCAGCTTTGAGCCGTCATCCAGCGCCTTGAGCACAATCGCCGCCAGCTGCTCGGGGCTGCGCTTTTCGATGCCTGTGCGCACACGCGCGTTGGCACCTGTCACATTGCCGGCAGGGTCTGCCTTGACCTCCTCGGCGATGGCCGCGGCAATCTGGGCAAAGGTGATATCATGTTTGATCAGGTCGCGCGTGGCGACAACGATGTTGGTCTTCTGGCCAGACACGCCTCTGATATTGGTGCGTGTCACCCCTTCTTGAAAGAGCCGCGCAACAAATTCATCGGCAAAGCGCGCAAGCTGCTCGGCGCCCACAGGCCCCGTGATCACCACATCGGTCACACGGTCGCGCCAGACACCGCGCTCCACCTTTGGCTCCTCGGCCTCGTCAGGCAACAGCGTGACAAAATCCACCGCCGCCTGCACATCATCGGCTGCGCGCGCCATGTCCCAGCCGGGTTCAAAGTCCAGATCAATCCGCGCAACACCCTCACGCGAGGTTGAAAAGGCCTCCGCAACCCCCTCAACAGTCAAAAGCGCAGGCTCAAGCACCTGCACAATGCCAGAATCCACATCTTCCGCGCCCGCGCCATCCCAGACCACCGAGACAGAGACATTGTCGACAATCACATCCGGAAAAAACTGCGCCCGCATTCGCGGAAAAGCCACAAGCCCCGCCACAATAAGGCTGACCAAAAGCAGGTTGGCCACCGTGCGATGGCGCGTGAAATACGAGATGATCCCGCCGACAAGGCCCACATCGCGCATGGCTTAGCCCCCCATGCGGCTTTCGATCCGCTCAACCATTTTTACCGATACTTTAGGTTCTTTGAGCTGCGTCAAAAGCCGCTCCTGTACATCTTTGGGCATGAAGCTGTTGGCCTCAACAGCGGCCACGAGCTTGGCGCGGCGCTCCTCGCTCAGCTCGATCAGCTCTGGCGCGGCAGGTGGGGCCGCCACAGCCCCCGCTTCCACTGGCGTGACACTGATGCCCGCGCCCAAAAGCGGTGTGCGCTTTGAAACGATGAGCTGCCCGTCAAGTGCCGCCGCGCGAATGATCACGCTGTCGCCCTGTCGGCGCAAAAGCTCTACCACCACGCTTTCAAGGCGGTTGTCCTCATTGATCACAAGCACGGTGTTGCCCGTGCCAAGCGCCGTGGCAGGCACAAGCGCCACAGCCTCGATCGGGCTTTCGCTGATGCGCACAGTGACAAAGTCACCCGGCTTGAACCCGCCCGCGCCCTCAAGCTTTGCAAACAGAGCGCGCCCTGTTTCGCCCGTGTCATTGGCCGCCCCCGCGCGGCTCAACCGCCCCGTGGCAGACAAGGTCGATCCCGAAGTCGTCAAGCACAGCTGTCAGCTCGGCCTGCTTCAAGCCGCCCGCATCGTCCAGCAGCCGCGCATAATCTTGCGTCGACAGGCGAAACGCCACTTCCAACGCCTCGGCATCCACAAGCTCTCCAAGGCGCTCGCCCGTGCTCACAAGCCGCCCCTCAACAGCGCTCACGCTGGAGAGCACACCATCAAAGCGCGCGGTGATTTCTGTTTCTGCCAAGCGGCGCTCGCTTTCGCTGAGCTGGATGCGCGCCCGCGCAAGCCGTGTGGCCGAGCTATCAAGCCGCGCTTCGGCCTGCGCCAAAGCCTGCCTGCGGGTCAGCACTGCCGCCTTGGCCGTGCTCGCCGCAATCTCGGCGGCCTCCACCGAGGCATCCGTGCCTACGCCGCGCGCCTTCAGGTCTTCCTGCCGGCCCAAGGCCCGCACCCGCAGCGCAACCTGTTCTTCGGCGTTCACCAGCTCGTCGCGTGCCAGCTCCAGCGCGCGTGCCGCATCGCGGGCTTCGGCTTCGCCGTCCAAAACATCGGTCTCGGCCCGCTCAAAGGCCGCGCGCGCATCGGCTTCATCAATCTGGAGCATCACTTCACCCTTGGCAAAGCGCCCGCCTTCCACAAAATTCTCGCTCATCCTCACAACTGTGCCACTGACAGCAGGCCGGATCTCAAGCGTGCGCAGGCTCTGCACCTCGCCGTAAGCCGTGATCACAGGGGTGATCGTTTCAGCCTTCACACGCTCGGCATTGACCGAGAACACCCGCTCCTGAGCTTGCGGCACACGCGCCTCGCGGCTCATACGGTCTTGCACCGCCCCGCGCACCAAAATCGCGCCGTAAGCCAAGAGGCCCAGTGTCGCCGCCAGAATAAAAAGACCCGTCAATCCACGCTGCAAAAACCGCATATTCTTCCTTTTGACATGCCTGAAAGCCCCACAAGACAGGGCTCGTCCTAGTCTATACGCGCCACCGGCGCCTTTCCGTCGAAAATCTTTTCAAAAAACTGTTCATATGTCGTGATAAACTCAAAGTCTTTTATCTGTGACTCAGTCAGCAGCGCAAAGCCTGCACCTTCACCAAGACAAACCTCGCTTGGGGCAATGCGTCGCGCCACCTCAAAGATATGGATCAGCCAATCAGGCTTTACACTCGAAGCCAATATGGCACGTGGCCGCAGCTCGGCCTCATGCAGCGCAATACCCGTTTCCTCGGCAAACTCGCGCACCGCTGCGGCGCGCAGGCTCTCGCCCGCTTCAACACGGCCACCAAAAAAGCTCCAGAGCCCGGCCCCCGCCACATGGGGCAGATCATCGCGCAGCTGGCAGAGAAAGCGCCCTTGCGCATCGCGCACCATAAGCGCCGCGACCCGCTCGGCAACAACCTCGGGCTGCGGCCCTATGGGCTCGAACATATCGCTCATTTGCGGCGCTTGTGTTCTTCCAAACGGGGCATGATCTCGACAAAGTTGCAGGGGCGGTGGCGGTAATCGAGCTGCCACTTCAAGATATCGTCCCAGCCGTCCTTGCAGGCGCCGGGGCTTCCCGGCAGCGCAAAGAGATAGCAGCCCCCCGCCACACCCGCCGTGGCGCGGCTCTGCACAGCGCTGGTGCCGATCTTGCCAAAGCTGATCATGGTAAAGAGCGTCCCAAAGGCATCGATCTCTTTCTCATAGACATCGCGGTGCGCCTCAACGGTCACATCGCGGCCCGTCAGGCCTGTGCCACCTGTGGAGATAATCACATCGACCTCGCCAGAGGCGACCCAGTCGCGCAGCTGCTCCGCGATCTCGCCGCGCTCATCGCGGATGATCTTGCGGGCGGCCAGCACATGGCCCGCCTCGGTGAGACGGCCCACAAGCACATCGCCCGAGCGGTCTTCGTCTGCGGCGCGCGTGTCACTCACCGTCAGCACAGCAATGCGCACAGGAATAAACTCGCGGCTCTCGTCAATCTTGCTCATGTCAGCCTCGCTTTGATCTCTAACAAATCGGCCCACGCCTCCCGCTTCAGCTGCGGCTGGCGCAGCAGCGTCTCAGGCGGAAACATCGGCATCGCAGGCACGCCGTAAGCCTCGCCCCAAGTGCCGCGCAGCCGCGTGATCCCGCGCGCCCCCAGCGCGGCATCGCAAGAGATATTCCCCATCAGTATCACAATCTCGGGCTTGGCCAGCGCCACATGCCGCGCCATGAAGGGGCGCATCATGGCCACTTCTTCAGGTGTCGGGCCTGACTGGTTCAAAAGCCGCCACGGCATAACCGTTGTGGCGTAGACGCTGTCTTCAAGGCTCAGCCCGATTGCGCCCAGCATCTTGCCCAAAAGCGAAGCGGCCTGCCCGACAAATGGCTTGCCCTCGCGGTCGCCCTCACGGTCGGGGGCCTCACCGATCACCATAACACGCGCACCCGCCGCACCCTCGCCAAACACAAGGTTGCGCGCTCCGCGCTTCAGCTCGCAATGCTCAAAGCGCTCAAGCGCTGCACGCAGCTCTTCAAGGCTTTGTGCCGCAGTGGCCGCCGCGCTGGCTTCGGCCACTGGGTCAGCCTTGATCGCCTCGATATGCACATTCTGCACGTGCGGGTTGGGCTCTGCCACGGGCTTTGGCTTGGGCTTGTCGACCAGTTCAAAGCGGTTCACAGGCGTTTCGCTCAGCGCTTCATCCACGCCCAGCTCCACCTGCCAGTCAAGCGCAGCGCGCGCCGCCCAATATTGTTGTGCCGATTCCATGTGGCGACCCTAGCGCATCCTGCGCGCGGCCAAAACAAGGAATGACGGATTGCACGCACGCCAGCCACGCCCTATAACCGCTCCAGTTTTGAGAGGAGCTGCGCCAATGAGCTTTGCACATCGTCACCTTCTGGGGATCGAACAACTCTCCCAAACAGATATCACCGAACTTCTGGATCTGGCCGACCAATATGTCGCGCTCAACCGCTCGGCCAACAAGCACTCCGATGCGCTTGCAGGCCTCACCCAGATCAACATGTTCTTTGAGAACTCCACCCGCACGCAGGCCAGCTTCGAGCTGGCGGGCAAGCGCCTGGGGGCCGATGTCATGAACATGGCCATGGGCGCAAGCTCGATCAAAAAGGGCGAAACGCTCGTTGATACGGCCCTGTCGCTCAACGCCATGCACCCCGACCTGCTTGTGGTGCGCCACCCCAACTCAGGCGCGGTTGATCTGCTCGCACAAAAAGTCAATTGCGCCGTGCTCAACGCGGGCGATGGCCGCCATGAGCACCCCACACAGGCTTTGCTTGATGCGCTGACAATCCGCCGCGCCAAGGGCCGCCTGCACCGCCTCAGCGTGGCCATTTGTGGCGATATTGCCCACTCCCGCGTGGCCCGCTCCAACATCATGCTGCTGGGCAAAATGGAAAACCGCGTCCGCCTCATCGGGCCGCCCACGCTCATGCCCAGCCAGATCAGCGAGTTCGGGGTCGAGGTCTTTGATGATATGCGCGAAGGCCTTGAAGGCGTTGACGTTGTCATGATGCTGCGCCTCCAGAAAGAGCGCATGGACGGCGGCTTTATCCCCTCTGAGCGCGAATATTACCACCGCTTCGGGCTGACCGCCGAAAAGCTCGCCCACGCCAAGCCAGACGCCATCGTCATGCACCCCGGCCCCATGAACCGCGGGGTCGAGATTGATGGCGACATCGCCGATGATGTCACCCGCTCGGTCATTCAGGAACAGGTCGAAATGGGCGTGGCTGTCCGCATGGCCGCGATGGACTTGCTGGCGCGCAACCAGCGCGCGCGCGCCGCGAGCGGCACCTATGTCTAAGCCAGAGCTGCCCGCCCCTGTGACAACGCTGCTGGATGACGAGGCCTTCCTTGGCACCTATCAGCCCGACCTCTGGACGTTTATCAAACGCGCGGTGCTGCTGGGGCTTTTGTCCTCGCTCGTGCTCTCGCCCCTCTCGGTGACAAACGCAGCACTTGTCTTTCAGAGTGAGCCGCTGACGATGCTCAGCGCCATGGGCCTCTTTCTGGCGCTTGCGGCCATCTTCACGCTGCTGGCCTTTGTCGTCTTTGACGATCACACCAACTGGCTGCGCCACCGTGGCGATGTCTGGCACCTGACCTCGCTCCGCCTGATCTATGAAAACAGCGAGCGCGCCGAGCTCAACGCCTCGGTCAACCTCAGCGATATCCACGCCACACACCGCGTGCTCTGGCGCAGCCTGCGCATTGATCTTGAGACGCGTCAGGCCTTCGTCATGAAGTACCTCGCCCAGCCGCGCAGCGTTGAGCACGAAATTGACACCGCCCGCACAAAGCTGATGGGCCAGATCGCCGATCCGCTAGAGGCCACCCCATGAGCAGCATCATCGCCACCTTCCCCCCCGCCCGCAGCACCTATATCCGTGAGCACATCATGCTGGCTGCCATCGGCTCGCTGCTCTTGTCGGGCATTTTGTTCTACGTCGGCAACCCGCACCCGTGGACAGGCGTTGTCGGCTCGGTTCTCGCCATCGGCGCGCGCGGTGCCTACGCCATGAGCGAACAGCTCGGCATGGTCTGGAAGCTGAGCGCGACCAAGCTCATCGGCCCCGACGACCGCGTGATCCCGCTGGGAGATGTCGCAGATGCGAAAACGCTCTTTTCGGCCCTGCAAGTCATCACACAGTCAGGCGATAAATACCTGATCAAATATCAAGCCGACCCCGCCGCAGGGGCCGCAAAAATCATCGCCGCCCGCGACGCCGCCCTGAGCGCAAGGAGTGAGATATGAAAACCCTTTTCACCAACGCCCGCCTGATCGACCCCGAGGCCCAGACCGAGCACACAGGCTGGCTGCTTGTCGACAAAGGTATCATCGCCGCCACAGGCCAGGGCGAGGCGCCACAGGCCGACACCAAGGTTGACTGCGCAGGCCTCTGCCTTGCGCCGGGGATCGTTGATATCGGCGTCAAGGTCGGTGAGCCGGGCGAGCGCCACAAAGAGAGCTACGCCTCCGCCGCGCGCGCCGCCGCGGCCGGCGGGGTCACAACCATGGCCATCCGCCCCGACACCTCCCCCGCCATCGACACGCCCGAGGCGCTGGAGTTTGTCAAGCGCCGCGCCAATGAAGACAGCGCCGTCAATGTCCTGCCTCTCGCTGCGCTCACCAAGGGGCGCGAGGGCAAGGAAATGACAGAAATCGGCTTTCTGATGGATGCCGGGGCTGTCGGCTTTTCTGACTGTGACGCCGTGATCACCAACACCAAAGTATTCCAGCGCGCGCTCACCTACGCGCGCTCTCTTGGCGCGCTGGTCATCGCCCACCCGCAAGAGCCGATACTCTCGGCAGGTGCAGCCGTCACCTCGGGCAAGTTTGCCACCTTGCGCGGCCTGCCCTCTGTAACCCCCATGGCCGAGCGCATGGGCCTTGATCGCGATATCGCGCTGCTTGAAATGACAGGCGCGCGCTACCACGCCGACCAGATCACAACGGCCCGCGCCCTGCCCGCTCTTGAGCGCGCCAAGCGCAACGGTCTGGATATCACCGCAGGCACATCCATCCACCACCTCACACTCAACGAGCTTGACGTTGCCGACTACCGCAGCTTCTTCAAGCTCAAGCCGCCTTTGCGCTCCGAAGATGACCGCCTCGCCACCGTCGAGGCCGTCGCCTCTGGCCTGATCGACACGATCAGCTCCATGCACACGCCCCAAGACGAAGAGAGCAAGCGCCTGCCCTTTGAAGAGGCCGCGTCTGGCGCTGTTGCTCTGGAGACATTGCTGCCCGCTGCCATGCGCCTTG
>P_2C_Liq_1_UnCtyDRAFT_1001202_pt1 | contig 10001 bp, 11 predicted proteins | sample Pon2CUnioCityCA_2_FD_10234 | JGI IMG/M metagenome (IMG submission 10234)
CTAAGTCTAAAACTACTTGAGCATTTTCAACTTCTACCAAACCCACAATTGCTGGTGGTAGTTTTGAGCGATGCACACCCAATTGAGAAATTACTGAGCCTAACTTTTTGATTTTAATTTTATAGCGTTTGTATCCCCACCTTTTTTTTCCATTTCTAGTAAAATCATCATCTAAAGTATTTGGATCATCTATAGTATCAAATAAATTTTCAACGTTGTAAAAGCCAACAGTTAATGTGTTTTCTTCTTTTTTTGATGAGAACATAAAAGTATTTTTATTTGTAAATGTAATTAATTATACTTTCAATTTAATAACTTAGAATATATGTTTTCTTAACATGAAAATATTCTTATTTAACTTTTTGAAGGATAATTTTGCCATAATTAAAATAGAAGTAACCGAACTAAAAAATAGACTATAAGAAGAAACTTTGTACCAATTTGAATTTGAATTAATTAATAAACCTCAATTAGATTGGGGTTTTTTTGTACATAAATATTTCATTCTCACATCCAAATAAAATAGTTAAAAATTGGTTAAATAAAATATATACTCTCATTTATAATAGTATTGCTTTTATATTTGCGTTAAATATAATTACAATGCGAAAATTTGTATTTTTTTTGATTGCAACAACAACTATTGCAACTACATATAGTCAACTTGACGAAAATCAAACAGGTGCGTGGTACATGTATTTTTACAATCACCAATTTAAAAACTCCCAATTTGGTATACAAGGTGATTTTCAATATAGAGATTGGCAAATCTTAGGAGATCAGGAACAACTATTATTGCGTTCCGGATTAACCTACAAACCAACAAACTCTAACATCTTATTTACTTTAGGTTTTGCTAATATTACTAATGGTCAATTTGGTGATTCAAATGATACAAGTAATGAGAATAGAATATACCAAGAAGCTCTAATGCCTCATAGAATAGGAAATCGTTTTCTAATTACGCATCGTTTTCGTTATGAGCAAAGATTTGTAGAAAATCAAGATTATAGAACACGCTATCGATATAATTTATTCATAAATATTCCTTTTAATAACAAAGAGTTAAGCCCAAAAACAGTTTATGGCGCTTTTTATAACGAACTTTTTATCAATGGAGAAAGAAATATTGGTAACAACAACGTAGTACTTTTTGACAGAAATAGAACATATTTAGGTTTGGGATATGTTTTTAATTCAAAAATCCGTTTTCAGATGGGTTGGATGAAACAAACCACCAATAATTGGAGTAAAGGACAGTTGCAGTTCAGTATGCATCATAATTTTTAATATTTAATCTAAATACAATGAGAAATTTAATTAATTATTTTGGGATTTTAATAGTATCACTATCAGTTATTTCTTGTAATACTGATAAAAAAACAACCACTCAAAAAACAGTAGTACAAGAAGAGGTGAAACAAGCACCTGTTAAAAGTATTTTAACAGCAGAAGAACAAGAAAACATGTCTCCTGATGAAATTATAGGTAGACTTAAAAAAGGAAATGAAAACTTTGTAAGTAATAATTTAACTCAAAGAGATCATTCTGCACAAAGAAGAGAGGCCATGATTGGGCAATATCCAAAAGCAATTGTACTTTCTTGTGTAGATAGTAGAGTGCCTGTAGAAGATGTTTTTGATTTAGGAATTGGAGATATCTTTGTAGCTAGAGTAGCTGGAAATATAGAAAATAAAGATATTGTAGGCTCTATGGAATTTGCCACAGCTGTAGCTGGTTCTAAAGTAGTAATTGTAATGGGTCATACTGCATGTGGTGCTGTAAAGCATGCCATAGATAATACAGATGCTGCTTCTATGGAAATGAATGCACTCCAGTATTTATTAGATGAAATAAAACCTTCAGTAGCTTTAGCTGATAACAACGGAGAAGTATCTTCAAAAAACATAGAATTTATGAATAATGTAATTTATAAAAATGCATTAAAAACAGTAGAAGATATAAGAATAACATCACCTAAAATGGCAAGTTTAGAAAAAGAAGGAAAAATAAAAATAGTTGCTGCTGTTTACAATATGACTACTGGTAAAGTTGAATTTATATAAACTTTTTTCATTGAAAGTTTGGTTGGTTGATTACAAGTTGGTGTCAAAAAAATAGTTTTGATGCCAACTTTCTTTTTTATCTTTGTTCTATATGATAGATCAAAAAGAAGCAACATCTGAAAAAGCCGTTTTAATCGGTATTATAACGCAACAACAAGACGAAGCAAAATCTGAAGAATATTTAGATGAGTTAGACTTTTTAACACAAACTGCAGGCGGTGTTCCTATAAAACGTTTTGTACAAAAGTTAGACAGACCTAATCCTAAAACATTTTTAGGAACAGGAAAGTTAGATGATGTTAGAGACTTTATTAAAACTCATGATATTGGTACTGCTATTTTTGATGATGAACTCTCTCCTGCTCAACTGAGAAATATTGAGAAAATTTTAGATTGTAAAATTTTAGACAGAACCAATTTAATTTTAGACATTTTTGCACAAAGAGCACAAACAAGTTCTGCAAAAACACAAGTAGAATTAGCACAAAGCGAATACTTATTGCCACGTTTAACAAGACTTTGGACTCACCTTGATAAGCAAAAAGGTGGTATTGGTATGCGTGGACCTGGAGAAACAGAAATAGAAACAGATAGACGTATTATTCGTGATAAAATTGCTGTACTAAAAAAACGATTGAAAACCATTGATAAACAAATGGCTGTGCAACGTAAAAACCGTGGAAAAATGGTACGTGTTGCTTTGGTAGGCTATACTAATGTTGGGAAATCAACGTTGATGAATGTTATTAGTAAAAGTGATGTATTTGCAGAAAATAAATTATTTGCAACTTTAGACACAACAGTTCGTAAAGTGGTAATTAAGAACATTCCGTTTTTAATGACAGACACTGTTGGATTTATTAGAAAATTACCTACTCAATTAGTAGAATCTTTTAAATCCACCTTAGATGAAGTTCGTGAAGCTGATTTATTATTGCATGTTGTCGATATTTCTCACCCAAACTTCGAAGATCATATTGCTTCTGTAAATACTATTTTAGACGATATTAATTGTGCTGATAAACCTACAGTAATGGTGTTTAACAAAATTGATGCATATGAATACGAAACCATTGATGAAGATGATTTAGTAACCGAAAAAGGCAAAGAACATTATACATTACAAGATTGGAAAAAAACATGGATGGGAAATAATGATGTAGCATCTATTTTTATTTCTGCGATTAACAAAGACAACTTAGACACTTTTAAAGACACTGTTTACGAAGAAGTAAAAAAGATTCATATTCAGCGTTTTCCTTACAACGACTTTCTGTATTATGAGTATAAAGAAGAAGAGTAAAAGTAAGTTTGAATCCTACAATTGTAAAAAATAAAAAGAATTTAAAAATCTTGAATGAATTAATTTCAAAAGGTTTTTACGATGGTTTTATTCAAGAGGATAGATTTGAGTTATCACGAAATCATTTTCCTAATAATTATCTAATTATTGGTTCTTTAAATAGTAGAAACAGTTACAATATCAAATTTGGATATACATCAACAATCAATTTCTTACTCAAACCATTATTAGTTTTAGAATTCATTGCTATTCTGTTCTTCTTGATCAAAGGAATTTGGTTAATTCCTTTGATAATTTTCATAGTAAGTTTAATAATTTACCTAAACTTTAGGCTTAACAGAAAGAAAGAAAGAAATATTTTTTTAGACAAACTATTCTCTTTAGCAAAGAAGAAAAATTAAAAACTAGTCTTCCTTTTCGTCTTCAATAATTCCCATTTTTTTAGCACGAGATTCCCAAGATTTTCTGGCATATAATTGCAAGTCTGCGATGTTATCAGATTCGTCCATAATTTCTAAACCTAATAATGTCTCTATAACATCTTCTTGTGAAACAAGTCCACTAACAGATCCATATTCATCTACAACCAAAGCAATATGTTCTCTTTCTTTTATTAGTTTATCAAATAAATCTGGAATCGATAAATCCTTTTTGGTAACCAGAATAGTTCTTTTAATGCTTTCTAGTTTAGCCTCTCCTTTACCATCTATCAATGCCTTATATAAATCGTCTTTTAAGAAGTAGCCTGTAATTTCATCAGGATTTTGCGAGAAAAGAGGAATTCTAGAAAAGCGTAAGGTTTTGTGTGCATCATAAAAAGATTGAATAGTTTCACTTTCATCAGCTAATTTTAAAACAGATCTAGGAGTCATAATATCATTTACCTGAATCTCTTTAAATCCTATTAAATTTCTGATAACTTTACTTTCGTTTTCTTTGAAAACTCCATCTTTTTCAGCCATTTCTGTCATCACTAAAAAGCTTTCTCTACTCAAAATACTTCCATGACCTTTACCTCCAATTAATTTTGTAGTTAATTGTAGTAACCATAAAATTCCTGTATATTTTAATGGGAAAATCATAAGTTTTAAAGCTTTAGAAGTAAAATTTGCCAACTGTTTCCAGTAGGTTGCTCCAATAGTTTTTGGAATAATTTCTGAAGCCACTAAAATCAAAATCGTCATAACAGTAGAAACGATACCAACCATTACATCTTCAGTAATTTTAAGACCTAAAACAGTTCTTGTTGTTGTTCCGTACATTTCTGCATAGGCTACTTTTGCTTGAACACCAACTAAGATTGCTCCTACAGTGTGTGCAATGGTATTAATTGTTAAAATAGCAATAAGTGGTTTATCAACATCCTTTTTTAAGATCTCTAATTCAGAAGCATATTCTTGTCCTTCACTTTTTTTAATATTTATAAAAGTTGGTGTAATACTTAACAAAACAGCCTCTAAAATAGAGCATAAGAATGAAAAGAAAACAGAAACAATAGCGTAAATGATTAATAGCGTCATCTAAATGATTTTAAGCAAAAATAACAAAATAAAAAACCTCAAGAATAACTTCTTGAGGTTAATGATTAAAAATAATTATTTTTTAGAAACCGTAGCTTAAACCAAATAACCAAAAAGATTGTAATTTGTTATCAGCAGCAGCTAAAGCAACACCTTGAGAATTGGCAGCTTCTTGTTGGTTGTTACGTAAACCAAACTCAAATCCTAGGCCTATATTTTTCCAAACTTTATAACTTAAAGAGTTCGTCCAAGTCCAGTTAGATAGATCTCCGTCTTTATAACTTTGAAACATTGAAAAGTTAGACTTTACACTAATATTGTTATGTTTAGCTGTATAATCTGCAACTAACTTACCACCTGGAGAAGATGTAAACACAGAACTTCCTTTACTAAAGATAGTATTGTAATTGGCAGGGTGCATTACTACTACTAACCTACTTGTTGGCGTCCAAGTGAAACCAACACCAAAATCTAAAAATCCTGGATTATTAAAATTATCGATTAAAGTAGTTCTGTATTCTACCAAACCAGAAAGTGCCCATTTTTTACTTAACCTTCTACCATAAAGAGAAGTTAATGTAAAAACATCTGTTGCAGTTTCGAAATCTCCACTATCAGTAAGATCATCTTTATCATCTAATTTTACCCAACCTAAGTTTACGTTTGCAGAATTTCTCCAGAAGAATTTTTCTTGAATTAAGTTGGCATAACCATTTACAGTAACACCAATATTACCTGCACTAACATTAGGTTCGTTTCTTGCAAACCAGTTGTTGAACCCAGAAAAACTTGCGCCAATGGTTCCAAAAGCACCTTTTCTCCATCCTGGTAAAGCATCAATTTTAGATTGTAAGTCTTTTACTTCTTCTTCAAGCTTTTTAATTGATTCCTTTTTTGTGTTTACTTCTTTTTTTAATTCATCAGCTGTTTGAGCATTTGCTGAAAAACTGATACATACCAACAGTAATAAGATTGATAGTTTTTTCATTTTGTATTGATTTTTATTTTTTTGGTGTGCAAATGTACACTTTTTCTTATTTAGACCTAAAAGAGCTTAATAAGTCACTTTTTCATGGAAACTATAATTTACTCCCAATCCAAAAAGTTGTCTAAACTGAATTCTGCTTGAAGAATCATCATCCATAATGGTGTGGAAAGTCATTTGCATTTTTATGCTCTTATTTACTTTAAAACGAATATTTGTTTGGTAATCTATATCAATATTACCAACATTAGCCAAATAATCTGTATACATCGTTACAATATTTTCCATTTCAATATTCTCCATAAGGGTAAATTTATAGTAACCAGATAAGTTAAAACCCAAAGCAAAAGCAGTATTTCTACCTTGCTCAACACCAAACTTCCCTGAGAAAAAATCGTTTACAAAAGTATATCTAACATTGGCTGGTGCTATGTTTAAATTCAGATCATCAGATTTTTTCCATAACATACCTGGACCAAAAGTTAGATATGCAGGAGAGAAAAATTCTGAAACCAATAATTTTGGCTCCTTTTTGTAATCATACCCTTTGGTGTACTGTGTTCTAAAGTTTCCTATAAACGATAAAAACCAATACTTTCCTGTTTTTAATCCTAATAGTGTATTGAACTCAAAACGATCATCAGTTTTCCTGTATCCTTTATCGCTAATATGACTTAAACCATAACCAGAAATAATTCTACTATCCCAGTTTAAATTATTTTTCTTGTAGTTAAAATCGTAATTAACGTTTAAGTTTCCTGCAACTGTATTCTCACCTCCTGATGCCCAATTAGTAAATGATGATTGATTAAAAAGAAATGTGAATCTTCCATGTATTTTCCATTTAGGAGTTGGCTTTTTTGCTTTCTTATCTTGAGAAAAGATAGTTATAGAACTTAAAACTAAAAAGAGAACTAAAAAATGCCTCATAAAACACTTGATTTACAGCAAAGATAAACTTGAGATTAGAATACTAAAATTATTTTTTTGATTTATACAATGGAACAGTTGAACATGCCTCACCAAACATTATTGATTTTGCTATAGGCTGTAATTTTTCAATTAAAAATGCATAAGCAGAATTGGGTATTGGCTTATCTGCACATCCTTTTATTATAACAGGTGAATTTGCATATTCTTTAAAATCTAAAAAAGAAATTAACTCTTGATAGATGGCTGTTTCTAAAATTTCTAGATTTCCTATAACTACTTTATTTGCAAAAGGTGTTAATTCTGCAGCTACTAACATAAATGCCCAAGATGGAATAATTGCATCTACAGAACAAGTAACTGCAACAAAAGAATTTTTGTACTGAGACCAATCATGACTTTTTACAGATGCTCTAAAATCTGTCTCTTTTAAAATCAATTCTTCAAANAGCCAATCTTTTACATCAAACAAAACTCTTTCTCCTTCTGGGTAGATTTCTTCTAAATCAAACGTTTTTAGTTTGCTGTTTGCTACTCTGTTTATTATTTCTTCTGCCATATTTTATTTATCTAAAAACTATCGTCTAAAGATTTACTTACAACATTCCTAATTCTAATTTAGCCTCTTCACTCATCATATCTTGCGTCCAAGTTGGGTCGAATGTAATTTCTACTTCACATTCATTAATCTCCTTCAACGTTTTCACCTTATCCTCAACTTCTACAGGTAAAGTTTCTGCAACAGGACAGTTTGGTGATGTTAATGTCATTAATATTTTAGCATTGTTTTCTTCAGAAACAAAAACATCATAAATTAATCCTAACTCATAGATATCTACAGGAATTTCTGGATCGTAGATGGTTTTTAAAACACGAACGATTTTATCTCCAATTTCTTCTAATTCTTTATCTGTCATCTTTAAAATCTTAATTTTACAATTTAGTTTGTTGCGCTATAGCATACATTTTAATATGCTTAATCATGGACACTAATCCGTTTGCTCTTGTTGGTGAAAGATGTTCTTTTAAACCAATTTCATCTATAAAGTTAGTATCCGCAGCTAAAATATCACTAGGTTTTTGACCCGAATACACTCTCAATAATAATGCCACAATTCCTTTAGTTAATATAGCATCACTGTCAGCAGAATAATTTATGGTGTCATTTTTCAACTCAGAATACAACCAAACTTTTGATTGACAACCCTTAATCAAGTTTTCATCTAACTTGTACTTATCTTCAATTATTGGTAAAGATTTCCCTAATTCTATGATATACTCATAGCGTTCCATCCAATCATCAAACATAGAAAACTCATCAATAATTTCTTCTTGTATTTCTTTGATAGTCATTTTTTAAACTTATTTTTGCATTTTTAAAATGTGTTGCACAACAACTGTGCAAAATTAGGCATTAAAGCCATTACATACCACATTATTAAATAGAAATATATTATTAACAAATTTGTGAGTCTTATGTATTTATTTCTCACTTTCTCGTTTAGAGAGTTAAGTTTAGTTTATGAGTAAATTATTAGCTGTAGGTACAGTTGCTTTTGATGCTATTGAAACTCCGTTTGGAAAAACGGATAAAATTTTAGGCGGTTCTGGAACTTTTGTAGGTTTGGCAGCAAGCCAATTTGGAGTTGAGACAGGAGTTGTTTCTGTTGTTGGAGGAGATTTTCCACAATCGTATATAGAGATGATGAATTCTAAGGGAATAAATACAGATGGAATTGAAATTGTAAAAGATGGAAAAACATTTTTCTGGAGTGGAAAGTATCATAATGATATGAATTCGCGTGACACCTTAATTACAGAATTAAATGTTTTAGAAACTTTTGAACCTGTTGTTCCTGAAGATTTCAAAAATTCTGGAATTGTAATGTTAGGAAATTTACACCCATTAACACAAGCGTCCGTTTTAGATCAAATGCATGAAAGACCAAAATTAGTGGTCTTAGATACCATGAATTTTTGGATGGATATTGCACTTGCAGATTTACATACAATTCTTAAAAGGGTTGATGTAATTACCATTAACGATGAAGAAGCTCGTCAATTATCTGGAGAGTATTCTTTGGTTAATGCCGCTAAGAAAATTCATGAAATGGGGCCAAAATATGTAGTTATCAAAAAAGGCGAACATGGTGCTTTATTATTTAACGAAGGCAGTATGTTCTTTGCTCCTGCATTACCGTTAGCAGAAGTTTTTGATCCTACTGGTGCAGGTGATACGTTTGCAGGTGGTTTTTGTGGATATTTGGCAAAAACAGAAGACATTTCTTTTGAAAACATGAAAAACGCCATTATATACGGTTCTAACCTAGCATCTTTCTGTGTAGAAAAGTTCGGAACAGAACGTATGCAAGAGCTAACAAAACAAGAAGTAAAAAGCAGATTACAAGCTTTTAAAGAATTAACACAATTTGACATAAAAATGTCTTAATTTTAATCCGCGGTTATTTTGCTGCGGATTTTTTTATTACAACAACACAACAAAAAAGACAAAACACCAATGAGTGACGCTATTAAACACGAATGTGGAATTGCACTTGTTCGACTAAAAAAACCTCTTCAATTTTATAAAGATAAATACGGTTCTGCATTTTACGGAATAAATAAGATGTATTTGTTGATGGAAAAACAACACAATCGTGGTCAAGATGGTGCTGGTTTTGCAAGTTTAAAATTTAATGTGGAACCTGGAACTAGATATGTAAGTAGAATTCGTTCTAACAAATCGCAACCGATACAAGATATATTTTCACAAATTAACGAACGTTTAAATGGTGTTTTTGAAGAGCATCTAGATAAAAAGGACGATGTAAAATGGCAAGAAGAAAACATGCCTTACATTGGTAACTTATTTTTAGGTCATGTTCGTTATGGAACTTTTGGAAAAAATAGTATCGAAAGTGTTCATCCTTTCTTACGTCAAAGCAATTGGAAACATAAAAATTTAATTGTTGCTGGTAACTTTAACATGACTAATTCTAATGAAATCTTACAAGAATTGATNGANTTAGGGCAACATCCAAAAGAATTTACAGACACTGTAACTGTAATGGAAAAAATTGGTCATTTTTTAGAGGATGAAGTAGCAAAGTTATATCAACAAGCAAAGAAGAAAGGATTTAATAAAAAAGATGCATCCCCATTTATAGAAAAAAACCTAAAGCTAAAAAAGGTTTTAA
>P_2C_Liq_1_UnCtyDRAFT_1001203_pt1 | contig 9997 bp, 11 predicted proteins | sample Pon2CUnioCityCA_2_FD_10234 | JGI IMG/M metagenome (IMG submission 10234)
TGGCGATGGCGACGGCAGTGGCGATGGCGACGGTGACGGTGATGGTGACGGTGACGGCGATGGCGATGGCGACGGTGATGGTGACGGTGACGGCAGTGGCGATGGCGACGGCAATGGCGATGGCAATGGCAATGGTGACGGAAACGGCAATGGCGACGGAAATGGCAATGGCGACGGAAATGGCAATGGCAATGGTTTTGGACTTGGCGCTTTAACAGGATTATTAGCTCTTGGCAGAAGCTCTACACCGCTAGCTGACGAGATATACAATACAGAATTTAAAATGGATTACTTGAAACCAGAACTACTAGGTCTGCTTGATCTGAGCAGAGGACGCAGAAGCACAGGAAGGAATACATAATGGCAGGTTTACTTGATTTTCTAACAGGCAACACTGCAGCTAGGATTGCCGCAGGTGCAGGTGCTCTGTACGGCGCTGAAAAAGGCATTGAAAATGTCCGTGGCTTTGGTGAGCAAGCAATGCAGCGTGCTGAACAGGCTGCTGCTGACGTTGCAGGACAGACGCAGTTCAAGCCCTTCACTGTAACGTCAGGCATTGGCGGCGCTACAACAACGCCTACTGGCAGTCTTACGACAACACTGTCACCTGAGCAGCAGGCTCTACAGCAGCAGCTACAGGGCTTTGGCACACAAGCGTTTGGTATTCTTGGTAGTCCAGAAGAGCGCGCACAAGAGCAAGCTAAAGTTGTTGGTATGTTGACAGGCGCAGGTGGTGGTCTACAGCAGCGCGAAGCTGACATCATGCAGCGTCTACAGGCTGCTGTGTCGCCTGAGCAAGAGCGTGCTCGTATGGCGCTAGAAGAGCGTCTGCTAGGACAAGGTAGGCTCGGTGTTACCACTAACCAGTACGGCGGCACGCCAGAGCAGCTAGCGCTAGAGAAGGCTATTGCAGAGCAGCAATCAGGCTTGGGTGTTAGCGCTATAGAGCAGGCTCGTGCTGAACAGCAGCAGCAGGCTTCACAGACGCTAGCAGGCTTGCAAGAGACTAGAGCTAGGTTGGGCTTGTTAGGCGACTTAGGTCTGCAGAGTATTGGCGCGTCTTATCTGCCACAAGAGCAGCTACTACGTACACTACAGCCTGCTCTTGACGTTGCTAATCTTACAAACTTAGGACAGCGTCAAGGCGCTCAACTTGGTTCGTCATTGCTGCAGTCAGGTTTAACAGGTCAGCTTGGTGCTGAGACAGCTGCAACTAACTTAGAGCAGAGCCGCATACAAGCAATTACTAACTTGTTAGCAGGTCAAATTGGCGCTGACGGACAAGTTACTCAGACTGGTTTGCTGCAAGGCATTCTCAAAGGCATACTAGGTTAGGAGAAGAACATGGCAGGCGAAACTATTAATATTAACTCATTGTTTGCTGACATCTTGCCAGACCCTGCTGCTGAGATGCGTCAACAGCAGTCTGACTTGCTTAGCGTGTTAGACACTGTAGGCGGCGTTGCAGCTCTAAACGCACCACAGCAGGCTCAACAGCTGCGTTATGCTGCAGGTGGCTTGTTTGGTGTTGATACGCGCACACAGTCTGAGAAGCTACGTGAGCAATTAGGCTCTGCTATGCAGGACACAAGTCCAACAGGGATGATTAAACTTGCTAACTTAATACAGCAGAGTAACCCTGAGAAGGCTCTTGAGTTGCGTACAGCTGCAGCACAGCAAGAAAGGCAGCAACAAGTGGCTAAGCTAGAATCAGAAAGACGACAAGACTTTAGAGACACTGTTGCTCGACGGGCTGCCAACTCTCCTAGGTTCAGACAAGACGCTGTAGCCATTTCAGAAGGCACGCTACCGCAAGCAGAAATAGAGCGTATCTACCAAGAGTTGACCAAAGAAGAAGAAATACAAGACTTAGAACCGATACAGCTTATACTGCCTGACGGCACTCAACAGACGGCGTTGTACGACGAGCAAGGCAACTTCTTTGACGTAACTAACCCAACTAAGAAGTTAGACCTAGAACAAGGCACGCAAGTGATACGCAGCAGTCAAGTAGGAGGTGCTACAGACTATGCTAACCCACAAGAGATTTCTCTAAAGCAGTCACAGATAGACACTGCTCAGTTTACTACTGGTGTTAACAATGTCCTTAAAGCGTTAGAAGAAGCGCCTGATGCAAACACTGCAGCTGCTAGGTTAGGGGGCGTGTTTAACAGCCTTGTACAAGAAGCAGAAGCTGTAATGAACCTAGGCAACGCAGGCGCAAGACAGGAGTTGTTTGAGAAGCTAGAGCTAGGAACTAAGTCAGCAGAAATGCAGAGCATGCTTATTGGTCTAGCCTATCAAGCAGCTAAAGCAGAAGGACAGAAAGGCAGAGACGTATCTAACGCTGACATAGAACGCTTTATGGTACAGCTTGGTGCAAACTCTTCAGACCCAGAAGTTCTTAAAAGAAACCTCACACGTCTGAAGAAGCAGGCACAAGATCGCTTTGCAACGCAATACTCGTTTGTGCGTAACGAGCCTTGGCAGGGTTCTTTTGAGCCTGAGGCGGCACAACCTGCTTCAGCAACTCCTGCACCCGCTGCAGGCAACCCTGACTTTTCTTTATAAGGTAGACATAACATGGCAGAAGCAACAAGAGTCCCAACTGCTGAAGAGATAAAAGCAGCGTTGGAGTCAGGACAGATAAAAGTAACAGACTTAGGTGAGCAGTCTAAAGCTGTCTACGATGCAATGCTTGCTGAAGGAACGACACCAGAGGTAACAGGTAGTAGCATCTTGCGTGACCCCTACCAAGCTGTTGCTGACGTCACTAGAGGCACTAGAGAAACTGTTGGTGGTTTCTTTGGCGGCGATGAGCAATATCAAACTAGCACTGGTCAGAACATCCCAGACCCTTACGGAGGCACTAGCCTACCTGAGCTTGCTATAGGCGGTCTTGAGACAGGTCTTAGCTTTGTCAGTGGCGTGCCTGCTATTGCTGCTGCTAGTATTGCAGGAGGCTACGAAGGCATTAAAGGCTACCTACAGAACAAAGGTTGGTATGACACTATGAAGGACGCTACAGAGTCCATTAATAGTGTTATGGGTGATATGATGTATCAGCCTAGAACTTCAGCAGGCAAAGACATCACTGCTGTTGCTAACTCGCCTTTTATGCTTATTGACGAAGGTACTACAGCAGCGCAGAACTTTGTACAGTCTATGATGGGCGGTAACGTCAACAGGACTGGTGCTGACCCTATGATTGTCACTCAGTTCCAGTTGGTCGCTGACGAGATACAAGGCTTTAGAGACAGAGGCGAGACTGTACCAGATCAATTGTTTGAGAAGGCTAACTCTTTAAGAGACTTGATTGGTCAACAAGGTGGACTAGGACAGGCGCGTGTAAACGACAAAGCCTTGTTTGCAGGCATCTCTACAAAGGCTTTACTAGACTTCTTGCCTGACCTAGCCGGAAAAGGCAGAGCAGCGGCAGTAAAGTCTCAGAAGGTGTCTGAGCTACGTAGAACAGCTAAAGAGCTTGGTGTTGATTTAAAAGGGCTTCCAGAAGATCAGCTACTAGCACTAGCTAACTCTGCTGACATCCTAACAGGTAGTCAGTCTGTTGTTGCTCAGCGCCTAGGAAGCCTTGCAGACAGGCTCAAGAGACAAGAAGAAATAACAAAGAACACTTCAGATCAGCTGTTTGAAGCTGCTCAGAGTTCTGAGGCTTACTACCCACAGCTGCAACTAAAGCTGCTAGATCAGTCTATGGCTGACTTGCTCTCTACAGAGCAGTTTGACCTTGCTAACTTGCGTGTTGCTAGAGGCAGGCTGCAGAAGTTTAACGAGATTGTTTCTGACACGGCTTTTGACTTAGTCGACAAAGACAACAACTTTATTAACGGCTATGTCCCTATCAACAAGCTACATAACTTTAGGCAGCTTCTTAACTCAGACATAACTAAGATGCGTCGCTCTACTGACTACGAAGCTAACTCTGAATACCAAGCCTTACTAGGCATGAAGAACCACGTTGACGAGTTCATTGACTCACAGTTCAACGCTGACTTGGTTGCAGGTAACGCAGAGGCAATAGGAAAGTGGAAGAAGGCTAATGACTGGTACAGAGACTACAAGCAGAAGTTTAGCGCCTCTGACGCTGTTCAGAAGATTGTCGATAAAGACCTAACACCAGAGCAAGTTAAGAACTTAATACTAGGCACTGGTGAAGTAGTAGGCAGAGCAGAAGCAGGCTCTATAGTTAAGAAGATGAACGGAATCTTTGGCAACGATTCTCCGCAGATGGAAGCGTTGCGCAAGGAAGTCATCTTTGGTGTTATTACACCTTTGCTAGACGACAACCCGAACATCCAAGGCTTTATTGATAGAGTTGATAACGTAAAGAGAAAAAGCCCTACATTGATTAACGAGCTGTTCCAAGGAGAAGCTCTACAAAACTTAGAAAACTTACAAAAGCTAGCTAGAGCGCAACTAAAAGTTGCTGAACGCGCAGGTATTGAAAAAGTCTCAAAAGCGCGTGCGCCAAGCCTTAGTAGACTAATAGCAATCAACGTAGCGCCCGGAAACCAACAACTTGCTAAAGGCGCGGCAGCTCAGGCGCTTATTAGGTCATGGTTTCAGCCGCTGACACAAAAGCTAAAACAAGCTGCAGGTCGTCCTGATGTAGAGCGGCAGATAATGAGTGAGTTCTACGGTGTTAACATGAACAGGCCGTTGATGGGGCTACAGAACTTCCCAACTATAGGAGCTACGCAGGCGACTAGAAGAGTACAAGAGGAAGCATCAGGCGGTGAAAGCCTTGAGAGAATACAAGGCATGGCACAGCGTATGAGGGACTTCAGTGCCGCTAGGCAGCAATAGGGACTGCAGCGGCGGGGGAGACATCAAAAGAGTAACACGAGTTACACAATCTGTCAACACAAAGGAGCATTATTATGCCAATGGTCGGTAATAAAAAGTACAGCTACACAGCAAAAGGCAAGGCAGCGGCTAAGAAGACTGCAGCGAAGAAAGGCACTAAGCCTAAGATGACTAAACGTAAGTAATAGAATCCTCTGTGCTACCTTAGGATCGTCCCTGCGGACGTACACAAAAAAGCCCTGTAGAGATTGGGATGCTCTACAGGGCTTTTTACCTTCTACAGTGTGTTAGATGCTGTATTTTAACTCTGCCGACTTGCGCGCACAAGCAGCGTCAAACAGATTGTCGTAGCTTCCTAAGTAGTGTCTTTTCTTTCTTATGTTTATCTTTGCTTCGTAGTTCTTCTTAGCAGCCCTCCAACGAACACCTGTCACTCCTGTTTTGTTGTCTTTACGCAGACCAGTGTTGTGTTGGTTTTGTGAGGCAGTAACACACCGCAAATTAGCTAGTCTGTTATCGCTTCTGTTCCTGTTTATATGGTCTATCTGTTCTTCAGGAAAGCAGCCATAAACATAACACCATATAATCCTATGAGCGCTATAGGCTACTCCTTTTATGCTGACTTGTACGTAGCCTTTTGTGTTGACACGTCCCGCCACCTTCCCAATCTTTGTTGAGTTTGCTCTTTTCTGCTTGTTTGTCAACAGCCCTGTTAGAGGGTCGTAGTAAAAAAGAGACTTTAGATGCTCTTGAGTTAGTTTGCTTTCGTTAGCTCTTCCTTTGTTTATCAAGTTCATATTCCACACACTCCTGAGGCGCACACAGTCTCGCTGTTTTCTTCGTAGACTACGCCTTTGTGCTTCACAGCCTCTTTGTAGCTGCACATTGTTAATGGTTGTCCGCCACGCGCAGAGTCGGGGTAGCAAGTGAAGCCTCGCAGACGCGGTGCATACTTAGCCAAGATAGTAGCGAACTCAATAACACGGTCTTCGTTGTTCAACTCACTACCCCACGGTGGCAGGTTGATCGTTGAAGAGATTGACATGTCTACGTAGTCTTGTACGTCAGCTTGGAACTTCAGGCGACGCTCAAAGTCATTCACCATAGACGACGATGTCTGTATCTTATCAGGATCAAGTCCGTGTGTCTTAATCAAGTCCTCTGCAGTCGCGTCAACAACGTATTCGTACTTCCACTTGTCACCGCCGACTAAGTAGCGACGCTTGTAAGCTACAGCGTACAGAGGCTCAATACCCGTTGTAGTACCCGCTAGGATGCCTATAGTGCCTGTAGGAGCGATTGCACGATAGGCTACAGGGCGTGATATGCCACGAGCGTCACAGAGGGCGTTAGCGGCCTTCTCAGACTCGTCACGATACACTTCCAACCAACGATGCAGCTCTTCTGTCACTTCGTAGTCACTGCCACGCTTCAGCAGGAACTCGTGCATACCCATCAAGCCCAAGCCAAGACGCCTGTTCTTGTTTCTGACAGCGTACACTTTCTTTGTGGGTAGCTCTGCAGTGAGTGTCCCTGCGACGAGGAACATTGAGGCAGCTCGAACGATCGTCCTGAACTCATCGATGTCATCAATAGCACCAATGTTAATACTACCAAGATTACAAACGTCACTGTCGTCAGCACTGGTGACTTCTGTACAGGCATTCCTAAGAGTTTCATTCTCTTTATCTCCAAAGTTAAAGCTAAAACCGGGCTCTCCAGTCATCAGAGCCTGTCTGCAGTTCTCTACAAACGTTTCAGGCAAGAAGCCGTTCTCGATAGCGTCTAAGAACTTGTCGTCGTAGTTAAGGCTAATGTTGGTCATGTCCAACGGTGCAGGGAAGTTGAAGTTGTTCTGCTTAGCATCAAACACTGTAACGCCGTCAGAGATGGGTAGAGAGTGCCAGTCCTTTGCTGTCAGGAAGGCTTTAGCGTCACCGTGCTGCCAGTTGAGTGAGGCGTAGATAGCGCTGCGACGACTACCGCCCTGCATCACGTTTCTGCCTATTTCGTTTATACTGTTCATTAGTGGCAGTGGGCCTGACGCTTCGCCGCCTGTCCTGCCCAGTGGTGAGCCGCTTGGACGAAAGACGCTGTAGTCGATGCCAATGCCGCCGCCGCTCATCAGACAGTCGCTTGCTCGTTGTACTAGCTTTCCCCATTCTTCTCGCGTGTCCTCTTCACCTTTGAGTAGATAGCAGTTGTTGTAGAACTTAGCCTGCCTACCTGCGTAGTATATGTAACGACCACCTGCCATGAACTTAAAAGAGTTCATAGCGTTGCGTAACACATCCATCTCTTCTTGCTCTAAGATGCCTGTACACACGTCACCGACAATGTCCTCAACCTTCTCAGCCCACGTCTGTGTTTCGTTCAAGGCGTACTTGTTACGGAAGATTGATTCACCAAAACTGTTTCTAAAATCGCTCATGCTGCATTCCTGTCTGATTCTTTAATGAAGACACCTGCGCCGTTCATAGAACCTCTACGGTCTTTGATGTCGTTGTATGCTACTTCTAGGCAGTCCGCTAACGTTGTGTCTGACATGACTGCTAAGTTGTTCAACACGACCATACAGTCGCCTATGTCGTCTTTGATGTCACGTCGTTTAGCAACGTTGTCAGCTAACTCGCCCATCTCACTAACTAGCTTTAGTGTCTGTGACTGCAGTGTGCCGTTGGAGAAGATTTTCCTTTCTCTGCTCCACTCAGTACACAGGTCTATTAACTTGTTAATCTTTACCATCACACTTGCTCCTCTATCAGTCTGTCCAAGTACCAACGTGCTTTGCGTAGGTCTTCTATGCCGTTCTTGTCTTTCCACCTGTGTAGGTACTTGATTAAATTTCCGTTTAAATAGCCTAAAAACTCTTCATTAGACAGTCGATCTGCAATGTAGTCTATACATTCAACTATGCCAGTGTTGTAGTGTTCTGGATTGTTGACAGTATCAAACATATTGTTTATCCCCGGCCAAGCTGTCTCAACATACTCCCCTTTTTCCTTGTCCCACGTTTCGTGTTTCTTGCTCTTTGTAGCACGCTCTTCAGCCTTGATAGCCTCGTTAACGCGCCTAGCCTCTGCTCTACGTTTCTTAATTACAGCATCCCACTCTTCAGCAGGCGACTTGTCAAGAAAGCTCATCTGTATCTCCTCCCAGACCTTCAACGATCTGATCTAGTTTATCTTCTATTTTGTCCTCAAAGCGTTCTACAAGCTCTGTGGAGTTTATGTCTAACACTTCCAACACAAGCACCTCATCAAGCATACTCAGTTGGTATTTAACGTCTTTGAATGTAAGACTCATTCTGCTTTCTCCCCAAACTTCTTACGCAGATAAGACATACTTATAGGCAGCTCGTCAAAGCTACCGTCGTTGACTTCGTTGAACACCCAGATTCCACGCCATGACTGGTTAGTCTGTGGCGACAGGTAGTCTTGGTCTTCTTGGTAGAAGATGCCTGCAAACAGTCCAGTCACTGAAACACCGTCAGCTCTGCGAGCGTAGGCGATGTCTCTGTCCTGCACGTGTCCCATCACACAGCTTACCATCTTCTTAGTCAACATTAGCTTAGCAGACGACACAGGACGACCCATAACACCAGAGGTGAAGTAGTGTGAGTAGGCAATGCCGTTAATCATCTTAACTTCTAAGAACGGCACTACTTCCCAACCCATCTTCTTCAGTCCTAAGTCTTCAAAGGACATCAGGCCTTCTAGCTCAGGGCTGTCGTTAACAGCACGTGTTATACGATTCTCGTGGTTGCCCAGTAGGAACACTAGCTTAGGACGCCACACCTTGTGCTTGTTAGTGCGCTGTCGTGCCTGCTCTTCACGTATAGGCGCTAAGAAAGCCTCCATAGCCTTCTTACCTGCTTCTACGTCCTGCTGATAGCGACGACCTTCAAAGGACTTCTTACCCTTGTCATAACTAGACAGGCTAGGAAAGTCCCAGTGGTCGCCAAGGTGGATTATAACATCAGGCTTCAGTGACACAGCATACTTCCCTGCCCACGTTAGATGCTCAATGTTAGAGTCTGGTTTGACCTGTGTATCAGGTATAACGAAGTGTCTCATTGCTTCTTCCTCGCTTTGCGTTCTGCGTTAGTTTTGCTTTGATGACACTCTAAGCACAGCACCTGCATTCCATCAGCCTCGCAGAAGAGACGCTTGGTAAACCCTGCAAGGTCTTTGTAGCTGCTTAGTTTGCCTGCAGGCTCTATATGGTCTACTTGTATTTCTTTGTTGGTAAACCATTTAAAACACTCTGCACACTGATACTCGTACTTGTGTCTACAGCCTGTCACTGTACGCTCTGCTGCCTTCTTAACCTGAAACTTCACAGGGTAGCGTGAGTAGGCTTGACGAAGCGCTGAGCGGATGAACTGCCAGTAGCGTGCTTCAGTCCAAGTCTTGCCTGCTCTAGTGCGTGGAACTAGTTGCTTGCCCATAGTGTCTGTCCTCCTTAGACCTCTCACGTGGTGGCATCCACATCTGACCTGCTCTACGACGCAGCCATAGCAGCCTAGCGTTCTCTAACGCCCTGTCGTAGCCTAGTTGGTCTTCACAGATGTCCCACATGTCAGTCTCTTTACGACAGCCGCCTATCAAGTCCTCAGCACCGCCTGCGCCTATACCGTCAACACCGATGATGTTGTCGATAGAGTCGCCTGTCAGTATCTGCTTGTAGAAGCTCTTCAAGCCTGCGTCAGTGCTAACAAAGTATTCTTCTCGCTTGACGAAGTTGTAATGCAGCCCCGCCACTTGGTCAAAGTCTTTGTCAATGCTGACCATGATAGGATGGTCGTTTAGGTAGGCAGTAGAAGCCGCCGTAGCTATCGCGTCGTCAGCCTCTTCACCTTCCACAACTACAGCGTCCCACATATCAACAGCGTAGTCACGCAAGACAGACAACAGTATAGGCTTGTCTTTGGTCTTGCGATTGCCTTTGTAAGGCGCTGTTACGGCAACTTCGTTGCGGAAGTTACCTTTGCCAGTGAGGTAGAAAATGTAGTTGTGGTCTGGGTAGAACACTAGAGTGTCTGCGATGAGCGAGTCTAAGGCGCGTCTAGCCTGTGCTAGTGCGGTGCTAAAGTTGGCCTGTGCGTCAGTCTCGCACGCACAAGCCACTCGATAGCAGTATATGTCGCCATCAATCAGAAGCATTATAG
>P_2C_Liq_1_UnCtyDRAFT_1001204_pt1 | contig 9996 bp, 10 predicted proteins | sample Pon2CUnioCityCA_2_FD_10234 | JGI IMG/M metagenome (IMG submission 10234)
GACCATGAAGTTTGGTCGGGGGAGGCGAAGCTCGTTGTTGCAAAAACCATCGTTGGTGAGATTGGTCTGATGCCAGGCCACGAACCAATGTTGGCGATTCTGGGAGCAGGCGAAATCAGAGTTAGCGGCGGCGGAAGTGACATAAAAGCAACAACCGAACTGGGTGGTTTTCTAAGCGTTGAAAACAATGAAGTTACTGTTGTTATGCGTGATGGTGGCTTAGATAGCTAGTGAGGATATTACTTCCTCCTTCGGAAACCAAAGATCTGGGTGGTAGCCATCCCTCATTGACTGAAAAGCCAATAGTGGACTCCCTGAGTTTGGCTCGCTCCGAGGTAATAGACGCTTTATTGGAGCTTTGCAAGGATGCTGACACGGCGGCAAAGGCTCTGAAGCTTGGTCCAAAGCAATTGGTTGATGTTAATAGAAATCTGGAATTGCTGAGCTCTCCGGCTATGCCTGCAATTGAGCGCTACACCGGAGTTTTATTTGACGCGCTGAAAGCTGACGGTTTGCCTAGTTCGGATCAACTGATGGTTCAATCCTCTTTATTTGGCCTTATCCCGGCTTCCACTGCGATTCCCTATTACCGCCTGAGCTGGGATAGCAAGTTGCCAGGGATAAACCTGAAAAGGCACTGGCAACTAGCCCACGAGGGCTTTTTTGACGGGTTCGATTCGGTTTTGGACATGAGGTCGAAAAGCTATCAGCAGCTTGCTCCAATAGAGTCAGAAAACTCCTATGTGGTTGAAGTGTTGGTGGAATACCCAGACGGGTCAAAAAAGCCTCTAAACCACTTCAACAAAAAGGCCAAAGGAGTGTTTGCCAAACAGGCTGCAAACGCTCAAATCAGCTCAATAGATCAAGTGTTTGAAATAGCTACTCAGGCGGGTCAGAGAGCCGAGTTAGATGGAAACTCCCTTACTCTGATAGTCCCTGAGGGTTATTGAACAGTCTCGCTTGTTGGGGGTTGGATCACTCCTTGTTGCAGAGAAATCACCGACTCAAACCAACCTTGGTTTGTTTGCAACAGATACCCCGGAACCAGCCACCCCTTTCCGTTCGCGTCCTCCAGAAGTAAGGTTACGGTTTTGGCTGACCCGACAGTCACCTCGATTGTTTCCTGCTCAAACTCTCCCGGTTCGGGAAATGGTTCGGTTGGGATGGGTTCAGAATCATTGAAATCTTCTGGCGTTGATTCTGAGATATTTTCGCTTGAAACTTGTAAATCTGACTCCATGATGCCTTCCTCATAATTTGAGGAGGCGGGAACCCCGAACCAATAACCATCTTGAATTCGGTCAACTGCCTCAACGGGGCTTATGGTGTCATAATCACCCACATATTCAATAGTGGCCAAGTGTCCGCTTACATTAGATATCTGGGCGGTCTGGTCCCACGACACATACCACTGAATAGCTGTCTCCTCACCATTAGCAGAAATAGCTGCAGAGGCCTCAGCCCCCCATTGATAGCGGTTGATTTCCAGATCTTGTTTTGTCCCTGGATAACCAGCCGCCGAGATTAGCTCATACGCCTGTTCTCGCAATACTTGTTCTGAAGGAAGTTCGACAACCGGAAGGGGCCTGCACTCTTCAATGGAGTCGGGGTCGGATTGCAACAACTCCTGCTCTTCTCGCTGGTAGCACTCGTCAGGCAACCAATTTCTTTTTGATGAATAGTTGATCATTGCCGAACCATGCCAGCGAAGTGAGAAATAAGAGTCGTCGGTTTGTAGGTAATAGCTAGGGAAGAAATCAGTGGAGTAGTCCTCTAGCTGAACTCTTCCCTGCTCACCAAAAAGCGATGCGAAGTCCTGCAGTCTTGCTCTTGGGTCGCCATTCAGTGATAGTTCATAAACCGCACCTCTAGAGCCATCTGTTGAGAGATCTGTCGAGGGCGTGTATTCATAGGAAGTTAGCCAACCGGGGAAACCATCGGCAATCATTGAGTCCTCCGCAGAAGATTCCGCAGCAAAACCTGAAGAAGCCAATTGAATTGTTGGACCCGGCTGAGGCAAGGTGGTGCTGAAAACTGCAAGGGCTGCTAGAGAGGCAACGCTGGCTAGGCCAAACCTGAAAGCTCGGGGGTTGGGTAATTTCAGAGTTTTTGAAGTTGTGGCAGTTTCCAAAACTGCAGAATCCACGACAGGTTGGCTAACATCGGCCTTTTTCAGTCGAGCTTCTAGGTCATCGAAATCATCGTTCATAATCTGTTTATGTTTCCTGCTCTAGTTTTCTTTCAACAATTCTGCAAATTTTTTTCTGGCTCTACTAAGTCTTATGTTTACTGAGTTTTCAGAGGTTTCCAATACCTTGGCTATCTCTTTGCTTGAGAGTTCTTCGAATGCGGAAAGTGAAATTATTTCTCTTTGCTTAGCACTCAGTCCAGACCATGCCTCGGCAAGACCATGCTCGGCTAGGGCAATTGTTTCAGCACTGGGCGCAGAGACCGGGGCTGACAAAGACATTAATAACTTAATTCCACTTTGATTTTTCCTTCTGTGATTCGCGATCACATACCTTGCCGTCTTATAAAGCCATGGGAGCTCAAATCCCATTGGTATCTGGTCTCGTTTGTTCCAGGCAACACCAAACACATCGGCAGCCAGGTCTTCAACCGCATCCGGTTCAACTCTTCGAGCGAGAAATTTTGAGACGGGATCCAAAAAATCTCGAAAAACGGATTGAAACTGCTCAGGGTTCATGTTTTCCTCCTGGACTGTTTATGTCGCCAGTCAGGATTACCTTTCAGTTTTTTAGGAAACAATTTGGATCGTGGTCGTTGACCATTCCAATAGATTGCATCATCGCATACATTGTCGTAGGCCCAACGAAGCTAAGCCCTAGTGATTTGAGTTTTCTGGATAACTCGGTTGACTCTGGAGAGGTTGCCCTAGTGTGATCGTGCGGGTCATCTGTGGGCTTATGAGACCAAATCAGTTCAGTCAGGTCAATTGCTGAGTCTTGCAAAATCTGAGCATTATGAATAACGGACTCGATTTTCTTCCGATTTCGAATGATTCCTGTTTCCTGCATCAACTGCTCGACTTTGTCCTTTTTGTAGTTTGCGACTTTTTCAATTTCAAAACCGTCGAAGTTCGTGCGAAAGTTATCTCTGCGCTTCAGGATTGTTAGCCAGCTGAGTCCGGCTTGAAATCCCTCCAGACTTATTTTCTCGAATAATTGATTATCTCCTCGAACCTCTCGGCCCCATTCTTGATCGTGGTAATCGATATAGATCTGATCTGCCGAACACCACTGGCAACGAATCAATTCATCAGCCTGCTGTTTCAATTACAGCACTTTCCATTTCCAGCAGGGCTTGCTTAGTCTTGATGCCTTCACCACCGGTATATCCGGTAATTTTTCCATTGGTGGCAATAACTCGATGGCAGGGGATAACTATGGCAATTGGATTTGCGCCAACTGCGCCACCAATTGCTCTGGCGGCTCTCGGTTTGCCAACCTGTGCCGCAAGCTGTCCATAGCTGGATGTTTTGGAAATGGGAATCTTTAGTAATTCGCTCCAAACAGATTTTTGAAACTCGGTTCCTTCTGGTTTCAAGGGCAAATCGAAAAAGTCTCGTTTTGACTCGAAATACTCTTGCAACTGGCCGGCTGCCTTTTTTGTTAGCTCACTTGGGTTTTCCAAGTCCGAGTCACCAAACTTAATCTGGGTTATGGCGTCTTCGCTGGCAAGGATTATCAAGTTACCAACTTTCGATTTATAACTTTGCTGAAAATTCATTTGCCGGTCCATTCGTAAATTTGCTTTTCTTCTTGCAGATAGACAAAAGTCTCTGTTGTTTGCACCCCTGGTAGCGCTCTGATGTTCTCATTAATCAACCTCACCAGATGCTCATCATCTTCACAAATGACTTCAATTAGGACATCAAATCCACCTGCCGTAACGACCACTTTTGACACTTCTGGAAGCAGTTTCAATTGTTCTGACAATTCTGTTACCGCTCCACTGTGGCGTATGCCGATCATTGCTTTTCTGGAGTAACCAAGCGCCACGGGGCTAGGAATGCCCACTATACGGACCACTTCGCTCTGCACTAATTTGTTCACCCTTTGCCTGGTGGCAGCTTCGCTGATGCCAAGCAGCGAGGACATCTCGGTGAAACTGCGTCGCCCATTTTCATTTAACAGGGCAATTATTTTTTGATTGATCGGATCGTCAACATCTTGGCTCATGTGACTATCTTTTCAGTAAACATAGACAAAAAGGCAACTGTTATACACAAATAGATTCCAATCGAATAAAACCACCTGTGCCGCTGTCCAATATGTTGCTATGAGTATTTTGTTTTTACTTCCAACCCTTGGCTACGGAGTCTTTCTGGGCCTCAGTCAGGGGCTTTGGCACCTAACCGCCATCGGGTTGTTTACGTTGATAATTTGGATAGTAATCAAATCCAAAAAACCATTGACCAAATCAGATGAGATCGAACTGGGGCTGGCTGGTGTCGCTGTTGGCGGAAGAAAACTCGGAGGATTTAGCTTGTTTTGGCCAACATGGCTCAACTTAGCGCTAATAAGAATGCTGGAAAGACCCGCATCAGAGGTTTTATTGGACCAACTGCTTGACTCTCGAGGGCAGCTTAAAGCTGGGATTAGATCAGATGGTGAAATAGTTTTTCTGCGACCGGCGCACACTCTAATCATTGGGCCGACCGGCAGTGGCAAAACTGAATTCATGAGAAATCTAATCGAGAGTTGGCCACACCGTTTGGTTGTAATTGATTTCAAGGGCGGGCTTGGTTTCTCAAAGGCGTTCGGAATTGAGTGGGTGGTCAGCAATCACTCCGATGATTTTGATCAGTTTTTAGAAATGGTGCATAAAGAACTTGAAACCCGAGAGCGGGAGCTGGCAGACGGGCAAAGCCCAAAGCCGATGATGCTTTTGGTAGATGAGCTTTCCAGTGTTACGAGAAGCTCGCAGAAGGCCGCTTCGGTACTAGACGATGTTGCTACCAAGGGCAGAGCTCTCGGTGTGTATCTGTTTGCCGCCAGTCAAACCTTAAGTGGTGTTTCCAGATCACTGATGGCTAACTGCTTGCAAAAAATCGGAATTGGAGCGGTTGATCAGGTGGATGCCATGCAGCTTGGGCTGTCAAAGCAAAGGCGTCAGCCGATTGCGAACGGTTGGGCCAGTGCTCAGATCTCTGAGGGGCAGCTTTATTTTAACTTTCCCTTGGGTCAATCACAGGTTTCGAGAATCAGCCAAGGTCAAACCGTGGGCCTCAGCGACTCCAGAGTTATAGACCTCTCCCGCGTGCGTGTTCAAGCCAGCAAGCAAAGCATCATCTGACTTGATTGCATTCTCCCAGCCCATATTCGCAATCTTCTTTAGATAAGGCATGGTCGCATTAGTCAACGCAAAGGTTGAGGTGTGGGGGACAGCACCAGGCATATTTGTCACACAGTAAAAGACGCTTCCGTGAACTTTAAAGGTTGGATCGTGGTGAGTGGTTGGACGAGAGTCTTCGAAACATCCACCCTGATCGATTGCAATATCAACCAAAACACTTCCCTCACGCATTTTCGAAACGAGTTCATTGGTAATCAGTTTTGGAGCCTTGGCTCCAGGGATCAAAACCGCACCAATCACCAAATCAGCATCAATTACTGCCTTTTCGATCTCCAGGCTGTTGGAAAAAATTGTGTTGAGTCTTCCGCCATATTGAGCATCAAGCTCCCTGAGTCTAGGGAGTGATGTATCCAAGACAGTTACCTGAGCTCCCATGCCAAGTGAAATTTCGATTGCACTGGTACCGCTCACGCCACCACCTAGAACGACCACCTTTGCTGAGCGAGTTCCTGGAACTCCACCAAGCAGAACACCGAGACCGCCATTGTTTTTCTGAAGGGTGGATGCTCCCATCTGTGGGGCAAGCCTTCCGGCAACCTCGCTCATTGGTGCGAGCAGAGGCAGATGTCTTCCCTGCTGAACTGTTTCATAAGCAATAGACGTGGTCTCAGAGCTCAAGAGAGCCTCCGTCAGCTCCTTTTCTGCAGCAAGGTGCAGGAATGTGAACAGGGTGAGATCTTTGCGAAGAAATCCGTACTCACTTTTCACAGGTTCTTTTACTTTGACTACTAATTCGTTGTCTGCCCAAGTCTGCCCGGCAGTCTCTGAAATCTTTGCACCGACAGCTTGGTATTCAGCATCGCTGATTCCAGACAGTAGGCCAGCACCTGCCTGCACGCTCACCTGGTGACCNCCCTCAGTTAGCTCTTTNACGCCAGCNGGGGTGATTGCAACTCTTGCTTCACTGTCTTTTACCTCAGTGGGAATACCAATGCGCACANAAACTCTCTTTCAGAAAAAAATGAACGCCTAAAGATAGCACTTTATTCAGTGCTTGAGGCGCTTAGCATACCCTTGCTCGCAGCCACGTCTGAGCAAGCAGAGTCCAGCACGTCCAACGCCTCGATCAACAGTGCATTGGAGATTGCCAGCGGAGGTAGCATCCTGATTACGTTTCCGTAAGTGCCGGCACTCAACGGAATCACGCCACGCTGGTAACAGGCCTTCAAAATCTCTTCATTCAAAGGTGCATCGGGATTCAGGGTTCCTGGTTGAACCACTTCTAGAGCCTGCATCGCCCCTCTTCCTCGGCGTTCGGCCAAGAATGGATAGCGCTGAACCATAGCATCTAATTTTTCCTGCATGATTTCACCGATTTCCATTGCCCTGTCAAGCCAAGGACCGTTTTCGAATTGCTCCATCACAGAAACCGCAGCAGCAACAGCCGTTGGTGATCCGCCAAAGGTTCCGCCCAGGCCTCCGGGGTGACTCATATCCATAACGTCTGCTCGTCCAACAACTGCGCTTACTGGCATTCCGCCAGCAATGCCCTTGGCGACGGTGACCAGATCTGGCTGGAATCCCTCTTCGTATTCATAGGCAAACCATCTTCCTGTTCTAGCCATACCTGACTGAACCTCATCTGAAACCATCAGGATGCCATTTTCTTTCGCCCAGCGACCCAGGGTTGCCAAAAATCCTTCAGCAGGGATGATGAATCCACCTTCACCCTGAATTGGCTCGATTACAACGCAAGCTAGCTGGTCAGCACCAATTCGTTTTTCAAGATAGTTGATTGCTCTTAGGGCAGCCTCTTCACCAGTCATGCCCTCTGGGTCTCTTAGCGGGTAGGACATTGGTGCATGTGTTACCGAGGTTGCCAGCGGACCGTAGTTGGTTCCATACGGGTGGCGCTTGAAGTTCATGGCCATGGTCAGGTTGGTGCGACCGTGATAAGCGTGGTCAAAAACAGCAATCTCGTGGCGACCGGTAGCTAATCGAGCGATCTTCACAACGTTTTCTAGTGCTTCAGCTCCCGTAACGAAAAACGCCGCTTTCTTGGGGAAATCACCTTTCATGTTTTTGGTCAACAACTCCGCAGCTCTGACATAGGGCTCATAGGGGGTGACGGTAAAAAGGGTGTGAGTAAAGTGATCAGCCTGTTTTTGAACAGCAGAAACAACTCCTGGGTTGGTGTGACCGATGGTGACAACACCGATACCACTGCCAAGGTCAATAAATTGATTTCCATCTACATCGCGCATGATTGCCCCGTTTGCACTTTCGATGTAAACAGGGAGCAACGCGCCAACGCCGTCTGAGACAACTTGCTGGCGTCTCGAGTGAAGTGCCTGAGAGGCTGGCCCAGGGATTTCGGATCGAATAATTCTGCGTTGCTCAATTTCCATGGGGCAATTGTAAGCGGTATCCACTCAATTGGCTTTTCCCAAACGCCGAATCTTNTGCTAGCTCTAAGCTGGAGAGGTGCAAGCNAAGAAAATNATCGTNCTGGGTTCGACNGGTTCCATCGGCACTCAGGCTCTTGAGGTTATCGCCGATAACCCTGAACTGTTTGAGCTTGTTGGGATAGCAGCCGGCAAAAATGTTGAACTCGCCGAAGCTCAGGCCAACGAGTTTGGTCTAGCGAAAGACAAAGTCGCGTTTGGAGCGGATCAAGCTTCAAGTTTGGCCAAAGACCTCGACGCCGATGTCGTGGTAAACGGAATAACTGGCTCAGTGGGACTGTCCTCAACGATCGCAACATTGGAAAGCGGTAAAACACTGGCGCTTGCAAATAAGGAGTCGCTGATAGTTGGCGGAGAGCTTATAAAGTCCATTGCAAATCCTGGGCAAATAGTTCCGGTTGATTCAGAGCACTCGGCAATTGCTCAATGTCTATGGTCGGGCAAACCCAAGGAAGTTCAAAGACTGATACTGACCGCCAGCGGTGGCCCCTTTAGAGGCTTCAGCAAGGACGAACTTGCCCGTGTTACTCCGGCGCAGGCCCTGGCTCACCCGACCTGGGTTATGGGAAGGGTGGTGACCACCAACTCAGCAACACTGGTGAACAAAGGGCTTGAGCTTATCGAGGCACACCTGTTGTTTGATGTGGAGTTTGAAAAAATCGCAGTGACTGTTCACCCGCAATCAATTGTTCACTCAATGGTTGAGTTCATCGATGGATCCGTGATAGCACAGTGTTCCCCGCCAGACATGAAATTGCCAATCGCTCTTGGCATGAGCTGGCCGGATAGAACTCCGGGGGCGGTGAATGCGCTTGATTTCAGCAGTTTCCAACAGTGGCAATTTGAGCCTTTGGATGAAGATGTTTTTAGCGCCATTCGCTTGGCCCGCCAAGTTGGAATGGCTGGGAAAACCTTTCCTGCCGTTTACAACGCCAGCAATGAAGAGGCAGTTGAGGCTTTTCACGAGGGAAAAATTGGTTTCTTGAAAATCCTGGAAATTATCGAGCAAACCATTGATGCACATACCCCCGAGAGTGAGATATCTCTTTCCTCGGTTTTAGAGGCTGAGAAGTGGGCTAGGGAATTCGCCAATGGCCTAATTGACCAAATTCACAGGTAGCGAGAGTATCGTTTTAGCTGTGGAGACCATCTTTTATATTCTGGGCATAGTTTTTGTCGTAATCGGATTGGCTATCTCCATTGGGCTGCACGAACTTGGCCACCTAATTCCAGCGAAGCTTTTCGGTGTCAGGGTGAAGCAATACATGATTGGTTTTGGCCCAACCGTCTGGTCCTCCAAAAGAGGCGAGACTGAATACGGGATCAAAGGGATACCACTCGGTGGCTACATCTCCATGATCGGTATGTTCCCGCCGGAAAAAGCGGGAAAAAAATCACGCTTATTTCAGTCTTCAATTCAGCAAGCTCGTGACGAGCACCTTGGTGAGATCAGCGAAGAGGATAAGGGCAGAGAGTTCTACCGACTGAGTGTGCCAAAGAAGCTAACGGTGATGCTGGGTGGACCGTTTATGAATTTCCTGCTTGGCATGGTTCTAATCATGTCGGCCTTGAGTCTCATCGGTTCCCCCCAACTGTCAATGACGGTAAACCAGGTTTTGCCCTGCGTTCAGGGCAGTGGTCCGCAGGGTGAGTGTTCAGAATTAGATCCACCATCACCTGCCCTTGAGGCGGGTTTCGAAGCTGGTGACACAGTGACTGCAGTGAATGGTGCCCGAGTTGAATCTTGGGACCAGGTGATTAGTCAAATGGATGTTCAGCCAGGTAGCGCAGTAGCCATGGAGGTTGAGCGTGATGGGCAGCCGGTTTCCTTGGTGGTAACTCCGGTCTGGTTTGAACGAGCAGTGTTTGACCCGCAAACCTCACAAATTGTTGAGGATGAAAACGGAAATCCAGTAACCCGACTGCAGCCATTTTTGGGTGTTCAACTGGGCAGTGTTTTGACACCAATGCCGATAACAGACTCTTTTGCCATGGGGATCGATGCCACAGCTAGTGTCTTTGAGTTGGTTTTGCAGCTTCCACAAAACATCGCCGAGGTTGCAGCCTCAACATTCGGAAGCACCGAGCGAGACCCGAATGGACCGGTGTCGATACTGGGTGTCGCTCAGATTTCAGGTGAGATAGCGGCCAGCGACCAAGCAAGTTTCGAGGCAAGGTTGGCAAGTGGTTTATTGATAATGGGGAGCTTGAA
>P_2C_Liq_1_UnCtyDRAFT_1001206_pt1 | contig 9981 bp, 11 predicted proteins | sample Pon2CUnioCityCA_2_FD_10234 | JGI IMG/M metagenome (IMG submission 10234)
CGCCTCATGCCGGGCGCATGGGAGCTGACACAGGCCATCGTCTGGCCCCTTGCCTCGGGTCTCAACCCTGAAGGCAACGTGGCCCGCCACCTGACCTTGCGGGTCTCCTCAACGCTGACGCAAGAGCGCATCCTTGAAAGCTTCGGGGCGCCCAATGCCATCTCGATTTGGGATCTGCCCGCCTATATCAACCAGCTCGAGCAAGCAGGCTTCTCCACGCGGCGGCATGCTGTCTGGCTCCAGATGGAGCTGGCGCAGCCCTTCTTCTTGCTGGCGATGGTGCTTGTCGGCGCGGCCTTCACCATGCGTCACGCCCGCAGCGGCGGCACAGGTGTGGCGGTTCTGGCCTCCGTACTCTTGGGCTTCGGGCTTTATTACATCCGCAATTTCGCTCAGGTTCTTGGCGAAAACGGGCAAATACCTGTTCTTTTGGCCGCTTGGGCCCCACCTGCTGCATCCATCCTCTTGGCCTTGGGCCTGCTCTTGCATATGGAGGACGGATGACGCCCCTTAACCGCACACTCGCCAGCCTTGTGCTTGCCCTCGGGCTCGGTGCGCCTCTTTCTGCGCAAGAGGCCCCTGCCATGCTCGTGGCCGATGCGGTCTTTCTGGAGGGTGACACGCGGCTTGTGGCCGAAGGGCGCGTTGAGGCCTTGGCAGGCGACACACGTATCATCGCCCAGAAAATCACCTATGACCGCGCCACAGAGACGCTGGCCATAGATGGCCCCATTCGCATTGAGCAAGACGGCGGCGTGCGTGTTCTGGCCTCCAGTGCCGAGATGGACGCAGGCTTTCAAAACGCCATTCTAAAAGGCGCGCGGCTTGTGCTGGACCAGCAGGTGCAGCTCGCCGCCTACCAGATGAACCGCGTCAACGGGCGCTACTCACAGCTTTACAAAGCCTCTGTGACCTCCTGCCATGTCTGCACCTCCGAGCAGCCACCGCTCTGGCAGATTCGCGCGCGCCGCGTCGTTCATGACCAAGCCGAAAAGCAGCTCTACTTTGAAGGCGCCCAGCTGCGTGTGCGCGACATACCGGTGTTTTATCTGCCCTATCTGCGCCTGCCCGATCCAACACTCAAGCGCGCTTCGGGCTTCATGATCCCGTCTCTGTCCAGCAGCAGCACACTTGGCGCAGGGATCAACCTGCCATACTTTATCAAGATGGGCGATCACCGCGACCTGACGCTGACATCCAGCCTCAGAACAAAGAGCCGCTCGCTCGAGTTCGAATACCGCCAAGCGTTTTTCAACGGCGACATTTCCTTTGAGGGTGCCATCTCGCGCGATGACCAACTCCCCGGAGAAACCCGCGCCTACCTGTTTGCCGAAGGGTCGTTTGACCTCAGACACGACTTCAAGCTCAGCTTTGACCTTGAGGCCACCCGCGACGACACCTATCTGGTGGATTATAACTTCTCTGACAAAGACCGCCTCGACAGCGCGGTTGCTGTGACCCGCGCCAAGCGCGACAGCTATACCAACGCTTCGCTCGTGCACTACCACACCCTGCGCGTGGATGAAGACAACGCCACCATCCCCTCCCTCATTGCCGATTTCGAGCATGAGCGGCGCTATTTCCCAAGCAAACTGGGCGGAGAGCTGCGCCTGAACGGGTCCATTCACAGCCATTACCGCACTTCGGATCTGTCAACCGACAGCGGTGATGATGACGATGTGGTTGATGGCCGCGATGTAAAGCGCCTTGGCTTTGAGGCCAACTGGCGGCGCAGCTACACGCTGCAAGGCGGCCTGCAAGCGCAGGTTTTCACAGGGGTGACAGCCGATCAGTTCTACACAAGCCAAGACGCCTCCCTGCCAAGTCAGGCGTCCTCCATCACACCGATGGCCGCTCTCGCCCTGCGCTGGCCTTTGCAAAAATTCACCGCCAATGGCACCCAACACGTTGTGGAGCCGTTTGTGCAGCTCGGCTGGGTCGGTGGCACAGATGCCGATGTTGAAAATGACGAAAGCACGCGGGTCGAGTTTGATGAAGGCAATCTTCTCAGCCTCTCCCACTTCCCTGCAGCAGACCGTCGCGAGCGGGGCGAAAGCCTCACATACGGGGTCAACTGGAGCCGTACCGGCTCTGAGGGCTGGGAAAGCACGCTCACACTGGGCCATATCCTGCGCTCGGACACGCAAGATGGTTTTTCTGCCTCCTCAGGCCTGTCGGGGCGCAACTCAGATCTGCTCGTCGCCGGCCAGATCAGCGGCCCCACGGGCCTCGCACTTACAGGCCGCGCGCTCTTTGACACCAACTTTGCCCTGACCAAAGCCGAGGCCCGCGGCACCTACCAAAGAAACCGCTTTGGCCTTGGCGCGAGCTATGTCTGGCTTGACGCCGACGCAGATGAAGACCGCGACGATGTTGTGGCCGAACTCTCCTTTGACGGGCTCTACCGAGTCTCGCGCCACTGGACCGCCAGCACCAATATGCGCTTTGACATCACCGCCGAGCGCGCAGCCGAAGCAGGCCTTGGCCTGCAATATCGCAATGAATGTATGAAAGTTGACCTTTCGCTCTCGCGCAGGTTCACCTCTTCCACTATTCTTTCCCCATCCACCGATGTAAGCCTCACCGTGGGTTTGCTCGGGTTTAATGCGAGTTCGCGGGACAAAAGCTACGCCCGCCAATGCAAGGACTAAAACTGATGATGACGCTTTCGCCCCTCAAAACGCTCGTGTTTGCACTGACCGCCCAAGTGGCCTTGGGCTTTTCAGGCGCCGCCCCTGTGCAGGCACAGAACCTCTTCGCCCCTGCGTTCAAGGTAAACGACAAGATCATCACAGAGTTCGAACTGAAGCAACGTGCGCTCATGTTGCAGGTCTTCCGCTCTCCGGGGGACCCCACAACAGAATCCCGCAAGCAACTTGTTGAGGAGCGTCTCAAGCTTGACGCCGCCGAAGCCCTCGGTGTGGTGCCGACAGCCGAAGAAGTCACCCAAGGCATGGCCGAGTTTGCCGCCCGCGCCAGCATGACAACAGACGAGTTTGTCGGCTCGCTCAAAGGCGCAGGCATCGAAGAATCCACGTTCCGCGACTTTATCGTCAGCGGTATTTCGTGGCGCACCCTCGTGCGCGCGAAGTTCGGGGCGCGTGTCGAGATCGGCGAAAATGATATCGACCTCGCACTCAGCACCACAGGCGTAGGCAATGTGCGTGTTCTGCTCTCCGAGGTCATCCTGCCCGCGCCCCCCGAACAGGCCGCTGCGGCGCAGGCCCGCGCCGAGCAAATCTCACAGTTGACCAGCATTGCCGCTTCGCCAATGCCGCGCGCCAGTCTTCAGCCTCCGCCACCCGCGAGCGCGGCGGCAAGCTTGACTGGATGCCCCTGTCAAACCTGCCACCGGCCTTGCACTCTGTGATCCTCGGGCTGAGACAAGGCCAAGTGACCGATCCGATCCCGATCGACGGCGGCATCGCCCTGTTCCAGCTGCGCGGTCTCGAAGAGGGTGAAGTCATTGCCCCCGAATTTGCAGCCATCGAATACGCCGCCTATTACATCGCTGGCGGGCGCACCCCCCAAGGACTGGCCGCAGCCCAAAAAGTCAAAGACAGCGCCGACACCTGCGATGACCTCTATGGCATTGCCAAAGGCCAGCCCGAAGAGGTGCTTGAGCGCGGCTCAAAGGCCCCTGCCGACATCCCCACAGACATCGCTCTGGAGCTTGCCAAGCTTGACAAGCACGAGGTCTCCACAGCGCTCACCCGGTCCAACGGCGAAACGCTGGTCTTCCTCATGCTGTGTGGCCGCACCACAAAACAAGCCGAAGATGTTGACCGCAACAATGTTGGCCGCAGCCTGCAAAACCGCCGCCTCGCCAGCTTCGCCGACGGCTACCTCGCCCAGCTGCGCGATGAGGCGCGGATCATTGAATACTAAGCCCATTGCGCTCACCTGCGGTGAGCCTGCAGGCATTGGCCCCGAGCTTGCCCCCCGGCTTTGGGAGGCCTTGCGCGGCGAGCTGAGCTTTTTCCTCATAGGCGACCCGGCACATCTGCCGGATGACAGCCGATATGTGACCATCGCCGCCCCCGCAGAGGCCCCCGAAGCCATGGCTCAAGGCCTGCCTGTGCTGCCGCTTCACATGGGCAGCCCCCGCGTCGCCGGCCAGCCAGATCCGCGCCATGCAAAAGGCGTGATCGAGAGCATCAAACGCGCGGTTGCGCAGTGCAGTCAGGCGAGGCCTCAGCCCTCTGCACGCTGCCCATTCACAAAAAAGCGCTCAAAGACGGCGCTGCATTCGCCTTTCCGGGGCATACCGAGTTTCTGGCGCACCTCGCAGGCGTCGAGGATGTGGTGATGATGCTGGCCAGCCCCGCGCTGCGCGTGGTGCCCGCCACAATCCACATTGCGCTGTCAGACGTGCCCCAAGCTCTCACGCCCGAGAGCCTGCGCCGCACCATCGAGATCACCCACCAAGCGCTGCAAGACCAGTTTGACATAGCGTCCCCGCGCCTCGCCGTGGCAGGCCTCAACCCCCACGCAGGCGAAGGCGGCAGCATGGGGCGCGAAGAGCTTGACTGGATCGCGCCACTCATGGACAGGCTGCGCGCCGAAGGGCTCGACATCCGCGGCCCCCTGCCTGCCGACACCATGTTTCACGCCGCCGCGCGCAGCCGCTATGATGCAGCCATCTGCATGTATCACGACCAAGCCCTGATCCCCATCAAGACGCTCGACTTTGACCGCGGCGTCAATGTCACGCTGGGCCTGCCCTTTGTGCGCACATCACCCGATCACGGCACCGCCTTTGACATCGCAGGCAAAGGCCTCGCCAACCCCAGTTCTAGCCTAGAGGCCCTGCGCCTCGCATGGAAAATGGCACACCCCTCATGAGCCAAATTGATACCCTCCCGCCCCTGCGCAGCGTCATCTCCACACACGGGCTGTCCGCGCGCAAATCTCTGGGGCAGAACTTTCTGCTCGATCTCAACCTGACAGCCAAAATCGCCCGCCATGTCGGCGATCTCACTGGCAGTGATGTGCTCGAAATCGGCCCCGGCCCCGGAGGCCTGACACGCGGTCTGCTCTCGGAAGGGGCGCGCCGTGTTCTTGCCATCGAGAAAGACAGCCGCTGCATCCCCGCCCTTCAGGAGATCGCCGCCGCCTACGACGGCCGCCTCACGGTCATCGAGGGCGACGCGCTTGAAGTGGACCCGCTCACGCACCTGCAAAAGCCGATCCAGATCGCGGCCAACCTGCCCTATAACATCGGCACAGAGCTTCTCGTGCGCTGGCTGACCCCGCCCGAGTGGCCCCCCTTCTGGGACAGCCTCACACTTATGTTCCAGCGCGAAGTGGCCGAGCGCATCGTCGCCAAGCCCGGCTCCAAAGCCTACGGACGCCTCGCGCTTCTGGCCCAGTGGCGCTCTGATGCCGCGATTGTGCTCAACTTGCCGCCCGAGGCTTTCACACCACCGCCCAAAGTGAGCAGCGCCGTTGTCCATGTCAAAGCGCTGGAAAAACCCCGCTTTGAAGCCGATGCCAAAACGCTGGAGCGCGTCGTTGCCAAAGCCTTCAACCAGCGCCGCAAAATGCTGCGCGCCTCGCTCAAAGGCGTCACACCCGATCTGGAAGACAAGCTCATTGCCTCAGGCATCAAGCCGACAGACCGTGCCGAAGTCATCGGGCTTGAGCAGTTCTGCGCCTTTGCGCGCGCGGTCAAAGCCTCCTAAAAGCAAAAACCCCGCCAGAGTGGCGGGGCTTTCTTTATTCTGCTGCTTCCGAACCGGCGTCTGACGGGCCAGCCTCATCTTGAGGCGCCTCTTTCTTGCGCCGTGGCTTGCGGGTGCGTTTGGGCTTCTCGGCTGCGCCTTCGGGCGTTTCAACAAGCCCGCTCTCAGCCTCTGCGCCACGCATCATCTCAAGCTGTGAGATTTCGGGGTGCGGTGCCTCTGAAGAGGCTGTCTCAGCCGCGTCGCTCGCTGCGGCCTCTTTGCGTGGCTTGCGAGGTTCGCGCGGCTCACGTGGTTCACGCGCTTCGGCGTTGGCCCCGTTGCTTTCCCGTTCCTGGCGCTCGCGGCGTTCGGCGGCTTCGCGGTCACGCTCGGCTTGGCGCTCGCGGTTTTGCTGCTCTTGCTGCTCGCGCTTGGCGTTTTCTTCAACCATGGCTTCGCTCAACATGCGCTGGTAGTGCTCAGCATGCTGCTGAAACGCTTCCGTGGCCACACGGTCGCCCGCAAGCTGCGCATCGCGTGCCAACTGGTTGTATTTCTCGATAATCTGCTGCGGCGTGCCGCGCACCTTGCCCTCAGGCCCCGAGCTGTCAAATACGCGGTTTACAATATTTCCCGAAGGCCGGTTGTTGTTCCGGTTGTTCTTTGATCGCGAGCGCGATTTTGATGATCTCATGTTTTTAAGAGCCTGAGCTTGTTAAATGGCCTTTGTTTGATTTGCGGCGTCAAAAACGCGCTTGGGGCAAATCCAAAGATTTCTGGCTTGGGTGTAGGCGGGACCGTCTTGCAGACATCCACCGCTTACACGCCCAATAATCATGTCACAGCATAATTAACAAGGCCCAAATGCCACCAGCTGGGCAGATTCACGCCATTTGGTGCGCTTTTCGCCCCCAAACGACACGGTCTCGCCCGTCAAGGTCTTGCACAACCTCAACCGCTTCAAAGCCGTTGGCCTCCAGCATGGCCGCAACTGCCACAGCCTGTGTCGCGCCGATTTCCAGCATCAAACGCCCGCCTGCGCTCAAAAATCCGGCCGCATTGGCCGCGATCTCGCGATACGCGCTCAGCCCGTCGGCCTCATCAGTCAGGGCCATACGCGGCTCATAGCCAAGCTCGGCTTGCAAGCCCGCCATCTCGTCCGCCGCAATATAGGGAGGATTTGACACGATCAGGTCATAGCCCCCCTCAACCGCTTCAAACCAGCTGGACAGCACAAAGCCCACACGCGCCCCAAGGCCCAGCCTCTCCGCGTTGCGCTTGGCCACCGCGAGAGCGGCTGGCGACAGGTCTGCGCCCACCCCCTGCGCACCGGCCCGCTCGGCCAGCAAGCTCAAGACAATGCAGCCCGAGCCTGTGCCAAGGTCAAGCACACGCGCAAAAGGCTCGGCAAGAGCCGCCGCGACAAGCGTTTCCGTGTCTCCGCGCGGGTCAAGCACATCTGCGCTCACCTCAAAGCCCCGCCCGTAAAACTGCCGCAGCCCCGTCAGATGCGCCAAGGGCCGCCGCTTTGCACGCTCCGCGACAAGCGCCAAAAAGTCTGTGTTGGCCTCATCGGCCAGCGCATCTTGCACATGCAAGGTCATGCGACCTGCCTCTATCTGTAAAACATGCGCCATAAGCAGCCGCGCATCGCGTGCAGCGCCCTCGATCCCGCTTTGCGCCAAAAGCTGCGTGCCAGCGCGCAGAGCATCCGCCACAGTCAGCTGGCTCACCCGTTCATCTCCGCCAGAAGCGTGGCCTGATGGTCGGCTGTCAGCGCATCAAGGATCTCGTCCAAATCGCCCGCCATCACAGCCTCAAGCTTGTAAAGCGTGAGGCCAATGCGGTGATCGGTCAACCGACCTTGGGGGAAGTTGTAGGTGCGTATGCGTTCGGAGCGGTCCCCGGAGCCCACCTGCGCGGCCCGGCTGGCGCTGCGCGCGTCATGGACCTTTTGGCGCTCCATATCAAAGAGCCGCGTCTTTAGCACCTGCATGGCGATCTCGCGGTTGCGGTGCTGGGACTTTTCTGACGAGGTCACAACCAGCCCGCTTGGAATATGGGTGATGCGCACAGCAGAATCGGTGGTGTTTACATGCTGTCCACCTGCCCCGCTGGAGCGCATCGTGTCGATGCGGATGTCATTGGCATTGATGACAATATCAACATCTTCCGCCTCGGGCAGCACAGCCACAGTGGCCGCCGAGGTGTGAATACGCCCGCCGCTCTCGGTTTCGGGCACGCGCTGCACGCGGTGCACACCGCTCTCGAACTTGAGCCGCGCAAAGACATTCTGCCCCGCCACGCGCACAACCGCCTCCTTGATCCCGCCAAGCTCGCTCACGCTCTCTTCAAGGATCTCGAATTTCCATCCGCGCGCCTCGGAATAGCGCTGATACATCCGCAACAAATCACCCGCAAAAAGCGCCGCCTCGTCGCCGCCCGTTCCAGGGCGGATCTCGATCAGCGCAGGCCGCCCGTCGGCGGCATCCTTGGGCAAAAGCGCCAGCTGCAAAGCCGCCTCTGCCTGTGGCAGCTGCGCGCGCAACGCGGGCAGTTCGTCCTCGGCCAAAGCTTTCATCTCGGGGTCCGCCAGCATCGCCTTGGCGTCGTCCATGTCGCGCAGCAAGCCACGGTAGGCGTCAATCTGCTCCACCACGGGGCGCAGATCGGAATATTCCTTGGCCAAAGCCGCAATATCGCCCGTGCCCCCTTCCGCCATTTTGGCTTCAAGGAACTGGAAACGCTGGATGATCTGCTCAAGACGTTCTGAAGGTACCATGGCGCTGATGTGGGCCATTCATGCCACTTGGTCAAGCGCTCTGTTTCTGATATACTCAACATATGTTGCGTATAGCCTGCCTTTTGGCGCTCGCCGCCGCCTCTGCTCTCGCCGATCAAAACATCGGCGGCAAGGTCATTGACTGCTACTGCACCGACACCTCAGGCAGCCGCGTAGAGCTTGGCGAGTCGATCTGCCTGCAAGTCGGTGGGCGTATGTTCACAGCCCAGTGCCAAATGTCGCTCAACGTCCCCATGTGGCGCGAAACAGCCGATGGATGCCTCAGCTCAAAGCTGCAACTCAGCCAGCCAGCCCCGAACACGCGCCTGATTGACTCCTAGGTCCGAGCGCCCGAAGCGCAAGCGGCTCAAGATCTCAAGCTGCCCGCCCTCGATCCGCACCGTCGCATAATCCGGAAACCCCCAAAGCGCCGAGCGGGTCACATAAATGCGCTGATCACCCTGCGCTGCCAAAAGCCGCGTGCGCGGGCTGGCAAGGATCACAGCCTCCACCGCATCCAGCCCCCCCGCATAGGCGCGCACAGCCCCAAAGCCGCCCTCACCGGGGTGATCCCCCGGCGCAGCCATGGGCCCCTCAAGCTGCCAACGCGCCGCATCCTCAGGAGCAAGGCGCACATAGCCCGCAAAGCCGATCCCCATCAGCACAATGCCCAAAACGGCCCAGATCATCCGAAATCCCACTTTCTTTTTGCCTCAAATATCCTCGCCGAAGGCGAAATCAGCCTTTGCCAAGCTTGTTCCAGCCCAGAAGGCAGACAATCTCCATCGCCACATGCGCACCGGCAATCGCCGTGGCGCCCGTGGTGTCAAAGGGGGGAGAAACTTCCACAATATCGCCCCCCACAATATTCAGCCCCGCCAGGTCGCGTAGAATATGGCTCGCCTGTGCCGAGCTCAGCCCGCCCCAAACAGGCGTGCCTGTGCCCGGCGCAAACGCGGGGTCTAGCCCGTCAATGTCAAAGCTCAGATAGGCAGGCCGCGCCCCCACAATCTCGCGCGCCTTCGCCGCCACAGCCGCGGGGCCAATCGCATGAACCTCGCGCGCATCGATGATATTCACGCCCAGCGTGTCCTCATTGGTGGTGCGAATGCCGATCTGCACAGAGGTCTTGGGGTCCACAATCCCCGACTTCACGGCTTTGTAAAACATCGTGCCATGGTCAACACGGCTCATGTCGTCATCGGCCCAGGTGTCGGTATGCGCATCAAACTGGATGAGCGAGATTGGGCCGTATTTCTCGGCATAGGCCTTGAGAATAGGAAAGCTCACATAGTGATCCCCGCCCAAAGCCACGCTCGCAGCCCCACTGGCCAGAATGGTGCGGATATGCGCTGTCAGCGCATCAGGAAAGGCAGGTATATTGGCATAATCAAACGCAAGGTCGCCGTANTCGATGATGTTGAGCTCNTCCAGCGGGTTANACCCCCAGCCATAGGGCGCATCAGGGCTTTGCAGCGTGCTCGCCTCGCGGATGGCGCGTGGCCCCAGCCGTGTGCCGGGGCGGTTTGTCAC
>P_2C_Liq_1_UnCtyDRAFT_1001207_pt1 | contig 9974 bp, 14 predicted proteins | sample Pon2CUnioCityCA_2_FD_10234 | JGI IMG/M metagenome (IMG submission 10234)
GTGGCAATCTCGGCGGTTGTGACGTAGACGTTTTCATTCACGGTATCCAGAACCGCCTTGTCACGCGCCTCGATGTCGTCCGCGAGGTTGCTGTCGGTCACATGCGCGACGGTTTCCTCACCGCCCTCCAGCCGCACCGCCATCCAAGGCGTGCCGTGAATTGAGCGATCCGAGGAATTTACGACCAAAACGGCCTCAACAGTGTCCCCTGCGCGCAGCTTGTGCCCCGCAAGCGTGTGCGGCGGGATAAATACCTGCTCGCCCGTGCCGTGCGTCACAGCGAATCCGAAGCCACGTTCGTGAATATTAGAGATGGTCACAGTTTGTTGTGTCATTTGTCTTGTCCTTTGGGGTTGTTTACTGGTCGATGCCAGCGTCGAGGTTCTGGATGATCTTCTTGTAGTATTCTGCTTGCTGGTCGTTCATGGCGATCTCAGCACTCAGCCAGCTTGGGCGAACGCCAGTGCCGTAGCGGTTAATGATGGATGTGTTCTTGCCCTCGAATATGAGGATCATGCGCTCGGCAAGCTGCCGCTTTTCCTCGGTGGTCATGTCTTTTGTGCAGTTCATGCTTGTCTCCTTGGTTGGTACACCACATTCGTATCGTAGTGCTGCGAACACTTCAACACAAAAAGATGAGGTTGACGTACTTTTTTTATCCTATATGGTTCCAGTATCAAAACGGAGGCACCCCGATGAAAGACATTAAGGAAAGCCGCGTCGTGCTAGGTTTGGACCAGCACGCGCTGCTAACAAAAGCCGCATCGCTGGCAGGCATGGCGCTGGCAACATACCTGCGCCACTGCGCCCTAGAGGATGCAGGCAAGCGCATCCGCGAGCATAATTTGGACGCCCGCTGATGCTGATCTACGGCATAGACCCCGGCTACACCGGAGCGATCACCCTGTACTGGCCAGAGACGGGCGACATTGAAGTGCATGACATGCCGACGATGCCCAATGCCAAAGGCAAGACTGTCCTCAACATGCACAGCATCCTAGAGATACTGCGCCCAGAAGATGACAAGGCGCGCGTCGCATTTATGGAGCAAGTAGGCGCAATGCGCGGTCAGGGCGTGACATCCATGTTTCGCTTCGGTGAGCAGTTTGGGGCGTTGCAGATGGCACTGGCGGCCAATGAGACGCCGATGTACCTCGTCAGCCCACAGAAGTGGAAGAAGCACTTCGGTCTGACGCGAGATAAGGGTGTCAGCCGTGGCCTCGCAATGCAGCGCTTCCCCAAATACGCTGATCATTTCAAGCGTGTCAAAGATGATGGCCGAGCAGAGGCGACGCTGATCGCCCTATATGGAAAAGAGGTGCTGGCATGATAAGCCACGATCTATCAAACGAGCAATACCATGCCAGTGAAGCCATCAGCTCATCGGACGTGAAGTCAGTGCTGACATCAAGCCTATACCACTGGAAAAACAAAGTCTGGTCAAGCACAAAAGCAATGGACCTCGGCACCGTCGTTCACGACATGGTTCTTGAAGGCGGAGAAAACTCAATCAGAGGGCCGGAAAATCGGCGCGGCAACGAGTGGAAAAAGCTCAAAGCCGAAGCAGACGCACAAGGCAAAACCCTCCTGATTGAAAGCGAGTACGATACAGCAGACGATATGTCGATTGCACTCATGGGCGATCCATCATGCGCAAGCGTGCTGGCAAGCAAGGATGGCATCCGCGAAGCCAGTCTTTTTGCAGACTGCCCCAAGACCGGACTCAAGCTGCGCTGCCGTCCAGACATCTACGTCCCCTCAACATGCGTGATGGGCGATGTGAAAACAACGCGCGACGCATCGCCACGGGGCTTTGCGAAGCAGACATACCAACTTCGGTATGACGTGCAGGGCGCGTTTTATCAGTATGTGGCAGAATTGTGCGGATGGAAGGTAGACTACTTCACCTTCCAAGCAGTCGAAAGCGCACGCCCGCACGCCGTTTGTATGCACGGCCTAAGCCAAGAGGCACTTGAAATCGGCAGGGAAGATATGTTTCGTGCCCTACACCAGATTGCTGAAGCGCAAGAAAAAGGTGAGTTCATTACGAACTGGCCGCGCTTCAACATGATCCATCCACCAGCATGGATGACACAAGACTGAGCATGGCAGTTTCCGTGCATCGCTATCGAAAGGATAAAACAGATGGCTTCTAACCCAGTATTCAAAAAGGTTCTGCTCAAGGATATTGAAATCCAATACCCACGGCTGGACAATACATATCGCTTCAACAGCCAAGAGCAGCGCAGCGAGCAGTGCAACCCAACTGCACAGGGCGCGTCATGGTCAGTGAGCTGGTCCATGAGCCATGAGGCAGGAAAGAAACTGCATGACGATCTCGCTGCTCACTACAATGAGTGCAAGGCGCGCGATACAACTCTGCCTGAGTTCAACAAAGTCTTTGGCATGAAGAAGAACGACAACAGCACGGTGACATTCCGCGCCAAGAAGAATGGCACCAATCGGAATGGTGAGGCAAATGAGCCTCCAATCGTGATCGGCGCTGACAAGCAGCCCTTGCAGAACAAGGCGATCTGGACTGGCTCAAAAGGCACGCTGCGGGTCATCGCGTTCCCATCTAAGTCGCCACAGGGCGAAGGTGGCATCAGCCTGTTGCTTGACGCTGTGCAGGTGATTGAACCAGTGTACGGCGGCGATGGACTGGATGACTTCGATCAGGTCGCACCAGCGGCACAGGACGATCCCTTTGGACTTCCAGCAGCACAGGAGAAGCCAGCAGCCAAGGATGAGTTGAACGACGAAATCCCGTGGTAGAATAAAATTAGGCGGGCTGCACTGGGAAACACAGCCCGCCTAATCCGGAACAATCACATGCCAAAGACACGCGCTACAGGATAATACAAACATGCAAAGCGGTAGTAAATACCCGACCTTACATTGGAACGAGTACGGCCAAGCAGTCGCCGCGCATTACAACCTACAGCCCTCTGGGAAAGAGCGGTACAATGGTCCATGCCCACACTGCGGAGGCACAGATCGTTTCTGGATTAAGAGCCATCAGGGCGAGCTGAAGGTCAACTGCAATCAATGTGGTGACTTCAAAGCAATATATGCCGAAATGGAAAGCGACGGAGTTATCCCTAAGCCAGAAGCGCAGCAGCCGATGGCAATCAAAAAGCCTGACGTGACTGATTTTGACGACCACACACCGTATCACATTAGAAAAGGCGTAAGCCTGATTGGCGCTAGTCTTGATGGCCACACCGTTGTGATACGCATATTCAACTCTGACAGAGAGCAAGTTGGCACACAGCGCATTACTCCAGACGGCAGGAAAATGTTTTCCAAAGGCATGTCACAGTCAGGTGCTTTTGGCGTCGTGGGGAAGCCAGACAGCGGCACGGTGTATATCGCTGAAGGATGGGCGACATCAGTCTCAGTCTACATGGCCACAGGCAATCCAGTCATCTTTGCCCTGAACTCTGGCAACCTGCCAAAAGTCACCAAGTTATTGCCCGACCTATTTGCATCAGCAGAGTTCGTCGTCGCAGCGGACAATGATGAACCCGGCATAAAGGCCGCGCAGGCGTCAGGCTTCAAGTATGCCCTTCCTCCCGCCGGGATGGACTGGAATGACGTTCACGCGGCAAACGGGCTAGATGCAGTGAAGTCTGGAGTTGAGAACCTTATCGCGGCTGGCACAACATTAGAGGCCGCAGCGAGAGAGGTCGCAGGCGTCAGCGCAGACGACATGAACTTTGCAATGGACAGCAAAGGCGCGATCCCGTTCAACCACCACAATGCGATGGAAATCATCACTAAGAGCGAAGACTGGAGACATGTCTTTGCGTTTGATGAGTTCGCACAGCGGAAAATGGTTATGCAGCCCATACCCGGATCGGCAGGCAATCCTGATAAGTTCAGCCCCCGTGAGATAAAAGACAGCGACTACATCTCTGTCGTTCGCTGGTTCAACCTTAACGGCTTCCTTCGCGCAAACAAAAACACGGTCTGCGACGTAGTGGACGCCTCCTGCCATGAAAACATCATATCACCGTGAGGCATTATCTTGAAGACCTTGGCCGCAAGGCAGATCAAGACCCAGAAGACGATGACTACCTTGACCAGTGGGCCATGCGTATGCTCGGAGTTGAGCCTGATAATGAAGAGCATCGCCTGTACGTCTATGAAGTCAGCCGCAAGTGGATCATCTCCGCAGTCGCAAGAGCGCTAAATCCCGGCTGTAAGGCTGATGGCGTACTGATTATGGAAGGATCGCAGGGCGCAGGTAAATCAACCGCTCTCCGCGTACTTGCTGGCGATGAATGGTTTGGAGATGCACTCCCGCAGATGGGAACAAAGGACGCATCTGACTACCTGCGCGGAAAGTGGATCGTTGAGCTGGCGGAGCTATCAAACATTAACAAGGCAGAGGTCGAGATCGTCAAAGCCTTTGTCAGCCGCACAGAAGAGCGCTTCAGGCCCGCATATGGACGCAGCGAAATCTGCTACCCACGACACTGCATCTTTGCAGGCACAACCAACAAGTCTGACTATCTGCGTGACGAGACAGGCAATAGGCGCTTCTGGCCAATCAAGTGCGGAACTATTGATATTTCGCTCATAAAGGCCGAGCGCGAAAAGCTGCTTGGAGAGGCCGTCAGAGCATACCAGAACGGCGAAGAGTGGTGGCTGTCAGGCGAGGCCGAGACATACGCTCGCAAAGAGCAAGATAAGCGTCTGGCCGTGGATGAATGGACCGGAGACATCGAGACCTACTGCCAAACACGACCTGAAGTGGCAATCACTCAGATCGCATCTGACGTGTTCGACATCTCGGCCAAAGACGTTAATCGCATGACGCAGAACCGCATCAGCTCAATACTTTCAGCCATAGGTTATGCGCGCAGTGGCAAGTTCACCACAGGTGATCTGCGCAACAAAGCCAAGTTCGTAAGGGAGACAAAAGATGAGTGACACGAAGGTCGCACAAGTCAGCGAAATAGCCCGCTATGAAGATGGAACTATGATCCACTGCGCTCTAGCCAGAGGCCACAACAACGGTCTGGATGAGCAGGGCGTCAACCACAAAGAGATATATGAAACAAGGCGCGACAACGGCGAGCTTCCCTTCATCACAGATGAAATAAACGTGACACCTGTTGTTGAACACACGCGTGACGGCGTTCGAATACATTCACATTGGAGATCACGGGCTGAAGACGTTGAACGCTTTATCAACGGCGATAATGGCGGCGAGGGAAAAGCACACAAGCTGGCAAAGCAAGCGTGCCTAGAGCTGATTGATGAGGGCAAGATAGGCAGAATTGTTAGGACTGAATTGCCCAAAGGTTTTTCACTAGGTGGGCGAAAGGACGAGCTGAAGATCGTTATTGAAGACATGACGTACTTCGCTGATGTTGGCGCGTGGGATGCTCGCTTTCCAGACGCACCAGTCGTTTTTGAGGTTACCAATACAAGCGGACAGAAGGCAAAACGCCTGAAGGCAATGTCTGACGCCCGGATAAGGGTGTATGAGATCGTGATCGGACCCAAAGTCAGAGATGCCGCAAGGAAGGGCATTGAGATCAATGTTCAGTTTTTCCGCAATATGATCTTGAGCAGCAAGTTTAGACTGCGGAATGGTGCCAGCACAGACTGTGCTTTGACAGAATACATAAAGGTCCAAGAGGCCAAGGAACAGGCCGAGAGGAAACGTGCTTTTAAGCAGGCGCGAGACTTACTTGTTTCGGAGCGAAACATTCATCGCAGGCAAGATGAAATACAGAGCTTCAAGTCTGATTTGGATAAGATGCCAGACTATCAGCCCCACGTGCAGCCTGTATCACCTCCTGATGAGGGCAAAATAAAAGACGCGATAGAGTATGTTCGAAGGGTAGGGCATGACGTGGCGGCCAACCAAATTTGCTATAAACTTTTGCGCCTGCGGGGTCGTGACGCCTATGAATTTAGAAACGATACCGCAACCGATGCGGCCTATAAAGAGATCAAGAAAATGTCTCCAGTCAGAGCAATCCACATAAACAATGCAGCTAAGCTATATGGAGCATTGCTTGCGCACGACTGATGCGCACGACATGCAAAAATGGGGTCCAAAATTGTAACCTTATTTTTGCGCACGTGCGCATGACTTTCTTACGAAGTTTACGAAGTATATATAACTATATGATACATAAGGGTTTTCTGAAGGGGGTTTAAATTGTATGGTGGTGTTGTGCGCAAAATAGGGTTTTTATAAAGTGCGTGGGAATGTCATGCGCATGTGCGCAAGTGCTGGAGACTTGCTTTGGATGACCTTGCGAAAAACCTCACCTTCGAGGAAAAGTTGATGAGCTGCGAGTGCCTTGATGAGCTGTATGGATTTGCCAACCGCAGGAAGGTTCTGAACACAACTGACGACACGATTGCGCCAAGGTGGACTGAGCGTGAGCGTATGCTAATACTGGCGAGAAAGTACGAATTGGAAAAGGAACTGGGATTGCGATGAACAAGCGCACAGAGATACTGGAGACAGCCGCGAACCTGATCAACGGTGATCGGCAGAATACATACGGCACGCCGCAGGACAACTTCGGAGCCGTGGCAAGCATGTGGTCCGCATACCTCGGCAGAGAGGTCGCCGCATCCGACGTGTGCTGCATGATGGCCCTGCTGAAGATTGCGAGGCTGCGCAATGGTCCGCACGAGGACAGCTCAATCGACGGCGCTGCATATTTAGCGCTTGGCGCAGAGGTCTCGGATTGCTAATGTTGACCCACAAGCTCTCCTCCCTGTTTTGCTTGTACCTGTCAGACTGGCTCACGCTTCGGCGTGGGCCTTTTTTATGGTGATGTGATGAACCAATACGAAGTCAAAACAGACGAGGTGGACATGGAGGTCGTGGCAGAGCTATGCGAGTTCCTGCATGATGTGTTTGAACGCGAGATCGAGGACGGCGCAACATCAGCCGAATTGGTTTTGGCAATCGGCACGGTCTTGTCATACATGTTTGGTGAAGACGACGAGCAGATGCACTAATGGACGGCAACCCGTGATTTTGCTATTATCACCTTGACCGTTTCCGTCGGAGGGGGTCTGCCGTTTTCGTCGGAGGGGTCCAGTGCGATTATCTATCAGCGCCAACACGAAGGAGATGGAGGATCGCCTGACCAATCTGGTCAAGAAGCAAATCCCGTTTGCTTTGAGCCGGACCGTCACCAAGGTGGCCACGCTCACCCGCGATGAGCAAATCTATCAAGAGTACAACAAGTTCTTTGAGATGAAGAACAAGCCGTTCTTTCGGGCTGTTCACTCCGTCGCTCCCGCCCAGCTTCGCTTCACCAAGCAGACAGGCGTTGCCGTGGCGTCGATCCAGAGGCAGGACAGCCCGCGACCTGTTGGGACACTGCCAGCGCGAGGCGGTCGCAAGGCCAACACCAGCTTCATGGAGAGGCACGCAAAGGGCGGGATTAAGACGCCCAAGGGGAAGTTCATCGCAGTCCCCATCAGCGGTGCCAACCTGCCCCGCAAGAAGGGTGGACGCCAAGCTGGTGCCATTGTGAAGGGGAAGCAACCCAAGGCGTTGCTGCAAGGCCGTGGCTTTATCGTGAACACCAAGAAGGGCAAGACAGTGCTGTTCCGTCGCGTAGGCAGGGGCAAGAAGTCCACCATCGAGGCGATGTATCACTTGCAGCCTTCCGCCTCCATCAAGGGCGGATATAACCCGGCAAGGGCAGCGCGCATTGGTGTAAAGAAACACTTCAAGCCGACATTCCAAGAAATGTTTGTCAAAGCGCTCAGGACTGCAAAACTTCGTTGACCGTTTGCCTCGGAGGGGTCGTCCCGTTTTCGTCGGAGGGGTCGTCCCGTTTTCGTCGGAGGGGTCGTCCCGTTTTCGTCGGAGGGGGTTGACCGTTTGCCTCGGAGGGGGTCGCTGCGGTGCAGAGACGGCCATGCTGCGGTGCAGAGACGGCCATGCTGCGGTGCGGCATAAACTGAACGGTTCAGTTTACTTGCTGCGGTGCGGAATCTTTTTTCTGCGGCGCGGAATAATTTGCTGCCCCGCCGCGTAAACTGAACGGTTCAGTTTACTTTCTGCGGCGCGGAATTTTTTCTGCACTGCGGAATAATTTGCTGCGGCGCGGCGCTGGCGATTTTGGGCAATGCGACCCGGCGCGGCGTTAAAATAGGGCGCGGCGTATTTTGTGTGGAAAAGGCTTGGCAAGCGGGGCGCGCGGCCTTAGATAGGTTTTATCGCAATAACGCGAACACGTACCTATAAGAAAGAAAGGCCCACCCATGGCACACCCTATGACAAAGCAGCGCTTGCACGTCCTGAAGAACATTCTCAAATCCCGCCACAAAATGCCCGCTTATTATCGCGCTGAAGCGCGCAAAATCATCCGTGACATTAGAAAGCTCGAGAGCGGCGCCTATGGCAAGGCCGTTGCGGTGCAAGCCGCGCGCGCAAAACGCTCGCTCGCATTCCGTAACGTATAAGAAAGAAAGCCCCATGAAAAATCACCTAGTAAACCTCGCGCTTGGCATTGCCGCCGGGCTTGCCCTATCCGCCGCGCTCTACGGCCCTATTGTTTTGGGGGCGGCGCAATGAAATACACCGACAAAGCCGCATTCATTAATAAGCTTAAATCCGGCAAAATCCCGGGCGTGATTTTGTGGCAAGGCCCAAGCGCAATTGACGGCGCGCCTATAGTATTTGTCGCGAACAAATTCGACGGCGGGTCGCAAAACGACAAAACCGGCGCTCAAATTCAGACCTGGGTGCTCCCCGACCCGCGCGCCGCCGGCATTGAATGCAATGGGTCGCGCCCGGCGAAAATTATGGCGTGGCTCAAATCCACCGGCGCAAAATCAATTTGCGGTGATTGCCCGCATGCTTGGCAATTCAATGATGCGACCGGCGAATATGAAAAGGGGTCGTGCTATGTCCGCGAATATCAAGCGCCCGCCGCGACCCTAGGCGGCGTATACCGCGGCGCATATCCAATTGCGGGCGTTGATTTTCCGCGCGCTTGGATATGGGAGCTTGGATATAAGCGCGACATACGCGCCGGTTCATATGGCGATCCAGCGGCTTGCCCGCCCGACGTGTGGGCCGATTTTCTTTCCATGGCCGCGACCCGCACCGGATACACCCATGGATGGAAAAGCGCGCATGCGGGATTTAAGCGCAATGCTTGGCGTATGCGTGATTTGCTTATGGCGTCATGCGATAGCGCCGCGGATTTGCGGGCGGCGCGTGACGCCGGATTCCGCGCTTTCTATGTGGTGCCGTCAGATAGCGTGGATGCATCGCGCAGTCTTTTGAGCGTGGGCGCGCATATCGATGGTGCAATGATTTGCCCGGCGTCAGATGAATTTGAGCAAATCGCCGGGCGCAAAACGCAATGCGCAAAATGCGGCGCGTGTAGCGGCGCGGGCGGAAAAGCGGCGCGAATGCCCGATGTTTTTATACCGGCCCACGGCGCGACCGGCGGGCGCATAACAGACGGCGCGCAATGCCCGGCGGCGGCGCGCATGTTGGAGCGCATGGGAGCATGAGCGAGAAAGCAATAAACGCCGCCGCTCTAATAATTATGGCGTTACTCCCCCTTTTCATATGACACGAACCGCCCGGCCATTGCGCCGGGCTTTTCATATCTGACACGACGCCCGGCCATTGCGCCGGGTTTTTTTTGCGCCTTGCCCAGGCTTGCCCTATGCGACCGCGACCCGGCAGCCCGATGCGCCAGCGCGCCAACGCGACCCGTGTGACGCCCTATGCACCGCGACCGCACCCAGCACCCATTAAAATCAGACTAGGCCTCTCACGGGCGCTTATATCGGCGCTGACGGGCTATTCTATGGCGCGCGATGCAACGGGTCCTATGGGGCGGAATGGGATGCGGGTACGCGGAGAGCGCATATGTTTCCTAGTCACAAAAAGTTATGATAAGGTCGTCTAACATCAAGGAGTTTGATATGGCCACGGTTCTGGAACTTGCCGAGCATCT
>P_2C_Liq_1_UnCtyDRAFT_1001208_pt1 | contig 9974 bp, 7 predicted proteins | sample Pon2CUnioCityCA_2_FD_10234 | JGI IMG/M metagenome (IMG submission 10234)
AAAACAAGCCACTAACTATCTAGTCATCTCACATAAAAAAAAAGGGAAACCATCGGCTTCCCTTTTCTTATTTCTCAAAGAGTGTCTCGTTTTACTTCTGAATTACAATACGCATAACTTTTTGCTCGTCTTTGGTTTTCACTAACATGAAGTAAACTCCGCTTTCTTGAATCTTTGTGTCGATAAAAAGATTTTGTTGTGGATTGGCTATTCTCTGATTAAATACTTGTCTGCCATTGACGTCTTTAATTTCAACTTCCACCGCATCTTGAAAACTACCTAGGTTGATAGTAAATTGACCTTGGTTAGGATTGGGGTAAAGGGTAAGATTCTCGACCGATACTTCAGCTGATTGACTTTTAATTCTAGCATTTCCCGGTATAGGAACAGTTGTAGTAAAATTGGGACCATCAACCCAAGCATTCTTGAACTTATTGCTGCACGCACTTCTCATTTTCCACTCATAGGTTGTTCCAGGGTTAAGTCCTTTTAGATACTGGATGCCTCTAGATTGAGGCGCAGCTTTTAAAATCCAGTTGTTAGTGCCAACCTCCTTGTAGCGAATTCGGTATCTTACAACACTTGGCTTTGTCGCCCAAGAAAGCTGAGCTCTATCACTTTTTATGAAATTAACGCTTAAAGCAGTAGGATTAGAACAGCCCATAGTAGGAGTGGTAAAGTTTTCTAGCGTCGCGGGGCCGGTCCAATTGCCATTGACTCTCGCATTTACAGTCCAAAAGTATTTGGTACCCGGAACAAGTCCATCGATATCCCTACGAGTCCAACCGGTAATGTTCTTAAACTCTGTAATGGTCCAGTTTGGAGAGGTAGAAGGTCTAAGTGTTATTTTATAAAGGTCAGCCCCTGCAATTGCATCCCAAAGTAAAATTACAGATGTGTCTCTAAGGCTTCTTATATCTAGTCCTACAGGAGGTCCTGCACAAGAGGTATCTTTTGTTACGGTGTAGTTAGCCGTGCTTGTGCAAGCGTTCTCATCAGTCACTGTGAGGCTATAATTTCCTTCAGATAAGTTTGAGTTAGTGCTAGCAGGAGGACTAACAACTTCTACTACTTGAACATTATCTACTCCGGCTTGGTCGCCACCCCCATTTTGACTTGCTTGAATCCGAAGACGAACAAAATTAGCAGAAGAAGGAATGGGCACAGAAACTGTGGTCCAAGCTGCAGTATTTTTATTAAGCGTGGTTCCATTCGCACTCCAGGTAGTTCCGTTATCAAATACCACTTCGTATTCAATTTCATCAGGACCATCAAACCCATTGGTGTAATAATCAAATCTTACTTCAGCATTAGTTAAGCCGCTCACATTCACAGGATCAAAATCTAAAGTATGATAAAAAGAACCTCCACCATTCGTATTATCTAGATCTTGCATTCCCCAAAAGTTCGACTGATCACTTGCAGATGAAATAGAACCTATTGAGCTAACAATATCCCATACATCTCCGGAAGTATTATAGCTCATTGGGGAATTAGTATAGCTCCAATTTCCACCACCCTCAAAACTTTGGCTAAATGCAGTGTTGGTTGCAGTTTCAACTAGTCCGTTCGACCATGAAAACGTAAGCTCTCCTGTACCTCCACTTGCTTGGGCCCTAATTAAACCATCTCCACCAGCACAAGAAACTTCTGCTAAGGAGTCTAATGTGATGCTAATGGCAGTAGGTTCTGAAATATTTTCACCATCCGTAGCAGAACAACCATTAGCATCAGTAACGGTAACTGTATAAACTCCTGCCCCTAAAGAAGATGCAGTTTGGTTGGTAGTATTATTTGACCATGCGTAATTGTAAGGACCTGTTCCTCCTGCGGCATTTACTGTCATTGATCCATCTGAAGAACCATTACAGCTTGCATTGTTGTCTACAGTAATAATAGCAACAACACTACTCGGTTCATTAATTACTCCTGTAGCAGTAGCTGTATTATTATTGTTATCAGTAACTGTAACAGTGTAGGACCCAGCAGAAAGACCTGTAACAGTGTTAGTTGATAAGGAAGAACTATTAGTAGAAGCCCCATTTGACCAACTGTAGCTGTAATTAGCAGTTCCATTAGATACCGTCACAGTCATTGTTCCATCAGAACTCCCAAAGCAATTTGCATCGGTAGTAGAACTGATATTTGCAAAAATAGAACCTGCTGTAGAACCTGCAATTCTTAAATTATCAAATGCAGCCTCTTCATCACCTGAGTTTAGGTCACATGTTATTCTCACATCTAATGAGTCTCCACTTCCTGGAATTGACCATGAAAAATCTTGAAATGTTCCGTTTAATTGGGTTCCATCTCCAAAACCGTCATTGTCAGTATCCTCAGCAAAAACTCCATTGTTTCCCGTTGAGGTAGTAGTGTTAGGGTCTGCTCTAAACCTTCCAATTACTACCCAAGGACCATTATCTACTTTCACCTCAATAGAGATAGAATCACGACTTTCATCAATATCTATGTCTGTTCCAGAGGCTAACGCCAAGGTCAGTTGAAGGTTTGCCTGACTATTTATGTTAATATTATCGACATATACAACTCCTCTAGAGCTACTTAATACTCCATCTATATCTTCTGCAGCTATAAAATAAGTGCCATCAAATCCAGTGTAGTTAAAAACTTCCTGAGGAGGCGCATTTAGTGAGTCAGTGCGATCGAAGAAATCTTGGTTGCTAGAACCAACGCCATTTCCGTTTGGGAAAGAATAACCACTCATTGTTTCAAATGATTGGGTATAAAATGTAGTTTGTGCCATGGTGAGATGGCTGATCATGATTGATAATAAGAGACTGTAGAATGTTTTCATCTTGATTGTTAGATTTTTACTTTTATGAATCCAAAAGTAGAACAACCATTTCCACTGGACAAATCTTTGTTGTTACCAAAAGGTTAAAAAGGACTTAGAGAGTATCGAGCCTTTCTAAATACTGTTCCGCTTGCTCCAACACCTTAGATTTCTTTTCCGGGTCTTGCTTTTTCCAGTTTGCTACCATCATACCCATCCTATGGTTATTACTCCACGTATCAAGATGCTGATCAATAAAGTTCCAATATAAGCTATTGAATGGACAAGCTTTATCACCTGTCTTTTTTGTTTTACTGTAATGGCAATTGCCGCAATAATTGCTCATTTTATCAATGTAGTTGGCTGAAGAAACGTAAGGTTTAGTGGCAATAAGGCCGCCATCTGCAAACTGGCTCATGCCTCGGGTATTGGGAAGCTCTACCCATTGAATGGCATCAATGTAAATACCAAGGTACCATGCGTCTACCTCCTCAGGCTTTACCCCTGCTAGGAGAGCAAAGTTTCCGGTTACCATGAGTCGCTGAATGTGATGTGCATAAGCATACTCCAAAGATTGGTCAATAGATTGTTTTAAGCAATTCATTTTGGTTTTTCCTGTCCAATAGAATTCAGGAAGCTTACGCTTGTGATCCAATTGATTTTCATTTTCATATTCAGGCATTTTAGCCCAATAGATTCCGCGCATGTACTCTCTCCAGCCAAGAATTTGCCTTACAAAGCCCTCTACCTGAGAGATATCAATGTTTTTTTCATGCGCTCGCCAATAATCGATCGTTTTATTAATAACTTCTTTTGGGCTTAGCATTTTACTATTCATGGCAAAAGAGATGCGAGAGTGGTAGATACTCCATTCATCTTCTGCCATAGCATCTTGAAAGTCGCCAAATAGTGGCAAACATTCTTCTAGAAAATAATCAAAGAGCTCAAGACTCTCAGTTCTATTAATGGGCCAAGGAAAATTTTTTGCATCTAGCTTACCAATCGTTTTGACCTCTTCCTCATCGAGCATTTCTTTAAGTTCTTTGACCTGATGTTGAAATAATTTTGGAGGTATGGGCTTGTGATTTTTAGGTAGCTTTTTTCGATTACTTTGGTCATAATTCCACTTGCCACCTTCTGCCTTATTGTCCTCAGTCACCATAATTTGATGCTTCTTACGCATCATGCGGTAAAAGCTTTCCATCAGCCATTGCTTGGATTTCTTTTTTTCAAAATAATCCTTCATTTCATCTCTGCTCGTGTAGAAATGTTCTGTGTCTGCATGGCTTGTTTCAATCGAAAGTCCTTCTGACAAACTTTTAAGCTGCTGGTCTAAACGATACTCATCAGCTAAGAGATACTCAAAACGCTTGAAGTTTTCACTTTCAATTAGTTGGCTTATGTTTTTTTCTAAATTTCCTGAATTATTTTTATCATTTAGCTTTAAGTAGATCACTTTATGCCCGGCATCATCCAACTCTTTAGCGAAAGCGCGCATAGCAGCAAAAAAAGCAACTACTTTTTGTATATGATGTGCCACGTAGTCTGTTTCTTGGCGCATTTCCATCATCAGATAGGTGTTTTCATCATTGACTTTTTTGAACCAACTGTGCTCAGAATTGAGTTGGTCACCTAAAATAAGTCGAAGGGTTTTGGCCATACTGGTAAGTTTTGGTTTAGTACTTAATCTTGAAACAAAAAAAACCCAGTGCTGTTTCTATTTAACTAAATCACACACTATGATTATCGGAATAGACTATGGAGCCAAAATGGCGGGAACTACCGTTATAGCGAGCCTAAAAGACAGCAAATTGAGTTTGCAGGCGTCAAAAAAAAACCAAGACGCGGATGCTTTTATACTTGATTTTATTAAGCAACACAACGATATTTGGCTTGCCTACATTGATGCGCCTCTCTCACTGCCTATCGCCTATAAAAGGTTAAATGGTAATAATGATTACTTCTATCGCCAGGCTGACCGAATGACAGGTGCAATGTCTCCTATGTTTCTTGGCGGCCTAACCGCAAGAGCTATTCAGCTGAAAGAGGCTGCTCAAAATTGTGGGGTTGAACTGGTTGAAACCTACCCATCTAAATTGGCTGAGGTGCTTTCCCTAAAAAGTGATGGTTACAAAAAGGAAAAAGCAAACCTTCCAACTTTAGTTGAAAAACTAAAATCGGCAAGTGGATTAGAAATCGATGTAAATGAAGTTAAGACTTGGCATCATTTTGACGCTATACTTTGCCTTTATTCGGCAAGAAGATTTGAGATGCAAGCTGCTATGGTTTTCGGCAATCCTGATGAAGGAATCATAACTGTTTAATTTACCTGTTTGATTTAGCTGCTTCCTTAAAATATTTCATAGGAACTAAAAGCATACCAAAACATTCTCCCTCTTCTTTTCCTAAATGCTTATGGTGCACTTTGTGGGCTTTACGAATTGCTCTAAAATAAATGTTGTCAGTTCGTTTGAACCAATTCAACCGTTGATGAATAAAAACATCGTGTACTGCAAAATAAGCGATTCCATAAAGTAGAATACCCAATCCAATTGCAAAACCGTAGTCAAAGAAACCTTCAGACCAAAGCATGATTAAGCCTGTACTGATTACAGCATAAAAAACGAAAAAAGCATCATTACGCTCAAACCAACCTTTCTCTGGCTGGTGATGGTCTTTGTGCAAAACCCAAAGAAATCCATGCATGATATATTTGTGCATGAACCAAGCCATGAACTCCATGCCTAAAAAAGTACCAATTACTAATGCTATGTTGATGATCAATTCCACGTTTCAAAATTAACTTATAATCGCTAACAATGAAGCGCTAATATTGTTAAAGAGCTATGCAGAATTTAAAGCGAATCTTCTACTTTTGGATACTTGGCATGATTGCATTGATCGGCCTATATGCTGCATTTGGTCCCGAGGGCAAGAAAATTAAGCTGAAAACAGTTGAGTTTACCACCACAGAATCAGCTAGTATTTATTTCAAAAACATTCGGTCTTATTTCTACGATCAAGAAAGCTACAAGGACGGAAACTATGTATTATACCGAATCGATAGTCGTGAGTTAGACTCCTCGAAAAATAAGTTGAGTGCAGTAATTGTAAGAAACCGTCTGCAAAATCAATGTTTTATCCGATTTGAATCAGGATTAGTAAAACTCGATCAGGACCTCCTTCAACTTGAATGGAAACATGCCGATAGTAGCGGAATTATTCAATTGAAATCTACAGACAGTTTTGGTCATTATATGCTTGCTGCAGATCTGTTTGAAAAGTTAGACCTTGAAGCAGAAATTAGTCTGATAGTGGCAGAAAAGCAAATGCCTTTTAAAGAGAGAGAAAAGAAGTCATTACGTAAAAGCTTGTATGATTACTTCCGCTTGGTGGGTAAGTTGCGGTAAAAAACTTTACTAGGCTACTCAAACCTTTACCCGTTATTTCCTTCACGCTGCGGCTGTAAACTGTATACACAAGTTAACGAATAGTATTAATTTTGCCCGCTATGAAAAAGATAATCAATGCATTTTCAATCGTGGTGGTCAGCCTATTTGCACTTGCGGTTTTTGGCTGGATGAGCGTGCATATCTCAAAAGGGGATAAGGACTTTGGCTTCGCTAATGAGCCTATTAAATTCATGTATTCTTTTCTTGACCAATTTAAAGAAACCGTGAAGGAAGTTGAAAAAATGTCACCCACCTTCCTGAAAACAGCTCCAAATCACAATTCAGTTAATAAGTTAAAAAACGACCTCAGAATCTTATCTACTTATTCGAGTTCTGACAATCAGCGTACGGTGGCAATCCGAAATTTAAAGAACGATTCAATTGAGTATGAGTGGGAGTTAGCGGACAAAGTTAAGCCTCATGATCGAGTGCTTAACCCTATTTTCTACCCTAATATGGATCTGGTGTATTCTATCCATCATGTCACCGGATTAAGAAGAATAGATGCTGAAGGAAATATACTATGGAAGCAAGATAGCGTGCTTTCGCACCACTCTACTAATCTAGATGCTGAAGGCAACATTTGGATCTGTGCTTCTATGGCTCCTCTTTGGGAAGCCAATGGCAAGTATAAATTAAATGGCCGGGAAGTTTACTTTCAAGATGACTACATTACTCAAATTGATGCTAACAATGGTCAAATTCTTTTTCACAAGTCGGTGGCTGAGATTTTGAAAGAAAACCAGATGGCAAGTTACCTGCTGCACACCCAAAGTGGCACTGACCCCATGCATATCAACGACATTCAACCTGCTTTTAAAACCACCCAATATTACAATATAGGAGACTTGTTTATCAGCCTAAAGCAAATTTCCTTGATCTTTCAATACCGACCTTCCACCAATGAAGTGATTAGAGCGCTTAAAGGACCGTTTTCTGCTCAGCATGATGTTGATTTTTTAAATGACAGCACCCTTACTTGGTTTAATAACAACTATTACGCCCTTTGGACAGAGGACTCTAAACCGAAGCCAAAAAATGCCGATCAAATACCATTAACAGGAGACTTCTTCTCAAATATTACTCAATACAACCTTAGTACCGGTGAGTATTCTGTAATTGACGAAGACTTGTTTCGAAAAAGATGGATCTTTTCAGGAAATGAAGGCTTGCATGAGTTTATCAACGATTCTACATACTTTGTAGAGCAGCAGAATTCGGGTTACCTTTGGGTCATTCAAAATGGGGAAGTTGTTTACAAGAATGTTTTCCCCTCACAACATGAGGGATACCACCATCTACCAAATTGGAATCGAATAATTAAAGAATAAAATATGGAGCTTTTATACATTGGCCCAGGGATGGGCGTAGGTACTATGGTTCTGGTTTTCGTAATAGCCGGAATAGTACTTTTTGCCTTTGGGTACATCATTTGGCATAAGGTCAAGAAGTTTTTCAAAAAGAAAAAGTAAGGAGGCTTGTTGCTCTATTTAAGTATTGTTTTTGTAGGGTTTTTAATCTTAGTCTACAGTATAAAATTATTCAGTGCTCCCTTTTTTGCTTTAGCAGAGAATAGTATTGCATTGGTTAATACCCTGCTGCTTAAAATAGACGAAGATGAAAAGGTTGCTTTAGTTCAAAAGCAAAATACCAAGCTTATCTTCTCGCTTTTCAAAATGTTTGCTGTCTTGTTTTTAGCAATTGTTTTAGGGAGCATTCCCTTTGTCATCTATTGCTTAATTGAAGATCAGTCGTACCAGGAGTTAGATTTTAGCTCATGGCAATCAATTCTAGCATTATCGGCGGGTTCTACCGTAGGGTTTTTAATACCTGTAAAAAAGAAAATTACTGAAGGTTATTCGGAACTTTCTCAGCTTCTTCACCGAATGGCCTTGAATAACTATGCTGTTGCTTACAAGTTATTCAAATTAGAAGCGAAAAAATTGCCCAAAAAAGGCATTCAAACTAAAAGCAAATTCGTGATCGTTACCGGTTTAGCCCGATCTGGAACTACTAGTTTAATGAATCGCCTACTGGAGAATAATGTTTTTGCATCTTTAGATTACTCAAATATGCCTTTTCTAACCGCCCCTAACCTTTGGAAGAGATTCTACGATCCAAAAGGCAGTGAAAAGAAAGAACGCAGTCACAAAGATGGCATAATGATTGGCCTGGAATCGAACGAGGCTCTAGAAGAGTACTTTTTTAAAGTGCTGGGTCATGATCATTACATAGGAGATGATTCACTCAAAAAGTATGCGCTTGCAGAAGCACAGTATGAGGACTATTTGCGTTACCAAGCGGTTGTTAGAAATAAGGAACAAGCAACCTATTTGGCCAAGAACAACAACTTTATCTTACGCTACGAATCGATCAGAAAACTAAATCCTGACTTTCTAGCCATTTTTATGTTTCGAGACCCACTAAGCCATGCAGCTTCGCTTCTAGAGAAACATAAAGATTATACGGCTATGCAAGCAGAAGACCCTTTCGTGTTAGAGTATATGAATTGGCTGGGTCATCATGAGTTTGGACAGCATCAAAAGCCTTTTCAATTTACTGCAGAAAGCAATCAGTTTTCAGACGATAAATTAAGCCTTGATTATTGGTTGGAGATTTGGATCAATTACTACTGCTACTTATTGACTTTAGAGCGAAAGAATGTCATTTTCGTGGATTATGAGCTGTATTGTAATGAACCTAAGCTAATCCTTGAACGGATATATAAACAGCTTCAAGTTGATGTAAAGGTCCAGGATGTAGTTCCCTTCAATAACAAGCGAAAGCTTGACTACAGTTACAGTGAAGAGCTCAAGCGGAAGGCCGACTCCATATACAATCAGTTAAAAAGTATAGCCTAACTATTTAATGGAGGGACTTATTCAAATAATATAATGCTTTAGATAAAGTAGACTTATTTACTTTTGAACCACATGAAAAAGTTCATTTCAACATTATCCGTTATCATTTTATCTCTTTTTGTGCTTGCTGTTTTCGGCTGGATGAGTGTGCAGTTATCCAAAAAGAAAAAAGACTTTGGTGTTTTAAATGAGCCAATAAGGTTTATGTATTCTTTTTTAGATCAATTTGGGAAATCTGTTGAAGAAGCTAAAAAAGTTTCACCCACTTTTTTAGATTATTGGGCGAAAGTTGAGCCAATCAACAAACTAGATTTTGATTTTAAGATATTGACCTCTTACTCCTTAAATAATCAAACAAGAGAGGTTGCGATTAAAAACCTTAAAACAGGTCAAGTTGAGTATAAATGGGATATAAAAGAAAAAGGTAGTCGCTGGGATCGAATCGTGAATCCTTACATGCTGCCCAATAAAGACTTGATTTATTTTTACACCGATAAAACAGGTTTAAGAAGAATTGACTCTTTAGGGAATGTGAAGTGGAAGCAAGATAAATTCTTGGCGCATCATGCATTAAACGTAGATAGTGCGGGTAATTTTTGGGTGTGTTCAAAAAATCCGCCTAAGAGAAGCCCTTGGGGAACGTATAAAATAAATGGAAGATCAGTTTACTACGACGATGATTACATTACAAAAGTAGATGCTGAAAATGGAGAGGTATTATTTCACAAGTCGGTTACTGAAATATTGAAAGAGAATAAATTAGAGGGCTATTTGCTGCAAGCCTCTACCGCTGTTGACCCTATTCACTTAAATGATGTACAACCGGCCCTAAAAACCACAAAATATTATAACGAAGGGGATGTTTTT
>P_2C_Liq_1_UnCtyDRAFT_1001212_pt1 | contig 9958 bp, 5 predicted proteins | sample Pon2CUnioCityCA_2_FD_10234 | JGI IMG/M metagenome (IMG submission 10234)
TCCGTGGCCAAATCCACGCCAGTAATGGCTGGAAATTCCTGCCGCAGATGCCGCGCAACGACCCGACCCGACAAATCATAGAACAATCGACTGTCGTCCAAAGGGCCGCCCCCTTCGGACACCGTGATGCCCAAGCGGTCCGCTAATTCTGGCACCTCAAGGACCAGCCCGAGGTCTCGCGAGAGGGTCCCGGTCATTTGCAGCGTCACGTCTTCGAAATGCCGTTGCAGAAACATGACGGAAACGACAAGTTGGATCGTGATTATCGGCACGATCAAGATAAGAGCGGCGCGACCGTAAAAGCCACGGGGCAGCGCGCGTTTGAGAAAACCAGAGGCCATAGGCGCACCCTATCGGCCCCCCGGCGCGGAGTGAAGCGTGATCCAGACCCTAGCCCCCGACTTGCGCTGCATCCGCGCGCCTAATCCCAGCCCGATGACAGAAAAAGGCACGAATACATACCTGTTGGGTCGCACCGATATCGCCCTGATCGACCCTGGCCCAAAGGACACCAAACATCTTGAGGCGATTCTGACCGCGTTATCGCCCGGCCAGCGGATCAGCCACATTCTTGTCACCCATAGCCACCATGACCACTCCGGCCTTGTGCCTGAATTGGCGCAAGCAACGGGCGCACCGGTCTATGGGTTTGGCCCGTCCCATGCCGGGCGCAGCGCATTGATGGATCGCCTTGCGCAGGACAATACATTGGCGGGCGGCGAAGGGATTGACCCCGACTTTGCACCCGACGTCATCCTACCCGATCTTGCCCAGATCGCTGGTGCCGATTGGAGCCTTACCGCACATTGGACGCCCGGCCACATGGCAAATCATCTGTCATTTGAATGGCACGAGGGGCGCGCGCTGTTCACTGGGGATATCGTGATGGGATGGGCCAGTTCGCTCATCTCGCCGCCCGATGGGGACGTTGGCCAGTTTTTTACCAGCCTTGATCGCCTCGAAAGTGTTAACGCCGACATACTTTTCGCGGGCCACGGCGCACCGATTCACGAACCACGCGAACGGATTGAATGGCTGCGTGACCACCGCACTGAACGACTACGCGCCGCTCAAGCCGCGCTGACCCATGATCCTCAAAGCTTGGATGCGCTGATCCCCCAGCTTTACGCCGATGTCCCACAAAAGATGTGGCCAGCCGCAGCGCGCAACCTGTTGGCCACCCTTATAGAACTGGAAAATAGAGGCGTCTGCCAAAGCGATCCCGCCCCGGGTTTGAACGCTCACTTTAGGCTACCGTAACGTCAGTCAGGCTAGCATCTAGAGGCAAAAACAAATCCTTTTGAAAAAGTCGCAAAAAGCCTCTGGACGCCCCCCGCACCCATTGTTATAGCCCCCACATGGTCCGGCGTAGCTCAGCGGTAGAGCAGTTGACTGTTAATCAATTGGTCGTAGGTTCGATCCCTACCGCCGGAGCCATAAAACAATCGCACAGAAATAAAACTAAGGCGTTACGCGCGACGTAAGCGCGTCTGCACGCTGTTGTAGCGGCGTGTCTTTGACACGCATGACGATTGGCGCGAGTTGCGCTCGGGCACGGTCCACTTGCCCCGCTACAATCAGAGCTTCCACCAAGTTCAGCTCAATCTCTGGTGCACCACCGTCAGCAGCCATTGCCGCGGCTTCCAACCGTTCCAATGCCAACTCCACATCCCCCTCGCGCAGGGCAATCCATCCCAATGTATCAAGAATGGCCGCGTTGCCCGGTTGAAACGCCAGTGCCTTTTGCGCCAGTTCTTTCGCCTCGGACAGGTCGTCGGCGCGGACTGCCAAGAACCAAGCCAATTGGTTCAGCGCGATGTAGCTGTCTGGCTGAACGGTTAAAAACGCACGGTACGCGGCCTCAGCGGCTGCGTCCTCACCCAGCGTTTCACCCAAAAGGCCTAGCCTGACCAAAACATCGGGGTCCTTACGGATTTTGGCGGCAGCACCATAGGCCTCAAACGCGCCGCGCGCCTCACGTTGCGCAAAGAAATGATTACCGCGCATGACCTGAACCACCACGAAATCGGGCGCGATGCGGGAGGCGCTATCGAGCAGATCAATGGAGGGTGCGCCCACCCGTGCAGCCGACTCTGCGGCGAAAAATGCCGCCAAAACGTCATTAGGATTGGCCTCAGCGATCTGGCGCAATTGCGGGGCCGCCCCGCCCGTGAGGGACAGACGCAAAAACAACGGCCCCGCCATGGCACGCGCAGTTTCCGGTGCAATGGTGGCCAAGTCAGCTTCGCTCAGACCATCAATCGCAAAGCCCGGCACGGCGTAGGACGCCATATTTAGCGCAGCCAAAGCTTGCTCAGGGGCGCCGTTCGCAAGGTGCCCGTAGGCCGCAAACAAAGCTTGTTCAGCGCCCTCCTCCACGAGCCCTTCCGGAGCATCACCACCCAACGCCAGCGTTGCTGCCGCGACGCCCAAGCGCCCGGCCGGTGTTTCTGCAATCCTCTCGAATGCGGACAACGCCGCTTCGGCATCCGACTGCATCAGCGCGAGACGCCCACGTGCAAGATACCACGAAGTCCCCTCCTCCATCCGAAGGATACCCGCCTGAGCCGCATCAGCATTGCCCGCTCGGAGAGCCGCTTCAACCCGAAGCATTGCCACGTCCGGAATTAAGCCCGCGTAACGATCCAGCACAGCCCGCGTATTTTCAAAATCCCGAGCCTCAATCAACGCTACAGCAAGACCACGCGCGGCATCAGCGTTATCGGGCTGCACAGCTAAACACTTTGAAAAGCTTTGCGCAGCATCCGCAGGTTGTACCCGCAACATGTCTAACCGCCCCAAACCAAGCAGCACATCGCAAGCGATAGGGTTGATCTCAACCGCCCGGGTCAGCGCACTTTGGGCGCGATCAAGAAAACCCGCCTCCGCTAAGGTCGCGCCGAAATTGGCCCAATAGGTCGCGCCGTCGGGCGCCAGCTCAGCGGCCCGCTCCATATGTGTCAAAGCCGCTGCGGGACCATCGCGGCGGTACACAACTGTCGCCAACACGTTGTGCGCGTAGGGATGCGATCCATCAAGCGCGACGGCACGGCGGGCCGCCATCAATGCGCGCTCCAGTGTACCCTCCTCGCGGGCGATCAAGGCTCGTGCGATCGACAACTCCACCTCGGGCAGGCGCGCATCGCCCACCGCATCAGGCTCCAACAACGCGCGCGCGGCTTCGACGTCGGATTGCACCGCCCTCAGGATCGCGAGCAAGACCCGCGCCATGCCGTCAGCGGGATTGAGTTGCAGCAATTCTGTCGCGCGGGCTTCAATGCCGCCCAAATCCGCCCGGCTGCGCAAGCGCTCGGCCAAAATATCGCTGTTCAACCGAGTTTGAAACGCCGGTCCCTGCGTCGCACCATCAAAGGGCTGAGCGTTCCTCCACATTAGAGGATCAACAATCCCGGCTCCCGCAGGCTGCCACGCACAATACAGCAGAAACGTTGATATTACGAAACGAAGGGCGGCACGACGCAGCATGAAAATTCCTAACTTTATAAAATAATCAAAGCGTAGCATCAAAAACCGCCCGCGTGAAAGCCACACGGACGGTTCAATTGCTCAGTATCCACGTGGCTTAGCCGCGACGACGACGCGCAACGCCAAAGCCCGTCAGAGCCAGCCCCAAGAGCAGGCCGGAGGCCGGCAGTGGGATTGGCGCAGTTGGGTTACCCCCGCCGCCGCCATTGGTTGTCCCNAACAGGGTCAACGANGAGGNCGCCGTTGTTTGATCNGAGAATGTTGCCACAGCCGTCCAAGTGTTGGCACCAAGCTTCAGGTTGTAGGCAGGCACCTTGAAGTTACCCANCGCGTCAACCGTCCCNGCAAAGGTNTTGCCATCGGGATCAGTGATCTCAACCCCATCAACACCAACCAGAACGCCGCCAGAATTTCCGCCAAAAATATCGACGATGTCCTGNGGATTGTTGGAGAAGTTAACGAACGTCCCACCNCCAGCAGTTGCGACTGCGGCCAGTGTCGAGTTGGCAGCCCCAGGGAAGCCTACTGTATTCACCGTGTAGCCATCTGCCAGCGCAGCCGCTGCAGCCGCGACTGCCACCGATTGCGTGCTGCCTCCGTCAGAAATCAGCAAGATTTGTTTGCTGGTTCCTGCACGACCGTTTGCGTCCAACTCACCATCCGCAGTAACGATCCCGTCGCGAATATCGGTGCCGCCGCTAGCCACGATGGCATTGATCGCGCTGGTCACGCCCGCGTCTGGAATTGGTGTCAGCGTTTGCCGCACAAAGCCGGAACTTTGGAACTCAACCACGCCAACATTGGATCCAGCAGGCAAACTGTTCACCAACGCGTTCGCTGCTTGCTGCTGAAGAATGTCCCGCCGGACCGAGCTGCCATCGGGCAAGTTAACGAAAGCCCCCATAGAGCCTGACCCATCGAGCGCGAGCACGAGATCAAGACCGCCACCAACAACGCCGGACGCGTTGGCTTGCCCGTCAGGCATTGTCATCGTTCCGACAGGAAACGACGCCCCATTGGCCGGGTTAAGCCACCCGACAGAACCCGCGGCATGAGCAGCAGCCCCAAATGTTGTCAGCGCTAGGGCGAGCACCCCCCCACGCACTAAAGATATGCTAAAATTCATAAGACCACCTTCCAATTACTAATCACGCGAAATCGCAACAGACCGATTCGCTGTAAATGTAGGTTAACAAATCACTAAGCCGTTTCCAAAATTAGAATCAATTTTCACGGAACTTCAATGGACGCTGACAGATCAGCATACTTTGAAAGACCCTGAATTCAGGGGCACCAAGACGGTATGATTTACTTTTTCGCAAATAATAACAACGCTATATCATAAATAATTAACGCAGATACCTTCGCTTTCTGGGGAGTATCACATTAACCAAAGCTGCATAGATGAGGCAGTCTGACGGTAAATTCTGGCGCTAAATTCACCCTCAATTCAACTCACTGCCACTAGATTTTAGGCTCAGCGCATTTTCGGAAAACGAGTGATCCATTCAAACAGTTAAAGAGTATCTTAAGATATTCCCGCAGATCAAAGCGTAACTTTTCAGACCGAAAACCGCTCCAAAAAGCTACGATCACATCCCACACATCGTTCTGAAACACCCACCAAGACAGCAAAAGGGGGCAGTCAAAGACCGCCCCCAATCCGAAAGCCTCTCAGGCTTATTCGGCCGCCATCAAAGCCGCCTGTCCACCTATCTGACTCCAATTCCCATGGCCATCATAGCGGGCCGTAATCTGGCCCTCATCATCCATGGCCAAGAGGTGCAGCCACTGGTTATCGAACAAGTCTGCGACGCTGGGATGTTTTTCCAGCACCGCGTTCATATCCTCGATCGGGGCCGCAATCACGACCGATAACCGCAGCGGTTCATGCCTAAGTGTATCGCCATCATGCACCGATTGCAGGGGCAGCCCGGCGCGTAGGTTTCCACCGTTGCCTTCGACCACGCCAACACCGCCGGTGATATTGTGCACCAGCTTGTTGCCGCCACCAAACGCCTCAGGTGCGACCGCCGACCCGTAGTACTGGAGCGATATCCAGCTCGCGACGACAACAGGCGCGGTCAGGATCAGTTCTAGAACCCCTTTTTCAGTATCCGCATGGTGGTTGTAGGTATGCAGAAACGCCTGCCCGCCAAGGTCCAAACCGCGCGTCAACTCCCGTGGGGCGGCGATAAACTTGGAACATCCAGCAAGCCCCCATTCGGGCCGGACCTGCGCCCAATCCAAACCGCGCGCGACCAGATCAGCCTGCGTTTCGGCACCCGGCAGGCTACCTGCCCGCTCTGCGCGTGCCTCAGCCCCCGCAGCCTTGAGCCAGAGCTTGAGCCGCTTGATGTCGTCGCTGTGCATACCCGCGTCGATATCCACGTCGAACATATCCACCCGGTCAGAGGTCGTGTGATGCAGCGCACCCACGAACAGCGTATCGGCCGGCACATCGATCTGCGCCCGCACCTCTGGATCGTTCAGTAATTGGGCGAGGATCCGGACGTTGACCTCCCCCGTGTTGCCACCGCAGGCACCGCAATGCATCGCGCTCTCAAAGGGGGTGTTCACCACTTCGGCCCCATGGCCCGTGATCATAACCACCCGCGCAAAGGGCGCGCGCAACGACATCGCGCCAAGGACCGTTTTGGCCGCTGTCACCTTGGCTTCAAGGGACAAATCTGTGGTCAGAACCGGCACCGGACCGCCTGCGACCTTGGCGGGCGCACCAAAGGTGTCTTTGATCAGTTTGGGCAGGTATAAGGGACCTGCGGCCTCAACAAACGCGAAGGACCCTACCGCCGCCTGCCGGAACCGGCCCCACGCCCGTTTGGCCCGCGCCGCAAGCCTCTGCTCCGTGTCTTGTTCGGCGGAATGGCCGCTTTTGGCCCTAAGCGCGGGGGACAACAGAACCGGCGCAAGCGCTTGGGTCACATCCGATGCGACCGGTTGGTGGGTGATTGTCAGCCCAAAGAAGCCTGCAAAGCCAACGGTTTCGACCTCCTCGCTTTGATTTTCGAGGGCACGCCGGAACACCTCGGACCGCACGTCGATGCAGAACGCGGCCTGAACCGCCGCCCGCTCAGGCCCCGCAACAGGAGTGCGGCTTGCCATTTGCGCGACCAGCTTGCGTTGCGCCGCCAGTTCCGCCGCGAGTTGCAGGGCACAGTCGATCCGATGATCTGCCGTTGGTGCCAGCGGCTTGGCATATTCAGCCAAAGCATCCAGCCAGACTGCACCGATTTCTGCCCGGTACATCTCAAACAACGCGGCCTCCCACACGATCCGAATGCACAACAGGTCGGTCACAGCCTCATCTCGCGCGCCCGATTGCTCAGCCGCCCAAGCGTCCCGCCGCGCAAGTTGCGCCCAACCGCCGAGGGTCGAAAGGAGCCGGTGGAAGTACAGCTCCGCCTCTTGTGGCATCACGCCCAGCGTTTCAGCCGAATACGCCAGTGCAAGCGCGCCTGACGGAGGCAGGTTAGAGACGTACTCAGAGAAGCCCTTGAGACCTTGGATTTCCGGGGTGATGTCCCGTTTGGCAAACCCGTGCCACGCCGGAAACGCGGCCATGGCAGGGGCGGGCCAAAGGGCTTGGCCGGCGTCAAAGTGGCTCGCGGCCCAATGGCCGATCCGCTCTTCGATCAGGCGCGGCCAATCGATGCCAGACACATCCGCCGCTAGCCCCGCGATGGTTGGCAAAGCGACAGGCGCCGGGGAGGTATGCGACGACGCCGCCTCATACAGGTCTGCGGCCGTTGCAGGCAGGCCGTCGGGGTTGGCTGCGATTGCGGCATCCAAGTCTGCCAGCGTGATGTCGCCCTTGTCGATCTTGGCGACCAAATCCGCGCGCAGTTGCGTGACCCGGACACCTGCGACCTTTTCCAACCGTGCCGCCGTCAGCATCAAAGGCTCAGAGGTTTGGCCCAGAAAAGGGTTCACCGCGACGGTTTCGGCCAAGGCCCACATGGGCGGGATGGCGCGCGATGCGATGTCCGCTTTTGCGAACAATTCAAGCGTTGGGCCGTCAAATTGTGTGTTTTGAACCAGCATGTCTTAGGCACCTTTCGCGTCAGATTTGGACCAGCTGCCGATCATCCGATCAAGAACAGCGTTGAGGTAGAAGCCGTTAGAAATATGGACCCGCAGGCCCTGTGCCGCCGGGTGATGGACCCACAGCGGGAAACACGCCTGCGCCATCGCAAGAAGCCCGAATGAAATCACCGTGATCCCGATCAGAAACCACCCCAATGCACCGGGGATCGGCGCAGGCGGAAGCGTGCCCGCGGTGATCCACACAGCCAATGTTTGGAGTGTAAAGTAGCCAATCGTGGTCGCCAGCGACGCGATGGCCATCCGCCGGGTCAGGGCTTTGGGCGCGGTATCGGCCAAGCCTTGGGCCAGCATATAGGCCACACCGAACACAAGGACCGCGCCCATCGCGAGGGCCTGGGGCGACTTGCCGCCCAACCCAAAGAGCGTCGCGATAGCGGCGAAAATCACCACCGCGATGCCAAAGGCCCGCAGCACCGCACGCCCGTTGGGCACAGCCACCGGACCGGGCCGAGGGATGGCGGCAACCGCACCGACCGCCCCGCCCGAGGACAAAAAGGCGTGCGCCTTGTAGAGCGAGTGCGCGACGATGTGCAAAAGCGCGAGGGCAAAAAGACCCAAACCGCATTGCAGGATCATGAAGCCCATTTGTGCGATCGTGGACCAAGCCAGCGCGGTTTTGATCGCGGGCTGGGTTAGCATCACGATGGACCCAATCAGGGCTGACGCACCGCCCAAGAACACCAGCGCCGAGAGCAAAACCGGGTTCAGCAAGATCAGGTCGGCAAAGCGGATCAACAAGAAACCACCCGCGTTCACGACACCTGCGTGTAGCAAAGCGGACACCGGTGTGGGGGCCTCCATCACTTCGGTCAGCCAACCGTGAAACGGGACCTGCGCCGAGGCCAACATCGCCGAAATCGCCAAAAGGATCGCGGCAAAGGTCCACATCCATGTGGTCTCAGCCTCCGCCAACAGCGTGGCGATATCACCTGTGCCCGCGGCCGCGTAGAGCATGACCCCCGCCAGAACCAAGGCCCCGTTTGAACCTTTGTTAACCATTGCCTTCTTGCGGCCAGCCAGTTGCGCGCCGGTCCGTGTGGCATAGGTTAGAAGCAGCCGCTGTACCGCGACCCCTGCCCCGATCCAGCCCACAATCAACTGTACGACATTGCCCGCGGTCACCAGCAGAAGGACAGACCCAAGCGCCACACCAAGCCAGCCCATGAAGGCGGCCTGTGTTTTCTCTCCGTCCATATAGGTGCGGGCGTAGCGCGACACGACCCAGCCGATAAAGCTGACCAACAGGGCCATCGTCAGCGACACCGCATCCAACCGGATCGAAAAGCCCAACTCCGCAAAGCCCAACAACGCCGAGGTCTGCGGGCCCTGCCCGATCACGATAGCGGCCCCCACAACACATACGGTCAAAGCCGCCAATGCCGCACTCTCAACCACGCACAAGCTTTGGCCCCCGCGTGCCGGTGGGCGCGCAAACATCAACCCGCCCGCTGCAAGTAAGATCAACGGCGCGAGACCGAATAGGATGACACTGGACATGGACGCTCTCCTCACTGGTGCTTGGGAGAGGATGTAGCGGCAGCCATATCATTTATTAAATACATTGTTTATTGGATATCATTCTGTTTAATAGAATGATGGCTGAACTCAACTACCACCACTTGCGATATTTTTGGGCCGTGGCACACGATGGCAACCTGACCCGGACGGCGGAGCGGTTGAACCTGTCGCAATCCGCGCTTTCGACGCAGATCAAATCTCTTGAGGCCCGCTTGGGCCACAAGCTGTTTGAACGGCGCGGACGACAGTTGATATTGACCGAAGCCGGGCGCATTTCACTCGAGCATGCCGATACGATTTTTGGTGCCGGCGAAGAGCTTTTGAGCACTCTCAAGGGCGCGGGCGCATCGCAGCAGGTGCTGCGCGTGGGGGCTTTATCCACGCTCTCGCGGAATTTTCAGCTACAGTTTTTGCGGCCCCTCCTGGGGCGTCCCAACGTTGAGATTATCCTACGATCAGGCGGCGCGACTGAGCTGTACCCTGCCCTAGAGGCGTTGAACCTAGACGTTGTTCTCACGACCACTCCGCCATCGCGCGATGCGGCGACCAAGTATTTGGCACATAAACTAGACAGCCAAAATGTGGTCCTTGTGGGAAGTCATGCCCGTGTGGGCGCGGGCTGTGATATCCGCGATTTGCTGGCGGAGCATCCCGTGATCTTGCCCACCTTCGAAAGCTCGATCCGCCCCGGGTTCGACGCCCTGATGGAGCAATGGAACATTCGCCCCCTGATCGCAGCGGAGGCCGATGATATGGCCATGATCCGACTGTTGGTACGCCAAGACGTTGGCTTGGCAGTCATCCCGCCCATCGTGGTCGAGCAGGAAAT
>P_2C_Liq_1_UnCtyDRAFT_1001213_pt1 | contig 9956 bp, 9 predicted proteins | sample Pon2CUnioCityCA_2_FD_10234 | JGI IMG/M metagenome (IMG submission 10234)
AACCCCCTCATGAACGCTGCGAGTTTGAGGGGGCTGGCCCCCTCAACGGGTCGTATTTTCGCAAAGCGAAAATGCGACCCTTCAAAAGATGCCCTCACAGCCCCTCTTCACACGCCCCAAAGCCCCGAAGGACCGCACGCCCCGTTATCTTAATTTCCGTTAACACATCCCCCCTCAAGGCGGTGCACGCCCGGTGCACGCAAAGTGCACACTTGTCACCCCCCTAGAATCAGCTGTTTTTTGCCCCGTTAACCTTGCGCACCGCAGCTGTCACAGTCAGTTAACACTTGACTCAGACCTCCAATCTACTTAACACGTTAACAAGAAGAGAGGAGCCCGCCCGAATGCCGCATTTTTCCATAGAATATTCGGCCAATCTGGAGGCGCTCGTGGAGATGCCCGCGCTGCTTGAAACGCTCCGCGTGGCCGCGCTTGAAACGGGCCTTTTTCCCCTCGCAGGCCTGCGCATCCGTGCCTTTCGCGCTGATCATGTGAGCATCGCCGATGGCAATCCGGCCCACGCCTTCCTTGATCTGTCGATCCGCCTGCGCGAAGGCCGCCCCCAGACGGCCAAAGAAGCCGCAACCGCCCATATTTTCAAGGCTTTGGAGGGCTTCCTTGCGCCCGCCATGGCCACCCATCCGATCGCGCTCTCCTTGGAGATGCGCGACATTGATGCCAGCCTGTCGCCCAAAGCAGGCAGCATCCGCGACCACCTGAAGAAAGAGATCACATGAGCGATTTAAGCGCCAATATCACCAAAGCAGAGGCCTATCTCGCCCGCTTCAAAGAGGGCGGCGTGATGAACCGGATCGGCGGAAAATCCGTTCCCGCACGCTCGGGCGAAACCTTTGAAAACCATTCCCCCGTGGATGAAGCCTTTCTCTGTCATGTCGCCAGATCAGGCGCTGAGGATATCGACGCCGCCGCGCGTGCCGCCCATGCCGCCTTCGCCGCATGGCGCGATATGCCCGCCGCTAAGCGCAAGAAAATACTCCATAAAATCGCCGACGGGATCGAGGCTCGCGCCGAAGAAATCGCCTTTGCCGAGTGTCTTGATACGGGCCAGCCGCTCAGGTTTATGTCAAAAGCCGCCCTGCGCGGGGCTGAGAACTTCCGCTTCTTTGCCGACCGTGCCCCTGCGGCGCGCGACGGTCAGTCCCTGCCCTCGCCCACGCTGATGAATGTGACAACCCGCGTGCCGATCGGCCCTGTTGGCGTGATCACGCCTTGGAACACGCCGTTCATGCTCTCGACATGGAAAATCGCCCCCGCGCTGGCTGCGGGTTGCACGGTGGTGCACAAACCCGCCGAATTCAGCCCCGTGACCGCCAGCATCCTCTGTGAAATCGCTCATGACGCAGGCTTGCCTGATGGGGTTTGGAACCTCGTGAACGGTTTTGGCGAAGACGCTGGAAAGGCGCTCACCGAGCACAAACTGATCCGCGCCATCGCCTTTGTCGGCGAGAGCAAAACAGGCTCCATGATCATGCGCCAAGGCTCCGAATCGCTCAAGCGCGTGCACTTCGAACTGGGCGGTAAGAATCCGGTCATTGTTTTCGACGATGCTGATCAGGACCGCGCCCTCGACGCCGCCATCTTCATGATCTACTCCCTCAACGGCGAACGCTGCACATCCTCCTCCCGTCTGCTCTTGCAAAAGAGCATTGCGGGCGGGTTTATCGACAAACTCGTGGCCCGCGTAAACAACATTAAGGTAGGCCATCCTCTTGATTTAAATACAGAAATTGGTCCACTCATCCATAAGGTTCATTTCGATAAGGTCTGTTCCTACTTTGACATCGCCCAAAAAGACGGCGCCACAATCGCCGCTGGCGGCAAAGCCCCTCAAGGCAAGGGCCATTACGTGCGCCCGACCCTCTTCACAGACGCCACCCCTGATATGCGCATCGCTCAGGAGGAGATTTTCGGCCCCGTTCTGACGACCCTGACATTTGAAACCGAAGACGAAGCCCTCGAAATCGCCAATGGCGTCGACTACGGCCTCACAGGCTATGTCTGGACCCAAGACATCACCCGCGCCATGCGCTTCACAGACAAGCTCGAAGCTGGCATGATCTGGGTAAACAGCGAAAATGTCCGCCACCTGCCCACGCCCTTTGGCGGCGTCAAAGCCTCAGGCATTGGCCGCGACGGCGGCGACTGGAGCTTTGAGTTCTACATGGAACAAAAGCATATCGGCTTTGCCATCGGAGAGCATAAAATCCCCCGCCTCGGCGCTTGAGACCCTAGACACACCGGAGACATACCATGCCCGTTCCAGCCCCAAATCTTTACCCTGATTTCAACACGATACGCCTGTCTCATACCTGTCTGAACGTCAAAGATCTCGGCGTATCAAAGAGCTTTTACACCGAAATCCTCGGCTTTCAGATCACCGATGAAAGCGATACCCACGTCTACTTGCGCGCCATGGAAGAGCGCGGGCATCACTGCATCATCCTCCAGAAATCAGACCAGCCCGGAACCGTCGAGGTGATGGGCTTCAAGACATTTGATGAAGATGATCTGGACAAAGCAGAGGCGTTTTTCAAATCAAAAGGCCGCCCCACCTCATGGGTGAAACGCCCCTATCAAGGGCGCACCCTGTTGACTTCGGACAACATAGGCATTCCGCTCGAATTCTACCACAAAATGGACCGCCTCCCCCCCATTCACCAAAAATATGCCCTCTATGGCGGGGTCAAGCCCTTGCGGATTGATCACTTCAACTGCTTCTCCCCCGATGTCGACGCCTCTGTCGCCTTCTACAGCGCCTTCGGTTTTCGCGTCACCGAATACACAGAGGATGAAGAGAGCAAAAAGCTCTGGGCCGCGTGGATGCACCGCAAAGGCGGCGTCCATGACATGGCCTTCACCAACGGCACAGGCCCCAGAATGCACCATGTTGCCTTCTGGGTGCCAACCCCGCTCAATATCATTGATCTCCTCGATTTGATGGCCACCACAGGCTATGTCAAAAACATCGAGCGTGGCCCTGGGCGTCACGGCATTTCCAATGCCTTCTTCCTCTATATCCTTGATCCTGACGGCCACCGGATCGAGATTTATTGCTCCGATTATCAAACGGTCGACCCAGACCTCGAGCCAATCAAATGGGATCTGAAAGACCCGCAGCGCCAGACCCTCTGGGGCGCAGCCGCCCCCCGCAGCTGGTTTGAGCACGGGAGCGAATTTGTCGACGTTAAGACACAAGAAAGCGCGCTCGCCGCAAGCCCGATCATCGCCCCATAACAGGACCAGCCTCATGAAATTCGCAACCGTCAATACCTCGGAAGGCCAGCTCTACGGAGCCGTGTGCGAGGCGGGGTTTACCGCTCTCTCACCCGCCTTCCCCCAATGGCAGACCCTGCGCAATGTGATAGAAGCCGCAGGCTTGCCCACGCTTGCCCAAGCCGCCGAAACCCGCGCCGTGACCCATCCAAACGATAGCTTCACTTACGCGATCCCCGTGCCGAACCCTGAGAAAATAATCTGCGTTGGCGTCAACTTCCCCGACCGCAATGCCGAGTATAAAGACGGTCAGGACGCCCCGCCCAATATGTCACTTTTCCCGCGTTTTGCGCGCAGCTTTACAGGCCACGGAGAGGCGCTCTTGCGCCCTCCCGAAACGCCCCAGCTTGACTATGAAGGCGAGATCGCCATCATCATCGGCAAGGGCGGAAGACGCATTTCACAAGTTAATGCGTTTGATCACATTGCCGCTATAACCCTCTGTAATGAAGGCACTTTACGCGATTGGGTGCGCCACGCAAAATTCAACGTCACCCAAGGCAAAAACTGGGACAGCTCGGGCGCAATCGGCCCGTGGCTTGTTCCATTCGAGCGGGCAGACCAGCTTGATGACATCCGCCTGACAACCCATGTGAACGGCGCATTGCGTCAAGACGACCGCACCTCTCGGATGCTCTTTCCGATCCGCCGCCAGATTGAATATATCTCGACATTTACCACACTCGTGGCAGGCGACATCATCATCACAGGAACCCCCACAGGCGCGGGCGCGCGCTTTGACCCACCGCGCTTTCTTGTTCCAGGCGATGAAATCATCGTCGCCGCAGAAGGCATTGGCGCGCTGCGCAACACAGTGAGAGACGAATGACCCCCGAAGACATAAAATCTGCCGCCAAAGCTCTGTTTGAGGCCGAAAAATCGGGCGTTCAGACGGGGCTGCTCTCTGTGGCCTACCCCAGCATCACAATGGATGATGCCTACGCCATTCAGGCCGAATTTGTGGCGCTCAAGCAGGCCAGCGGCCCCAAACCGATCGGTTGGAAAATTGGGCTCACCTCGCGCGCCATGCAAATGGCGCTGGGGATCGACATTCCCGACAGTGGCGTTTTGCTTGAGGACATGGCTTTTGCCAACGGCGCGCAAATCCCCAAGGGGCGCTTTATCCAGCCCCGTATCGAGGCCGAGATTGCCTTTGTGATGAAAGCCCCCCTCAAGGGCCGTGTAACGCGCGAAGAGGTCATCGCGGCGACCGACTATGTCGCCCCAAGTATCGAAATTCTCGACACGCGGATCCTGCGCCGCGACCCTGCCACAGGCCAGAGCCGCAAGATATTTGATACGATTTCGGACAATGCCGCCAACGCGGGTATCGTGTTGGGCGAGGGCCGCTTTGATCCTGCTTCCGATCTGCGCTGGATCGGGGCCATCGTTTCTGCCAACGGGCAGGTCGAAGAGACAGGCCTTGGCGCAGGCGTGCTCAATGACCCTGTGCAAGGGATCGTCTGGCTTGCCGCGCGCATGGAGCTTTATGGCCAAAGCATTGAAGCAGGTCAGGTCATCCTTTCAGGCAGTTTCATCCGCCCGCTCGAATGCCCCGCCGAGACCTTGATCGAGGCTGATTTTGGCCCATGGGGCGTGGTCAGCTGCCACTTTGAATAAAGCGCTTGGCAATATCGCCAGACATATAGCTGATCCGCCCGCCCGCAATTGTCGCGGCCATGCGGCGGCTCTCGGCCTCTACAATCATGAGATCGGCGCGCAGCCCCGCGCGCAGCGTGCCGCGATCCTTGAGGCCCAAGAGCCGCGCCGGCCCGCTTGAGACCAAAGCCCAAGCGCTGGCCAGATCACACAGCCCCGCTTCCTGAACAAAAAAGGCCGCGCGCCGCAATGAGGGGTAGTGATAATCAGACGCCAGCGCATCACAGAGCCCCATAGCGATCATATCCACAGCACTCACATTGCCGTTGTGACTGCCCCCGCGCACCACATTGGGCGCGCCCAGAATAACCCCGGTGCCAAGCCCATGCGCCGCTTCCCCCGCCTCCAGCGTCTCGGGAAATTCCGCCAGCGTCACGCCCATATCCCGCCAAGACAGACAGTCTTCACGGCTGCGGTCGTCGTGGCTTCCAAGCGTCACGCCCTGCACGCGCAACCGCGCAGATAGCCCGCGCAAAGCTTCAGGCACACGCCCGCGCTCTTCATACATCTTTTGTAAAAGTTTGTGCAGCGTCTCGGGGCTACGGCGGCTCTTCAGAGCCATCCCGTTCAACCGCCGCGGCACCAACCCCTTAGCCAGCCGCTCATGCGGGACATGATCGTTAAAGACCACATATTCGACACCATACTTGGCCACCAGCGCTTCAAAGCGGGGGTAGTCGTCCAACATATGGGTCTCAAATCGCAATTGTTTGCGCAAATCCGTCACAGTGTCCTGCGCGGTCAGTGCCAGAGCCTCCAGAAACTGGCTCGCAAAATCAGGCCCGCGATAGCCCCCCTCCCAGCTGAAAAACTGCGCCATGACGGCCGTGGTCACACCGTTGGCCGCAAGCTCGGCCTCGGCGGCCCGCAAGCCTGCTCCAAGGTCTTTCATGGCCCCGCGACGCATCGCCAGATGCCGCTCAAAGCCGTCACCGTGAATATCAACCAGCCCGGGCAGCACAAGATAGCCCGCAAGGTTCACATCGCGCCCGCCGCTCTCGCAGATCAGACCATCAGCAAAAGACAGCGGCCCCCGCGTCAGCCCTTCAGGGCCAAGCACCTCGGCCCCGACAAATCGTAGTGCAAGCTCACTCATCGGATGTTTCGTCTCCCAAGACCATATCAAGCATTCTCAGCTCGTGGTCGAATTTACCATTGCGCAAAAATGCCAGAACCTGCGCAACAACCAGCGGGTTGTTCATCAAAAAAGTATGGGTCACAGGCAGGGTAATATGGTCTGCCATCCCCGTTACTTTTGTCGAGGCCACCGAGACTTTGCCATCGTCATCGCCCTTGAGCAAAACCGAAAACGCAGGGCTGAGCGAGCGGTTGCCCGCAATCACACCCAACTCAAAATCCACATCCGGCAAATGCGCCGCAACGCCCTCTGCGCCGGTGCCCAGTTGCTTACCTGCAGGCCCGTTAAACCAGCCAAACACCTCCCAATCGCCAAACTCGTCGACAATTTCGGAGCCTTGATTGGGCGGCGCCAACATGACCACACGGCCAAGATTTGCAGGCTTTAGCCCCGCGAACCAGTAGCGCAGCAAAATCCCGCCCATAGAATGCGTGACATAGTGCACCCGCGTGTCGCCACAGGCCTGCGTGGCCTCGGGCAAGACCGCAGTTGCCAGCGAAGCTATGGTCTCTTTCGTTGACGGATAATCAGGCCGCACAACCTGATAGCCCTGCTCTTTGAGCACTTCTTCCAAGAGATAAAGCGACGTGTCACTGCGCGCGAGACCGTGCAGCAAGACAACACACTCAGCCCGCAGCAGCGCAGGCAAGCAGCAAATGAGAAAGGCCAAGGCATATCGCATGGGCCCCAGATAGCCATTCTGCCAGCACGATGAAAGAGACAAAGACGCAGCTGACCTGATCAGATGGGCGTTCTGCGCGGCCGGTATAACGAAAGCAACACCCCGCCCAAAACCAGACCCGTCGCGACGCCAAACCGCCAGCTTACTGCCTCACCGATCAGAAGCATTCCGCCTGCCAAAGCAAGGATAGGCACTGTGAGCTGTGCCACAGCAGCCATGCTTGCGGGCAGATGTGGCAAGACCCGATACCAAAGCGCATAGCCAAGCCCCGAGGTCACAGCCCCCGAGAGCACAGCCAGACCTGCGCCCATCACGCTCATACCATCCCAAAACAACACAGCAGGCAACACCGCCAAAGGTGCCGCCCAGACAAAATTGCGCGCGGTGGTTGCAAGCGGATCGCTGGCCCTTGCCCCGACAAGAGAATAAACGCCCCACCCAAGCGCCGCCAAAAGCATAAGCGCCGCGCCGCCCAAATCGACAGGGAGCCTCCCGCTTGGCCACATCAGAAAAACAAGCCCGCCAAAGGCAAGGCAGCCGCCCGCCCAGCGCAGCGGCGGAACATCCTCGCCCCGCAACACCCCGCCGGCAAACATTGTGATTTGCACACCACCAAACAGGATCAACGCGCCCAAGCCCGCATCAAGGCTTACGTAAGCAAAGGAAAACCCAAGCACATAAGCCAGAAGCGCCAATGGCCCGACAACACTCGTGGCCCTTCCCGTGAGCCGCCAGACCGCGTGCCCACGGATCTGCACCAGAGCCGCGAGGACAATCGCCCCCGAAAGCAGCCGTATGGCCGCAAAGCTCGCTGGCCCCGCCTCGCCTTCAACAAGCGCCAAACGGTTGATCACCGAGTTCGCAGAAAAGGCCAACATGGTGAGCGCAACAAGAAGGAACAATCGCATCGCCTAAAGCCCGTCAAAGGCTTTGGGATAGACCAGCTCTACCGCAGGCGCGCCGTCATGCCCCGCCAGCAGAGTGAAGTCTTTGGGATAGGGCGTTACAAGGTTGGCTGCCTTTGTGGCCGAAAATCCTGCCCGCTCATAAAACGCAGGCGGCCCCAGCACCACAACAGGCTTTTGCGCCCCCTCGGCCCAAGCGACAAGCTGGCCGATCATTCTCTTGCCATGGTTCATACCCTGCCAATCAGGCCGTATCGCCACAGGTGCAAGACAGAGCCAGCCCTGCGGCGCCACCATTTTGGAGAGGGCATAATAGCCGATAACCGCCTCGCCGAGCGGCAAAACCATCTCACCAACCATAGCCCCCGCATGGCGCAACTTCGCGACAAGCTCGGCCTCATCAGAGCCACCAAACGCTGCGCGCAGCAGCGCATCAACCTGCGCGGCCTCTTCAGGCTTCATCGGACGCAGGAAAGACGGAAAAATTGGTGTGTTCATGTGAGGAGCCTAACGGATTGTCTCGATAAGAAAAGAGGCGCCCCGCTTGGAGCGCCTCTCTTATTTTTGCAGCTTACCCTCTGGGCATCTTTGCGACGCAAAAAGCCTGTCGGGAAGACAGAATTCGCTCAGCGAATTCGTCTTACATCATGCCGCCCATGCCGCCCATGTCGGGCATACCGCCGCCTGCTGGCGCGCCGTCTTTTGACGGCTTGTCAGCAACCATGGCTTCTGTTGTGATCAAAAGACCAGCAACCGAAGCGGCGTCTTGCAGAGCTGTGCGCACAACTTTGGCCGGGTCGATAACACCAAACTTGAACATATCGCCATATTCTTCAGTTTGAGCGTTAAAGCCGAACTTGAGGTCGCTGCTTTCGCGGATTTTGCCCGCAACAACCGCACCGTCAACGCCCGCATTCTCAGCGATCTGACGCAGTGGCGCTTCGATGGCTTTGCGCACAATCGAGATACCAACGTCTTGGTCGCTGTTGTCGCCTGAAAGTCCTTCGAGTGTTTTGGCGGCCTGCACAAGTGCAACACCACCACCCACAACGATACCTTCCTGAACAGCCGCGCGTGTGGCGTTCAGAGCATCGTCAACGCGGTCTTTGCGCTCTTTCACTTCCACTTCTGTCATGCCGCCTACGCGGATAACAGCAACACCACCGGCGAGTTTCGCAACACGCTCTTGGAGTTTTTCACGGTCGTAATCAGACGTTGTTTCTTCGATTTGCGTGCGGATCTGGGCCACGCGCGCTTCGATTTCGGCTTTGTTGCCAGCGCCATCAACGATTGTTGTTTCGTCTTTTGTGATCGAGATTTTCTTGGCTGTGCCAAGCATATCCATTGTCACTGACTCAAGCTTCATGCCGAGATCTTCCGAGATCACTTGACCGCCTGTCAGGATCGCAATGTCTTGCAACATGGCTTTGCGGCGATCGCCGAAACCAGGAGCTTTGACAGCAGCGATTTTCAAGCCGCCACGGAGCTTGTTGACGACGAGTGTCGCAAGCGCTTCGCCTTCAACATCCTCTGCGATGATGAGGAGCGGCTTTTGTGACTGGATCACCTGCTCCAGCAGGGGCACCATGGCTTGCAGCGACGAAAGCTTTTTCTCGTGAAGGAGAATGAGGCAGTCTTCGAGTTCTGCAACCATTTTGTCTGGGTTTGTCACAAAGTAAGGTGACAGGTAACCGCGGTCAAACTGCATACCTTCGACAACAACAGTTTCTGTTTCCAGACCCTTGTTCTCTTCAACAGTGATCACGCCTTCATTGCCAACTTTTTGCATCGCATCTGCGATTTGCTGGCCGATTTCGCGCTCGCCGTTGGCTGAGATCGTGCCGACTTGGGCCACTTCATCTGTGCCTGATACGTCACGTGCCGCTGCCTTGATCGCGTCGACAACTTTGCTTGTCGCAAGGTCGATGCCGCGCTTCAGGTCCATCGGGTTCATGCCCGCAGCAACTGATTTCATGCCTTCTTTGACAATGGCTTGCGCCAGAACTGTCGCAGTTGTTGTGCCGTCGCCAGCCTCGTCATTGGTGCGTGAGGCCACTTCTTTGACCATCTGCGCGCCCATGTTCTCGAACTTGTCTTCAAGCTCGATCTCTTTGGCAACAGATACACCGTCTTTGGTGATGCGCGGTGCGCCGAACGATTTGTCCAGAACAACGTTGCGGCCTTTCGGGCCGAGAGTAACTTTAACCGCGTCGGCAAGAATGTTCACACCTTTGAGCATCCGGTTGCGGGCGTCGGTTCCAAACTTTACGTCTTTAGC
>P_2C_Liq_1_UnCtyDRAFT_1001214_pt1 | contig 9950 bp, 7 predicted proteins | sample Pon2CUnioCityCA_2_FD_10234 | JGI IMG/M metagenome (IMG submission 10234)
TCTAAATACTTTAAAACAAGCAGATATATTTAAACTTTGACTAGCTTTTCTAAATGGACCATTTTTCACAAAAAGTAACATCAAAAATCCACCTAAAAAAGCCAAAAAAGAAGTAAAGATTAAAACACTTTTCCAAGAAAAATTAATGAGAACATCTTTTAGTAAATGAGGTAATGCCGTGCCTAAAACTAAAGCGCCGACTAAAAACCCAAGAGATTTTCCTAATCCTTTATCAAAATAATCAGTGGCTATTTTCATACCAACAGGATAAATTCCCGCCAAGAAAAATCCTGTAAAAAAACGTAAAGTCATTAAACTGAATAGAGTTTGATGCTCATAAATTAATCCGAAATTAAAACAAGCACCCATCAAGGCACTAAAAAAGAAAACTTTTGATGGTGAAAATCGATCAGCAATGGTAAGTAATGCATAAATTAAGGTTCCAGTAATAAAACCAAATTGCACAGCAGAAGTTAAAAATCCCAATGTATTCTCTTGTAAATCAAAAGTTGCAATAAGGTTATTTAGTACGGCATTACTTGCAAACCATAAAGAAGTGCAACAAAATTGTGCAATTACAATTATGGGTAATATTTTTCTTGATATTTTCATTTTACGAAGGGAAATTACCAAAAATGTAAAGATAATCAACTAAAAAATAATTTTACAACAGCATTAGTTTCTCTATATTTGAGTTGATGAAAAAAGTCAAAATCATAGAATGTCCAAGAGATGCAATGCAAGGTATAAAATCGCATTTTATATCCACAGAAAAAAAGGCGTTGTATATTAATTCACTGCTAAATGTAGGTTTTGATACGATTGACTTTGGCAGTTTTGTGTCACCTAAAGCTATACCACAAATGCGAGATACAGCAGCTGTTTTGGCGAAGTTAGACTTGTCTAAAACTTCGAGTAAACTGTTGGCAATTATTGCAAATACAAGAGGTGCAAATGATGCTGTACAATTTGAAGAAATTGATTATTTAGGCTATCCGTTTTCAATTTCAGAAAACTTTCAAATGCGGAATACGCATAAAACTATTAAGGAATCAATTATGACTTTAGATGAAATTTTAAATCTAGCTGATCAAAAAAATAAAGAAGTTGTTGCCTATTTATCTATGGGATTTGGAAATCCTTATGGAGATCCTTGGAATGTTGAAATAGTTGGAGAGTGGACAGAGAAACTCTCCAAAATGGGAGTAAAAATTTTATCGTTATCTGATACCATTGGTAGTTCAACTCCTGAAGTAATTGATTATTTATTTTCAAATTTAATTCCTAAATACCCAGAAATTGAGTTTGGTGCGCATTTACATACCACACCAGATAAATGGTTTGAAAAAGTAAACGCAGCGTATAAAGGTGGTTGTTTGCGTTTTGATGGCGCTATTAAAGGTTATGGAGGTTGCCCAATGGCCAAAGACGAATTAACGGGTAACATGCCCACAGAAAAATTACTAAGTTATTTTACTGCAGAAAAAGCCGATACTAATATTAAACCAATGAGTTTTGAGAGCGCTTATAATAAGGCTTTGGAAGTATTTTAACGGTTTAATAACTTGTATTACTAAAGTTAAAATATTTTTAATTTTTAAATTTGATTTATGAAATTCGCAAAATCACTCTTATTTATTTTATCATTATCAATAATCTTTTCTTGCCAAAAAGACGATGGCAAAATAGCGTTCACTTTTTTACAAATAAATGATGTCTATGAAATTGCGCCAATTCAAGGAGGTGAATTTGGAGGAATGGCAAGGTTAGAAACTGTTCATCAAAATTTAGTAGAAGAAAATCCAAATACGATGTTATTTTTAGCAGGTGATTTTTTGAATCCGTCTTTACTAGGAACAATAAAAGTGGATGGACAAAGAGTTCGAGGAAGACAGATGATAGAAGTGATGAATGCCATGAATTTCGACTTAGTTGCATTTGGAAATCACGAATTTGATATACCTCAAAAAGATTTACAAAAACGTTTAAACGAAAGTAATTTTCCTTGGATTTCTGCCAATGTAAAACTAAAAACGAACGAAAAAGCAATTTCTTTTTACAAAGAAAGAGAAGAAACTCAGGTTCCTATAAATGAAACTTTTATTAAAGAATTTTCTGATGAAGATGGTACAACAATTAAAGTAGGTTTTATAAGTGTGTGTATTCCTTCAAACCCAAAAGAGTTTGTAGAATATGGTAACATGTTTGTAAAAGCAAGAGCGGCTTATGCAACGCTTAAAGATTCTGTTGATGTTGTTTTTGGTAACCCACGTAAAATTGGCAAATGATAAAAGAATCGCCAAATTAATTCCAGATTTGCCTTTAATTATGGGAGGTCATGAACATACCAACAAATATGAAAAAGTAGGAAATACAATTATTGCTAAAGCAGATGCTAACGCAAAAACAGCTTATATTCATAGAATTTCGTTTGATAAAAAGACTAAAAAAACGATTGTAAAATCAGAATTGAAAGAAATCAACGATCGTATTAAAAGTGACGAAAAAGTTGGACAAATAGTAGCTAAATGGCAAACAATTTTAACCTCAAAAATTAAAGATATTATTCCGAATCCGGATGAAATTATTTATGATGCCAAAGTTCCTTTAGATGGTAGAGACACACCAATTCGAAGTGTACAAACTAATTTAGGTGAAATTATTACAAAATCGATGTCTTTTTCTTTTGATGATATTGTAGATTGCGCCATAGTAAATGGAGGCTCTATTAGAATAGATGATCAATTAGTAGGCGCCATAAATGCTGTTGATATTTTTAGAGTTTTACCTTATGGAGGTGGAGTTTTAAAAGTGCAATTAAAAGGCAGATTGTTAAAACGTGTTTTAGATTACGGAGTTTTAGCTGCTGGAACTGGAGCTTATTTACAAAGATTTAATGCAGAAAAAATAGGTGAGGAGTGGATGATTAAAAACAAGCCACTACATTTAAATAAAACATATACTGTTGCTTTTTCTGATTATTTGTTAAAGGGATTCGATATTCCTTTTTTAACAACAGAACACAAAGAAGTTTTATCTGTTTATCATCCTAAAGAAAATGAATTGGGTGTAGATATTAGAAAAGCAGTTGTAGCATATTTGAAAAAACAGAAATGATTAGTATTCAGAAAAGAGCCTTTTTCGGTTAATGTAGTATTGAACTTACTTAATATAACCACTAAAAAAAGCCTCATATTTTTAAAAATATGAGGCTTTTTATTTTCTATAAATAAATATTTTATGAATCTCTACGTTTTCTTCCAAAACCACTAGATTTTCTGTCTCCAAAACTTCTTGGTCTTTCAGAAGTACTTCTATCAGATCTTCTCTTATCTCTATCTCCACCAATGGTTCTCTTCGATGAACCTTCAGAACTTCTGCGTCTTCCAAAACCACCATCTTTTTTAGCAAAAGGTTTTTTTCCACCTCTTCTGCCACCACCAGAACGTTCTTTTTTAGTAATTTCTACGTTAACTGATCGTCCATCAAAATCTGGTTGATTTGCAGCAAAAGCTTCTAATGTTTTGTCTTCGAAGTTTTTATCAATCTCAAAGAAAGAAAAGGTATCTAGAATGTCGATAGCTCCAATTTCAATCTTGTCACCAATTTCTTGATCGTTTATTAAACCAATTAATTTAGCAGGATTTAAGTTGTCTTTTCTTCCAATATTGATGAAAAAACGAGTCATATTATCGTCCGTCATTCTAACTCTAGAGTTTTCTCTACCTAAATCATTTAAATCTTTAGAGTTTTCATAATACGCTAACATTGTGTTGAATTCTAAAGATACAAATTTTTGAATTAGTTCCTCTCTATTTAAGTCTTCTAACTTTTCATAAATCGTTGGCAAAAATTCGTTTATTTCAGATTCGTTTACTTCAGTTTTTTGGACTTTGTCAATTAAGTTCATTAATTGATTTTCTACAATCTCTTTTCCTGTAGGTACTTTTGCCTCTACGAATTTTTGTTTAATAATTCTTTCAATAGCTTTTAATTTCCCTTTTTCTTTACCATTAACTAATACTATTGAAATTCCTTTATTACCAGCTCTACCAGTTCTACCACTTCTGTGTGTGTAATTTTCTATCTGATCTGGTAATTTATGATTAATTACATGTGTTAATTCAGTTACATCTAAACCACGTGCAGCAACATCTGTAGCAACTAATATTTGAATCGTTCTTTTACGGAATTTACCCATAACAGAATCTCTTTGGGCTTGAGATAAATCTCCATGCAGTGCATCTGCATTGTAACCATCCTTTATTAAGTTATCTGCAACCTCTTGTGTTTCTCTACGAGTTCTACAAAAAATAATCGCATAAATATCTGGATTTAAATCTGCAATTCTTTTTAAAGCAGGGTACCGTGTTCTTTCTGTAACGCCATAATATTCATGACTTACATTAACAGAACCTGCATTTTTTTCACCCGAAGTTAGTTCAACGGGTTTGGTCATATAATTTTTTGCAATAGCCTCTACTTCTCTAGGAAATGTTGCAGAAAACAATAACGTTTGTTTCGTTTCTGGTGTGGCCTCTAAAACTTTATCCAATTCTTCTTTAAAGCCCATATTCAACATTTCATCAGCTTCATCTAAAACCAACCATTGAACATTACCTAACTTTAAAGCTCTTCTATTAATTAAATCTACAGTTCTACCTGGAGTTCCTACAACAATTTGAGATCCTTTTTTTAAAGATCTAATTTGATCTTCCATACTAGAACCACCATAAACAGTAGTAACTTTTACATTCTTTAAGTACTTACTAAATTCTTTAATATTGTTACCAATTTGTACTGCTAACTCTCTTGTTGGTGATAAAATAATAGCTTGTACGTTACTGCTATTTTCGTCTAAAAGTTCTAATATTGGTAAACTAAAAGCGGCTGTTTTACCAGTACCTGTTTGGGCAAATGCTTTTAAATCGTCTGTAGATGAAATAATTTGTGGAATTGCTTTTTCTTGTATAACAGTTGGTTTTTCATAACCTAAATCTGTTAATGCTTTGTTTATAGGCTCTTTTAAGCCTAACTCTAAAAATGTTGACATTACTGTGTTTTTGGAGATTCACAGAACGCCCACCTGCAAATCAATTTATATTATCGACTTGATTTTTTATTGTAAACTCACAAAATTAAAATCGTGCAAAGGTACTTTAAATTAAGGAAATCATCCTTATAAAACTAAAATTAGTTTTTATTCAGTTCTGTTAGATAAGAATTTAAGTTTTTAGAAGAAATAGAAGCATAACCATTCACCACTTTTCCTTGCTTGTTAACTAAAATAGCACGTGGCATTTTACTCGTTAAAAATTCGTGTGCATTACTATTATCTTTTAAATAATACTGACTTTTAATATCTAATCTTTGAATTCTATCATTATGGTCGCCATCTATTTTTACTTGTATAAACTTTATGTTTTTGTAATTGTTAGATAAATAATTCATTCTACTAACAACATAATTGTGCGAAACATAGTTAGGATTCCAAAAAAATAAAAGTGTATTATCATTCTGAATAATATCATATATTTTATGATCGGTATTCGAGTAATTGGTAAGATTAAAATTTGGTAAATCTGTATTTGCAGAAACCGTTTTTGCATCACTCACTATGCTTTCTACAAGATCTTTATCTTTTTTATTTGTTGATAATTCTAGAAATGTATCAAAAACACCTTTATGAATATTACAACTAGAGTTATTGTAAAAATGATTGATGATAGTTTGTCTTAGAATAGCGTTTTTTGTTGTTTCTAAAGTAATATTTTTATCAATTGTAGTTAATAAATCTATCGTAAATTTAGACGAATATTTAGTTCTCATAGGAGGATGTCCTAGCGCATACGTTTCATTATAGAGATAATTTCTAATATACCTCGAATATGGAGGAAAGTACATTAGCGAATCTTTATTGATTGTTATGTTTTTTCTAAAATTATAAAAAGAAGCATTTAATTTAGGAAAATTATTGTTTTCTGAATATTTAGCATTTATATAAGGATACCTTTCCAATCGCTCATAGATAGGAAATGTTAATGCCGTCTTTAAGATTTCTTTATAACCCGTTGTTTCTTCTTGATGATTTTCAAGATAATCATCATAAGTATCCATTTTTAAAGCCAGCAAAGAATCTGCTTTAGATTTAAAATCTTCTGGCGATAGTTGTTTAAATTGATAAAAAAGTTTTCTGTCATTTTCATTTTCTAAGAAACAGTCTATTAAAATATTGTTTCTTTCAGCCCCTTTTCCGGCAAAAACTAAAGATTCATCAAAATCCCATGTATTTAAACGTATCATTAAACTATCTCCTGGCTCTATATACACATACTGATTTTCATTTCCGTGCGTAAAATAGTACAAACCTTCATTTGCATTTTCAATTTTACCCATAAACTTATTTTTCGTATCCAATAAAAAAGTATCAATTACTTTTTCCATAGTATACAAAATAACTTGGTTCGATTTTGGGTTTATAACCTTACCGCCAAAATAAGTAGTTGTGTCCTTTGTGCTTGAATCACAACTAATTATGTTAATTAAAAATGAAATTTGTAATAATAATAGTGCTTTTTTTGCCATATAAATGCTGTCAAAATACTAAGCACAAATTTAAGTATAGAAGATGGTCTCTTTTGTTAAGGCGCTGTTAAAAATATTTCTTATTTTTTTAGTAAATGCACTTAAAATTGAAGTAGTTAAGCGAAATCAATTTATTACTTTTGCAGAAATTTAAAATAAAATTATGTTATCAGTTTCTAACTTATCAGTCCAATTTGGAAAACGTATTTTGTTTGATGAAGTAAATACTAAATTTCAAACAGGAAATTGTTATGGAATTATTGGAGCAAACGGAGCAGGAAAATCTACTTTTTTAAAAATCATATCTGGCAAGCAAGATCCAACGTCTGGGCAGGTGCACCTAGAACCAGGCAAACGCATGTCTGTTTTATCACAAAACCATAACGAGTTTGACGAATTTCCTGTTTTAGAAACGGTAATCATGGGTAACAAAGAATTGTTTTCTATTAAAAAAGAAATCGATGCTTTGTATGCAGATTATACCGATGAAAATGCAGAAAAAATTGGAGAACTTCAAATTGTATTTGAAGAGATGAATGGTTGGAATGCAGATTCTGATGCTGCAGCAATGTTATCGAATTTAGGTATTTCTGAAGAATTTCATTATACATTAATGCAAGATTTAGATGGTAAGCAAAAAGTACGTGTATTAATTGCGCAGGCTTTGTTTGGTAATCCTGATGTGTTAATTATGGATGAGCCTACAAACGATTTAGATTTTGAAACAATAAATTGGTTAGAAAACTTTATAGCAAATTTTGATAACTGCGTTATTGTAGTGTCGCATGACAGACACTTTTTAGATGCCGTTTGTACACATATTTCTGATATCGATTACGGAAAAATAAATCACTACTCAGGTAACTATACGTTTTGGTATGAATCTTCTCAATTAGCATCAAAACAAAGAGCACAACAAAATAAGAAAGCAGAAGATAAAAAGAAAGAGTTAGAAGAGTTTATTAGACGTTTTTCTGCCAATGTTGCCAAGTCAAAACAAGCAACTTCTCGTAAAAAAATGATTGAGAAGTTAAATGTCGAAGATATTAAACCTTCAAGCAGAAGATACCCAGCCATTATTTTTGATAGAGATAGAGAAGCAGGAGACCAAATTTTAAATGTAGAAGGTTTAAGTAAAGAATTTGAAGGAGAAAAATTATTTAGCGATATTCATATTAATTTAAATAAAGGCGATAAAGTGGCTATTATTTCTAGAAATTCTAGAGCGGTTTCTGCATTTTATGAAATTATTACTGAAAATGAAAAGGCAGATTCTGGTACATTTTCTTGGGGGGTTACAACAACACAATCGTACTTACCTATAGATAACTCGTCATTTTTTCAAAATGGCAATTTAAATTTAGTAGATTGGCTACGACAATATGCTCAAACAGAAGAAGAACGAGAAGAAGTTTTTTTAAGAGGATTTTTAGGGAAGATGATTTTTTCTGGAGAAGAAGCGTTAAAGAAAAGCAATGTACTTTCTGGAGGAGAAAAAGTAAGGTGTATGCTCTCTAGAATGATGATGAAAAGAGCAAACATTTTATTATTAGATGAACCTACAAACCACTTAGATTTAGAGTCGATTCAGGCATTAAACAATTCTTTAATTAATTTTAAAGGAACTGTTTTGTTATCTACACATGATCATGAATTTGCACAAACCGTAGCTAACAGAATTATCGAATTAACACCAAAAGGGGTAATTGATAGATACACTACTTTTGATGAGTATGTAAACGATAAAAAGATTAAAGAGCTTCGTGATAAAATGTATAATTAATTAATAAAAACAAAGTTTTTTCTTTTTATAAAACAAAACCTTTCAATTTTTAAAAATTGAAAGGTTTTGTTCTTTATGATAAAGTTCTTAAAATAGATTATAGCTAAGATTTCTGCAACGGACTAATAATTTTTACATCAGAAAAGGCAATTGCACCTTTTACAACGCCGTCAATAGTCTTCTTTAAAACTTCTATTAATTGCATTTTTAATTGCGATTTATGATAAATTAAACTTACTTCTCTTGCAGGTGGAGGCGTAGTAAATTCACGCAAATGTTTTCTATCGTTCTCACTTAAATCTAAAGTATGTAAATAGGGTAGCAGTGTCATTCCTAAACCTTCTTTTGATAGTTTTATAAGTGTATCAAAACTTCCACTTTCTAATTGAAACCCTTTTTTATTATCTATTTTATGTGTTCTACACAAATTAATAACACTGTCTTTAAAACAATGCCCATCTTCTAATAATAAAATATCTTCCATTTCTAGCTCATCTGCAGAAATGTATTTGTTTTTAAATAACCTGTGGTTTTGCGGAATTAATCCTACAAAAGGCTCGTAATATAAAGGTCTTTCTTTAATTGCCTCGTTTTCTAAAGGTGTTGCAGCTATGCCAGCGTCTATATGGCCATCACTCAGTTTTCTTATAATTTCTTCGGTGGTTAATTCTTCTATAATTAACCTAACTTTTGGATACTTTTTAGTAAAATTATACAAAAACATAGGCAATAAGGTTGGCATAATAGTAGGGATAATACCCAATCTAAATTCGCCCCCTATATAACCTTTTTGTTGATGCACAATATCAAGAATTCTATTACTTTCATCAACGATAACCTTAGCTTGTTCTACAATTTTTTTTCCTACTTCAGTTAATTCGATAGGTTTTTTAGAACGGTTAAATATTTGAATATCCAACTCATCTTCTAATTTTTGAATCTGCATACTCAAAGTAGGTTGAGTAACAAAACTATGTTCAGCAGCAACTGTAAAATTTTGATATTCTGCTACCGATAAAACGTACTTTAATTGAGTAATTGTCATTAAATAAGAATTTTTTATAAAGATATTAAAACTATCAATAATAATTATAGTTTATTGAACTATTTTTCCCGTAATTTCACATTAAATAAAAATAAAAAATGACTAAAACAATTTTAGGATTAGACAAAAATGATACTGCCAATTTAGTAGTTCAGTTAAANGGNTTACTAGCAAATTTTCAAATATATTATCAGAATTTAAGAGGTTTACATTGGAATATCAAAGGTAAGAATTTCTTCGAATTACACGTAAAATTCGAAGAATTTTATACAGATTCCCAGATTAAAATTGATGATATTGCTGAACGCATTTTAACGCTTCAAGGCAAACCCTTACATACGTTTACAGATTATATCGAAAATGCTTCTGTTCCTGTNGGAAAAGATATTTCTANCGATGTTGATGGCGTAAAATTAGTGGTAAATTCTTTATCAGAATTATTAAAAATTGAAAGAGTTATTCTAGACTTATCAGATAAAGCAGATGATGAGGGTACAAATGCAATGATGAGCGATTTTATTGCTGAACAAGAAAAAA
>P_2C_Liq_1_UnCtyDRAFT_1001215_pt1 | contig 9948 bp, 8 predicted proteins | sample Pon2CUnioCityCA_2_FD_10234 | JGI IMG/M metagenome (IMG submission 10234)
TCGTCCCCCCGGCCATAGCCATAAAATCAAGGATTTAGCCAAATTTCGCGCCTTTGTCGAAGCCAATGCCGATAAAACTCAAGCGCAGATGGCTGACTTATGGCCCGACGAGATCAGTCCCAGAACCATCTCACGTTGGTTGAAAAAACTAGGATTCGTCCGAGAAAAAAACCTCTGGGTGTTGAAAAACAAACCTAAATCTAAGTCAAACTAGAGAGTTTTACACCAATTTTCAAAAGGTGTGATTCGTTGAGGGATGAAATCTAGGCTCTTCAACAGCGGCGTTCGAGAGCCTATCTCCCCTGTTCACTCTCAACCTAGTTCAAGAGGCTAGAGAGTACCCACCCCAGTAGCCAGAGACTGACGACAATCCCCGCGACGAGGACTAGCACCAAAACGACCACCACCGACACCAACACCAGGGGATTCACAGGTTTACGAGGCCCGAGACTGGGACTATCGAGATGAGTCTCTAGCAACTGCATATTGCGCAAATTGGCCTTCCATGTGGCGTCAAAAATATCGCCGAGGACTGGAACCACCCCAACCAGGGTTTCGAGCAAGATATTGGAGAGCATCTTCAGCAGTACAGACTTAGAAACCCCCAACTGAAGTGCATTCACCACAATATAGACCGACAACACCGCTCCAGCCGCATCTCCCCAAGCTGGAAACAGTCCCAAAATTGGATCAAGACCAATACGATACCCTGTACCGGGAATGGGGATTGACTGATCGAGAAGATAACTTAGACGCTGTAAGCGATTCACCTGATTCGCATCGGGGTCAGAGGTGGGCTTCGGCTTAGAGTCGGTGGGGTTGCTCATATCAGGGGGAGATGTCGCTGAGCTTCATGGGTTGGGTGTTGTCTACCAGTTTGCCATGGGTAAGACGTTTCCCCGGAGATTGCCAGTCTCCTCTTTCGAGTTGCCCTGGGTTAAAATCAACAGGTCCACCGAATTAACGAGCAATCTCAAGCATCCATGTCTATTTTTGAAAAAATCTCTGGCGCCCTTAATGATCCCAATCTACAGGCGAACGTGGGACAAATTGGCGGGATTATCAGCACCCTTCAGGAGAGTGGTGGCCGTGAGGGACTCAATACGAACACCAGTCAGGTGTTGCTGTCTCTTGTCGGTAAACAAGTCCAGTCTAGCCTTAAATCTAAATGCGATCGCGAGGGAACGGGAACCGTGCAAACCCTCATTGAGCAGTTTGGCGGCACTCAATCGAGTCTTGACGCCGTACAAGCCCTACTCTCGCCTCAACAACAGCAAGAGGTCGTTTCTGAAGCCAGCCAAAAAACGGGGGCGAATCCCAACCAAATTCAGGCGCTATTGCCCATATTTGTGCCTCTGGTCTTAAATCTCCTTAAATCAGGAAATTCTAGCCAAGATCCCCAAGCGGGTGATAACCCAGTTCTGATGGACTTCCTCTCTGGGGATGGTGGAATCAATGTCAGTAACGCCATTAGTCTCGCCAGTCAGTTTCTCAGCCGCTAGGCCCAGACTCGTCGGCCCAGACTCGTCGGCCCAGACAGGGCCAAATCCGCAAAAAAATATCCCCCAAACCGACGGACTGGGGGAAATGGATTGAGAAGCGGGTAAAAAGCGGGTGACGCGATTCGAACGCGCGACATTCACCTTGGCAAGGTGACGCTCTACCACTGAGCTACACCCGCAGAACGCTCACTTGCGTTTGCGTGTTTACTATCATGGCAAAATTGTCAGGGGATGTCAACCCCTTGAGGCAATTTTTTTTGAGTTTTTTGGGCATTGTGGCTGGAGAAGCCCCCGTTTCTGCTCACAGAGGCAACTTTCGGCTGCCTCAATGGAACTGTTGAGCATAAAACTGAGCGTAGCGTCCATTGGCCGCTAGGAGTTGAGAGTGAGTTCCTGACTCAATCAATTGTCCGGCTTCCATGACCAAAATGCGATCGGCGCGGCGGACTGTGGCCAGGCGGTGAGCGATAATCAGAACCGTACGATCGCCGGTAATGCGCTCCAACGCCTCCTGAACCAAGGCTTCGGATTCCGAGTCCAGGGCTGAGGTGGCCTCATCTAAAATCAGGATACTTGGATTGAGGAGAACCGCCCGCGCGATCGCCAACCGTTGCCGTTGTCCCCCAGATAGAGTAACTCCCCGTTCCCCGAGGAGTGTAAAATAGCCATCAGGAAGTTGAGAAATAAACTCATGGGCGTTGGCCACCTTCCCCGCCTCAATCACCTCTTCGAGATCGAACTCCTCCCGGCCAAACGCGATATTTTGGGCCACCGTTCCGGCAAACAAGACCGTATCCTGTGGCACAATGCCAATTTGTCGGCGTAAACTCTTCAGCGTCACCCAGGCCACATCCACCCCATCGAGGAGAATTTGACCCCGTTGAGGCTGATAAAAGCGGGGAATCAGATTAATCAGCGTCGATTTTCCCGCCCCAGAAGCCCCCACCAGGGCGATAGTTTCTCCAGGGAAAATCAGAAGATTCAAATCCTCTAACACCCATCTTGGCGACAGAGTATCCGGCGAACCATAGGCAAACGACACCTGAGAAAACTCAATCTTACCCGTCAGCGGCGGCAGGGCGATCGCCTCGGGAGACTCCTGTACCGACGGCTGAAGATGCAGTAACTCAAACAGGCGATCAACAGAGGCTTCTCCCTGCTTAAACTCGTTGTAATTACTGGTGACAAGAGAGATCGGATCAATCAACATCGCCACCGCCGCAATATAACTGACAAACCCCCCACCCGTGAGATGTCCTTGGGAGATTTGCCAGGCCCCCAAGTAAAACAACAACAGCACACTCATGGCTTCGAGGAACCCCACCACCACAAACTGAAGTGCTTTGAGTTGTTCAGCGTTGTATTTGGTGCGACGATTGAGATCCGCCGCTTGGGAAAAGCGATGATTGGCGTAGTCTTCAGCGGCGAATCCCTGAACCAAACGCATCCCGGCGAACAGTTCCGTCAATAAAGCCGCCAAATTCGAGATTTGAGTTTGACTGCGACGGGAGACTTGCAGCAGGCGATCGCCAAAACCACCAATCAACCCGGCCATAATCGGGGCGATCACAAACGTGGCCAGCGTCAATTGCCAATTCAGCCAAACCATATAGCCGAGAACCACCAGCAATTGTAAAACACTGGGGAGGAACTGATGAAAGACCTTGTTCACCACCTCGCCGATGCGATCGATATCTTCCGTGAGGCGATAGGAGAGATCTCCCGTTTTCGCCGTGGCGAAGTAATCCAGACTCAACCGTTGCAAATGAGCGTAAGTTTGACAACGTAAATCAAACGCCGTCGCAAACGCGGCCTTCGCCATCAACGCATCCTGTCCATATTGAACCGCCCCCCGAACCACAAAAATGATCGCACTCCAGGCCGCCAACTGGGCGATCGCCCCCACATCCCCCTCCCCAATATATTCAGCAATCCGTCCCGCCAGCCAACCCAGAAGCGGCCAAAATAGGGTAAATCCTAACGTACAGGCGATCGCCGCCACAATCACAGAACGATGAGGCCTCAGATAAGGCAACAACAGCCGGTAACTCGACGGCGACGGAGAAGATAAGCTCAAAAGAGGTGTCAAACCAAAGAACATCCCCTTGATTTTAGGGGATCTTACCGTTGCGTCGCATCACAGTCCTTCAACGCCTCGGCGATCGTCTTCAAACTCACCGGTTTCGTCACAAACCCCGCCATCCCCACCGCCTCACAAGCCTCCTCATACTCCGGCAACACATTCGCCGTCACCGCAATCACCTGAGGCCGTTGTGGCGGCGGCCATTCCGCGAAAATGCACTCAGTGGCCTTAATTCCGTCCATCTTGGGCATCTGAATATCCATCAAGACCACATCATAAGCTGTGTGACGGACTGCTTCGACCGCTTCTAGGCCATTATTGGCCACATCGGCCTCATATCCCAACCGTTTCAACAACCGTAACAGCACCTTCTGATTGACGAGATTATCTTCCGCCAAAAGTATGCGTAACGGGTGTTGCTGGCTAAAGGTATCATCCATCATTGGGGAAGGAGTCAAAACAACCACAGCTTAAAAAGACAACTCCTACTGTACACCAATTGCTTAGTCGGCCCAGAGCGATAAACCTTCCCCAAGACCACCAATTTAAAGACCTGCTTCGAACACTCAGCCCCATCGACCCCATCCACCTAACTAAACAGAAACTCGGTATTTTCCACCGCTGCGACATTGTCCGCCAGCAAATCCGTTTCCGCCTCCGAGAAGTTATCACCCACCCGCAAACTCGGCACATCCGCTGTCGTGGCCGCCACATACACCGAGAAACCCGGAGACTCAGCCGCAAACACATTATCCAACAGCCGCACCTGATCCGCTTCGGGAATTTGCGTCCCAGCCGTGACCAATAATGAACCCGTCAGATTATCGGCACTAAAGCCGCTGACGGTATTTTCCTGAATCAGTAAGTTTTGGAAATTCCCCGTCCGTAACGTAATCCCGCCATCCGTTCGTCCGCGGCCGGCATCCGAGGCACCGTTAATCGTATTCCCCGAGACGGTGATATCCTCCAGAGGATTCCCGGCATCCTCAGTCCCCGAGAGTTGAATCCCCGAACCTCCCCCAGCCGCAACATTGAGGGTATTATCCGAGAGGGTACTGCCAATGAGTAAATCGGCCACGATCGCATCACTATCGGCTTCAGTGCCAATGGCATTTACCACATTTCCCGTCACCGTAGCATCACTCAAGGTACTCAAACTGATACCAACCCCTTCGATGTCATTGAACTGATTATTGGCAATCCTGACCCCAGTCCGACGTTCCTCGGGACGCACCGACAGGCCCACCCCCTCAAAGATATTATTGAGAATCCGTAGAGTGTTACCCGTGTTATCTCCATCAACACCTTCGGTAAAGCTCAAACCATCTAAAGTGACATCGTTGGCATTGACTTGAACCGTCGCGGTAATTTCTGACTCATCACTGCGGCTGTCGTCGCCAGCGGTTCCTGCATTGGCCCCGAGTAACGTGACCGACTCCGTTAGATTGAGGGCCTCGCTATAGGTTCCAGGGGCAATGCGAATGGTATCTTGGCCATTCCCGACGCTCACATCGTCACTATTGCCAATTTCCTCATCATCCAAAGCATCTACAATACGACCATACAGCCGCACCGTCCCCGAGTCGCCGGCGTCAGTTTCGATACTGATATCTAAATAGGTGCCGTTGTCCTCCAACGCACTCACGCCACCACTGGTGAGGGTAATGGTTCCGTCACTCTCAATGGTGATGGCATCTTCGAGACTCTCGCCATCGTTCGTTTCGACCCCAGTAATACTAAACCCTTCAGCATCCTCAGCCGCCACCTGTCCAACCTCTCCCGCACTATTAGCCACCAGGAGTTCGGCCCCTCGTAACTGAGGGGTTGTCGTCAAGTTCGCGTCGGGATCAGCCTCCTCCTCCTCATCGTCCCCTGGGTCATCCTCAATATCATCAAAGTTCGGCAAATCGGCAAAATCAAGGGCAAACACGCCTTCGGTGATATTGCTGATTGGAACGCCTCGTAGAATGGCAATGACCGAATCCGAGTCGCGACGGGTAATAACGGCATCATTCACGTTAACCCCAGTCCCTTGATTGATCTCAATATCCTCAAAAGTGAGAAGTCCGCCTAGGAGTAGGCGATCGTCTTCGGCACTGTTAAAGTCTAAGATGATATCTAAGCCGGGTTTATCAATCAGAACAAAATTGTCAGCCCCGCCGCCACCACGAAGGGTGTTGTTTCCCTGACTACCGACGAGGTAATCATTCCCTTGGCCGCCGGCCAGAAAATCATTACCGCGATCGCCAAACAGGGTATCATCCCCCTGATTACCAAAGAGAAAATCATCCCCTTGTCCCCCTCGGATTTGGTCATTGCCATCACCGCCGGCGATCGTATCGTCATCGGAATTGCCAAACAGGGTATCATCTCCATCATCGCCCAAGATGGTATTCCGGCCCTCGCCGCCGGTCACCAAGTCATTGCCCCGTCCCGCATAGATTACATTAGCCCCGGATACACCGGCGATGGTATCGTCACCGGCATTGCCAAACAGGGTATCATTACCATCATCCCCCGACAGGTAATCATTACCGGGACCGCCACCGATGACATCACTACCGCGACCGCCAAACATCGTCTCATTGCCATCATCCCCGACGAGGGTATCATCACCACGATTTCCCGCCAGAATGTTATCGCCCTGTTGGCCGTAGATTAAATCATTGCCATCGGCCCCTCGGATTTGGTCATTGGCCAAACCGCCCAAGATGGTATCGTTACCGAGTCCGCCGACGATGATATCTTCACCGGGGCCACCGGCGAGGACATTATTGCCGCCTGTACCGACGATGGTGTCATTGCCCTCAATGCCACGGATGATATCATTACCAGTTCCCCCAACTAGGGAATCATTACCTTGAGCGCCAACGATTGTATTTTGTCCCGATTCCCCGAAAATGACATCATCGCCGTCATCTCCCGAGAGAGAATCGTTACCCGCCCCGCCAAAGAGGGTATCATTGTCTTTGCCTCCAAAGATGCTGTCATTCCCCTCATTGCCGAATAAGACATCTTCACCGGGGCCGCCGGCTAAAATATCGTTCCCGGCTACGCCAAAAATGGTCCCGTTACCGGCGCTACCGACAATCGTATCGTCCGCTTCGGTTCCGCTAAACAGGGTATCCTCTTGCTCTAAGGCAACATTCAGTCCAACCATGTCAAATACTCTCTCACACTTGGTTTCCCACAGGTCTATTGCCTCGGTTGTCTTGATGGGTTGACAGACAAAGCACAGAGATCCGGGGCGGGGAACCCTAACACGTTAACACGACGTGCTACATTGCTGTTGGGTTGCCCATCGCCGCCATCAAATTCTAGCCGCTTCTGAGTCACGTTGGGTCGGAAAACTCCCTGAACACAGATCTCAATGCAGATCTCAGGGGACTGGCATCCTTTAGAGGTTTGATGGATTTAAATTTTTGCTTGTTTGTACCATGTTCGTTGTCTGACTGGGGGAATTTTTAGCCGTGTCTCATCCGACTTCTATGCCGTTTCATGTTAATCCGATTCACTTTGGGACCGATGGTTGGCGCGGAACCATCGCCGCTGATTTTACCTTTGAGCGGGTGGCCCAGGTGGCTCCTGTGGCGGCGGCGGTGTTAGACCGTCATTATGGCCCGACGGCGCGATCGCGCAGCATTGTGGTAGGCTATGACCGCCGTTTTATGGCCGAGGATTTCGCGCAACTGGCGGCCGATTGCCTGGTTGCAGCGGGGTTTGATGTGCTGTTATCGGAGTCCTACGCCTCGACACCGGCTTTCAGTTGGGCGGCCCATCATCGCGGCGCTTTAGGGGCGATTGTGATGACGGCCAGCCATAATCCGGCTCGCTATTTAGGTTTGAAAGTCAAAGGCGGCTTTGGTGGCTCGGTTCCCCCGGAAATTACCCAGGAAATTGAGGCTCAACTCAAGGCCGGAAACCTAGTTACGGCCGAGACGCCGGGAACCTTAACCCACTTCGATCCTTGGACGGAGTTTTGCGCGGATTTACGCACCAAGGTGGATATCGAGAGTATTCGTCAGGTGCTTCAGTCGGGCCAATTAACAGTGTTTGCCGATGTCATGCACGGCGCAGCTGCGGGAGGATTAGCCAAGATTTTAGAGGCGCCGATTGAGGAACTCAACAGCGATCGCGATCCCCTCTTTGGCGGTGGTGCCCCAGAACCGCTCCCGAAGAATCTAGCGGGGTTATTTGAAGCGATCAAGGGCCATCGTCTCAACAGCCAATCCCTGACTGTTGGTATTGTCTTTGACGGCGACGGCGATCGCATTGCAGCGGTCGACAGTGAAGGCAATTTCCTCAGTTCCCAGGTGCTCATCCCCATTTTGATGGAACATTTGGCCCAACGAAAGGGACTCTCGGGGCAAATTGTTAAAACGGTGAGTGGTTCGGATTTAATCCCGCGCTTGGCTAAACTCTATGAACTCCCCCTGTTAGAAACCCCCATTGGCTTTAAGTACATCGCCGATATCATGCTCTCGCAGGATGTTCTCCTCGGCGGTGAGGAATCCGGGGGAATTGGCTATAACACCCATATTCCCGAACGAGATGCCCTCTTGTCGGCCTTGTATGTCCTAGAGGCGGTGGTACAGTCCGGTAGGGGCCTCGGCTTGCTCTATCGGGACTTACAGGAGAAGGTCGAGTTTGTCTCGATGTATGACCGGATTGATTTGCCCCTGGCCAGTATGGCGGTGCGTCAGGCCCTCGTCGATGAGTTGGAACAGCATCCCCCCGACACCATTGCCGAGAAAGCCGTCGAAAGTTGTCAAACCACCGATGGTTACAAGTTCCGTCTTGCCGATGAAAGTTGGCTCCTGGTGCGTTTTAGTGGTACCGAACCGGTGTTACGACTCTATTGTGAGGGACCCAGTGCCGCCGAGGTGCGTCAAACGCTACATTGGGCTAGAGATTGGGCCAAAGGCGTTGAAGCCTCCATGGCCGCCTAGCCTCAGCCTTCCCCTGAGCGATGGTTCTACCGTTGAGTTTTTGCCAAAACCGCAACCCCAGCCACAGAAATGTGATGCTGTTGTAAGACGGCTTTGGCTTCGAGGGTTGTGGTTCCGGTGGTGTGAATATCGTCGAGAAGGAGAACTGGCCGTCGGGGTGGACGACGTTGAAAGGCCGGCCCCAGGGCGATCGCATTCTGCAAGGTCTGTTGACGCTGTTGAGGGGTTAACTCGAATAGGGCTTGGGTGTTTTTAACCCGTTGTAGCCCCTTAGCTGCCAAGGGAAAGCCGGTTAAATCACAAAAATACCGCGCCAGACGTTCGGCTTGATTGAAGCCCCGTTGTCGCTGTTTATCGGGGTGCATGGGAATAGGAACAACCATGAGGGATTTAGGCAATCTCGGCGACTCTTGCCAGGCTTCGGCCATGCGATGTCCCAGGAGACGAGCGAGTTGAGGGTTATTCTCATATTTAAGGGCGGCGATGGCCCGTTTGAGGCTGCCGTTATAGGTTCCCCAAGCGAATAGGGGCAATTCTCCCCGCCACTGCTGACGGGGATTCCGCTGGCGACAGTCATCGAGGCGGCGTTGACAGGCCAGACAGAGTTCTTGTCCGTTCAGGGGGCGATCGCACAGGGGACAGTTAGGACGTAAAACCAGGTTGAGAACGGAATCGAGTAAACGCACCAGGTCAAGACTTTTGCCAACTTAGGGATTATATCATCCAAAAAATTGGCGACAGTTNTNGANNAACTGCCGCCAGTGGTGATTATTCAGCATTATGATTTACTGATCCCAAGAGATGCCCTGACTCAAATTAAGGAATATTGAGGGAACAACGAACTAGCTGCGTTTGCGTTTGCGGGTGGCAAACAGAGAACCGGCCATCGCGCCTAAACCCAAGAGGAGAGAGGGTTCAGGAACATCTGCGGGTTCAACCGATTCAACCATAACCACCAGATCGTTGTAGTCCCAGTCGCTGCCTGTATATTTATCCTCAAATGCCACGATAAACTCATTATCGGTGAAGAGTCCAGGTTGTTTGCCCGGAAGATCCATACTAAAGCTTCCATCCCCTTGATAGATGGCAGAATGACGAATTCCATTGGGATTCATACTGTCATCGGAGTAGAAGGTTCCCTGGGGACTGGTGATATAGAAGCCGAAGACATTTCCAAAGTTCTCAACAATTGTGGTGACCGAACTTACTCCGTTATCGGGATGTTGAAGGGTGGAGCTTCGGACTGTCCCATCCTCGAAGAAAGACACCGTACTTTCATCTTTGGAGGTATCTGATCCGTTAAAAATCTCCAGTTTCAAACCAGACTGGTTAAAAATACCAAAGGTATTATCTGCGGCGAAGCCGGCAATTTCAAACATGAATTGCGAGATCGAACTCCCCGTCGCTGTATTGG
>P_2C_Liq_1_UnCtyDRAFT_1001216_pt1 | contig 9947 bp, 9 predicted proteins | sample Pon2CUnioCityCA_2_FD_10234 | JGI IMG/M metagenome (IMG submission 10234)
TGTTCCTCGGCGTCGATATTGAAGCCGATATTCGCCCTGGCCGCCTGCCGCACCAGAGCCCGCGCGCGCGGGACAAGCTCGGCCATGACGGTGTCCTTGTGGGTGTATTCATAGCGCGGATGCAGCGCCGACAGCTTGACCGAAATACCGGGGCTGGAGCGAACGTCGCCCTGCGCCTGCCGTGCGATGGCGGTGATCGCGTCGGCATAGGCCGTCTGGTAGCGGCGCGCATCCGCATCGGTGCGCGCCGCCTCGCCCAGCATGTCGTAGGAATAGGTATAGCCCTTCTTTTCAAGCTCGCGGGCATTTTTCATGCCTTCTTCGATGGTCTGGCCCAGCACGAACTGGCGGCCAAGGATCCGCATCGACTGGCCCACGGCGGTGCGCACCACCGGCTCGCCCATGCGCCGGATCAGCCCGCGCAGGGCGGCGGCGGGGCGCTTGGGGTCGTCATCCAGCACCCGCCCCGTCAGCATCAAAGCCCAGGTGGACGCGTTGACCAGCGACGACGACGAATGCCCCAGATGCGAGCCCCAGTCCGACGGCTCGATCTTGTCATGGATCAGGTCGTCGATCGTCTCGGCATCGGGCACGCGCAATAGCGCCTCGGCCAGGCACATAAGGCCTACGCCCTCTTCGGTCGAAAGCCCGTATTCCGCCAGAAACGCCTCCATCATCGACGGCGATGTTTCGTTGCGCACCCGGTCGACATATTGCGCGCCGGCCTGTGCGATCTTCTCGCGATCCTCCGCGTTCAGATCCAGTGTGGCCATCAGCGCCGCGACAACCTTTTGCTCATCCCGACCATAGGTTTCACGAATACGCTCCCGTGACTGGTCAAGGCTATCGCCGTGGCCGGTTTTGAGCTTGTTCATGATCGTCTCCCCGAATTCATTACAGCGGGCGATTGGCCGGTGTCAGAGGATCGTCGCATTCCATGCGCCAGTCCAATCCAGCCCACCGGCGCAGCCGTGCCGCGCTTCGCTTACAAAATTTACCTTGGGGAGGTACGAAAACCGTTCGCCGATGCCGCGTCAACCCGAAACCCGAAAGCACCGGGGTCCGCTGACCGGATGACGCTTGGTCAGGTGATGGTCCCGCCGCGTCGGCAAAAGGTCTGCCTGACGGGCAAGCCCTTGGATAGGTGGTGCCAAACACCCGCCAGGGGATGTTCGCCAAATGTGGGGCGGTGCTTCGTCACGCGGCTTCCTCTAGCCGGACATACTCCGGAGGGGGGCGGGGCAGTGCCTGGCGTCGCGCGTGCCGGTTCAGAAACCGCGTCGCAAGACTGTCCCCGCGTTGGCAATCCGGTACACCGTTGCCGTGCGCCGCCACGGCGTCGGTGACGATGTCACCGAGCGATCTGGCGCGGCCATGGCAGACTGTGCTCCTCAACAATGGAGACATGTCATGGACAACCGGACCTCTCAGACCACGCAGACGTGGTCGCCGCTGTATTTTCTCGCCTCTCTCGGTGCCGGGGGGCTGACCGTCACCTTTTTCATGTTCCTGATGTTCTGGGTGCCTCATCCGGGCCAGCCGGTGCCGGTGTTCGAGGATATCGCCGCCGCACTGGCCAATGGCGCGCTGCCGCTTCGGGCCGCCGTGGTGCTTGCGCTTTTGGGGATCGCGGGCTTTGCGTTTGTGAACCTGCGTTTGCTGGTGTGGAATTTCATGCAGCTTGCCGCGTTCCGCCGGACAGAGGCGTATCAAAAGCTGATCCGCTCGAACGCGGAAACACAGCTTCTGGCGATGCCGCTGGCGCTGGCCATGAGCGTGAATGCCGGATTCATCGTCGGGCTGGTCTTTGTGCCGGGCCTTTGGGGCGTTGTGGAATATCTCTTTCCCGCCGCGATGCTGGGTTTCGCGCTGATCGCGCTTGTTGCGCTGCACCGCACGGGGCTGTTCCTTGGTCGTGTGCTGGGGGATGGCGGCGGCTTTGACGGGGCCGGCACCGCCTCTTTCGGTCACTTGCTGCCGGCCTTCGCGCTGGCGATGACAGCGGTGGGCCTGTCCGCCCCTGCCGGGCTAAGCACGCAGCCCGCGATCGTGGGCGTGTCGCTGGTACTGTCGATCATGCTGGGGACCATCGCGGCGCTTTATGCGCTGGTCGCCGCGTTTGTCGCCTTTGCCGCGATGCTGCGCCACGGGGTGGACCGCGAAGGCGCGCCGACAGTGATGGTCATCGTGCCCCTGCTGACCGTGCTGGGCATCATGGCGATGCGCCAACAGCACGGGTTGCATACCGTGTTCGGCGCGCAGNGTGGCATGGCCGATACGTTGTTGCTGACCACCACGATCCTTGCGGTGCAACTTGTCTTCCTTGCGCTTGGGCTGTCGGTGCTGAAGCGTCAGAACTATGCCCAGGCGTTTGTTATGGGCGAGCGGAGTTCGGCCGGGGCTTATGCCCTGATCTGTCCGGGCGTGGCGCTGAGCGTGATGCTGCATTTCTGGATCAACAAGGGACTGGTTGCCGCCGGTCTGCTGGCCAAGTTTGGTATTGGCTACTGGGCGCTGACATCTGTGGCGCTGATGGCGCAGGTGGCGATGATCGCCTTGCTGTTTTACCTCAATCGTCGGCATCTGGTTGGCGGGGTCATGCGGGCGGAACCGGCCTGAGCGCGCCTGCGATTTCGTACGAAATATGCGGCTTTCCGGGTCTCTTTGTGACCTTGTCACAGACCGTACCGACCTGTCTGCGCTAGGGTGACGTCAAGACATCGCGGCACGCTGCACGGACCACGAGGGAGGCGCGNGTGAACATCGACACATGTCCGGCGCTGCTTCTGATCCGGGTTGGCGTGCCGCTTCTGAAAACCGGGCCTTGCCCGACACACCAAGGAGACGATCCATGAAAAAACTTCTTCTCGGCGCCGTTCTGGCCGCCACCACCGCCGTCGCCGCCATTGCCCAGGATGCATCCAAGGTCGTGACCGTCGTCACCTCGCCTGACCCGCAAACACAGCTGATGTCCATGGTCCTGACCATGCAGGCCGCCCAGCAGGGTGCCGATGCGCATATCCTGCTTTGTGGTCCGGCAGGCGATCTCGCCCTGCGCGACGCGCCCGAAACCGCGACCGCCGGTCAGCCCCCCAAGGACATGAGCCCGCAGGGCCTGATGCAGATGATTCGCGACAAGACAGGCGCCACGGTCGAGGTCTGCGCGATCTACCTGCCGGGCCTGGGCAAGGATGCGTCCGTTCTGCTGGACGGGATCGGCGTGGCCAAGCCCGATGCGATGGCGGCCCGCCTGATGGATGCGGATGCCCGCGTGCTGAGCTTCTAAGGCCTTCGCCTGTCGCGGATCTTCACGTGTGAAGCCGCAAACACAAAGATTCGGCCCGGTTGACATGCCAACCGGGCCGGATGCGTGTTCGGGCTGCGTTTGACCGCCGCAGGCGGCAGGAAAGCATGGCGTTTCCGGGCCAAGACGCTTTACACCGGAAACCGCGTGGATCGCTGCTGCGCCGTCATTCCGCTACCTGCGCCATCGCAATGCCTGCAATCCCGGAGGAGCACGACATGGAAACATCATGGGTCGACAAGTTCGCGGGTCTTGGCCGCTTGCCAGAGGATATCCGCAAGGATCTGGTCGAGGGCAGTGACGTGGTGTCAGTGCCCGCCGGAACACAGGTGTTCGCGCCGGGCCAGTCGGCGGACAAGCTGCTTTTGCTGCTTAGCGGCACGGTCAAGGTGCAGCAGAAATCCGACACCGGGCGCGAGGTGTCGCTGTACCGGGTCCATGCCGGGGAAAGCTGTGTTCTGACCACCGCCTGCATGTTGGCCTTCGAGGAATATTCCGCCGAAGGTATCGCGGAGACGGATGTGACGGCGGCGGCGATCCCGCGCAAGACATTCGACGATCTGGTGGCGCGCTCCTCCGTTTTCCGGGAATTCGTGTTCACCGCGTATTCCCGGCGCATCACCGATCTGTTCACACTGATCGACGATATCGTGTTCCAGCGTATTGATGTGCGGCTGGCCGCGCGCCTGCTGGAACTGGCGGATGCGACGGGCGTTGTCCATGCGACCCACGCGTTTCTGGCCACCGAGCTTGGCACGGCGCGTGAGGTCGTGTCGCGCACGCTGTCGGAATTCCATCGTCGCGGCTGGGTCGAGCAATCGCGCGGAGAGGTCCATCTGACCGGGCGCGCGGGGCTGGAACGACTGGTGCGATCTGCGGGTGCGGTGGCGTGACGCGCAGGACGGCGCGCTGTTTTCGGGGCTTTGTGACCAAGTCACCAAACTTTGCGCGCCTGTTGTGACACATTGGGTTCATAGATTCTTGAAGGAGAATGACATGACAACGAATATGGGAACAATCGACCGCGGGTTGAGACTTGCAATCGCGGCCATCCTGCTTTTTGTCGCCTTGGGCACAACGCTGACCGGCTCTGGCGTTTTGTTCTGGCTGGCGCTGGTGGTGGCGGGCGTATTCGCCGTGACCGCGCTTGTCGGCAACTGCCCGGCCTATGGTATTGTCGGCCTTAAAACCTGCAAGGATTGCTGATGATCGAGACGGCTTTCACGCCCCTGGCGTCGCTTGCGGGCGGCGTTCTGATCGGGCTTTCCGCAACGCTTCTGATGTTGCTTCTGGGCCGCGTCATGGGCGCGACGGGCGTGGTTTCGGGGCTGATGAGCCCCGCCTCCCGCCCGGATTTCGCGTGGCGCGCGGCGCTGCTGGCGGGGATGGTCACCGGGCCGGGCCTGCTTTGGCTGCTGTCGGGCGACATGCCCGCGATCGAGGTGCCGGTCTCTACCGGGGCGCTGATCGTCGGCGGCCTGATCGTGGGCATCGGTGTGACCTTTGGCTCTGGCTGCACCTCGGGGCACGGGGTCTGCGGCATGGCGCGGCTCAGCCCGCGTTCCATTGCCGCCACGCTGACCTTCATGGTGGTGACGCTGATCACCGTCTTTGTCATTCGCCATGTGATCGGAACCTGAGCCATGAAACTTTTCGCGACATATCTGGTCGGCGTTGTCTTTGGCCTCGGCATATCGTTGTCGGGCATGGCCAACCCGGCCAAGGTGCTGAACTTCTTCGACATCGCGGGCACGTGGGATCCGTCGTTGATCTTCGTGATGGGCGGCGCGCTGATCACGACCTTTGTGGGCTACAAGCTGGTTTTCGGCCGGTCCGCGCCTGTCTTCGAGCCTGATTTCAACGTCCCGTCCTCGCGCCGCATCGACACGCGGCTGATTGGCGGCTCTGCGCTGTTCGGCCTTGGCTGGGGCATCGCAGGCTTTTGTCCGGGCGGCGCGCTGCCGGCGCTGGGCACCGGACGGCCAGAGGTCTTTGTGTTTGTCGCCGCGCTGATCGCGGGGATCGCGCTTGCCAAGTTCCTGCAATCCGTCGTCGCGCCACGCCTGCGCGCCGCGTCCTGATCAAAGCGTGCCGCCCTTGCCCTGAGACATCAGCGATACGCGTTAATTCCCGGAGGAAACCCGACATGACAGCCTTTCCCGTCAACATGGACATCAAACCCGATGTTCAGGCCTTTTTCGACGACGCCACCAACACCATCAGCTATATCGTCAAGGATCCCGGCTCGGACGCCTGCGCGATCGTCGACAGCGTGATGGATATCGACTATGCGGCGGGTCGCATCACCTATGATCACGCCGACGAGTTGATCCGCCAGATCGAGACGCAGGGCCTGACGCTGGAATGGATCATCGAGACCCATGTCCATGCCGATCACCTGTCGGCCGCCCCCTATATCCAGAACAAGCTGGGCGGCAAGATCGGCATCGGTTCCAAGATCATGGTGGTTCAGGACACGTTCGGAAAGGTGTTCAACGAAGGCACGGAGTTCCAGCGCGACGGCAGCCAGTTCGATGCGCTGTTCGAGGATGGCGATACCTATACCGTGGGGAACATGCCGTGCTTTGCCATGTATACGCCCGGCCATACCCCGGCCTGCATGGTGCATGTGATGGGCGATGCGGCTTTTGTCGGCGATACGCTTTTCATGCCCGATGGCGGCTCCGCGCGGGCTGATTTCCCCGGCGGCGACGCGGCGACGCTTTATGACAGCATCCAGAAGGTGCTGGCCCTGCCTGATGCGATGCGGCTGTTCATGTGCCATGATTACGGCCCCAACGGGCGTGATATCCAGTGGGAAACCACCGTTGCCGATGAAAAGGCCCACAACATCCATGTTGGTGGCGGCAAGACGAAAGAGGATTTTGTCCGCTTCCGCACCGAGCGTGACGCGCAGTTGGGGATGCCCAAGCTGATCATCCCGTCGCTACAGGTGAACATGCGTGCGGGCACCGTCCCGACCGACAAGGATGGCAACCCGATGCTGAAGGTTCCGGTAAACGGGCTGTAAGGCACCTCGGCAGGAGACGATCATGGATATCAGGTCACTGACCCACAAGGTCTGGGTGAGCCCCCAGATCACCATCGCGGATATGGCGCGGCTGAAGGCGCAGGGCTTTCGCGCGATCATCTGCAACCGCCCCGACGGCGAGGGAGCCGATCAACCCTCGTTCGAAGAGATCGAGGCCGCGGCCAAGGCCGCCGGGATCGAGGCGCGCTACGTGCCGGTGCAAAGCGGCATGGTCCATGATGCGGACGTGGCCGCCTTTGCCGATGCGATGGAAGAGCTTCAGCGCCCGGTGCTGGCCTATTGCCGAACCGGGACGCGCTCGGCCTCGCTGTGGTCGTTCCACGAGGCCAGAACGCGCCCCATTCCCGAGATCCTCGCCGCGACGCAGGCGGCGGGCTATGACATGACGGGGGTGGCGCGGCGTATCGCCAATGGCGGCAAGACCCCGACCGATATCGGAGACGCGCAGTACGCGGTGGTGATCGTCGGGGCCGGGGCAGGCGGGATCGCGGTGGCGGCAAGCCTGAAATCGCGCAAGCCGGGCCTTGATGTCGCCATCATAGATCCGGCTGACATCCATTATTACCAACCGGGCTGGACCATGGTGGGGGGTGGCATCTTTGATGCGAAATCCACAGCCAAGACCATGGGCAGCCTGATACCGCGCGGGGTACACTGGATCAAATCCGCCGTGGCGGCGTTCGAGCCGGACAACAACGCGGTGATCCTTGATGGCTGCCGGGTGGTGAAATACGACCGGCTGGTGGTGTGTCCGGGGATCAAGCTGGCATGGGACAGGGTCGAGGGGCTGGAAGACACGCTTGGCCGCAACGGTGTCACCTCGAATTACCGCTACGATCTGGCCCCCTACACGTGGGAACTGGTCAAGGGGCTGAAACAGGGGCGGGCGCTTTTCACCCAGCCGCCGATGCCGATCAAATGCGCCGGCGCACCGCAAAAGGCGATGTACCTGTCCGGGGATGCGTGGTTCCGGCGCGGTGTGCTAAAGAATATCGACATCCAGTTCATGAATGCCGGGGGCGTGCTGTTCGGGGTGAAGGATTACGTCCCCGCGCTGGAAGAATATGTGCGCAAATACGACGCCACGCTGAATTTCTTTCACGATCTTGTCGCAGTGGACGGCCCGGCCCGCACCGCCACGTTCAGGGTGGCCAAGCCCGACAGCGATCCGTCCGAGGTGACGGTGGAATTCGACATGCTGCATGTCTGCCCGCCGCAAACCGCGCCGGATTTCATCCGCGTGTCGCCGCTGGCCGATGCGGCAGGCTGGGTTGATGTGGATCAGGCCACGCTGCGCCATCGCAGCCATGACAACATCTGGTCCCTGGGTGATGTGATGAACGCGCCCAACGCCAAGACGGCGGCGGCGGCGCGCAAGCAGGCCCCGACCGTGGCCGACAATATCGTGGCCGATATCAACGGGCGGTCCGCCGTGGCGCAATATGACGGGTATGGCTCCTGTCCGCTGACGGTGGAACGGGGCAAGATCGTGCTGGCCGAGTTCGGCTATGGCGGCACGCTGATGCCCAGCTTTCCATCTTTCCTGATCGACGGAACCAAACCGACGCGCGCGGCATGGTTTCTCAAGGAACGCATGTTGCCGCCGATCTACTGGCGCGCGATGCTGCGCGGCAATGAATGGATGGCCAAGCCGGAAAAGATCAAGGCTGTCACGAAGTAATCCGATCCGGACACCACCCGCCCCGGCCCTGAGCCGGGGCCTTTCCCAACCGTCGCGGTCGCGGGTCAAGCCCGGAAAACGACATCAATCGAACTGTCAAAAGCGATGATCAAGACCCTGCGCCGCTATCTGCCGATTCTGGACTGGGGGCGTTCCTATGACCGGGGTGCCCTGTCCAACGATCTTGTCGCGGCGGTCGTCGTGACGATCATGCTGATCCCGCAATCGCTGGCCTACGCGCTTTTGGCCGGGCTTCCGCCCGAAGCGGGCATCTATGCCTCGATCCTGCCGATCATGCTTTATGCCATTTTTGGCAGTTCGCGCACGCTGGCGGTTGGGCCGGTGGCTGTGGTCTCGTTGCTGACGGCCTCCGCCATCGGTCAGGTGGCCGAACAGGGCACCGCCGGTTATGCGGTGGCGGCGCTGACGCTGGCCTTTTTGTCGGGGGCGTTTCTGCTTTTGATGGGGGTCTTGCGGTTGGGCTTCATGGCCAACTTCCTCAGCCACCCGGTGATTGCGGGCTTTATCACCGCCTCGGGTATCCTGATCGCCACCAGTCAGGTCAAGCATCTTCTGGGCATCGACGCGCAGGGGCATACGCTGCCCGCGATGCTGGGCGGGCTGTGGGCCAATCTGGGCGACACGAACGCGATCACGCTGGGTATCGGCCTTGTGGCGACGGTGTTCCTGTTCTGGGTGCGCAAGCACCTGAATCCGGCGCTAAGGCGACTTGGCCTGCCGCCCTTTGCGGCGGATATCATGACCAAGGCGGGGCCGGTGGTGGCGGTCGTGGCCACCACGCTGGCCGTCTGGGGCCTTGGGCTGACCGAACGCGGGGTGGGCATCGTCGGCGCTGTCCCGCAAAGCCTGCCGCCCTTTACGCTGCCCGGCCTGACGCCCGATCTGGTGGGTGCGCTTGTGGTGCCGGCGATCCTGATATCGGTGATCGGCTTTGTCGAAAGCGTTTCGGTGGCGCAGACGCTGGCCGCCAAGAAACGCCAGCGGATCGACCCCGATCAGGAACTTATCGGGCTGGGTGCGGCCAATCTCGGCGCGGCTTTTACCGGGGGCTTGCCGGTGACGGGCGGCTTTGCACGCTCTGTGGTGAATTCCGATGCGGGTGCCGAAACACCCGCCGCCGGGATCTATACCGCCATCGGCCTTGGCGTGGCGGCTGTGGCCTTGACGCCGCTGGTGTATTACCTGCCTACGGCAACGCTGGCCGCAACCATCATCGTGGCGGTCCTGAGCCTGGTGGACCTGTCGATCCTGAAAAAGACATGGGGTTATTCGCGGACCGATTTCATCGCCGTTGCGGTGACGATCCTGCTGACGCTTGGGCTTGGGGTCGAGGTGGGCGTGGCCTCTGGCGTGGCGATTTCCGTGCTGCTGCATCTGTACAAGACATCGCGCCCGCATGTCGCCGAGGTCGGGCTGGTGCCCGAAACCCAGCACTTCCGCAACATTCACCGGCACAAGGTGCAGACCGATCCGTCGCTGGTCACGTTGCGGGTGGATGAAAGCCTGTATTTCGTCAATGCCCGCTTTCTGGAGGATCTGATTCAGAAGCGGGTGACAGAGGGCACGACGATCCGCAACGTGGTGCTGATGTGCTCGGCGGTCAACGAGGTGGATTTTTCCGCGCTTGAAAGCCTTGAGGCGATCAACCGGCGGCTTGGTGACATGGGCGTGGGCCTGCATCTGTCAGAGGTGAAAGGCCCGGTGATGGACCGTCTGAAACGGTCGCATTTCATCGATGATCTGAATGGGCGCATCTTCTTGTCGCAATATGATGCGTGGCGCGCGCTGTCGCCGGGTGCTGCATAGGGGGTCAGCCCTTGTCGGACAGAAATTTCAGGATCGCCCCGGCGATCCGCGCCGCGTGTCGCGGCTCAAGATGAAAGTGGTGG